>Ga0302291_10000534_pt1 | contig 11124 bp, 6 predicted proteins | sample III_Fen_N1_4_FD_194548 | JGI IMG/M metagenome (GOLD analysis project Ga0302291, IMG submission 194548) | Peat permafrost microbial communities from Stordalen Mire near Abisko, Sweden - III_Fen_N1_4 | ecosystem: Environmental > Terrestrial > Soil > Wetlands > Permafrost | place: Sweden: Abisko... | reverse complement strand
GCAGGTCAGCGAGAGCGACAACGCGCTGACGCGGCTGGTCAACACCATGGTGATGGACGCCTTCGGGCAAGGCGTGTCGGACATCCACATCGAGACCTATCCGGGCAAGGCCAAGACGCGCATCCGCTTCCGCAAGGACGGCGACCTCGCGCCCTACCTCGAACTGCCGGCCAACTACCGCCGCGCCATCGTCGCGCGCATCAAGATCATGGCGTCGCTCGACATTTCCGAGCGCCGCAAGCCGCAGGACGGGAAGATCGATTTCTCGCGCCACGCGCCGGTCAAGCTGGAGCTGCGCGTCGCGACCATCCCGACCAACAACGGGCTCGAAGACGTGGTGATGCGGCTGCTGGCGTCGGCCAAGCCGGTGCCGCTGGCCAAGCTCGGGCTGTCGGAGCACAACCGCGTCGAGATCGACAGGATCATGCAGCGGCCCTACGGCCTGCTGCTGGTCTGCGGCCCGACCGGCTCGGGCAAGACGACCACGCTGCACAGCTGCCTCGCGCACATCAACACGGCCGACCGGAAGATCTGGACCGCCGAGGATCCGGTGGAAATCACCCAGCAGGGGCTGCGCCAGGTGCAGGTGAATCCAAAGATCGGCTGGACCTTCGCCGATGCGCTGCGCGCCTTCCTGCGCGCCGATCCCGACGTGATCATGATTGGCGAAATGCGCGACGGCGAGACCTCGCGCATCGCGGTCGAGGCCTCGCTGACGGGCCACCTGGTGCTGAGCACGCTGCACACCAACAGCGCCGCCGAATCGGTCGTGCGGCTGCTCGACATGGGGCTCGATCCGTTCAACTTTGCCGATGCGCTGCTCGGCGTGCTGGCGCAGCGGCTGGTGCGCCGGCTCTGCGAGAAATGCCGCGTGCCGACGGCGCTCGGCGCGAGCGATGCCGAGGCGATCGCGGGCGAATACCTGTTCCAGATTCCCGAGGCGCAGCGGCCGTCGCTCGGCGGCTTCCTCGAAGACATGACGGCGCGCGTCGGCAACGCCGACGGCCAGCTCCAGCTCTGGCACGGCGCCGGCTGCAAGACCTGCGGCGGCACCGGCTACAAGGGCCGCGCCGGCATCCACGAACTGCTGGTCGCCGACCGCGCGACCAAGCGGCTGATCCAGACCGGCGGCCGGGTCGAGCAGATTCTTGACGGCGCCGTCGCCAATGGCATGCGCACGCTGCGCCAGGACGGCATCGACAAGGCCTTGATGGGCATTACCGACATGACCGAGGTGAGGGCCGCCAGCAACCAGTAGCCCCCGCTTCTCTTCCGCAATACCAACAAACAGAAAACGGAGCAGAACATGCGTCAGCGTGAACACACGCAGCAGCACAGCAAGGCCAGCGGCCACGCCGCGCTCATCGAGGCGGCGCTGCCGTCGATGCGCCATGTGCAGCAGCTCGAACGCGAGCTGCACGATCTGGAACTGCGCTGGGATCTGGTCGAATCGACCGCGCGCATGGTCTGCCCGATTGCGGCGGCGCGCTTCCTGCCGACGCTGGTGGCGACGCGCGAGCAGTTCGGCGCACTCCAGCAGCGCCTGCTCGATCGCGTGACCGAGGTGCATCTGACCAACCGCCACAACGATCTGATCGCGCGGGCGCAGGTCGCGATCGACGTGCTGGTTCGCAGCCTGTACGAGCGCACCGCCGATGTCGGCTTCATCGCGACCGATCCCGAACTGGTCGCGCTGGCCGAGGCCGGCGCGGCCGGCGACGCCGAGGCACTGCGCGCGCGGCTGGCCGAATACCGCGCCAAGTACACCGTCTACGACTCGATCGTGCTGCTCGACCGCGCCGGCCGGGTGCTGTGCCGGCTCGCCGACACGCCCGAGGGCGCGCCCGACAGCGCCGCCGACGCGCCGTGGTTCGTCGAGGCGATGGCGCGGCCCGGCTTCGCGCAGTTCCACGGCTTCGATGCGCTGGTTGCCCGCGACCGCCGCGTGCTGATCTATTCGCACCGCGTCGAGAGCGCGAGCGGCGGCGTGCTCGGCTGCGTCGCGCTGAGCTTCGGCTTCGCGACCGAGATGCGCGCGATCTTCGACGAGATCGACGACGGCAACCGCCACGCGGTGGTGGCGCTGGTCGACGAGCACGGCATCGCGATTGCGAGCAACCGGCCCGACGTGGTCGCGGTCGGCGAGCCGCTGGAACCGCCCGAGCCGAACTATCCGATCGTGCTGCACCGCGATACCGAATACCTCGCCAGCGACCGCCGCACCCGCGGCTATCAGGGCTACATGGGCTTGCCGTGGCGCGCGCTGGCGCTGACGCGGCTTGAGGTGGCGTTCCGCAGCGGCCCGACCGAGCACGAAAGCGGCGCCGATCACGACGCGATGCTCGACGCCATCATGCGCAGCGACGCGAGCCTGGTCGGCACCATCGAGCAGGCCACGGCAATCGAGCGCGGGCTCGAACACGTGATCTGGAACGGCAAGCTCGAACAGGCGCGCGGCGCCAACGACGCCACCGGCTCCGCCAGCGCCGTGCTCGACCAGATCGGCGAGGCCGGCCGGCGCACCACGCGCGTGTTCGCCGAAGGCATCCGGCGGCTGTGCGCGCTGGTCGCCGACGGCCGGCGCGGCCAGTTGCAAGCCCGTGCCGAGGTGGCGGTGAACATCATGGATCGCAACCTCTACGAGCGCGCCAACGACTGCCGCTGGTGGGCGCTGTCGGGCGCACTGACCGACGTGCTGCTGGCGCTGCGCCACGACCCGCACGACGCCGCCGCGCACGCCGACGCCGAGCGCGTGCTCGGTCAGCTCAACGCGCTCTACACGGTCTACCGGCGCGTCGCGCTCTGCGATGCCGACGGCCGCGTGGTCGCGCTGTCGCGCCCGGCCGACGGCCTCCCCGACGACTGGCGCCTGCCCGAATCGCTGCTGCGCGCCAGCGCCGCGCTGGCCGATTCGCAGGCTTACGCGGTGTCGCCGTTCGAGCCGTCGCCGCTCTGCGATGGCGAGCCGACCTATCTGTATCTAGCGCAGATCCGCGATCCGGCCACGCACCGCGCGCTCGGCAGCGTCGTGCTGGCCTTCGATTCGGGCGCCGAATTCGGCGCGATGCTGAGCGGCGCCGTGCCGCCAAAGCAGTCGATGTTTGCGCTCTTCATCCGGCCCGACGGCCATGTCATCGGCTCATCCGATCCGCGCTGGCAGCCGGGCGGCCACTTCGCCGAGCACAAGGAGCTGTGCGCGCCCGAGCCGGGCTCGTCGAGCATGCAGCTCGTCACCCTCGACGGCGCGCGCTATCTGGTCGGCGTGGCCAGCTCGGGCGGCTACCGCGAATTCAAGCGCAGCGACGGCTATCGCGAGCCGGTGCTCGGCCTCGTGCTCGAACCGCTGCCGACGCGCCAGATGCCCGCCGCCGATGTCCAGCTCGATTCGCTGGCGTGCGCCGACGAGTCGGCGCTGCGGCTGGCGCTGTTCCGCAGCGGCGAGCTGGTGCTGGGCATTCCCGTTGCCGACATCGTCGAGGCAATCCGGCCGCCGCGCATCGTGCCGATGCCGGGCGGACGCCAGCTCGCCGGCCTCGTCGAGCACCACACGCCCGAGGGCGTGCGGCTGGTGCCGGTGGTCGATTTCCGGCTGAATCACGGCGGCCCCGGCGCCGACGATGGCGCAGTAACGATCGTCGTGATCCGCCAGGGCGGCCGCGAGCTGGGGCTGCGCGTCGACCGGCTGCTGACCGTGGCGATGGTGGCGCCGGCGCGCATCAAGGCCGCGCCGGAATTCGCGCGCGGCACACCGTGGCTGGTCGGCTTCGTGACCGGCACCGGCTCGGGCGGTCCGCTGATCGCGCTCGTCGATGCGCAGAAGATTCCGGCCGGCGATGCCTTGCCGAGCCTGGAAATGCTGGAACAGCTCGGCATGGACGACGGCAATTTCGCCGCGCCGATGCTGGCAACGGCGTTCGGCTAGGCGCGGCGCGGCAACGGCGCCGCAATCGGCAGCGGCAGCAATCCCGCGCTGCCGCCCGCCAGTGCCTGACTGGAACATGAATTGTCATGTTTCCGGGGGGCGGCTGTTTATACTCGGCGGTTTCGCGCAACCGCCGGCAGCGCCGCCCCGACACCATGCAAGACAAGTACTCCCCCGCCGAACTCGAAGCCGCCGCCCGCGTCCACTGGCGCGCCGACGATCCCGCCCGTTCGGTCTATCGCGTGACCGAGAACGACGCCCGTTTTCCCAAGGGCAAGTACTACGCCTGCTCGATGCTGCCCTACCCCTCGGGCAAGCTGCACATGGGCCATGTGCGCAACTACACCATCAACGACATGCTGGCGCGCTACCTGCGCATGAACGGCTACAACGTCCTGATGCCGATGGGCTGGGACGCGTTCGGGCTGCCGGCCGAGAACGCGGCGATGAAGAACAAGGTCTCGCCCGCCGCGTGGACCTTCGACAACATCGCGCACATGAAGCAGCAGATGCAGGCGATGGGCCTCGCGATCGACTGGTCGCGCGAGATGGCCACCTGCAAGCCCGACTACTACAAGTGGAACCAGTGGCTGTTCCTCAAGATGCTGGCCGCCGGCATCTGCGAGCGCCGCACGCAAACCGTCAACTGGGACCCGGTCGATCAGACCGTGCTGGCGAACGAACAGGTCATCGACGGGCGCGGCTGGCGCTCGGGCGCGCCCGTCGAGAAGCGCGAAATCCCCGGCTACTACCTGAACATCGTCAAGTACGCCGATGAGCTGCTCGATGCGGTCGCGAATCCGGCGAGCCCGCAGTTCCTGAGCGGCTGGCCCGAGCGCGTGCGGCTGATGCAGGAGAACTGGATCGGCAAGAGCGAGGGCGTGCGCTTCGCATTCCGCCACGAGATCGCGGGCGCCGACGGCGCGCTGATCGGCGACGGCAAGCTGCACGTCTTCACGACGCGCGCCGACACGATCATGGGCGTGACCTTCTGCGCCGTGGCGCCGGAACATCCGCTCGCGACGCATGCGGCCGCGACCAATCCCGCGCTGGCGGCGTTCATCGAGGAATGCGCCAAGGGCGGCACGACCGAAGCCGAACTCGCGCTGAAAGAGAAGGAAGGCCGGCCGACCGGGCTGTTCGTCATCCACCCGATGACCGGCGACAAGGTCGAGGTCTGGGTCGGCAACTACGTGCTGATGAGCTACGGCGACGGCGCGGTGATGGGCGTGCCGGCGCACGACGAGCGCGACTTCGGCTTTGCGCTCAAGTACGGCATCGAGATCAGGCAGGTTGTCGCGGTCGATGGCGAGACCTTCAGCCTCGACGGCTGGCAGGACTGGTACGGCGACAAGACGCGCGGCGTGCTGATCAACTCCGGCGCCTTCAACGGCCTCGGCTTCAAGCAGGCCGTCGATTCGGTCGCGACGACGCTGCTGTTCAAGGACCTCGGCGACAAGAAGACGACCTTCCGCCTGCGCGACTGGGGCATCAGCCGCCAGCGCTACTGGGGGACGCCGATCCCGATCATCCATTGCGACGATTGCGGCCCGGTGCCGGTGCCCGAGGCCGATCTGCCGGTGCGCCTGCCCGACGATCTCATCCCCGACGGCAGCGGCAATCCGCTGGCGAAGTGCGCGAGCTTTTTGAACGTGGCCTGCCCTAGCTGCGGCAAGCCGGCGCGCCGCGAGACCGACACGATGGACACCTTCGTCGACAGCTCCTGGTACTTCATGCGCTACACGCTGGCCAACGACGCACCGGGCTACGACGCGGCCATGGTCGATGCGCGCACCGAGCACTGGATGCCGATGGACCAGTACATCGGCGGCATCGAGCACGCGATCCTGCATCTGCTCTACGCGCGCTTCTGGACCAAGGTGATGCGCGATCTCGGCCTCACCAAGGTCAACGAGCCGTTCACCAAGCTGCTGACCCAGGGCATGGTGCTGAACCACATCTATTCGCGCCGCACCGACAAGGGCGGCGTCGAATACTTCTGGCCGCACGACGTCGAGAACGTGGTCGACGCGGCCGGCAAGGTGACCGGCGCCAGGCTGAAGCTTGCCGTCGGCGATCTGCCGGCCGGCACCCTGATCGACTATCAGGGCATCGGCACGATGAGCAAGAGCAAGAACAACGGCGTCGATCCGCAGGCGCTGATCGACCAGTACGGCGCCGACACGGCGCGGCTGTTCACGATGTTCGCGGCGCCGCCCGAGCAGACGCTGGAATGGAACGACGCCGGCGTGGAAGGCGCGAACCGCTTCCTGCGCCGGGTGTGGGCCTTCGGCCATGCGCACCTGCTGGGCCGCGCGCTATTCGACATGCCGGCCGAGCTGCCGAAGGCGCTGAAGGCGGTACGCCGCGAGGTCCACCTCATCACGCGGCAGGCCAGCTTCGACTACGAGCGCATGCAATACAACACCGTGGTGTCGGCCGCGATGAAGCTGCTCAACACGCTCGAAGCCTGCGCGACCGCGCTGGGCGAGAACGAGGCCGAGCCGCGCGCCGCCGTGCTGACCGAAGGCTTCGGGGTGCTGGTGCGCATCCTGTATCCGGCCTGCCCGCACATCGGCCACGGACTGTGGAGCGAGCTGGGCTACATGGCCATTTACGGCGATCTGGTCGATGCGCCCTGGCCGCAGGTCGATGAAGCCGCCCTGGTGCAGGACGAGATCGCGCTGGTGGTGCAGGTCAACGGCAAGCTGCGCGGCTCGATCAACGTGCCGGCCGGCGCCGACAAGGCCACGATCGAGGCGGCCGCGCTGGCCGACGAGAACGTGCAGAAATTCGTCGAGGGCAAGCCGGTGAAAAAGCTCATCGTCGTGCCCGGCAAGCTCGTGAACGTGGTGGTCTGAGATGACGATGACGCGTGATTCCGCCGCTAGGCCGCTGCTGGCCGGCCGGCGTTCGTTTCTGCTTTGCGCCGGCAGCGCGCTGCTGCTGGCCGGCTGCGGCTTTCATCTGCGCGGTTCGGCGCAGGTGCCGTTCTCGACGCTGTATCTGGCGACGCCCGACGGCTCGGCGCTCGGCGCGGAGCTGCGGCGCAACCTGCTCCACGGCAGCAACGTGCAGCTCGTAACCGATCCGAAAGAGGCGGAAGCGCGCTTCGACCTCATCAGCGAGGGCCGCAACCGCGAGATCGTGTCGTTCAACTCGGCCGGGCGCGCGCGCGAATTCCGGCTGTATTACACGGCGCGCTATCGCGTCTGGGATGGCAAGGGCGCCGATTTCATCGCGCCGAGCGATCTCACGCTCAAGCGCGACACGACCAACATCGACGACCAGATCCTCGCGCAGGAAAGCCAGGAAACCTTCCTGTACCGCGACATGGTCATCGACATGGCGCAGCAGATCGTGCGGCGCATGGCGCTGATCAAGCGCTGACCGCCATGGCCAGGCTTGCAATCATCACCGGCGGCTCGCGCGGACTTGGCGCGGCGCTTGTCGCCGACCTGCTCGCGCGCGGCGTCGAGGTCGTCGAGTTCTCGCGCGCGGCGCCGCATGCCTGCTCGGTGCGGCTCGATCTCGCCGACCTGCCCGCAGCCGAAGCCGTGCTCGACGCCAAGCTCGCCGAACTCGCGGCGCGCGACTGGGACGAGGTGATCGCAATCGCCAACGCCGCGATGATCGAGCCGGTCGGCCCGGCCGCGCGCAAGCCGGCGGCCGACGTGATGCGCAATCTCGACGTGAACCTGCGCGCGCCGGTGCTGTTCGCGGCGCTGTTCGTGAAGCACTTCCAGCGTCACGCCGCGCGCAAGCTGCTCGCGAACATCTCGTCGGGCGCGGCGCTGAATGCCTATTCGGGCTGGTCGCTGTACTGCGCGGCGAAGGCGGGGCTTGAGCATTTCGTCCGCGCGCTGGCGCTGGAACAGGCGGCCGAGGCGCATCCGGTGCTGGCGGTGAACGTCAACCCGGGCGTGATGGATACGGAAATGCAGGCGGCAATCCGCGTGACCGACGTGGCCGACTTTCCGGCGCTCGACCGCTTCGTCGGGCTGCATGCGGGCGGCGTGCTGCGCGCGCCGGCGGCGGTCGCGGCCATCATCCTCGACGAGCTTGCGAACGTGACCGTCGGCGGCGGCCGCATCGATACCGCCACGCATCGCTGAGCCTCCGCACTTCCAACCATGCCGCTGCTCCGTCTCGACGACCTGCCCTCGCACCTCGCTTCCTCGGCGAAGGCGGGCCGGCTTGCGCCGCTGTACGTGGTGGCGAGCGCCGAGCCGCTGTTGCAGATCGAGGCTTGCGATGCGATCCGCGCCGCCGCGCGCCGCTGCGGCTACAGCGAGCGCGAGGTCGCGACCGTCGGCCCGCGCTTCGACTGGAGCAGCTTCCTCGACGCGAGCAGCAGCCTGTCGCTGTTCGCCGAGCGCCGCATCGTCGAGTTGCGGCTGCCGTCGGGCAAGCCGGGCAAGGACGGCGCGGCGGTGCTGCAACGCTTTGCAGGCGGCCTGCGCGCCGATGACGATTCGCTGCTGACGCTCGTCACGCTGCCGCGCGTCGATCGCGACATGCGCGACACGAAGTGGTACGCGGCACTGCTGGCGGCCGGACGCGTCGTGCAGATCGAGCCGATCGAGCGCGCCGCGCTGCCGCAATGGATTGCGCAGCGGCTCGCCGGTCAGGGCCAGGCCACGTCGCGCGAGGCGCTGCAATTCATGGCCGACAAGGTCGAGGGCAATCTGCTCGCGGCGCATCAGGAAATCCTCAAGCTCGGGCTGCTGCATCCGGAAGGCCAGCTCGACGCCGACGCGGTGAAGGACGCGGTGCTGAACGTGGCGCGCTACGACGTGTTCAAGCTGAGCGAGGCGCTGCTGGCCGGCGACGCGGCGCGTTACGCGCGGATGCTGCACGGCCTTGAGGGCGAAGGCGAGGCGCTGCCGCTGGTGCTGTGGTCGCTCGCCGAAGACCTGCGCACGCTGTGGCGGCTGCGCGGCGCGCTCGACACCGGCCGGCCGGTCGCGGCGGCGATGAAGGAGCTGCGCATCTGGGGCGCGCGCGAGAAGCTGCTGCCGCAGGCGGTGATGCGGCTCGACCGGCGCGCGATCGGCGCGGCGGTGCGCAAGTGCGCCGCGCTCGACAAGATCGCGAAGGGCCTGCCGCAGGTCGCGGCCGAGGAAGGGCTGACCGGAAACGTCTGGGCCGATGTGCTGATGCTCGGGCTCGGGTTGATGCCGCAGCCGAGGGCGGCCGGCACGCGTCTGCGCTGAAGGCCGGCCTGAACCTTAGCGCCCCGCCGCCATCTCGGCATCGGCGAGCTTCCACGCAGCAACCCAGTCGATCTCGAAGCGCGCCGGCGTCGGCGTGTAGATGTCGGCGCGACCGACCATGCTGCCGCCGACCGCGAGGTTGAGCAGCAGGTACATCGGCCGGTCGAAGCCGGCGGGCGTCGCAATCTCGGCGACCGGGCGGCGGTCGATGTACCAGGTGATGCGCGCCGGGGTCCAGAGCGCGCCGAACAGGTGGAAATTCTCGGTGGCGTCGGGCAGATGGGTGCGGCAGCCCGAGCCGCGATGCTTGCCACCGGGTGCGTCGCTGGCGTGGACGGTCGTGACCATCAGGTCGGGCTTCTGGCCGACGACTTCGAGCACGTCGATCTCGGGCGGCCAGACGCGTTCGGTCGGCAGCAGCCAGAACGCGGGCCAGAGCGCGCGGCCGGCCGGCACGCGCGCGCGCATCTCGAAATAGCCGTAGCGCTGCACGAAGCTGGCGCGCGAACTGAGCATGCCGGAGCTGAAATCGAAGCCGTGGAGCGCGGCGGCGTGCTCGGGGCGCACGCGCTCGGCGACGATCGACAGCACGCCGTGGTCGATGCGGAACGGGTCGAGCCCGAGCGGCTGGCCGCTGCCGGCGGCGTAGCCCGGATCGACGTAGATCTGCTGCTCGTGATTGCCGACGAGGGTGCGATTGGTCGCCAGGTCGTAGCCGCGCCAGGCGCCGGTGGCGGGATCGCGGTCGAGGTTGAAATGCGGCAGCCAGCCGTCCTTGCGGCCGAGGTCGAGCTGGTCGAAATCGTCGCGGAAGCTGAGGTCGAGCGCGAGCGGGCGCGCGGGCGCGCCGGCGGCGACGGCGGTGCAGCTGACGGGCGCGGCGTCGGTCGGGAGGGCGAGAGCGAGTCGCGCCGGGATGGTGGCAAGGTCGCGCCGGCCGGCGGCGGCGGCGAAGTCACTGTGGCTGGTGCAGGCGACGAGCAGCAGGCTGGCGGCGCCGGCAAGGGCGAGCGCCGCGATGGCGGGCCGCGCAGTGCGGCGATGACGGGCTGGGGGCATGGAGGCGGCCGGTGATCCGGCTCGGTGAATGGCGTGGATGAAGCGCGGGAGGCGGCGCCGACGATGCCCCGCGCGGGTGATTGCGCCAAGGAGATGCCGCACGCAGCGCGTAGCCGGCGTCCGCTGCGTCAGTCGGCGCTTGCGGCGGCCCAGCGCGCGTCGATCGCGGCGATGTCGATCGGCGCGCCGGTGTCGACGCTGATGGCGCAACCGGCCTCGTCGGCGGCGAGCGGTTCGCGCTGGCGCAGTTGCGCGTCGAGCACGGCGAGGTCGGCTTCCGACGGATCGTCGCCGGCGGCGGCACGCGCGGCGATGCGGGCACGCAGCAAGGCCGGATCGGCGCTGCAATCGAGGATGGCGAACGGCACGCCGCGCTGGCGCGCAAGGTTGCGGAAGCGCGCGCGCTCGTCGTGGCGGAAGAAGGCGGCATCGACGATGACCGGCCAGCCGGCGTCGAGCGTGGCGGCGGCGTGCGCGAACAGGCGATCGAAGGTGGCGCGCGTGGCCTCGGGCGTGTAGATGCCGCCGGCGCGCGCGAGGGCTTCGTCGGCATGCGAGCGGGCGCGCGGCGCGAGGCCGAACAGGCGCTTGCGCTCGACGTCGGAGCGCAGCCGGATTGCGCCGGCGTGGCGCAGCAGGTCGAGCGCGAGCCGGCTCTTGCCGGAGCCGGACAGGCCGTGGGTGATGAGCAGGCGCGGCGCGGGTGCGGCGGCGAGGTCGGCGGCGAGCGCGAGGTAGTCGGGGCGCGGCGGCGACGCATCGGACGCATCGGACGCAGCGCCGGACGCGTCGTCTGGCGTGGCAGCCGCGCGCCCCGGCGTCAGCCGGCCGACCAGCGCCCGCACCAGCGCGCGCTCGACGAGTTGGAAGCGCAGCGTCGCCAGTCCGGCGAAATCGCCGAGGGACTGGAGCCAGCCGTCGAGCAGG
>Ga0302291_10000532_pt1 | contig 11142 bp, 5 predicted proteins | sample III_Fen_N1_4_FD_194548 | JGI IMG/M metagenome (GOLD analysis project Ga0302291, IMG submission 194548) | Peat permafrost microbial communities from Stordalen Mire near Abisko, Sweden - III_Fen_N1_4 | ecosystem: Environmental > Terrestrial > Soil > Wetlands > Permafrost | place: Sweden: Abisko... | reverse complement strand
CGCGCTACCCGCCTGTGCCAGGGTGGGCGGCGTGGACGCCCCTGCGATCACCCGCCTCGCCTCGATCGACCCCGGCGTGATCAGCGGGTTGATCGAGGAGCGCGGCGCGGCCCGGGTCGCCGCCGCGGGCCCCGAGGCCTGGGCGCGCGACACCGCGCGATGGGCGGGCGTGCAGGAGGCGCTCGATGCCGCCGCGCGAGGGGTTCAGCCCGCGCAGCGGCTCGACCCGCCGCCCCGATGGCTGCACGGCGCGGCGACCGCGGCGGTGGAGCGGGCGGCGAGGTCGTGGGTGGGTCGGGGCGACGTCATGACCGTGCGCCTCCTCGAGCGCCTCGGCCTGGTGGAGCTGGCGCACGACGACGCGTACGTCCTTGCCGTGGTCGGCGGGCTGGTCGGCGACCCTCGGTTCGCGGAGATCACCCGCGCCGACCTCCTCCGGGACGACGCCGAGCTGCGCGACGCCGTCATCTGGCGCCTCTTCGAGGTCGAGGGTGGCGGCGAGGTCAGCCTGGCCAACCTGGACAAGTTCACCCCGGAGCCGGGGACCTGGTCCACGACCTTCCATTCGCTCGTCGAGGACGGGACGCTCGCGCGCGCCGACGTCCTGACGGCCGCACTCGGGGCGCTCGCTCGCGACTTCAGCGCCTACCGAGCGGGGTGGTACTCGCGGCTGTACCGGTCCTTCGAACCCACTCCCGCCGAGTCCGGCGAGCGGCAGCCCATGCTGCGGCAGCTCCTTCGCTCCGAGATCACCGCGACGGTCACCCTGGCTCTGCGGTCCCTGCTCGACGTCGCCCGAGCCGGGCAGCTCGACGACGACGAGACGGCGAAGGCACTCGGCCCCGCACTTCAGCACGAGACCAAGACCACCGCCGACGCCGCCCTCCAGCTCGCGGAGGGCATCGCCAAGCGTCGCCCCGACCTCGCCGACGTCATGGCGGGCCACGTCTCCGTGGCACTCGCGCATCCCCACGCACAGGTCCAGGAGCGCGCCGGGAGGCTGATGCAGGCGCTCGGCGCCGGTCACCGCGTGGCGGACCATGCTGCGGGCATGTCACCGGCCGTTGCGTTGACCTTCGGCGTCGACGGCGCGCAGCAGCTCTCGCGTGATGAGCCCCCGGCCGACAGATCCACCGGTGTCGCCCTCCCCGCGGACGCCGCGGTCCGCGGGGCGCCGCAGCCCGCCGCGGGCGCCGAGCTCGTCGAGCTCATGGCTGCCCTGCTCGAAGATGCCACCGACCCGATGGCGGTGGAGAGCGTCCTGGCCGGGTTGGCGAGGACGGGCCCGACGACGTTCCTCGCCTCGCTGAACAAGCGCGCCTCGACGATCCTGGACCGCGGCCCGCGCGACGACGTCACTCCGGGCTGGCTCCGTGGCCAGCTCGCCCGACTCGTCCGACGCTCGGGAGGGAGCGAGGTCGCCCCCCTTCCGTGGGACTGGGACGGCCACGGCCACGGTCGCGGCGCCGCCCCCGGCCGCCACGGCGCCCTGCCGTTCCACGCCCACCGGATCGACGAGGTGACCGACGTCCTCATCGGACGACGAGCGCCGGGTCGGCTGCTGGCCACACCGGTCAGCCCGGCGGGTTGGGTCCGACCCGGCGACCTCGTCGCCGGCTTCCTCGTCGGCGCCACCAGGCCGTTCGACCTCGTCGCCGCCCTCCTTCGACTCGGACCCGACGGGCGCACGGACGCGCTTGCTGATCTTGACCGACGGACTGGCAGCGCATCGGGGCTCGCGCTAACCGAGGTCCAGGCGGTCAGGCACGCGCTCGGTGCGCCCTTCCCCCGGCTGTGGCCCGGCGCCCGCCAACGTCTGAGCGGGCCGAGCCGGGCCCTCTGGGTCGCGGCCGCACGAGCACGCGACCCGCTGGGCACCGACCCCTGGGCCGAACGGCTCGGCCTGCACGGTGCCGGGCGGGCGGTAGCCATCGACCTCCGGCTCGGAGTGCCCGCGCCCTGGCAGCCGGGCGGTGAAGCGGGCCCGGTGGACGGCTCCCCGCTCCCCTGGGTCGTCGTGAACGGCCCGGCGCCCGCACGCGCCGACGACCAGCCCACGGCGATCACCGCGGCGGACCCTCGCCGCTTCGGCGGGAATGAGGCTGAGGACTACGTGGCCTGGGTGGCAACCATGTATCCGGCGGACGCCGAGCACCTGTGCTGGGTGGCCGGGCTCGACGTGGTGGAGCGAGCCCTGCCCTACACGGAGGTCCGGCATGACGCCGTGCGCGTGCTCGAGGCCTTGCGGGTGCACGAAGGCCGGGTGGGCCGCCTGACGCGGGCAGTACTCGTCGCCGGGCTGAGTGCGGCTGGGGTCGACGAGAAGGTCCGTGCGGCCGACGCGGTCACCCAGCTGGCAGGAGCGGGCCGACTCGACACCGCGGGCCTGGCGGACGGCATCGTCGACGTCGGGCCCATCACGCCGCTGCCCCGTCTGGCGGGTTCGCTTCGCGACATCGCCTCGACGGGCCCGTCCGGCAGTGAACTCGTCGTGGGGGCCCTGGGTCAGGCGCTGCCACAGGCGCCCGTCGCCGCGGGCGGTGTGCACGCCCTGCTCGAGGTGCTGCTGGACGAGCTGGTCCGGACGAGCCGCAGGACGCCGGCGCCCATGGCACCGTGGCTCGCGCAGTTCCGCGGAGCCTCGCGGGCAGCGAGTCTCGCCAGGAAGCTGAGCGAACGGCTGTAGCCCGTCGCCGTGGAGCGGCGGCCCTTCGCTGCCGCGGAGCCGCTTGGCGGGCCGGCGCCAGCGCCGCCCCCACGTGCGGCAGACTGCCCAGAGCACACCCCGCACGAGCAGTGGAGGCACGTCCGCGTGAACGGGTTCAGGGACATGGTCGGGTTCATCTGGTCCGTGGCCGACCTGCTCCGCGGGGATTACAAGCAGTCCGAGTACGGCAAGGTGATCCTGCCGCTGACCGTGCTGCGCCGCCTCGACTGCGTGCTCGAGCCCACCAAGCCGGCCGTGCTCGCCAAGGTGGACAGCCTCAAGGGCTCCGGCGCGGGCAACGTCGACCCGATGCTGCGCCGCGCGGCCAAGCAGGAGTTCTACAACGTCTCCCCGCTCGACTTCCGCGGCCTGCTCGCCGACCCCGACCACATCGCCCGGTCCCTGCGCCTGTACATCGACGCGTTCTCCCCCGGCGCGGTGGAGGTGCTGGAGAAGTACGGGTTCGACGCGCAGATCACCCGCCTCGACGAGGCCGGCCTGCTCTACCAGGTGGCGGCCCGGTTCGCGGACGTCGACCTGCACCCCCACGCGGTCTCCAACCTGGAGATGGGCTACGTCTTCGAGGAGCTGATCCGCAAGTTCTCCGAGCTCGGCAACGAGACCGCCGGGGAGCACTTCACGCCGCGCGAGGTCATCCGCCTCATGGTCAACCTGCTGCTGGCCGACGAGTCCGACACGCTGGCCACGCCGGGCATCGTCAAGACCCTGTACGACCCCGCGTGCGGCACCGGCGGCATGCTGTCCACCGCTGAGGACTGGGTCCGCAGCCACAACGACGCCGCCCGGCTGGAGCTCTTCGGCCAGGAGCTCAACGGCGAGACGTACGCGATCTGCCGCTCGGACATGATGCTCAAGGGCCACAACGCGGCGAACATCGCGTTCGGCAACTCCTTCTCGCACGACGCCCACGCCGACAAGCAATTCGACTACATGCTCGCCAACCCGCCGTTCGGGGTGGAGTGGAAGAAGGTCCAGGCGTTCGTCGAGGCGGAGGCGGCCCGCGGTCACGCCGGCCGGTTCGGCGCCGGCACCCCGCGCATCAACGACGGGTCACTGCTGTTCCTGCAGCACATGATCTCCAAGATGAAGCCCGTGTCCGAAGGCGGTTCACGCCTGGCGATCGTCTTCAATGGGTCCCCGCTGTTCACCGGCACGGCCGGGTCCGGGGAGTCCGAGATCCGCCGCTGGATCCTGGAGAACGACTGGCTGGAGGGCATCGTCGCCCTGCCCGACCAGCTCTTCTACAACACCGGCATCTCCACCTACTTCTGGATCCTCTCCAACCGCAAGCGCCCCGAGCACCGCGGAAAGGTGGTGCTGCTGGACGCCCGCGACCAGTTCACCAAGATGCGCAAGTCGCTCGGCGACAAGCGCAAGGAGATCTCCGGCGAGCAGATCGCGCAGGTGACGCGCTGGTACGCCGACGCCCTGGAGATCGCCTCAGACGAGTCCGCCGACGGCCCCGCCCGCGTGAAGGTGTTCCCGACGACGGCGTTCGGCTACCAGCGCATCACGGTGGAACGGCCGCTGCGGCTGCGCTTCGAGGTGTCCGACGACGCCGTCGACGCGGTCCGCGCCAGCAAGCCCTTCCGTGCCCTGCCGCCCGACGACGCCGCGCGAGTGGTCGACGCGCTGGAGTCGCTGCGCGAGGCGGACGGCGCCACCCGCAAGGCCTTCGACCGCGCGCTCACGTCAGCGCTGAAGTTTCGTGGCGTGGCCGTCGGTGCACCGCTGCTGAAGGCCATCTGGGCCGCCGTCTCGGTGCCCGACTCGGACAGCGAGCTTCAGGCGGACCGCCACGGTCACCCGTTGCCCGACCCCGACCTGCGCGACAACGAGAACGTCCCCCTCGGCGAGGACGTCGGGGAGTACCTGGCCCGCGAGGTGCTCCCGCACGTGCCGGGTGCCTGGATCGACCACACGAAGACCAAGGTCGGCTACGAAATCCCGTTCACCCGCCACTTCTACGTCTACACGCCGCCGCGCCCGCTCGCCGAGATCGACGCCGAGCTCAAGGCGCTGGAAGCGGAGATCCAGCGCCTGCTGGGCGAGGTCACGTCGTGAACGCATCGATCCAGGTCCGTCTTCGTCACGCCGTCAGGAATCGAAACACGAAGTCCGCAGGCAACCCCGAGCCATTCATTGGGTTGGAGGACATCGCAGGCGGCGCCGGCCGGCTCGTAAGCGAGGTACTCGCTGAGAAGGCAGCGACAGACGCGCTCGTCTTCGAGACCGGTGACGTCCTCTTTGGCAAGCTGAGGCCCTACCTCGCCAAGTCAGTTGCGCCGACCGAGCGAGGTACGTGTACGAGCGAACTTCTCGTCATGACGCCGACCATGAACCTAGACTCGCGATTTCTTCTCTACATGACTCTCTCGGAGCCCTGGCTCGACTGGGCGATCACGAGTTCGTACGGCAGCAAGATGCCTCGCACTTCGTGGGACGCCATGGCGGACTTCAGCTTCGCCCTCCCGCCGCTCGACGAACAGCGCCGCATCGCCGACTTCCTCGACACCGAAACCACCCGCCTCGACGCACTCGCATCGCTCCGGGAGCGTCAGCGCACGCTCTTGGCCGGCGAGCTCGCGTCTATCCTCGAGGCCGCTTTGGTGCTGCCATACCTCGGAACCCGAGTGCCGCTCATGCACCTGACCGACCCCCGGCGGCCGGTCCAATACGGGATCGTCCTGCCTGGCCCTGACTGGCCGGGTGGCGTGCCGATCATCAAGGGCGGCGACATTGCAGGGCGCCGCCTCAACCTGGAGGACCTGAAGCGGACAGACCCCGAAATTGAGCGCCGATACTCGCGCAGTCGGGTCCGCGGAGGCGATTACGTCGTAGCCATCCGAGGAAGCGTGGGCGAGATCGCACCGGTCCCCGCATCGCTTAACGGTGCGAACCTTACGCAGGACTCAGCCAGGATCGCCCCCTACGGCTGCGATGCCGCCTGGCTTGGTGCCGTACTTCGAACCCCTGATCTCCAGAACCAGATGAGACAGCAGACGACTGGCGCCACAATCAAGGGCATCAACATCTCCGAACTGCGACGGCTTCGCGTTCCCGTCCCGCCGCGAAGTGAGCAGCAGGAACTGAGTCGGCTTGTCGCGGAGAGTTTCAGCCGCTCCGAGGCCGCCGACGAGGCACTCCGTGCATCGGTGACGCTGCTCCGCGAACGCCGCCAGGCACTCATCACCGCGACCGTCACCGGCCGGTTCGATGTGACGACGGCGGCCGCGGCAAGGCACTGAGCGGGAGGCCTAGCCTGCCGCCGGCATCCCGCTGACCTGCACAGAGTCCGCCGACTGGGTCAACCTCGACCCGCCCGGTGCCGACAACTGACGAGGGAGTGACGTCGGGCGAGGGGGCTGGTCGTGGGCGGGTACGCCGTCGTCGACGTGGAGACCACCGGCCTCTTCCCCGGCGGGCACGACCGCATCGTGGAGATCGCCGTCGTGCTGGTCTCGGCCGGCGGCGAGATCGAGGGCTCCTGGGCCACGCTGGTTAATCCGCAGCGAGACCTCGGCCCGCAGCACGTCCACCGGATCAGCTCGTCGGATGTGCTGAGCGCCCCCACGTTCGCGCAGATTGCGGGCACGCTCGCGGCGCTGTTGGCCGGGCGGGTGTTCGTGGCCCACAACGCCTCCTTCGACCGCCGGTTCGTGCAGGGCGAGTTCGCTGCGCTCGGTTACGACGTGCCGATCGTCGCCGAGACGACGCTGTGCACCATGCAATGGTCGGCACTGCTGCTCCCCGACGCGCCGCGCTCGCTCGCCGGCTGCTGCGTCTCGGCCGGCATCGTGCTCGAGGACGCCCACGAGGCGTTGGCGGACGCGACGGCCACTGCGGCCTTGCTGCAGCACTGCCTGCGGGCAGCCGGGATGCCGGCCGACGCCGGGCCGCGTGGTGGCTGGTGCGGAACCGACGTTCCGGCCTGGTATCCGCCCTGGGCCGACACCGTCGAGCTGGCGGCCACCGCCACCTGGCCTCCGATCCCGGCGACGGACGTCGCCTGCGTGCGGCGCGGGTGCGCGGCGGAGCGGCAGGTGCCGTTCCTGTCCCGGCTCGTCGAGCACCTGCCCCGCGCTGCGCAGACGTGGGAGTGCGAGCAGTACCTCGCCCTGGTGGACCGCGTGCTGCTGGACCGCGTCGTCTGCGTGCGCGAGCAGGACGCGTTGGCGGCCGCCGCCTGCGAGCTCGGGATCGACCGCTGTACCGCCCTGGCGCTGCACCACACCTACCTCGACGCGCTCGCCTGCGCCGCGTGGGCGGACGGCGTGGTGACCGACGCGGAGATCGCCGACCTCCGGGACGTCGCCGACCTGCTGTGCCTCACGCCTGACGACATCGGGCGTGCCCTGGCCGCCGCCGCCCGCTCGGCAGCAGAAGGACCGGGGTGCGATGCGGCCGCCGCCGAGCCGCCCCGGTTCTGCCTCGCCCCCGGTGACCTGGTGGTGTTCACCGGCGACATGGCCCTGCCGCGCGACGAGTGGGTCGCGCGCGCCTGGGCTGCCGGGCTCGTCGCGCACCCCACCGTGACCAAGAAGGTGGCGCTCGTCATCGCTGCCGACCCGGACAGCCTGTCCGGCAAGGCCCGCAAGGCCGCCGACTACGGCATCCCGATCGTCACCGAGCGAGCCTTCGCCGGCCTGCTCGACGACTTCCTCACCAGGTGACTCCTAGTTCAGATACGGGTCGGAACTTTCCGGTGTTCGCGTAATGCACCTTGTCTGCTGCCAGCGGAGAAGCTAGATTAACCGAACATGAGCACATCGGACGGAACGCAGGGCGCGCTCGGCGGCCCCGAGTCCGCTCGCGACGTGCTCGGCCGCTGCACTCGATTGATCGTCGACTCACTTCCTCCCGGGTGGTCGGCGATCTCCACACCACAAGTCGCAGTGGCCAACCCCAGGGTCGACATGATCCTCCGCCTCACGAGCCCTGATGGCAGGCAGATCGACCTGGTGATCGAGGCGAAGCGGGCGGTCGAGCGACGCGACATCGCCTCGCTGTCCGAGTCGCTTGCCCAGGCGGCGGGGGCGCTGCCGAACTCAGTCGGCGTCGTCGCGGCACGGTACCTGGCACCTCCGGTGCGTGAGGAACTTGCAGCCAAGGGCCTGTCGTACGTGGACGCCACCGGAAACCTCCGGCTGCTCGCGTCCACGCCTGGGCTCTTCCTCAGCGCGCGCGGACCCGATGCCGACCCCTGGCGTGGGCCTGGTAGACCCCGTGGCACTCTGAAGGGCGCCCCCGCAGCCAAGGTGGTCCGAGTCCTGATCGACCTCCCTGGAACGTGGACCGCCCGTGAGCTGGTCGCACACTCACAGGCCTCCATTGGCGCGACGTATCGGGTGTTGGACTACCTCGAACGCGAAGGCCTCATCGATCGCAGCGAACGTGGCGCCGTGAGGGTGCCGTCATGGCGGCAACTGCTGGACGCCTGGGCACGTGACTACGACTTCTTCGGTGCCGGGCGCGTATCCACGCACATCGCGCCACGTGGCTTGCCCTGGTTGATGCAGCGGATCGCCGACACAGACGGCGTCCGGTATGCCGTGACCGGCAGCCTCGCCGTGCCCGCCGGAGCCCGCTACGCGCCTGCTCGCTCGGCCATGGTCTACGTCGAAGATGCTGCCGCAGCACAGGAGGCGTGGGACCTGCGCCCAGCAGAGTCCGGGCAGAACGTCCTCCTGTGCGAGGCGCCCGACTCCGCCGCCTTCCAGCGCGCGACGCCGACGAACGACCCCGTGCTCGCTATGGCGGGTCTCGTCGACCTTGCCCGGCCGGCCCAGGTGGCCGTCGACCTCATGGGCGGCCCCGGCCGCGCACCGGACGAGGCGCGCGCCTTGCTCAAGTGGATGGAGCGTGATGAGTCGACCTGGCGAGCCTGACCCGTTCATGGTCCTGGTGCGGGCCACGCTTCTGGACGCGCTCGAAGCGCTCGCATCCCATCGGGAGTCCGTCGTGGTGATCGGCGCTCAGGCGGTCTACATGCACACGGGGGGCGCGGCGGTGGCCATCGCGGAGTACACCAAGGACGCCGACCTTGCCATCGACCCCCGCGTGCTGCCTGACGACCCGCGAGTAGAGGCCGCGATGGAGGCGGCTCACTTCAGCCGCGCCCTGGATGCACAACCTGGGTCGTGGACGAGCCCGAAGGGCGTCCCCGTCGACCTGATGGTCCCCGAGTCCCTGGCGGGTCCCGGTTCTCGCGACGCGCGCGGGGCCCGGATCCCGCCGCACGACCGTCGTGCCACTCGTAGGGCGGTGGGCCTCGAAGCAGCCATGGTCGACGCCGGAACAATGACGATCACAGCCCTCGACCCGTTGGATCCACGGTCGTTCACGGTCCGGGTAGCGGGCCCAGCCGCGCTGCTCGTGGCCAAGTTGCACAAGATCGGCGAGCGGGCAGCCGACAACTCCCGCCGACTCGTGGACAAGGACGCCCACGACGTCTACCGCCTGTTGCGTGCCGTGCCCACCGCGGCGCTTCGAGACGCGTTCCAGAGGCTCCAGGCGGATCCGCTGAGCCGGGGGGTGACCGAGACTGCGCTCACGTACCTCGCCGATCTCTTCGCCGCTGGCGAGCACGGCGTCGGTGCCGTGATGGCCGGCCGGGCCGAGACCGGTGTGGGCGATCCCGCGCAGGTTGCGGCCTCCGTGTCACTCCTGGCCGCCGACCTCATCGAGTCCCTGTCCCAGCCTGCCGAATCAGAGGAGCCCTCGTGACGGGCGTGCAGGTCGAGGAGCGGTTCGAGGCCGCGATCGAGGCGTCGATGCTCGCCGCCGGGTGGCACCGCGGCTCCACGCACGACTACCGGCCGGACCTCGGCCTCGACGTGGTGCAGTTGTTCGCGTTCATCCAGGCCACGCAGCCGACGGCGTGGGCCAAGCTCCTCGGCTACTACGGCGGTGAGGACGCGACCGCCCGAGCCAAGTTCGCCCAGCACCTCGCCGAGGCGATCGACCAGCGGGGCCCGCTCGACGTGCTGCGGCACGGCCTGAAGGACCACGGCGTGCTCGTCGCGCTGGCGTACTTTGCGCCGGCCTCCACGCTGTCCCCCGAGCTCGTCGACCTGCACGCGGCGAACCGGCTCAGCGTGACCCGCCAGCTGCCGTACTCGGCCATCACGCACGACGAGCTCGACCTGGCGCTGTTCGTCAACGGCATCCCGACCGCGACCGCCGAGCTGAAGAACCCACTGACCGGCCAGGACGTGGAGCACGCGAAGCGGCAGTACCGGGAGGACCGGTCCCCGCGGGAGCTGCTGTTCGCCCGCCGCGCGCTGGTGCACTTTGCTGTCGACCCGGACCTGGTGTTCCTCACCACTCGTCTGGCCGGCAAGTCCACCCGCTTCCTCCCGTTCAACCAGGGCACCGGGGGGCCGGGTCAGGAAGGTGGCGCGGGGAACCCGGCCTCGTCGTCCGGCTACCGCACCGCCTACCTCTGGGAGCGGGTGTGGGCGCCGGCCGCGTGGCTGGACCTGCTGCGCCGATTCCTGCACGTGGAGGACCCACCCGCGCCCGGCAAGGGCAAGCCGGTGGGCAAGAAGCCGTGGCATGCCCGGACGCTGATCTTCCCCCGGCTGCACCAGTGGGATGCCGTGCTGTCGTTGACCGCGCACGCCGCGGAGCACGGCGCGGGGCACAACTACCTGGTGCAGCACTCGGCCGGCTCGGGCAAGTCGAACACCATCGCGTGGCTCGCCCACCGGCTGTCCTCGCTGCACGACGCGCAGAACGCGAAGGTGTTCCACAAGGTGATCGTCATCACCGACCGGGTGGTGCTGGACCGGCAGCTGCAGGACACGATTTTCCAGTTCGACCACATCACCGGCGTGGTGCAGAAGATCGACAAGACCTCCGCCCAGCTCGGCGAGGCGCTGGCCGGGGAGACCGCCCAGGTGATCATCACCACGCTGCAGAAGTTCCCGTTCGTCCTGCAGTCCGTCGGGCAGCTGGCCGGCTCCCGCTTCGCGGTGATCGTCGACGAGGCGCACTCCTCCCAGACCGGGGAGACCGCCAAGGCGCTCAAGCAGGTGCTCGGCGAGGGCGCGGACGCCACCCTGTCCGCCGACGGCGACGCGTTGCTGGTCGCCTCGGCGGTGGCCGAGGCGATCGCGGAGGCGGTCGACGACGCGTCCGACCCGCTGGTGTCGTCCGCCGTGGCCCGCGGCAGGCACGCCAACCTGTCGTTCTTCGCGTTCACCGCCACGCCGAAGGCGAAGACGCTGGAGCTGTTCGGGGACCTGGGCGCCGACGGCAAGCACCGGCCGTTCCACGTGTACTCGATGCGGCAGGCGATCGAGGAGGGCTTCATCCTCGACGTGCTGCGCAACTACGTCACCTACGCCACGTACTACCGGCTGACGCGCACCCATCCGAGCGGGGCGACGTCGTCGTCGGACGGCTCCGAC
>Ga0302291_10000530_pt1 | contig 11177 bp, 14 predicted proteins | sample III_Fen_N1_4_FD_194548 | JGI IMG/M metagenome (GOLD analysis project Ga0302291, IMG submission 194548) | Peat permafrost microbial communities from Stordalen Mire near Abisko, Sweden - III_Fen_N1_4 | ecosystem: Environmental > Terrestrial > Soil > Wetlands > Permafrost | place: Sweden: Abisko... | reverse complement strand
CGACCGATTGCCGGTATTGCCCGACGCTCGCGGCGGCCTGGGCCTTCATCGCGCGCACCACCGATTGCAGGTCGGTGGCGCTGCCGATCTTGCGGCGCAGGCTGGCGGTGGCGTCGGCCATGGCGAATGCGGCGCGCGGCTCAGTCTTGCGGCGCGACCGCGCGCGCGGCGCGGCCCAGCGTGTGATCGATCAGCCGCGCCATCTTCTCGGCCGCCAGCGCGACCGACTGCCCGACGCTTGCCGCGCGCCCGGTCACCGCAAGCGAGGGCCGGCCCTGGATTCGCGCTTCCATCGCGCAGCACTTGTCGGCCGCGCCGCCCTTGTTGCCGTTCTGGTCGCTCAGGTGCAGCAGCACATGCATGACGTGCTCGCTGCAATGGCGCAGCGCGTGCGTAACCGCCGCCTGCAGTTCGGCCGACTCGGCTCCGTGGACGGTGATGCTGTGATCGCTACTGATCTGGATCTGCATGCGGTGCTCCTGCGTGGGTGGGGATTGCGGCGGAAGTTGCCGCGTCTTGCTCCGGCGGCGTGAACGGCGCCAGCGCCGCGCGCGCCAGTTCGACGATCGTGGCGCGGTCTGCATCGACGAGCGTGTCGGCGTCGCGCAGGCGCGCGGCCAGCGCGGCGGATATCGATCGGCCGGCGGCGTCGCGCACGGCGCGCTCGGCCTCGACCATGCGCTCCATCGGCACGGCGTCGAACAGCCGCGCGGTCAGCGCGAGCACGACGGCAATCTGCGCCGGCACCGCAATCGGCGCGAGTTCGGGCTGTTGCAAACAGGCGCGCAGCCGCTGGCCGTGGGTGATCGACTGCTGGGTGTCGGCGTCGAGATGGGCGCCGAAGCGGGCGAAGGTTTCCAGCTCCTCGAACTGCGCGTAGGCGAGCTTGAGGTCGCCGGCCACGGCGCGGAAGGCCGCGAGCTGGGCCTTGCCGCCGACCCGCGAGACCGACTTGCCGACATCGATCGCCGGCAGCACGCCAAGCTGGAACAGCGTCGGCGACAGCACGATCTGGCCGTCGGTGATCGAGATCAGGTTGGTCGGGATGTAGGCCGAGATGTCCTGCGCCTCGGTCTCGATGATCGGCAGCGCGGTCAGCGAGCCGCCGCCGCAATCGGCGTTCAGATGCGTCGCGCGTTCGAGCAGCCGCGAGTGGATGTAGAAGATGTCGCCCGGAAACGCCTCGCGCCCCGGCGCGCGGCCGAGCAGCAGCGACAGTTCGCGATAGGCGCGCGCGTGCTGCGTGAGGTCGTCATAGACGATAAGCACGTCGCGCCCGGCGGCCATGAAATGCTCGGCGATGGCAGTGGCGGCGTAGGGCGCGATGTAGGCCAGTCCCGGCGGATCGTTGCCCTCGGCGACGACGACCACGGTGCTGGCGAGCGCGCCCTGCTCGCGCAGCACCGCCACGACCTTGGCGACGGCCGAGGCGCGCTGGCCGATGGCGCAGTACACGCAGACCACGTCGCGGCCGCGCTGGTTGACGATGGCGTCGATCGCGATCGCGGTCTTGCCGGTCTGGCGGTCGCCGACGATCAGCTCGCGCTGGCCGCGCCCGATCGGGATCAGCGCGTCGATGACCTTGAGGCCGGTTTGCAGCGGCACCGTCACCGGGGCGCGATCCATGATGGCAGGCGCCGGCCGCTCGATCGGCATGCGCGCTGTGCCCGCATAAGTCGCGCCGCCATCGAGCGGCCGGCCGAGCGGATCGATGACGCGACCGAGCCAGCCGGGGCCGACGGCGATGTCCATCACGCGGCCCTCGCGCACGACCTCGTCGCCGGCGTGCAGCAGCGCGTGATCACCGAGCAGCACCACGCCGATCTCGTCGGCATCGACGTTGAAGGCAATGCCCGCGAGGCCGCCGGAGAAGCGGAGCATTTCGGCGTAGCCGATGCCGGGCAGCCCGCCGACGCGCGCGATGCCGGTCGCGACCGACAAGACCGTGCCGACTTCGCGCGCGACGAGCTGCGGAGTGAACGCGGCGCGCGCCGTGCCGAGGGCGGCGAAGGCGCGGTCGTAACTCTGTTCGAGCGTGGCGGGGGCGCTCATGGCGCGGCGGGTGTAGTCGGTGCGGCGGGCGCAGCAGGCGCCGCATCAATTGGCGCGCGCAGCAGTTCGCCGACGCTGCTTTCCAGCGTCGCGAGGTAGTCGGCGATGCTCCACGCGAACTTCTGCCCCTGCGCGCTCAGCTCGATGCCGCCGACCAGCGCCGGCGCGGTCTCGAAGCGCAGCGCGATGTCGATCGCGAAACTGGTGGCGATGGCGTCGTGCAGCGCGGCGCGCTCGGCCGGCGCCAGCTCGAAAGCGCTGCGCACCAGCACCGCGTCGGGCGCCGACTTGAGCGCAGCTGCGAAGTCGCTGCGCGCGCTGCCGTCGAGCGCCGCCAGGCGCTGGATGAACAGCGCGCAGGCACTGGCGTCGAGGCTGGCGCCGGCGAGGTCGCCGAGCACGCGGCGCGCAATCGCGAACACCTCGGTCGTGGCGCGCTCGCAGATCGCCTGATCGAGGCGCTTCGCGTCGTCGGCCAGTGTGGCGAGGCGCGCGGCGGCAAGCGCGTCGGCGGCGCTGCGGGCGGCGTCGGTCAGCTCACGCCGCGTGGCCTCGGCGGCGGCGGTGGCCGTCGCGAGCAAGGCGGCGCGCTCGGCGTCGAAGGCGGCGCTTTTCTCGCGCAGGGCGACGCTGTCGCGCGCGGCTTCGACCTTGCGGGCGTCGGCGTCGGCCAGTTCGGCGGCAATGCCGCGCTCGCGCGCATCGATCGCGTCGAGCACCGGCTGGTAGAGAAAGCGCTTCATCAGCCAGACCAGGATGACGAAGTTGAGCAGCTGGGCGCCGACGGTGAACCAGTCGATCAGCACGGCCTCACCTTCCGGCCGCCTTGGTCGCGAGGGCGATCGCGGCGTTCCAGAATGGGTTAGCGAAGATCAGGATCATCGACACCACGAAGCAGTAGATCGCGGTCGATTCGATCATCGCCAGACCGACGAACAGCGTGCGCGTGATCGTGGCCGAGGCGTCGGGCTGCTGCGCCAGCGCGGTCAGCGCGGTGGCGACGGCGCGGCCCTCGGCAAGCGCTGGCCCCATCGTGCCGAAGCCGGTGGTGAGGCCGGCGATGACGATCGAGGCCACGGCAATGAGCGTGAGACTGTCCATGTGGGAGCGTTCCGGAGGGTGAAGGCGGAGTCAGGCTGCGGGCGCCGCGTCGGCGGCGGACGGGGTCGGGTCGGGCTCGGCGCGGCGCCGCGTCTGCACCGCCGCCGCGATGTAGACCGCAGCGAGGATGCTGAAGATGTAGGCCTGCACCATGCCGGTCAGCAGGCCGAGCAGCGTCATCGCAATGGGGAAGATAAAGGGCGTGATCGTGAGCAGGATGGCGATGATCAGCGCGCCGCTCATCATGTTTCCGAACAGGCGCACCGCCAGCGCCAGCGTGCGCGACAGCTCGCCGATCAGGTTGAACGGCAGCATCACCACCGTCGGCTCGATGTAGGTGCGCAGATAGCCGGCCAGCCCCTGGTCGCCGATGCCGAACAGCGGCACCGCGATGAAGACGCACAACGCCAGCGCCAGCGTGGTCGAGAGCGAGCCGGTCGGCGGCTCGAAGCCGGGCAGCACCGTGCACAGGCTCGATGCGGCGACGAACAGGAACAGCGTGCCGATGAAGCCGAGATACTTCTCGGGCTGGCGCAGGCCGACATCGCGGATCTGCCCGACGATCGCCATCACGACGATCTCCAGCAGGCATTGCCAGCGCGACAGCCGGCGGCCGCTGCCGAGCCGGCGCGTCACCAGCGCCGAGCCGAGCACGAGCGCCAGCATCAGCAGCCAGGTGAAGACGATGGTGGCGTTGAGCTTGATGAAGCCGCTCTGCCAGAAGATCCAGTCGTCGGGGCTAAGACGCATGACCGGCCTCCCCGTCATCGGCGGGCGGCCGCGCGGCCGTCAGCCGCGTCAGCCGCGTGAGCCGGATGACGGCCGCGCGCGCCAGCACGAAGCCGAGCAGGCAGACGAGCAACCGGCGCCAGTCGCCCTCGCCGACGAGCCAGAAGCCGCCGAGCGCTGCGCCGGTGCGCAGCAGCGCGCTGGCGAGCATGACCAGCCAGGGCTGGCGAAAGCGCGCGAGGTTCGCGGTCGTCCACCAGAGCCCGCCGTAGAACAGCGTGCCGAGCACGCCGCCGATGAGCAGCGCCACGGCTACATCGAGCGCCATGAACGGCGCGGCCGGCAGTAGCGACAACACGGCGAGGTCGTCAAGCATCGTCAGGCTCGTTGTCACGCGCGTCGTCGTGCATGGCGCGCTGCTGGCGCGAGACCCAGTGCCAGGCATTGGCGCAGCCGAGGCACAGACCCGCCACGAGCAGCGCCAGCGTCCACGAATGCGTGCCGGGATGGATCTCGTCGAGCCAGCTGCCGAGCGCCGCGCCAAGCAGCGTCGGCATGACGACCGACCAGCCGACGAGCCCCATCATCCCGAGCCCGATCCAGATGCCGCCGCTGTCGTCGCCGCGCGCGCGCAGCTTGCGCGCCGCCTTGGTGCCGACGCGCTCGGCCAGCGAGGGAAGCTTGTTCATGGACTCCTCATTCATGGTTAAGGCGCGCCAGCCGGTGCAGGAAGCCGCTTTCGAGCCGGGCCATGACGCGGCGCAGGTTCTGCTGTTCGGCGTCGATGGCGCGGAACTCGCGCGCGACCGCGTCGCGCAGGCCGGCGAGGTCGGTGCCGCGCATCGCGCGGCGCACCGAAACGACCACGTCGGCGCCGGTCTTCACCAGCACGCCTTCGTCAACCGCGAGGCAGACCTCGGCCTGGCCGGCGCGCTGGTAGATCAGGATGCCGGGCGCCAGCGCCGCGACGCAGTCGAGCCGGCGCGGCAGCAGGCCGAACGAGCCCTCGGGCGTCTCGGCGACGATGCGCGTCACGTCGGTCTCGTCGGCGAACACCGCGAACGGCAGCAGCACCTTAAGTCGCATGCGCCACCGCCTTTGCCTTCGCCTCGCCGATGGCGCCGATCATGTAGAGCGCGCTTTCGGGCCGGTCGTTGAACTCGCCGGCCAGAATCCGCTCGCAGCCGTCGAGCGCGTCGGCGAGGCTCACGAGCCGGCCGGTGTGGCCGGTGAACTGGCCGGTCGTGAAGAAGGGTTGCGTCAGGAAGCGCTCAAGCCGGCGCGCCCGCGCGACCACGCCGCGATCGGCCGGCGACAGTTGTTCGAGCCCGAGCATCGCGATGATGTCCTTCAGCTTTTCGTACTGCGCCAGCGTCTGCCGGATCTCGCGCGCGAGCCGGTAATGGCGCTCGCCGACGATGCCCGGCGTCGCCATCCGCGAGCTCGATTGCAGCGGATCGATCGACGGATACAGCCCCTCGCTCGCACGCTGGCGCGACAGCACGATCGACGCCGACAGATGCGAGAAGGTGTGGACGGCGGCCGGATCGGTGAAATCGTCAGCCGGCACGTAGACCGCCTGGATCGAGGTGATCGCGCCGCCGTCGGTATTGGCGATGCGCTCTTCCAGCGCCGCCAGCTCGGTGCCCATCGTCGGCTGGTAGCCGAGGCGCGACGGCATCTGGCCCATCAGGCTCGACACTTCCATGCCGGCCTGGATGAAGCGAAAGATGTTGTCGACCAGCAGCAGCACATCGCGCTTCTCGTCATCGCGGAAGTACTCGGCCATGGTCAGCGCGGCGTCGCCGACGCGCAGCCGCGCGCCGGGCGGCTCGTTCATCTGCGCGAAGATCATCACCATCTTCGCGAGCACGCCGGCGTCCTTCATCGCGTCGTACAACTCGGCGCCCTCGCGGCAGCGTTCGCCGATGCCGCAGAAGATGCTCACGCCGTCCTGGCGGTCGATCATGTTGTGGATCATCTCGGTCAGCAGCACCGTCTTGCCGACGCCCGCGCCGCCGAACAGTCCGGCCTTGCCGCCGCGTTCGAGCGGCGTCAGCACGTCGATGACCTTGATGCCGGTCTCGAAGATTTCCGAGCGCGTCGAGCGCCGCGCGAGCGGCGGCGGCGCGGCGTGCACCGAGCGCCACGCCACGCCGGCCGGTGCCGCGCCCCGGTCGATCGCGTTGCCGAACACGTCGAACATGCGCCCGACGATGGTCTTGCCGACCGGCGCCCGCAGCGGCGCGCCCGTGTCGCGCACCGGCATGCCGCGCGCAAGGCCCTCGGTGCCGGTCAGCGCAATGCCGCGCACATGGTGGGCGTCGCGCTGGGCCAGCACCTCGATGACGATGGCGCCGTCGGGGCCGGCGCGCAGCACGGTGTTGATCGGCGGCAGCGCGCCGTCGAAGCGCACATCGACCACGCTGCCGCGCACGGCGGCAACGACGGCGCCGGGGCAGGAATCCACGCGGTCAGGCCACCGGCGTAGCAACCGACTTGCGCAGGCGCTCGGTCGCGGCATTCACCGCGCCCTCGAACTCGTGCCAATGGCCGGCGCCGGCGTGCTTCATCTCGTCGAGCCGGCTCTCGGTCGCGCTCAGGTCGGCCTCGATCGCGACGATCTGCGGATCGATGCGCGCCTTCAGCTCGGCGGTCGCGTCGGTGGCGCTCTTGCGCAGCTCGACGAGGCGCGCGCGACCCTTGCCGATGTCCTGCTCGGCGCGCGCGACGAAGCGGTCGTGGCGCGAGGTGTCGGTCAGATACTCGAACTGCGGCATCGCCTTCAGCGACGCCTTCGTCGCGCCCGCCATCACGATGCGGCCGCCCTCTTCATGCAGGCGGCTGACCGGAATCGCGATGTCGTGCCGGCCGACGCCGATGAAGCCGCCCGCGCCGATGATGACGAAGGAGACATTGCTTGCCGGCGTGACGATCAGGTCCATGACCTTGCCGATCTTGTCGCCCTTCTCGTTGTGGACCGAGTGGCCGAGCACCGACTTGCGCACGCTCCAGCCGGCTGCGAGCTGCTCGGTCTCGGTGACGCTGACAGTCACGCCGGTCACGGTCGTGCCGGCAATCTGGGCCTGCGCGGCGCCGGTGGCGGCGAGCGCGCCGGTCAGCCCGAGGGCGGCGATCAGCCGCATGCGGCCGGGCGATTTGCTGTTGCTCTTCATGACGATGCGTCCCTCTGCCGGGACGCCTGGACCGCCAGCGGTGGCCGCATCGCCCGATACCCCTCTTGTAGCGAGGGCCGTCGGGACGGTCTGTACGGCACCGCACCCGGCTCAGTACTCCATGAACATGCGCTGCAACTCGCGCGGATCGCTCGTCACCGTGAGGCCGAGCATCGTCAGCAGCCGCGCCTTCTGCGCGTTGAGATCGAGCGCCGCGACCCAGCCGTACTGGTCGTCGGGCTGCTCGGCGTTGCGGATCACGAAGCCGCCGCCGGTCACGCGCGACGAGCGCACGACGGTGATGCCGCGCCCGGTCAGGTCGCGCAGCACCGGCACCACCGCCGCCGCAACCGAGCCATTGCCGGTGCCGGCGTTGACCACGGCCTTGGCGCCGGCCGCCGCGAAGGCGCGGAAGGCATCGCCATTGGCATTGCCGCTGCCATAGCCGATATCGACGCGCGGCAGCGTGTCGCCGAGCCGCGCGATGTCGAATTCCGATTGCATCGTGTGGCGCTTCACCGGCGCGCGGAACCAGTAGCTCTTGCCCTCGACCACCATGCCGAGCGGGCCCCAGAAGCTCTGGAACGCATCGGTGCGGATGTTGATGGTCTTGGCCACGTCGCGGCCGCTCCAGATGCAGTCGTCCATCACGACCAGCACGCCCTTGGCGCGCGCGCTCGGGTCGCCGGCGACGGCCACCGCGTCGTAGAGGTTGAGCGCGCCGTCGGCCGACAGCGCGGTGCTCGGCCGCATCGAGCCGACGACGACGATCGGCTTGGCGCTGTGCACGGTCAGGTTCAGGAAGAAGGCGGTTTCCTCCAGCGTGTCGGTGCCGTGGGTGATGACGATGCCGTCGACGTCGTCGCGCTTCGCCAGCTCGTCGACCTTGCGCGCGAGCGTCAGCAGGTTGTCGTTGGTGAAGCTTTCCGAGGCCATCTGGAACGCCTGCTCGCCGCGCACGCGGGCGAGATTCGCCAGCTCGGGGACGCTGGCGACGAGCTTGTCGACCGGCACTTTCGCGGCCTGATAGGTGGCGCTGTTGGCGGCCGAGGCGCCGGCGCCGGCAATGGTGCCGCCGGTCGCGACGATGACGACTTGCGGCAGCGGCAGGTCGCGCGCCTGCGCGGCGAGGCAGACGGCGGCGAGGATGCAGGCGGTCCAGAGGCGGGCGAAACGTGGGGACATGCGCTGTGACATGGGCTGGCTCCGGATGAACGACGGGATGTCGTCGGCGACGTTAGCAACGCTGCTGCCGTAACGCCGGGGAACTTCGTAAACGCGCGGCGTCAGCCAGCCGCAGCGCGCCAACCGCCGGCATGAAGGCACACCGGCGCCGCGCGACCTTGCGCAGCCGCGCTCAGCCCAGCCCCTGCGCCGCCACGTCGAGCGCGTAGAGCGAGGTCGTCGCGGTCATGAACAGCCGGTCGCGCGCGACGCCGCCGAAGCAAAGGTTGGCGCAACGCTCGGGCAGCGCAATCTGCCCGAGCAGCCGGCCGCGCGCATCGAGCACGATCACGCCCTCGCCGTTCGGCGCCAGGCCGTGGCCCGGATTCGCGCCCGCACCCCAGGCGCACCACAGGTTCCCGCCGGTATCGACGCGCAGCCCGTCGAGCGTGCCGGTGGCGGTCTCGAACAGAACGCTGCGACTGCCGACGCGCGCCTCCGAATCGACTTCGAACGCGAGCAGCACGCAGCCGGCGTCCTTGCGCGCGACGACGTAGAGCCGCCGCTCGTCACGCGCGAACGCGAGTCCGTTCGGGAACGACAGATCGGCGATGACGCGGTCGAGCCGGCCGCGCGCCACGTCGAGCCGGTAGACGCCGTGCGGCTGCTCGGCGCGCACGAGCCCGGCGCGGCGCGCATCGACGAGGCCGTAGGGCGGATCGGTGAACCACACCGCGCCGTCACGCGCGCAGACCAGATCGTTCGGCGAGTTGAGCGGCTGGCCGTCGAAGCGGTCTGCCAGCACGGTGACGCTGCCGTCGCGCTCGGTGCGCGTGACACGGCCGCCGAGGTGCTCGCAGGCCAGCAAGCGGCCGTCGCGGTCGCGCGCGAGTCCGTTGCTGTTGCCAGACGGCGCGCGGAACACGGTGGTGCGGCCGGTCGCGGCGTCGTGGCGGAGCATGCGATTGGTGGCGACATCGCTGAACAGCAGATGGCCGCCGTCGGCGGCATCAGCGTCGAACCACGCCGGCCCCTCGGCCCAGCGGAAGCCGGTGGCGAGGCGCTCGACCGTGGCGCCGGGGCGGAACAGCGCGGCGAAGGCCGGATCGAGCGCGTGCAGCGTCGCGGCGGGATGGCGTTCGGCGGGTGTGAAGTCGGCCGGTTCGGCGCGCGCTGCGGCGCCGAGCGCCATCAGGCCGGTGCCGGCGGCGGCGTGCAGCAGCCGGCGGCGCGAAGGGGATGAAGCGTTCATGTGCGGCCTTTGCCGTGAGTGCTGCCGGGAACTTGCGTCGGTGCGCGCCAGTCTGCCGGCCAAGCGACTTCGCCGGCCAACACGAGAACAGATCATGACCACGCTAATCACCGGCGCGACAGGCGCCATCGGCAGCGCGCTTGCCGCGCAACTGTCGGCCGGCGGCGAGGCGCTGCTGCTGGTCGCGCGCGATGCCGGCCGGCTCGATGCGCTCAACGCCAGCCTCGGTGGCCGCCATGCCACGCTCGCGATCGACCTGCGCGATTCGGCAGTCGCCGTGCCCGCGCTGCAGGCGGCGTTCGCGCAGTTCGGCCCGGTCACGCGGCTGGCGCATTGCGTCGGCTCGACGGTGGTGCGGCCGCTGCACATGACGCAGGAGGCCGACTGGCGCGAGCAGTTCGAGATCAACGCGACGACCGCGTTCACGGTGCTCAAGCTCGGCGTGACCAGCGCGATCAAGGCGCCGCATCCGCTCGCGGCGGTGCTGATCAGCTCGGTGGTCGCGCACGGCGGCTTCGCGAATCACGAGGCCATCGCCGCCGCGAAAGCCGCCGTCGCCGGCCTCGCGCTGAGCACCGCCGCGAGCTATGCCGACAAGGGCGTGCGCGTGAACGTGGTCGCGCCGGGCCTGACGCGCTCGACGCTGACCCAGCGTTTCATCGCCACGCCGGCCGCCGAGGCACGCAGCGCCGCGATGATCCCGACCGGTCGCATCGGCGAGCCGGCGGAGGTCGCGGGGGCGATTGCCTTTCTGCTGAGCGATGCGGCGGCGCACATCACCGGGCAGGTGCTGCAGGTGAGCGGTGGGCAGGGCAATTTGCATCCGCTGCCGAAGGCGTGAGCGAGCCGAAGCACGGGTTTCGCGGCAACAAGCAGGCGTTGCCGAGCAAGCCCTGCGCGGTCTGCGGCCGGGCGATGACGTGGCGGAAGGCGTGGGCGAAGAATTGGGAGGCGGTGAAGTTTTGTTCGGAGGCGTGTCGCAAGCAGCGGGGGTGAAGAGGCGGCCCGCTTGTGCGCAAGCCGAGGCAGAGTCGCATCACCCTCGATGCCCGGAGCTCGCATGAAAATCACTGTGACGATCGACGACGCCCTGTACGAGCGGGCGCTCGAACTGGCCGACCCCGACATGGATGAGGCCGATCTGTTGCGCGAAGCCGTCAAGACTTTCGTTCGTGTGCAGGCCGCGCGTCGCCTGTCTGCGCTCGGTGGCGCGGCGCCCGACATGCCGGAGATTCCGCGCCAGCGCGGCAGCGACGAATGAAGCAAGTGCTCGTCGCTACCGCGTTCTGGGTCGAGCACTTCCGGCGCGCAAGCCCAGGGCTCGTTGAACTCCTTGAACGCGACGCGCTGCTGATTCACCCGATGGTGCTTGGCGAACTCACCTGCGGCATGCCGCCGCGCCGGGCGCAGACGCTCGCTGACCTTGGCGACCTGCGGCAAGCGCAGCAGGCTAGCCCTGGCGAGGGCATCGATTTCGTCGAACGCGAGCGGCTTTTCGGCCTTGGCTGCGGCTTGGTCGATTTGACGCTGCTTGCGTCAACGCTCATCACACCCGGCGCCGAGTTTTGGACGCTCGACCGGCGGCTCGCTGGGCTGGCGCTGGGGTTCGGAGTGAGTTTGAGGTACTGGCGCATTAACGGCACTCGCCTGGTGTGGCACACCTGCTGTCACTCGATTTCAGGGCGTTGGCAGGCCGTGAGGGT
>Ga0302291_10000528_pt1 | contig 11205 bp, 7 predicted proteins | sample III_Fen_N1_4_FD_194548 | JGI IMG/M metagenome (GOLD analysis project Ga0302291, IMG submission 194548) | Peat permafrost microbial communities from Stordalen Mire near Abisko, Sweden - III_Fen_N1_4 | ecosystem: Environmental > Terrestrial > Soil > Wetlands > Permafrost | place: Sweden: Abisko... | reverse complement strand
CAGCGCGGCGCGGAAGTCGGTGTCGCCGGCATCGGGCTGCGGCAGGCTGAACAAACGGTCGAACAAGCGGATCTCGGCGGCGACGGCGTCATGCTGGCCGACCCAGGTGATCGTGCCCTTGACCTTGACCGCGTCCGCACCCGGCGTGCCGCTCTTGGTGTCGGCCACCACCTGGGCCAGCACCGCGGTGATCTTGCCGTCGGCGTCCTTCTCGCAGCCGGTGCACTCGACCACCATGCCGTATTTCAGCCGCACCTTGTTGCCGGGAATCAGCTGGCCCGCCGCGTCGACTCGCGGCGGAAAGAGGCGGAAGAAGCCCTTGGCCGGTACCTCGGCGAAGTCGTCGCGCTCTATCCACACCAGCGGGCCCAGCGAAAAACTGCGCTGGCCCAGCTCGGGCAGTTGCGGATGCGCCGGTGCGCTGCAGGGCTCGCGGTGCTCGGCGCCGAACAGCTGGTCCCAGTTCGTCAGCTTCAGCGTCACCGGGTCTATCACCGCCATCGCGCGGCCGGCCTGGCCCTCCAGATCGGCGCGCACCGCGCCTTCGAGCACGCTGTAATCGACCCAGACATTGGTCTTGCTGGCGCCGGTGTCCTCGGCGAACTTGCGCACCGCCGACGCCGGGTAGCCGCGCCGGCGCATGCCGGCCAGGGTCGGCAGGCGCGGGTCGTCCCAGCCCTGCACATGGCCTTCGTCGACCAGCGCCTTCAGCTTGCGCTTGCTGGTTACCACATAGGTCAGGTTCAGGCGGCCGAACTCATGCTGTTTGGGCGTGGGCTTTTGCAGCAGGCCGCCCACCACGCTGCCGTCGGGCAGCGTCACCGTTTCAGCCAAGGTGCCCAGCAGCCAGTCGTAGAACGGCCGCTGGTCCTCGAATTCGAGCGTGCAGATGCTGTGGGTGATGTTCTCCAGCGCGTCCTCGATCGGGTGCGCGAAGGTGTACATCGGGTAGATGCACCAGCGGTCGCCGGTGTTGTGGTGGTGGGCGCGCTTGATGCGGTAGAGCGCCGGGTCGCGCAGATTGATGTTGGCCGCGGCCATGTCGATCTTGGCGCGCAGCACCATGCTGCCGTCGGCGTGCTGGCCGTCGCGCATCTCGCGAAAGCGCGCCAGGTTCTCGGCCACCGTGCGCTCGCGCCAGGGGCTGTTGGTGCCGGCGTGGGTGAAGTCGCCGCGGTTGGCGCGCATGGCCTCGGCCGACTGCTCGTCAACATAGGCCAGACCGCGCTCAATCAGGTGCTCGGCGGCGCGGTACATGAAGTCGAAGTAGTTGCTGGCGTAGTACAGGTTGGGCGCGCCGCCGGCCGGGTCCTGCCAGCTCCAGCCCAGCCACTGCACCATCTCGACGATGGCGTCGACGTATTCCTGCTCTTCCTTCTCGGGGTTGGTGTCGTCGAAACGCAAGTGGCAGGCACCGCCGAAGTCGCGCGCCAGTCCGAAGTTCAGGCAGATGCTCTTGGCATGGCCGACATGCAGATAGCCGTTGGGTTCGGGCGGGAAGCGCAGCCGCACGCGCGCCGGGTCGGCAACGCCAGCGGCATGGTGGGCTGCATCACCGGGTGAGCCACCCCACTGTCGCTGCGCATAGACCCCGTCTTGCAGCTCACGCTCGATCAGCGTGCGCAGGAAGTTGGCGGCTTTGGGTGCGTCGACGGGTTGGGACATGTGGGGGCCAGGCGTAGCGAAGTGGCGGATTCTAGGGGTGTGCCAACGCCTGCCGCGGCCGGCCAGCCTCAAGTCCGGGTGGCTCCGAGCCGACAATGCAGGTCTGGGCTGGCCTGTCTGCGCAACCTCGCAAATCACCACAGGAGACCGGCCATGTGCCCCGTACCCCCGTCATGGTTGTGCGCTGTGCCCGCATCCCGCAGGCGGGGGCGTCGAGGCCCATGGTGCGTCGGCTTGCCGCTGGCGGCGATGTCGCTGCTGCTGGCCGGCCTGGCCAGCAGCGCCGCGGCCGAGGTCTTGCGCATCGGCGGCACCGGTGCCGGTCTGGGCGCGCTGCAGCGACTCAGTGATGCCTGGGCCAGACAGCAGCCCGGCGCGACCGTCGTGCTATTGCCCAGCCTGGGCAGCAGTGGCGGCATCAAGGCGGTGCGCGCCGGCGCGTTGAGCCTCGCCGTCAGCGGCCGTGCGCCGGACTCGGTCGAGCTGGCCGCTGGCGCGGTCGCCGTCGAACTGGGCCGAACCCCGTTTGTGATCGCCGTCGGCCCTCAGGTCAAGACGCAGGGGCTGAGCTTGTCGCAGCTGGCTGCACTGCTCAGCGGCCAGGCCCTGAACTGGCCCGACGGCCAGCCGGCGCGCCCGGTGCTGCGACCGCTGGGCGACAGCGACACCGACGCGTTGCGCGCGATGGGTGCGGCGATGCCGGCGGCGGTGGCGGCTGCCGCTCAGCGCCCTGGCTTGGCGGTGGCGATGACCGACCAGGACTGTGCCGACCGCATCGCCGCGCTGCCCGGTGGCTTCGGACCGTCGACGCTGGCGCTGATGCTCAGCGAGTCGCGGCCGCTGCGTGCGCTGGCCATCGACGGTGAGCCGGCCAGTCTGAGCGCGCTGGCGCAGGGCCGCTATGCGCATGCCCGCACGCTGTGGCTGGTGACCGGCGCACATGCCAGCCTGCCGGTGCAACAGCTGCTGGCCTATGCCCGCTCGGCCGCCGGGCGCGCCGTGCTGCGCGATGCCGGGGTGTTGGCGCCATGAGCGCTACCGCCGGGCTGCCACGCCGCCAGGCCGACGGTGCATCAAAGAACGGGCGCCCGTGTTCAGGCCGGTGACCGACGCCAGCGGGCCCGGCGGCGCGCGCTGGCGTGAGCGATGGCTGTACAACCCTTGGCTGCAGGCGCTGCTGATGGCGCCGCTGCTGCCCGCCGTGGTGTGGCTGCAGGGCTGGACGGCGCTGGACGCCACGCTGACGGTACGCCTGTCGGTGAAGACCGAAGCGGTGCAGTCCCTGGTCACCGCAGCGCCCGCCGTCTGGCAGTTTCAGACGCACCGCCTTGCCGAGGTGCTGGAACGCCTGCCGATGCCGCTGCATGGTGAACAGGCCTGGCTGCACACGGCGCAGGGTGAGGCGCTGGTGCAGGCCGGTGTCGCCCCGGACGCGCCGCTGCTGCGGCGCGCGCTGCCGCTGCATGACGCGGGCCGCGCGGCCGGCGAGGTGGGCATGGCGGTGTCGTTGCGGCCGCTGCTGGCCCGCACCGCCGTCACCTGGCTGCTGTCGCTGGTGTTGCTGGTGATGTGGGCGCGGGCACGCGCTCAGGCGCGCAGGCTGGACGCGCTGGTGCAGCAGCACCGAGAGCAGGCCAGGGTGACGCTGGCGTCGATCAGCGAGGCGGTGATCACCACCGACAACGAGGGCCGCATCCGCAGCCTGAACCCGGCGGCCGAACGCCTGACGCAGCGGGACGTGGCGTCGGCGCTGGGCCGGACCTTGTCCGAGATCTGCCCGTTGGTCGATGAACGCACGATGCAGCCCGTGGCGGACCCGGCACGGGCGCTGGGGCAAGCGCTGGTGCGCGACGGCGAAGACCAGGGTGAGCTGGCGCTGCAGCTGCCCGACGGCGGCTCGGTCGGCGTCGAGCTGGGCGTGTCACCATTGCTCGACAGCGGCGGCCAGCGTCTGGGCGTGACCTTGGTGCTGCGCGACGTCTCGGCGCTGCGCCGCATGGCGCAGCGCATCAGCTGGGCGGCGACCCACGATGCCTTGACCGGTCTGGTCAACCGCCGCGAGTTCGAGGCGCGTGTCGACGCGGCCTTGCTCAGCGCACAGAACTCCGCGGCCCAGCATGTGGTGTGCTTTGTCGACCTGGACCAGTTCAAGGTCGTCAACGACACCTGCGGCCATGCGGCCGGTGACGGGCTGCTGCGGCGCATCGCCGAGCTGCTGCAGCGGCATTTGCGCGACGCCGACACCTTGGCGCGCCTGGGCGGTGACGAGTTCGGCGTGCTGCTGCAGGGCTGCTCAATGGCGCGCGCCAAGGCCATCGCCGAGCACCTGCTGCAGGTGGTGCGCGACTTCCGCTACAGCCATGGCAACAACCTGTTCGGTGTCGGCGCCAGCATCGGCCTGGCGCCGCTGGACCGCGACAGCGTCAGCGTGGCCGAGGTCTTCAGCGCGGCCGACTCGGCCTGCTATTGGGCCAAGGAGCAGGGGCGAAACCGCGTCTGCAGCCACCAGAGCAACGACAGCGACCAGGCGCAGCGCCGCCACGAGATGGACTGGGCGGTGCGCCTGGGCCAGGCGCTGGACCAGCAGCGCCTGACCCTGCATTACCAGGCCTATCGTGCGCTGAAGCCCGCACTGGTGGACCGGCCGCACCTGGAGATTCTGCTGCGCATGGTCGATGAACAGGGGGCGATGGTGCCGCCCGGCACTTTTCTGCCGGCGGCCGAGCGCTTCAACCTGATGCCGCGCATAGACCGCTGGGTGATCAACGAGACCTTCTCGCGCCACCGGTCATTGCGCGCCAGCTTTGGCGACAACCTGGTGTGCGCGATCAATCTGTCGGGCAGCACCATCAACTCCGACGGGCTGTACGAGCACATCATCGAACAAGCTGCGTTGCACCAGCTGCCCACCGGCGGCATCTGCTTCGAGATCACCGAAACCGTGGCGGTCAACAGCATACGGCGTACCGATGCGCTGATGCGCCAGCTCAAGCAGCACGGCTTCCGCTTCGCGCTGGACGACTTCGGCATCGGCACCAGCTCGTTTTCCTATCTGCGCACCTTGCCGGTGGACTACCTGAAGATCGACGGCAGCTTTGTGCGCAACATCGCCGATGACGCGGTGGACCGGGCGATGGTCGAGACCATCCACCGCATCGGCCACCTGATGGGCTTGCAGACCGTTGGCGAATATGCCGAGACCGACGCGGTGATCCAGGAGCTGACCAACCTGGGCGTGGACTACGCGCAGGGCTACGCGGTGCAGCGACCGCTGCCTTTGCCGCTGGCCGCGGCGCCTGCGCTCCAGCCCTGCCAGGCCTGAGCTGGCCGCGTGCTGCGGCGGCTGGCGCCGCGTCACATGCCTTTGAACAAATGGGCGTACAAGCGGCTGGCGGTCAGCTTCTCGGGCCGGCCGCGCAGGGTCAGAAACACCTTGCCCGACTCGTCGCGCAGCGCGGTGCTGATCGCGGTGGCACGCACCACCAGGCTGCGGTGCACCTGCCAGAACAGCTGCGGGTCGAGCTGCGGCAGCAGTTCGCGCAGTGAACTGCGGATCAGCAGCTCGCGGTCGGCGGTGAGCACCCGCACGTATTTGTCAGCGGCCTCGAAATAAATCACCTCGTCCACCGGCACCAGGTGCAGGACGTTGCCGGCGCTGGCCTGGACGACCCGCAGCCGCGCTGGCGCCGGTTCAGCACCGGCCTGCGCCAGGTTCAGCAGCGCGCGCAGCTGCTGCAAGGTGTTGGCCAGCGCCGGGTCCTGCGCGCCGGTGTTGGCCAGCGTGCTTGCCGCTGCCGCGCGGTCTCGCTCGGCCAGCCTGGCCTGCAGACGCTGCACGCAGGCGCTCAGCCGTGCGCGGTCGACCGGTTTGACCAGATAGTCCACCGCCTGCGCGTCGAACGCCTGCAGTGCGTACTGGTCGTAGGCGGTGACAAAGACCAGCAGTGGGAACGCTGGCGCGTCGGCGCCGTCCGGCCAGTCCTCGGCCAGCGCTTGCGCGGCCTCCAGGCCGCTCTGGCCGGGCATGCGGATGTCGAGAAAGCACAGGGTGGGCTGCAGCTGCAGCGCCTCGCGGGTGGCACTCAGGCCGTCGCCCACCATCGCCACCACCTGCAGCGCCGGCCACAGCCGGGCCAGATCGGCGCGCAGTCCGGCGGCCAGCAGCGGTTCGTCTTCGGCGATCAGGGCGGTGCTTGCGGTGCTCATCGTGGGCCTGCTTCGGTGGTGGTGGCTGACGCATCGGTGTTCGGCGTGGCCAGTGCGGGCAGGCTGATGCGGGCCAGGGTGCCGCCATCGCCATCGTCAGCGCGCAGCAGCTCAAAACGCGCTGCGCTGCCATACAGCGCCTGCAGCCGGGCGCGTATCTGGTGCGTGCCGAAGCCGCCATCGGCGCTGCCTTGTGCCGCCGGGTCGGTGCAGGCCGCGCCCGCTGCGCCGCTCAGACCGACGCCGGTGTCGCGCACTTCCAGCACCAGCTGGTCGCCGTCGCGGCGCGCGCTGACGGCGATGCGCCCGCCGTCGACCTTGGGCTCCAGCCCATGTTTGATGCTGTTCTCCACCAGCGGCTGCAGCAGCAGCGGCGGCACCAGACAGGCGCGCAGGGTGTCGGGCAGGTCCAGGCTGACGGTCAGCCGCGGGCCCATGCGCACGGCCATCAGCGCCAGGTAGTCGGCGACACGGTCGAACTCGGCGGACAACGGATGGCTGACGCTGCGCGAGGCGGCCAGCGTCGCGCGCAGGAACGCGATCAAGCGGTCCAGCATTTCTTGCGCGCGCTCGGTGTCCAGCCCGATCAGCACGCGCAGGTTGGCCAGTGTGTTGAACAGCATGTGCGGCTCCAGCTGCGATTGCAGCAGCCGAAGCTGGTTCTCGCTGGCCAGGCGCTGCGCGGCCTCGGCCCGCGCTGCCGCATGCGCCAGCTGCGTGCGGGCCCAGAAGTAGTAAGTGACGAGCACCGGCAGCGCCAGTGTCAGCAACAGCACCAGCGTCATGCCACGGTTGTCGTAGCCCACCAGCAGCGACACCGGGCTGCCGGTGATCATGCTGCCCAGCCAGTGGCCCAAGGCCTGCCCGGCGAGTGCGCTGACCACCACCCAGGGCGCCATCAGCGCCCAGCCCGGCCAGGCCGCATCGAGCTGCGGGCTGCGGTGCCCGAGTCGCTTGCGGCAGGCCGACAGGCCATGGCGTCCGAGCTCGACCATCGCCTGGATGACGCCACCTATGCACAGCGAAAACACCAGGTTTCGCTGGTAGCCGCCGCCCATGGTCAGCGTGATGAAGCCCGACACGCCGATGGCCAGCGACACCGCGATCAGCCCTTGGATCAGCAAGCGCCGACGCCAGCTGCGCAGCAACGGCGGGCTGGTGGGAGGCAGGTACAGCGGTGGCGCAGGCATGGCGGCATTGTGCGGCGCCTGCCGGGCAGTCACCGCCCGCCTCCTGTGGCGCGCGGGCAGCACCAGCGGCGCTGGCCGCCACGCGCTGCCGGCGCTGCACCATGGCTGCGCAACCTGGACGAGAACTGGTGGCGTGCTTGCAGCGGGGTCATGGTGGCGGGCCCAGGTTGGTGGGGTGGCGACGGCGCTGGCGCGTTTGGCGGACTTTGGTCGACTTGGGCCAGCGCCGGTGCCGGTTTCAGAATGCCAGGGTTGCGGCCAACAAGGCGCTGCGCGGCTGCGGCAGCTGGCGCAGCAGCGCACGCGCCGGACCGGCACTTTGGCGCAGCGCGGCGTTCAGCCGCCAGCGTTCACCCTGCCACTGCAGGCTGGCGCTCAGCAACACGCCGCGGTCAGCCGGGTGCAGCAGCGCGTCGGCGGCCAGCGTCCAGCGCTCGGGCTGCCAGGACCAGCGCAGATAGAGGTTGTCGCGCTGCAGGCCGGGGCCGGCCAGCGGCGTGGTCTGCCAGGCCAGCTGGCCAGCGCTGGACTGCGCGATGGGCGCGCTGGCCAGCGCCTGGTTGCGCGCCTGCCAGTCGCGCCACTGGCCGGCGCTGGGCGTGCTGCCGTCGTGCCACCACTCCAGCAGCAGGCTGTGCTGGCTGTCGCTGGTCCATTGGCCGCCGACCAGCCACTGGCCGGTGCCGCCCAGCGTGGCCTGTTGCCAGGGATTGCTGCCGCGCGCGGCCGTCGCCGCCTGTTGCCAGCCGTCGTGGCGTTGCAGCAGCCGCGCCGACGCATGCCATTCCAGCGCCTCACCCACCACTTGGGCGGTGGCCAGGCCTAGGCTGGCGCCACTGTGTCGACCGACACGCGCAAAGCCGAACCAGTCGCTGGCGCCGTCACGCCAGTAGCCGCGGCCGGCCAGCGCACTTTCGTCGGCTCCCCGGCTGTCAGCGGCCAGGGCCTGCAGCCGCTGCGGGTTGACCCAGACCAGGGTCGCCGCGCGGTCGGTGGAAAACTGCTCCAGCTGCAGCAGCGGCCGGCCTTCCAGCGGCGTGTTCAGCAGCGTGCGCCGGGTCTCCTGCTGCACCACGTCGTTGGGCCGGAAGCCGTAGCCCACATCCCAGGCCACCACCTTCTTGCCGGCGCTGACCGCCCAGCCACCCTGTTCGGCCGACAGCTGCAATTCGTTGAAGCGCGCGTGGTTGAGCGCGGCCTGGCCGTCGGGCCGGCTCTGCCAGAGCAGCGCATCGGACTGCAGCTGCAGGCCGGGCTGCCAGGCCCAGTGGCCACGCAAGCCCAGTTCGAGCTGGCTGCTGTCGGGCGCCGGTGCGGCCAGTGCGGGCAGCGCACGTTGCGCATCGGCCAGCGGGCCTTGGCGGTTGTCGCCGTGGCCGTCGCGGCGCAGCCGCAGTTCGCCGCTCAGCGCGGCGCCGCCACCGGGGCTGTACGCGCTGCTGTCGGCGCTGGCCGCAGCCGGCGCAGTGAAATCGGCATCTGCAGCGGCGCCGGTCCCGGCAATGGCGGCGGCACTGCCGGCTGTGCTGGCGGCGGCACTGGCAACCAGCATCAGCCAGGCCAGCGTGGCCGGCTGGCAGCGCATACTGCCGGCCGCTGAGTGGCGTGAGCGGCTCATTGCAGCGCCGGGTTGCGCGCCAGGTACATCGGGTTCAGCCAGGCCTCGGGCACCTGCCGGCCCTGGCGTGCCAGGTAGCGAATGCGGGTTTCCTTGTGGTTGCTGAGCTGGTCGCTGAGCACCATCTCGTTGACCTGCGTCGGCGCGCCGGGCTTGTCCAGCACAAAGCGTGCGGTCTTGGCCAGCTTGTCGGACTGCACATACAGCTCGGCGCGCAGCGGTTCATGGCGGCTGGCTCCCAGCCACAGCTCGATGCGCTGGTAGCTGACCGCCTTGCGCCGCGCCTGCAGGCTCAGGTGCAGGCAGGCGCGGTCGGCGTCGCAGCGCTCTTCGCCCACCAGCGTGCCGTTGTAGTCGTCCGACCAGCTCAGCGTGGCGATGTCGCCGGTGCTGGCGTCGCCCAGCAGCTTTTGCATCGGTGTGATGCGCAGCGCGCGGGCGCTGCCGGGCAGCAGCAGCCAGAAGTCGTCGCCCAGCATCAGCACCTTCTGTCCGTCCTCGGCCGGCGAGCGCATCAGCACCAGCGACTGGTGGCTGGGCGCGGTGAACACGGTGTAGCGCCGCTCCTTGTCGATGCTGCCGTCGCGGTTGAGCGTGGTGACCTGGGTCTCGACCTGCTGGTGCTCGCCGCTGCGAAAGCGGTCGGCGGCCAGCAGCAATGCGGCAACGTCGGGCGGCGCGGCCTGGCTGGCCGCGGCCTGCCAGGCCAGTGCGGCCAGCAAGGCCAGTCTGGCCAGGCGCGTGGCCACGGCTCGCTGGGTGGTCGGGCTGGGTGTGGGCTTCATCGCCGGGCTCCTTGGGGGTTCAAAACAGCGCACACAAAACTGCGCTCTGGACATTGCGCTCAGATCACTGTGCTCAGGACACCGGGCTTAGACATGGGCCAGCGCATCGACCACCGGCAGGTTGACGGTGCGCCGCGCCACCCAGGCCGAGGCGGCCATGGCCAGCAGCAGCATCGCCGCCAGTGTCGCGGCCCACAGCGCCGGGTCGACGGCGATCAGCAGCGGGTAGCCGCTGCTGCGCCCGGGCGGCGGTGGCATCTGCACCGGGAACAGCAGCAAGCCCAGCGCCACCGCGCCGGTCAGCAGCGCGCCCAGTGCCGCACCCACGCCGCCCAGCATCAAGCCCTCCAGCGCCAGGCAGCGCACCAGCTGGGCGGGCAGGGTGCCGAGTGCACGCAGCGTGCCGATCTCGCGGGTGCGCTCGATGATCGCCATCGCCATCGCATTGGTCACGACGAAGACCACGATGCAGCCGATGATCAGGCCCAGCGCGCCGAAGATGCGGTTGTACAGGTCACGCACGCCGCGGTAGAAGAACGCCTGGTCCTGCCAGGTCTGCACCGTCAGCGCGGCGGCCGCCGGCTGGCCGCGCAGCAGGGTCTGCAGCCGCTGCTGCGCGTCGGCGGTGGCATCCATGCGGTCGAGAAACACGCCCAGCGTCGACACCCGCTGCGTCACCAGCAACTGCTGCGCGCTGGCCAGGTCGGTGTAGACCAGGCGTTTGTCGACATCGGGCACGCCACTGCTGACCACGCCGACCACGCTCACGTCCAGCGCATTCAGCGCGCCTTCGGTGGTGCTGGCCATCAGCGTCAGGCCGCTGCCGGGGCCGGCCTTCAGGCTGCGCGCCAGGCCTTCGCCCAGCATCACCTTCAACTTTTCGTCGCCTTGCAACAAGCGGCCGGCGACCAGCGTCAGAAACGGTCCCTTGACCGAGAACTCGGCCTGCGCGTCGACCCCGGCGGCCATCATCACGGTGGATTTGTCGCCGTTGCTGATCAGGCCGGTGAACTCGACCCGCGGCAGCACCTGGCGCACCGCCGGGTCGGCCAGCAGCTGGCGGCCCAGCGCGTCGGCGTTGTCCAGCCCGTGCTGCAGCGGCGTGTCCTCGTCGCGGCTGAACTGCGCCGTGGTGCCGATGATCAGGTGGCCGGTATTGCGCGCCGCGGCCTGCGCCAGGCCCTGGTAGGTGGACAGCGCAAAACCACCGGCCAGCAGGATGGCCGCGGTGCCCAGCGCGGCGATGCTGACGGTGACGGCCGAGCGGCGCCGGTTGCGCAGCGTATTGCGCCAGGCGAACTGGATCCAGCGTGGGCTCATGGTCGGACCTCCGAGGTGTTGGCTGTGGCCGCGTTCACGGTCTGTCGGGCGCGGCTCATGCAGCGAGGCCTTGGCGGCCGGCTTGATGGTCGGCCTGGTGGTCAGCCAGGTAGTCAGCATTGGGCAGGCTGGCCTGTTCGATCACGCCGTCGCGCAGCGCCACCACGCGGTCGCAGCGGCGCAGCAGGCGCTCGTCGTGGGTGGCGATCAGGCAGGCGGTGCCCAGCGCATGGGCTTGCGCACGGATCAGGTCCAGCACCGCGTCGGCGGTGACCGAGTCCAGGCTGGCGGTGGGCTCGTCGGCGATCACCAGCAACGGGCGCTTGACCAGCGCGCGCGCGATCGCCACCCGCTGGCGCTGGCCGCCCGACAGCGCGTCGGGCCGGTGCTGGGCGTGCTCCTGCAGGCCGACGGCTTGCAG
>Ga0302291_10000524_pt1 | contig 11288 bp, 3 predicted proteins | sample III_Fen_N1_4_FD_194548 | JGI IMG/M metagenome (GOLD analysis project Ga0302291, IMG submission 194548) | Peat permafrost microbial communities from Stordalen Mire near Abisko, Sweden - III_Fen_N1_4 | ecosystem: Environmental > Terrestrial > Soil > Wetlands > Permafrost | place: Sweden: Abisko... | reverse complement strand
GCATCGACCCCGCCCGCGCCGCCTCGCGCCATTCCCCCGACGCGACCAGCTCCGCGACGAAATCGCGCACCTCGGGGTAGTAGTCGGCGCAGTCGTGGAACAGCACGGCGCCGTGCGGCGCGACGTGGTCGGCCAGCGCGTGGAAGTCGCTCGCGACGCTGGCGTAGTCGTGCAGGCCGTCGATGAGCAGCAGGTCGATCGGGCGGTGCCAGTGCTGGTCTGCGGCGCGGCCGACGATGGTCTCGACGAGCGGCTCGATGCCGAGCGCGGCGAGGTTGCGGCGGAACTTGTCGAGCGTCGGCGCGACGCGCGTCGGCCGGTCGGCGCAGCCGATGACGCCGTCGAAGCTGTCGATCGCGACCACGCCGGCGTCGCGGCCGCTGGCGCGCGCGATGGCGGCGAGCACCCAGGTCGCCTTGCCGCAGAAGCTGCCGATCTCGACCAGCGTGCGGCGGCGCGGCGCGGCGATGGAAGCCGGCGCGGCCGGTTCGTTCGCGGCCGCCAGTGCGCTGCTGGCGCCCGGCGCTGCGTCAGCTGCCGCTTTCAGCACCTCGCGCGCCGCGATTGCCAGCAGCTCCGCCTCCTCATCCTCCAGCCAGCCCTCGATGCCGCGCATCGTGCGCAGCAGCGGCCAGAGCTGGCGCGCGTGCGGCCCGGCGGCTGGCTCGACGCCGGCGCCGCGCGGCGCGCAATAGCCGCCGTGCGCCTGACGGATGCGCGCGCGGATCGGGTCGTCGAGCCGGCGCGGCACCGGATGCATCCAGAACGCGGCCGGATCGCGCAGCGCTGCATCGACTTCGCCGGGCGGATAGCCGACGCGGTAGCGCACCCAGCGTTGCGCGCAGGGGTTCGGCTCGACGCGAAAGCCGAGCAGCCGGGTCAGCGTCGGGAACAGCACTTCCTCGGTCGCCCACAGCTTCGACGCGGCGAGGATGCGTTGCAGCTCGGCGTCGTGGTCGAACAGGTCGAGCAGCGCCGCGAGCGCGTCGGCGGTGAGCACGGTTGATGGCCAGAAGGTCCAGTGGACGAAGGCGCGCTCGCCGTCGGGGAAGCGGCGCAGGAAGGGTTGCCAGAGCGCGGCTTCCTGCTGCGCGGTCGCGGCTGGCGGGATGCGCGTGGCCGGCCCCTGATGCGTCGCGTCGCTGCTGAGCAGGCCGAGCCCGGCGCGGTCGCGCAGCTGGCGCGCGAGGTGCTCGACATAGCCGGCGCGCAGCCCGAGCTGATCGCTGTCGACGATGGTCATCACGTCGTAGGCGCGGCCGCTGGCGCGCAGGTGGCGCGCGCAGTCGAGCGCGAAATCGTGCAGCCGGCCCCAGTGCATCGGCCGCGCGCCGGGCACCCACTCGACGCCCCAGCGCGACCACGGCAGGCGCGCGTCGGCGAGGCGGCCATCGGCGCTGCCGTCGTAGAGCAGGATCGGCGAGGCGCCGTCGAGATGGCGCAGGTTGCGCACGAGGTCGATGACGCAGTCGGGCCGCTCGTGCACGAGGCAGGCGTAGACGTTGCGCAGCGGCACGACCGGCGCCGGCGCGGGGACGAGCGCGAGCGTGGCGTGCGGCGTCGTGGCGCCATCCGCGCCGCAATCGCGCGCCAGCGCCGCGTGCCAGATCGCCGGCAGCGCAATCGGCGTCCACCAGGCGTTGCGCGTGTTCTTCGGGCTGGTGTTGCCGGCGTGCACGCTGCACAGGCAGAGCGAGGGATCGTCGAGATCGAGCACCTCGCGCGCGCTGGCGGCCCAGACGAAATCGTTGTCCTCGCCGACGCCGATGGCCGGGAACGGGTGCCGGCGCCAGTAGTCGCGCGTGAACGCGAGCGTCGCGCCATAGACCCAGGGCCGGCGCGGGCCGGCGTAGCGGTATTCCCAGCAGCGGCCGCCGTCGGCTTCATGGAAATGCACCCGGCCCGAGCCGCTGACCGCCGCGCCGGCCGCGCGCATCGCGCCGATCTGGCGCGCGATGCGGTCGGGCGCGTAGAGGTCGTCGTCGTCCCAGTGCAGCAGCCAGTTCCCGTGCGCGGCCTCGACGGCGAGGTTGCGCTTGGCGCCGAGCGCCAGGCCGGCGGCGCAGGCCACATGGCGCACGCGGCCGCCGGCCAGCGCCTCGGCAATCGACCCGGGCACGCCGTCCTCGCTGACGATGACCAGCTCGGCATCGTCGCGGTCCTGCGCGAGAAAGCCGGCGACGGCGCGGGCCAGCAGCGCGTGCCGGCCACGCGTCGGCATCAGGCAGGAAATGGCAATGGGCATGGCGCGATGAGCCTCAGCTGACCTTGGTCGGCGTGAAGTTGCCGTCAAACGCCCAGCTGCGCTTGACGTGCGCAACGTGCTCGCTGATTGCGCTCGCGTTGCCCTTCATGCCGGGCTTGTTGGTGTCGATCTTCTGCTGCAGCACGCTGTTCTCGCGTTGCGGGCCGATCCACAGGTTGTTCGCATAGTTGAAGAACTTCGCGTGGCGCTCGCGCGCCGCCTCCTCGATGCTCTTGTCGTCCAGATCGCCCTTCACCGTCGTGCGCGCCTCGGCCATCGACGCGCGCTGCTCGATCAGCAACTTGCCTTCCGACGCCGGCTTGCCGACCAGCTTCGACACGTAGTGATCGCGCATGTCGGCCGACGACACCACATGGCGCCGACCCAGCGTCTCCTTCACGCCGGCCACGTTCTTGCGGTCGCGGTTCAGGTTGAACGGCGTCGTCACCACCTTGCCGTTGATCTTCTCCGGCGTGGCCGGCAGCGTCAGATCGCCGGCGCGGTGCGCGGGCGTCGCGGCGTACTCGTTGGCGATGCGCACCTTCGTGACCAGTTCCCACGGCCGCCGCGACGGGATGCTCACCTTCTTGACGATCGGATCCTTGATGTTGAAGTGCACGATGATTTCGCCGATCGTCCCCGCCAGCACCAGCAGCTTCGCGTCAAGCGCGGTCGATTTCGCATCGGCGGCGGTGGAATCGGCGTCGGCCGGCACCGGCTTGCTGCCGTCGTCAAAGGCGGCCAGCTCGCCCTGCAGCGTGCGCACGCCGGCCACGTCGGTCGCGGCGGTGCCGAGCTTGACGACGCCGAGGTCGTACTCGGCCTTCTTCTTCGCCGGCAGCGTGGCCGGCTTGATCTTCGCCTTGCGCGCCTCAAGAAAGGCCAGCGGATCGGCCTCGGTCGAGCGGATGACGAAGCGCGCGCCGCGCCCCTTGCCGCTGAACAGCAGCGTGTGGCGCTCGCCAGCCGCGTTCACCGGCGCCTTCTTGTTCCACCAGTCGAGCAGCTTGCGCGCGCCCGCCTTCACCGCGCCGAACAGCTTCTTCGCCAGCGCCACCACCTTTGCGATCGCCTTGTCGATCGCCGCATCGACCTTGGCCTGCACCTTCTTGATGAAGCCCTTGATCTTGTCGCCGATGCCGCCGAGCCCGACGAGCCGCGCCAGGAAGCCGATGACGATCGGTATCGCGCTCGCCAGCGACTTCTCGATCCAGCTGATTGCGCCGCCGATCGCGCCGGTGGCGATCGCGTTGACCGAGTTCACTACCGCCTCGACCAGCGCCATGATCTGCTGCGCCTTCTCGACCACGAACATCACCACGTTGTAGATCGCGATGACCGCCTGAACGATCGCGCCGGCCGGGTTGAACATCGACACCACCTTGGCCACGGCCTGCTTCACCACGGTCTCGACGAGCCAGTCCTGAATCGCGCCGATGACCATGTCCTTCAGGCTCGCGAGATCGTCCTTCACCTTTTCCCAGAGCTTCTGCGGGCCGCCGGTGACGAACTCCTTTACGTACTCGACCGCCTTCTCGATCACCGCCACCGCGCGCGCGCCGATCAGCTTGACCGCCTTCGCGCGCATCTTCTCGTAGCTGATGCCGAGCACGTCGAGCACCAGCTTGAGGATGCTCGGCAGGCTCAGATCGCTCGGCAGCGTGATGCCGGCGCCAGCCAGCGCGCCGAACAGCCACTTCACGAAGCCGGCTTTCAGATGGGTCCAGATGTTGCCGACGAAGGCATTGAAGCCGCCCTTCACCGCCGCGATCAGGTTGCCCAGAAAGCCGATCGGATCGTCGAGGATGAGCTGGATGGTTTCCTGCCCCTTCTTGATCAGCCCGAGCAGCTTCGCCTTGAACTCCAGCAGCGCCGTCACGACCTCGCCGAGCTTCTCGGCGAACTGCTGGATCAGGCCCTTGTTCTCGTCCTGCATCTGCTTCAGCGCTTCGTCGGCCTTGTCGAAGGCGTCCTTGTATTTCTGCGCCAGCGCCGAGGCCAGCTCGTCCTTCTTGCTGTCGATGCCGGCGTCGAGTTCGGTGAAGCGGTCGGCCACCGCTTTCGCCGCCGCATCGCCCGCCGCCTTGAGGTTGGCCGGCAGCCCGGCCACATAGCTCTTGATCTTCGATTGCCCGGCCGCGACATCGGCCTTCGCCTTCGCGAGCCGCGCCTCGACCAGCGCCGCGACGCGGTCGATGAGCCGGTCCATCGCGCCCTGGAACTGCGCGCGGCCCTGGGCATAGAACACGTTGACCTCGTCGGGCAGCGCGAGGATCTGGTCCTTCACCCACAGCGCCAGCCCGACGCCGGGAATGCTCAGATAGCGCCGCAGCTTGTAGTCGAACAGCTTGTCCTCGACGAAGGTCTTCATCGCCGCGAGCGCCGCCTCGATGCCCGGATCGAAGATCGCCGCCACGTCGGTATCGAGCGTCGCGAGGTTGCGTTCCACCTTCACCTTGGTGTCGGCGTAGATGCCCTCGATGTTCGCCGCGACCTGCTTGCGCTCGGCCTCCTCCTTCGCCGCCTGCTGCTGCTGGCGCGTCAGCACCTTGGCGTTGCCGGCGCCGCGCGTGCCGGCCAGCAGCAGCGCGCCGCGCCGGCCGGTGCCGCCGGCGGCCGCGCGCGCGCCGGCCAGTACTGCCGATTCCTTCGCGCGGAAACCGGCCGGCGCCTTGTCGGCCTGGGCCACGACCGCGCCCTGCGCGCCGGCCAGCGCGGTGAAGCGCGGATCGTTGGCCTTCTGCAGCGTCGCCGGCTTGATCTTCTCGTCGGCCAGCGCCTGCAAGGTGTCCTGCTTCGACTGCTGGAGCGAGACGTCGGCCGGCGTTGCGGGCGGCGGCATGCCGCGGGCGCCATCGACGCCGGGCGCGGCCGGCGCGGCCTCGGCGGGCAGCGCGGCCGAGGGCAGCGCCGGCACCGCGCCCTCGTTCGGCGGCTTCTTCGTTGCGGCATCGAGCGGGCCGGTCGCGGCCTTTTCCTGCTGATCGACGCTGCCGCCGAGCGAGCCCTTCATGGCGCCGGTAGCGCCGCCGTTCATGAACTGCTCGGTATCGCCGAGCGTCTTCGGCATTGCCTTGTCGATCTCGGCGCGCAGCAGCGCCTTGAAGGATTGCGGCTGGGGCTTGGGCGTTGGCGCCTCCTTGACCTCGTCGACGGCCTTGGCCTTTGCGCCCGCCAGCCGCTCGTTCGGCGGCGCCTTGGCCGACTTCGATGCCTCGCGCGCCTTCTGCGCTGGCGGCGCGTGCTTGCGCAGCCGCGCCGCGCCGGCCTTGACCTGATCGGTGACGGCGACGAAGCGCGCATCGGCCTTGGGGTTGGCAACGCGGCGCGGCGCGGCGCGGACGGCGATGGCGCACATGGTCAGCGCCCGAGCGGGAACAGCGCGCCGCCGCGCCGGTACTCGCGCCGCAATGCGTCCATCAGCAGCGGCTCGGTGACGCGGCTGGCGTGCGCGAGGGCCGCCGATGCGGCGTCGAGCACGACGTTGCGGACCTGCCCGCCCGCCAGCGCGCAAGCCTCGGCGATGCGGTCGAGCGCGGCGTCGGCCACGGCGTGATCGGGCGGCAGATGGGCGCGCCACAGCGCGAGCCGCTCGGCAAATTCCGGCGCGCGGAAATGCACCAGCAGATCGAAGCGGCGCAGGAAGGCGGTGTCGATGCGTTCGAGCGCGTTGGTCGTCACCAGCACCAGCCCGCGATGGGTTTCGAGGCGCTGGAGCAGGAAATTGGTTTCGAGGTTGGCGTAGCGGTCGTGGGCGTTGCCGACTTCGGTGCGGCGCGCGAGCAGTGCGTCGCCCTCGTCGAGCAGCAGCATCACGTCGAGCGCCTCGGCGGCCGACAGCAGGCGGTGCAGGTTGCGCTCGGTCTCGCCGATGTACTTGCTGACCACCGACGACAGGTCGAGCCGGTACAGCGGCAGGCCGAGGCGCGCGGCGAGCACCTGCGCGGCCAGCGTCTTGCCGGTGCCCGACGGCCCGGCGAACAGCGCGCGCACGCCGGCATTGAGGCGCGCGGCGAAGGCGGCGGGCAGCGTCGCGCGGAGCTGGTCGCGCTGGGCGCAGCGGGCTTCGAGCGTGGCGAGGTCGCGGGTGAGGTCGGCGTCGAGGACGAGGGCGGCGCGGGGATCGGCGGCCGGCGTGGTGGCGGCGTCCGGGCCGCGTTCGTGCGCGGCGGGCGGGGCGAGGTGCGGTGGGTCGATGCGCGGCGTGTCGATGCGGCGGGCGAGGTTGTCGAGTTCGCAGGCGCCGCCGGCCAGCGCGATTTCGCGCAGCCGCGCGGCGGTGCGGGCGGGATCGGTGGCGGGATCGGCCGCGGGGGTGGTGGCTGCTGCGGCTGCGGCTGCGGCTGTTGCGGGCATTGCGGCATCGGCTGCGCGGGCGTTCCTGGCGCTCGCGGGCGCCGCGCCGCCAACCCGCCGCAGCGCGCTCACGAGATGGCCCGACGAAAGATGCAGCCGCGCTGCGACTTCGGCCGCGATCGGCGCCAGCGCCGGGCCGCCGTGACGCGCGACGAGGGCGCCGCGCCGCGTCGCGTCGGGCAGCGGCAGGCGCAGCACGAGGGCCGGCGCGGGCAGGTCGTCGATCGCGTCGTCGTCGCCGCAGACGACGCCGATCCAGCCGTCATAGCCGGCGAAGGCCGGCAGGCGCAGGCGCTCGCCGGGCGTGGCGCGCAGCCGGACGATCGGGCGCGCGTCGGCGAGCGTGGCGAAGGCGCCGAGCCAGGGCGGCGCGCCGGACGCAGCGTGGCCGGCGCCGTGGCCGGATTCGGGCGGCCAGTCGATGACGAGCGCGCGCCGGCCCTCGGCGCGGGCGAGCGCGGCGAGCAGGCTGGCGCGGCCGTTGTGCTCGGCGCCGCGCGCGACGAGGCAGGCGTAGCCGGCGGCTTCGGCGCTGCCCGCGCCCGCGCCGTCGTCGCCATCGCCGTCGCCAGACGCAAGGCCGGATTGCATGACGGCGTCGAGCGTCGCCGCATCGAGCGTGAGATCGGCGAGCGCGGGCGCCTCGCGCACTTCGCGCAGGCGGATGCCCGGCGCCGGGCGCGCCGGCGCTTCGCCGCGCGCGGCCGACCAGCAGTTGTCCTCGACTTCGTAGGTCGTGTCGGCGCGCGTCGCGCCCGGCTGGCAGGCGCGCAGCAGGCCGCAGTCGACGAGCGCGCGTAGCGCCGGGCGCAGCCCTTCGCGCGGCGCCGTGCCCCACCACGATTGCATCAGCGCCATGGTCGGGCGGCGGTCGGTGGCGTCGGGGTCGAGCGCCTCGAACACCGCGCCGAAGCGCGCGTCCTCCTCGACGAGGCCGGCGACGAGCCAGATTTCGAGCGCGGCCGGCGGCAGCGCGGCGGCGCGCGCGAGGCGGAGCAGGGCGGAGCCGGCGGGCGCGGCGGCGGGACTGGCAACGAATGCGGCGGGATCGGCGGCACTGCCAGCGCCGTCGGCGCCCGCATCGGCCTCAGCCTCGGCGACGAAGGCGCGTGCGTAGTCGAGCAGGAAGGGGAAGCGCTCGGCGACGGCGTCCTCGCCGAGCTGCGCCGTGGCGGCGTCGGTAACGCGCCAGGCGGCGGCGAGCAGGAAGGGGCGGAAGGCGTCGGCGACTGCGGCGGCGTCGGCATGCGCGCGGTCGGCGTCGGTGGTGGCGTCGGCATTCGCGGCGGCGGCGGCGCTGGCGGCGAGATGCGAGGCGTCGGCGGGATTCATCGTGGCGCTCATTCGAAGACGAAGCGCAGGTCGCGCCCCGCGCCAGGCAGCGGACCCGGATCGCGATCGAGCCCGGCGAGCCGCCATTCGACCGGATGCGCGTCGAGCGTCATGACGGCGACGATCTCCGCCTCCGACACCCAGAGCCGCTCGGCCGGCCCGACTAGCGCGCGCCCGACCAGCCCCGGCCGCAGCCCGAGCGCCGGCGCCAGCCGCGCGCGCAGCGACGCGAGATAGCCTTCGAGCCAGCACGCGAGCGCGGCGGCGGGCGGGGTGCGTCGATGCGGGTGCCGGCGTGGCGCCGCAGCGCGCGCGCGGACGCCACCGGTGCCGGCAGGCAACCGCCGCAACGGCTGCGATGGCTGCAATGGACGAAACCGCCGCATCGGGCGCGAGCGCCGTGCCGGCCGCGCGGCGGGCAGCGGCCAGTCGCGCGCCAGATCGCGCTCGTCGCGCACCGGCAGGTCGGCGCCGAGGCGGTCGAGCAGCGGCCAGAGCGGATCGTCGCGCAGCGCCGGGCCGATCAGCCGCAGGCCGATCAGCGCCAGCAGCCGCCACAGCGGCAGCGGAAAACCGGGGTCGCGCGGCCGCGTGAAATCGGGATAGAGCCCGTCGCCGAGCAGCAGGTTGACGAGGAACAGCAGCCGCGCGTGATGCGTGATGACGCAGCGCGGCGCGGCGTCGAGCGGGGCGGATTGCGGCGCGGCGTCGGCCGGCAGCGGCGCATCGGGGGCTGCGCGAGCGGCGGTGCCACGCCCGGCGGTCTGCGCGCCGGCGGTGCCGGGTGCCGTGGCGGCGCGTGGCAATGCGCGCGGGCCGTCGGCGGCGAGCAGGCGCGCGGTCTGGCGCGCGAGCGTGGCCGTGGTGCCGACGCCGGCGCGCGATCGTCGGGCGCGGCGCGCGTCTTGGGGCGCGATGTGGGGCGGCGGTGCGGCGGGGTCGGATTGCGCCGCTGCGTCGATGCGATCCGGTGCGCTGGCGTGCTGCGGCGCGGCGCTGGCGGCGGCATCGTCCGCCAGATCGCGCAGCCGCCCCGCCGCGACCGTGGCGGCAGCGGCGCCGTCGTGCGCGGCGGTGGATTCGCCCGCGCGGTCGTGCAGCAGCGCGGCGTCGGCGCCGGGCGCGGCGCGCGGCGCGATGGCCGGCGCGGCGGTGTCGTGCAAGCGGGCGCGGCGTGGCGGCCGGACGGTCGCGCCGGTTGCCGCGCTTGCGTCATCGGTGCGCGTGGCGGCTTGCGCGACGGTGTCCACGGCGGCGTCCACGGCGGCATCGGCGCCATCGGCGTCGTTCGCGCTGCGGGCATCGTCTGGCGCGCAGACGTCATCGGCGGGCGCGCCCGCATCAGCCGTCGCGCCCGCCCCGCGCGGCGCGACGGCGACAGGCCGGCCCGCGTCGTCGCCATCGCGCGCCGGCCGTGCCGCGCCAGCGGGCGCAGCGGGCGCATTCATCGCATCACGCCCGTCGAGCGCAGCCAGCCCCGCGCGCGCATCGACTGCCCAGCCCGCCCGCGCCAGCGCGCCCAGCACCGGCGCCGCCAGCCCGGCGCGGGTCAGCAGCCGCAGCGCCGCCGGGATCTGCGCCGGCCGCCGCGCCCAGGCGCCGATCCAGTCCGGATGCCCGCGCCCGAGCCATTGGCGCCACCACCAGCCATCGAGCCGGCCGTCGATGCCGTCGCGCGCGAGGCAGGCGAGCAGCTCGGATTCATCGCCGAACAGCACTGCCGTCGCCGCGTCCGCGACCGGCCCGAGCGCCGGCCGTGCCGCGTTCGCCGCCGCGTCGGCAATCGCGCCGCGCGCCGCGCCCGCGACGCCGCGCCGCAGCCGCATGTCGGGCAGCCGGTCGAGCGCGCTCGGCGGCAGGTCGAGCGCGAGCCGGCGCAGCAGCAGCACGGCCTGCGGCGGCAGCGGCGGCAGCGCGGCGGCAATCTCGGCCGCCAGCATCTCGGCCGCGAGCCGCGCGATGACCGGCTCGTGCGCGCCGCTGCGCGCCAGCAGCCGCGCAATCGCCAGGGCCTGCGGCGCATTCATCGGCTCAGCCCGCCGCTTTCTTCGCGACGCGCTTGCGCGCCCCGGCGGTCGGCGACCGGTGCTTGTCCGGCGCCTGCGTCAGCGCCGATGCGGCGAGGCTGCGTTCCGCCGCCGGCGTCTGCGGATCGTGCAGCGCGCGCCCGGCCAGCGAGGCGATGCGCCCCGAGGTGCGCTCGTTGCGCAGCGCCGGCAGCGGCGTGCCGGTCGCGCTGGCGTTGTCCGGATCATCGCGATGGCGCAGCCGCAGCAGCCAGCGCCCGGCGTCGGCCGCCGCGCCCGGCTCGCCCAGCCGGAACAGCCGCGCGACTGCGTCGCCACGCGCAACCGGCGCGCCGTTCAGGGCGCCATCGAGCGCCAGCGCAAAGCCTTCGCGGCCGAGCACTTTTGCCGCCGGCAGCGCCAGCCCGCCCTGCGCGCCGAACACGGCGCTCCAGCGCGCCAGCGTCGCCGCGTCGGCGAGCAACAGCGGCGGCAGCGTCGGGAAGGCGCTCGCGCCCGGCTGCTCGGCGTCATCGGCGCCGAGCAGCTGCGCCGCGAATTGCGCCGCGAACGCCTCCATCTCGGCGCGGCGCGACTGCGGCCAGAGCGCATCGGCGGCATTGCCCGGCGGCGCGGCGAGGCGGCGGCGCGCGGCGGCCACGTCGATCCATTCCACCGCCGCCTGCGTCGTGATTTTCAGCACCGCCAGCGGCAGATCGTTCGCGTCGAGCGTCGGCGCCACGGTCGTCGGCCACCAGCCGAGCATGCGGTCGGCCGCGCCGGGCGCGCGCGCCAGCAGCGCCGTCGCGACGCGGTTGCGCAGGTCGCCGAGCTTGGCGTCGGCGCCGGCCGGCGTGCGCAGCGGCACCAGTCGCGCGCGCACGCCGGGCAGCTCGACATTGCGATTGCAGGCGCCGATTTCGCCGAGCAGCGTCGGCGCGCGACCGTCGGCAATCCAGCCCGGCGTCAGCACCAGCAGATGCAGCCCGGCCAGCGCGCCGCCATTGCCGAAGGCCGCCGCGCAGGCGCCGAAGCCGCCGGCGCGGCTGGCGCTGGCCGCTGCCGCGAGGTCGAGCGTGAAGTCGCCGACCTCGATGACTTCGCCCGACGGCGTGACGCCGAGGCCGGCGGAAATCGCCAGCCGGCCGCTGCCGGCGCTGCCCGCGCTTGCGTCGGCGCGCGTCACGACCAGCCCGCGCTCGATGCCGCAGCCGATCAGCTGCGCCAGCCGGCGCTGGCCTGCTTCGCGCAGCGTCTGTTCGCGCTGCAAGTCCTCGGCCGACAGCAGCCGGCCGTTGAAGAAATAGGTGCGCGCCAGCCCGGTCGCGATTTGCGGCTGGTTCAGCGCG
>Ga0302291_10000521_pt1 | contig 11350 bp, 4 predicted proteins | sample III_Fen_N1_4_FD_194548 | JGI IMG/M metagenome (GOLD analysis project Ga0302291, IMG submission 194548) | Peat permafrost microbial communities from Stordalen Mire near Abisko, Sweden - III_Fen_N1_4 | ecosystem: Environmental > Terrestrial > Soil > Wetlands > Permafrost | place: Sweden: Abisko... | reverse complement strand
ACGCCGTCGAGGTCGTCGGGTTGGCGCAGACCACCGGCGAGGTTTCCGACAGCCCGTAACCCTCGACGATCGAGCAGCCGGTCTTCTCGAGCCAGCGCGCCGCGACCGCCGATTGCACCGCCATCCCGCCGCCGACCGACAGCTTCAGCCGGCGCCAGTTGACGCGCATGAACTCGGGGTGATCCATCAGCGCGTTGAACAGCGTGTTGACCGCCGGAAAGATGTGCACCGGATGCAGCTTCAGCACATTGATGAGCGAACGGAAGTCGCGCGCGTTTGGAATGAGCACCACCAGCGCGCCGACGCGCAGGCCGAGCAGGCACACCGTCGTCAGCGCGAAGATGTGATACAGCGGCAGCGCCCCGAGCTTGACCGGCTGCTCGCCCGGCGGGATGCGCCGCAACGCCGGCTCGTACCACGCCTCCGATTGCAGCGTGTTCGCGATCATGTTGCCGTGGGTCAGCACCGCGCCCTTGCTGATGCCGGTGGTGCCGCCGGTGTATTGCAGGAAGGCGATGTCGTCGGCGCCGAGCCGCACGCGGTTGAACGGCAGCCGCTCGCCGGTGGCCAGCACGCGGTTGAAGCGCAGATGGCCCGGCAACTTCCACGCCGGCACCGCGCGCTTCACATGCCGCAGCACCGCGTTGACCGCCGTGCCCTTGACCATGCCGAGCATGTCGCCGACCGCCGCCACGACCACATGCCGCACGCTCGTCCGCGCAATCACCTGCTCCAGCGTGTGCGCAAAATTCTCGAGGATGACGATCACCTCGGCGCCCGAATCCTTGAGCTGATATTCAAGCTCGCGCGGCGTGTAGAGCGGGTTCACGTTGACCACCGTGTAGCCGCCGCGCAGCACGCCGAACAGCGCGACCGGGTACTGCGGCAGGTTCGGCAACATGATCGCGACCCGCGCGCCGCGCGCCAGCCCGAGCGATTGCAGCCAGGCCGCGAAATGGCGCGCGCCGGCATCGACATCCTGATAGGTCAGCTGCTGATCCATGAAGCAGTACGCCGGCCGCGCGTTGAAGCGGCGCACGCCTTCCTCGAACAGCTCGATCAGCGAGGCATAGGGGCTGGCGTCGATCTCGGCCGGCATGCCGGGCGGGTAGTTCGCCAGCCACGGACGGCCTCGCGGCATCAGCGCGGGACGTGACGATGCGTTCATGCGGAATCTCCTGGCTTGCCGGGCGTCGTCGGCGACCGGTCCGGCCCCGGCGTCCACCGCCCGGGGCGGGGTGGATGCTAACGCCCGACCATGTATGCCGATAGCCGGGGCAGTCCGGTCCGCGCGGGGTTTTTCTGCCGCATTACCGGCGCGCCGGACGCGTGCGGAAAGTCACTAAAGCCGCGCCAGAAAGAATTTCGTTTCTCATTGCATATAGGCATTTTTCCTAGTAAATCAATTAGCCATGGCGTGACTTCGGACAATCGGTAAAGACGCGAATCGTTAACTGGTTAACGCGCACGTAGCAGCCGAACGGGATAAGCATGCAATCGCTTGCACATGCCCGGCCGTGCCGTCGTCCGGGCCACCGAGGCGGCGCATGGGTCTTAGGCCGATGGTCATCTCCCCCACCCCTTGTTGCAATCCGCGCGACAAGAAAAGGGAGTTCGTCACATGGGTGCCAACAATCACTATCCGAAATACGCATGCCTGAGCCTCGCGCTCGTTGCCACGCTCCAGCTGCCCGCCTGCGGCGGCGGTGGCGGCGGTGGCGGCGGTGGCAACCCGACCGCTCCCGCATCGACACCCGCGACAACGCCGACACCGACGCCAGCACCAACGCCCGCCGCCACGCCGGCGCCGGCAAGCACCGAAACTCCTACGCCGACTCCGACCCCGGCGCCCGCCGCCACACCCACGCCTGCAACACCGACGCCGACACCTGCGCCGGCTGCGACACCAACACCGACGCCGACCCCAACGCCCGCGCCGGTCGCAACTCCGACTCCGACTCCGACTCCGACTCCGACTCCGACTCCGACTCCGACGCCCGCGCCGGCCGCGACGCCAACGCCAACGCCAACCCCCGCGCCCGCCGCGACCCCATCCCCCACCCCGGCGGCCGTGCCCGCGCCAGTCCCGGCGCCCACCCCCGCCGTCGTCACCCTGACCACGCCGTCCGCCGCGACCATCGCCGCTGCCGCGACCAGCTGGCGCGCCGTGGCCGAGACCGACATCAGCGTCCAATCCGGCGGCGCGCTCGACTTCTCCACCGCGCTCGCCGGCTACGACACGCGGCGCATGTGCACCAACTGGGTCCTCGCAACCGCGCCGCTCGGCAACAGCGCCAGCGAGGCCGCGGCGCTTGCGGCCGACATCCGCCGGCGCGGCTACAACATGCTGCGGTTCCACATGCCCGAGGGCTATTTCATGCGCAAGGGCACGACGACCGATCTCGACATCGACGCCGCCGCGCTCGACAAATTCCAGCGCTTCACCGCCGAACTCGCGCGCCTCGGCATCAACTACAGCTTCGACGTCTACTCGAACGACAACGGCTACATCGGCGGCGTCGACCAGAACACCTCGGCGCCGAACAGCGCCAAGCTCGGCGTCCAGCTCAACAGCTACTACCAGTCGAACTGGAAGGGCGCGGTCGACAAGATCCTCACCGCGACCAACCCCTACACCGGCATCTCGACGCTGCGCGATCCGCATCTGGTGATGGTCATCGGCGTCAACGAGGGCGGCAACGCCTTCCGCGCTCAGGGCGGCGCCTTCGAAGCCGGCCTGCGCGCGCCGTGGAACACCTGGCTCGTGACCAAGTACGGCAGCGTTTCCGCCTGGCGCACGGCCTGGGGCACGGCCGCCGGCAGCGCCGAGGATCCGACCGCCGGCAGCGTCGCGCTGCCGCCGTTCGCGCCCTCGGCCCACGGCATGCGCGCGGTCGATTTCTCGCGCTTCCTGACCGAGCTCGAAACCGCGACCGCGACCTGGATGAAGGCCTATCTCGTCGCCAACGGCTTCGCCGGCAAGTTCAGCTCGATGAACGTCAACTCGAACTGGGAGGAAGAAGCCACGCGCGACAGCCTCGACGCGGTGACGATCAACAGCTACCAGGACCATCCGACGGGCAGCGAGATCGGCTCGACCATCACCCACGCCAGCGCCTTCGACGACTACGCCGCCTGGCTGCGCCGCCCGGCCATGTCGCGCTACCTCGACCGGCCGTTCTACGTTACCGAAGCCTCTCAGGTGTTCTGGAACCGGCACCGCCACGAGGCCGGCGCAATGGCCGGCAGCATGGCCGCGCTCCAGGGCTGGGACGGCTGGTGCAGCTTCGGCTACGCGATGGACCGCAGCGCCTACGACCCGAACGAACAGGCGCTGCAATACAAGATGATCAAGTCGTTCCAGGTCTGGTCCGACCCGATCGCGGTCGCCAACGACCGCATCACCGCGCTGCTGTTCCGGCGCGGCGACGTGACGCTCGCGAAGAACACGCTTGCCGTGACGAGCCGGCCCGATCTGCAACGCAACATCTCGTGGCTGACCTCGAACTGGCAGAGCGGCTGGGCGACAAACTTCGCGCGCCGCAGCTATCTGCATCGCATCGGGATCATTCCGGCGCGGCTCACCGACGGCAGCCACGGCTGGCTCGGCGCCGCAAGCGCGAAGCCGGCCTATGTTTCCGACCCGATGCTGTTCGCCGACGATTTCTCGCCGACGCCGCGCGCCGCCTATGCCGGCTATGCGCCGAGCACCGGGCTCGGGCCGTGGTACGAGACCGCCGCGCGCATGCGCGAGTCGGGCAACTGGCTGTCGGCGGCGAACCTGACCGACGCGCCGAATGATGTGCTGATGTCGGATACCGACGAGCTGCTGTACGACTTCACGCACCAGTCGATGCGCGTGGCGACGGCGAAATCGGAGGTGGCGGTGTTCGCCGCGACGCCGCTGGCCGGCAAGCTGCTGACGATCGAATCGGCCACGCCCGGCGCGACGGTTGGCGCGTTCGCGCTCGACGACAAGGCGCTGACGGCGTCATCGCGCATCCTGCTGATGCATCTTTCCGACGCGCGCAATACCGGCATGACCTTCACCGACGCGACCGAGAAGACGCTGGCGAGCTGGGGCACGAAGCCGGTGCTGATCCGCGGCTCGATCGTGGTCGCGAAGCTGGCGCTGCCGGGCAGCTGGACGCTGTATGCGCTGGATTTGCGCGGCAATCGCGTCGAGACGCGGCAGGTGGTCACGGCCAGCGGCGCCCAGCGCTTCGTGCTCGACACGACGGGCGGCAGCCGGCCGACGCTGTACTACGAGCTGGTAAAGAACTGAACGCCTAGCGGGTTGCGCCGATGTTTGCGCCCGCGTCCGCCACCGTCGGGCGGCAGTCGGCGCAGAGCCGCGCCAATGCCGCCTCGCGGCCGATCGGCCCCATCCGCGCGAGCCGGCGCACCTCGGCGTGGAAGCGCGCGAAGTCGCCGCCCTGCTCCGCCAGCAGCTGCGCAAACGCCGGCACGAGCTGGCGGTAGGCCGCAATCGCCGCGATGTTGGCGTTGTTCAAGTCCTGCGCGAAGTAGCGGTCGTAGCCGGCGAAGCCGTTCCAGCGGCCGCGCTTGAGCGCCTCGTGATCGGCGCGCAATTGCGCGAACGCGGCGCGCTTGCCGTCGAGCTTGGTGGCGTCGTCGGCGTCGCTGGCGTAGACGGCGGCGAGCCGCTCGCGGGCGCTGTCGATCAGCGCGAGGAAGTCGAGGCGGCGCGCTTCGTAGGCGTCGTAGCTGCGCGTCAGCGCCGGGTCGTTGCGCTCGGCCAGCCAGCGCCGCACGCCGGCCTGCTCGACGGCGGTCGCATAGCTTTCGTTGAACATCGTGTCGCCCTTGGCGTAGGCGACCTGATGCGAGAGCTCGTGAAAAATCATCCGCGCCAGCTCTGGCTCGGGGAGGTTGATGAAGGTGTTCAGCACCGGATCGGCGAACCAGCCGAGCGTCGAATAGGCCGGGATGCCGGCGACGTTCACGTCGAGCCCGCGTTCGCGCAGCGGCGCGGCCCAGGCGCGCGCATCGGCCTCGCCGAAGTAGCCGCGATAGCCGACGCAGCCGACGACCGGAAAGCAGCTCGTCTCCAGCGCAAGCGACAGCGGCCGGGTCGCGAACACGTTCCACACGACATAGGGCCGGTGCAGATCGGCGTAGCGCGTGTAGCTGTCGTTGTCGGGCAGCGCGAGTTCGCGCGAGGCGAAGCTGCGGATTGCGCGCACCTGTTCGAGCCGCGCGCGCAGCTTGGTGTCGGTAGCGGGATCGGCAATCAACTCGTCGATCGGCTTCGCCTGTTGCAGCAGCTCGGCCTGGCCGGCGACGCCTTGCGCGTAGTAGCCGAGCGTCGAGCAGCCGGCGCCGGCGAGCGTCGTGACGACAGCAACGGCGAGCAGTGCCAGCCAGCGGCCACGGCGCGACGGCGGCTGGCGCAGCGCCGGTTGCGCAGTCGGTCGCGCCGCCGTTCCGCGCCGCCTCACGCGCACTTCTCGACCTGCACCGCGCAGTCGTAGAACGTTGGCGCCTTGCCCATGTCGGTCAGCCGCTGGTTCGCGACTTCGTTGGCGTTGCGGCCGTCGGCGGCGAGCTTCTTCCACCAGATCGACAGCGCCACCGCCACGCCCGGCCGCGCGCGGTCGGTCACGCGCGAGCGCAGCGTGAAGCTGCCGCGATCGTTGAACACGCGCACGCGATCGCCGCCGGCAATGCCGCGCGCGGCGGCGTCGGCCGGATGCAGGTCGAGCCCCGGCTCGCCCTCGGTCGCGCGCAGGCTGTCCACGTTCACGAAGGTCGAGTTGAGGAAGTTGCGCGCCGGCGGCGAGATCAGCGCGAGCGGATAGCGGCCGGCGAGTTCGGCATTGCCGACTTCGTAGGGCGCGATGTACGCCGGCAGCGGATCGAGCCCGATCGCCGCGAGCCGCGCGCAGAAGAACTCGCACTTGCCCGAGGGCGTGCCGAAGCCGCCGTGCGCGAACGGCGCAAAGCTGCCGGCGGCGCCGGTCCACGGCGCGCGCTGCCAGCCGCGCGAGGCGAGCTGAGCCCAGTCGATCTGGCCGCGCGGCTTGCTCGCGTCGAAAGCCTGGCGCGCGATGGCTTCGTCGCTGTCGGCGAAGCAGGCGTCGGTGAAGCCCATGCGCGCGGCGAGGCGGCGGAAGATTTCGGTGTTCGGCAGCGCGTCGCCGAGCGGCGCAATCGCCGGGTTGTTGACCAGCGCGTAGGCGTGGCCGTAGGTCTTGTGGACGTCGTAATGCTCAAGCTGCGTGGTCGCGGGGAGCACGTAATCGGCGTAGTCGGCGGTGTCGGTCAGGAAGTGTTCGAGCACGACGGTGAACAGGTCGTCGCGCGCGAAGCCGGCGGCAACCCGCGACGAATCGGGCGCGACCGCGACCGGGTTGCTGTTGTAGACGACCAGCGCCTCGATCGGCGCGAAGCCGGGCGCGGCCGGGCGCAGCAGGTCGTCGCCGATGGTGCTCATGTTGATCGTGCGCGGCGCGCGGCCGGCGAGCAGATCGGGCCGTTCGAGCGCGGCGGTGTCGATGGCGAACGTGCCGGAGGATGTCAGCAGCACGCCGCCGGCGGCGTGGCGCCAGTCGCCGGTCAGCGCCGGCAGGCAGGCGATGTTGCGCACGCCCATGCCGCCGCCAGCCGCGCGCTGCATGCCGTAGTTCAGGCGGATGTAGACCGGGCCGCGCGCGGCGGCGATGGCGGGCGGGAGCGCGGCGGCGGGCGCGGCGGCGGGCGGCGTTGCGCTCACCCCCGCACCGCCATCCGCGCCGCCAACGCCATTGCGCACGCTGCTGCCGATCACCGCCGCCAGCGCCTCGACCTCAGCCGCCGTGATGCCGCACAACGCCGCAACCCGCGCCGGCGCGAACTCGGCCGCGCGCGCCTTGAGCGCATCAAACCCGAGCGTGAACTGCGCGATGTAATCCGCATCGAGCCAGCCCTCGCGGATCAGCACATGCATGACGCCGAGCGCCAGCGCGCTGTCGGTGCCGGGCAGCGGCGCGATGTGCAGCGCGCATTTCTCGGCGGTCAGCGAGCGATAGGGATCGATTGCCACCAGCAGCGCGCCGCGCCGTTTCGCCTCCTGCGCGAAGGTCCAGAAATGCAGGTTCGATGCGATCGCGTTCGTGCCCCAGAACACGATGACGCCGGCATCGACCGCCGCTTCCATGTCCGGCCCGACGCGGTCGCCGAGCGTGTATTGCAGCCCGGCCGCGCCGGCGCTCGCGCAGATCGTGCGGTCGAGCCGCGCCGCGCCGAGCTGGTTGAAGAAGCGCCCGGCCATCGACTCGCCCTGCACCAGTCCCATCGTGCCGGCGTAGCTGTACGGGACGATCGCCTCGGGATTGCGCGCCGCGATTTCGCCGAGCCGCGCCGAAATCGCGTCGAGCGCCTCGTCCCAGCTCACAGGCACGAAGCGGCCCGCGCCCTTGGCGCCGACGCGCTTCAGCGGCGTCAGCACGCGGTCGCGGTGGTAGGTGCGCTGCTCGTAGCGCGCGACCTTGGTGCAGAGCGCGCCGCGCGTGGTCGGGTGGTCGGGGTCGCCGGTGACGCGCAGCGCGACGCCGTCCTTCACGTGGACCAGCAGCGCGCAGGTGTCGGGGCAGTCGTGCGGGCAGGCGCCGCGGATGACGGTGGTGGTGTTGGCGGGGAGTTCGGCGGGAGCGTTCATGGCGATCGATGGCTTTAAGGGGAATGGATGAATTCAGGCTTTGAGGAAGGCCTCGCGCGACCCGAGCCAGCGCTCCAGATGCGCCGCCGCCGCTGCCGGATCGTGCGCCTCCAGCCAGCGCGCCGTCGCCTGCGCGCGCTCGACGATCGCGGCGTCGAGTTCGACATCGGAAAACCGCAGCAGTGCCGATCCGCTCTGGCGCGCGCCGAGAAACTCGCCCGGCCCGCGAATGCGCAGATCGCGGCGCGCAATCTCGAAGCCGTCGGTGGTCTCGTGCATCGTGCGCAGCCGCTCGGACGCGACCGGCGACAGCGGCTTCTCGTACATCAGCACGCAGACCGATTCGACCGCGCCGCGCCCGACGCGCCCGCGCAGCTGATGCAACTGCGCGAGGCCAAACCGCTCCGCATGCTCGACCACCATCAGCGACGCATTCGGCACATCGACGCCGACCTCGATCACCGTCGTCGCGACCAGCACCTGCACCGCGCCGGCCGCGAAGGCGTGCATCACCGCCTGCTTCTCGGCCGCCGCAAGCTTGCCGTGGACCAGCCCGACATTCAGCCCGACCAGCTCCGCGCCGAGCCGCGCATGCGTGTCGATCGCGGTCTGCAATTGCAGCGCTTCCGATTCCTCGATCAGCGGGCAAACCCAGTAGCACTGCGCGCCGCGCGCGACCTCGTGGCGCACGCGCGCAATCACCTCGGCGCGGCGCAGGTTGTCGACCAGCCGGGTGCGGATCGGCGTGCGGCCGGGCGGCAGCTCGTCGATGGTGCTGACATCGAGATCGGCCAGCGCCGTCATCGCCAGCGTGCGCGGGATGGGCGTGGCGGTCATCATCAATTGATGCACTTCGAGTGCGGCTTCGGGCGCGGCCTCGGTTGCAACTTCGGGCTGCGCCTTGCGCAGCAGCGCGAGCCGCTGGCCGACGCCGAAACGGTGCTGCTCATCGACGATCGCCAGGCCCAGCGCGCGGAACTTCGCGCTGTCTTCGATCAGCGCATGCGTGCCGATCGCGAACTGCGCCGCGCCGCTCGCCAGCGCCTCCAGCGCGGCACGGCGCTCGCTCGCCTTCTGCGATCCGGCGAGCCACACCGTCGTCACGCCAAACGGCGCCAGCAGCGGCCCGAGCTTGCGCAGATGCTGCTCGGCCAGGATTTCCGTCGGCGCCATCAGCGCGACCTGCATGCCGGCGTCGATCGCCTGCATCGCCGCGAACGCCGCAACGATGGTCTTGCCCGCGCCGACATCGCCTTGCAGCAGCCGCGTCATCGGCTGGGCGCGCGCCAGATCGGCCGAGATTTCGGCGATCACCCGCTCCTGCGCGCCGGTCAGCGCAAACGGCAGCGCGCCGCACAGCGCCAGCACGCCGGCGCCCGGATTCAGCGGCCGCGCGCGCCGCGCCAGCCGCAGCGCCCGCGCGCGCGCCATGGCGAGCTGCTGCGCCAGCAATTCCTCGAACTTGATGCGCGTCCACGCCTGATGGCTCTTGTCGAGCAGCGCGGCGTTGTCGGCCACCGGCGGGTGATGCAGCGTGCGCACCGCCTCGGCCAGCGACAGATAGCCGAGGCGGTCGAGCAGCCGCTGCGGCAGCACTTCCTCCAGCTTCAGCGCCACCAGCGCCGCGTCGATGCGCTTGCGCAGCAGCGCCTGCGGCACGCCCGCCGCCGCCGGATAGACCGGCGTCAGTGCTTGCGGCAACGGCGCGCCCTCGGTCACGGCGCGGAACTTGGGATGAACCATTTCCGGCGGCGATCCGGGCAGCCAGCCGTGGCGCACCTCGCCACGCACGCGCACCGGCTTGCCGTCGCGCTCGGCGCTGTTGAAGGCGCCAATCTGGTTCGGATAAAAGTTAAGAAATCGCAACAGGATTTCGCCGGTGTCATCCTCGGCGCGAACCAGCAGCTGCTTGCGTCCGCGCACGGCCACTTCCACCGCCAGCACGCGCACCTCGATCTGCTGCACCAGCATCGGCTCCAGCTCGGCGACCGGGACGACGCGGGTCTCGTCCTCGTAGCGCAGCGGCAGATGCAGCACGTAGTCGCGCGCGGTGCGCAAGCCCATGCGTTCGAGCCGGTGCGCCATCGTGTCGCCGGCCGCGCCGGCATTTCCGGTGCCCTTCGTCAGGCCGCGTGCGGGGGTGGTCACTGATTTTCGTGTCGCGGTCATCGCCGGATTGTCGCAGCAGCCACGCAACGCTCGGGGCGCGGGTTTGCGGCGCGCCACGCCATCCGGCTGCATTCGCTAGCCCGGCCAGCGGGTCCGGGCGTAGAGTCGCCGACCGCGTTGCCGAGCAACACTGCATTGCGTCCAGGTTCGGGGCGCGATCCGAAGGGAACACCATGAATACTGGCCGCCTGCGCGACGCGCTCATCGGCAAGCCGCTCGATCCGACCAACAGCGCAACGCGTCATTCGCTTGCGCTCGTGGCCTTCCTGGCCTGGGTCGGACTCGGCGCCGACGGACTCTCGTCCTCCGCCTACGGTCCCGAAGAAGCCTTCCGCGCGCTCGGGGTCCACACGCATTTCGGCCTCTACCTCGCGCTCGCGACGGCCATCACCGTGTTCATCATCTCGCTGGCCTACAACCAGATCATCGAGCTGTTCCCGACCGGCGGCGGCGGCTACCGCGTCGCCACCACGCTGATCGGCCCGCATGCCGGGCTGGTCGCCGGCTCGGCGCTCATCGTCGATTACGTGCTGACCATCGTCATCTCGGTCGCCTCGGGCGTCGACGCGGTGTTCAGCCTGCTGCCCGGTGGCTGGCAGACGCACAAGCTCATCGTCGAGGTCGGGCTGCTGGCGCTGCTCATCGTCATCAACCTGCGCGGCGCGCGCGAGTCGATCATGCTGCTGCTGCCGATTTTCCTGGGCTTCGTGGCGACGCATTTCGTGCTCATCGTCTATGGCATTGCGTCGCATGCCGAAGGCTTGCCGCAGCTCGTGCCCGACACGCTCGCCGACACGCAACGGCTCGCTTCCGACACGTCATGGGCCTTCACGGCGGCGCTGTTCCTCAAGGCCTACTCGCTTGGCGGCGGCACCTATACCGGCATCGAGGCGGTGTCGAACAACGTGCAAAGCCTGGCCGAACCGCGCGTGAAAACCGGCAAGGCCACCATGCTCTACATGGCCGCGTCGCTCGCATTCACGGCCGGCGGAATCATCCTGCTTTACCTGCTCTGGGACGCGCGCCACATCGAGGGCCAGACGCTCAACGCCGTGGTGTTCCGCGACATCCTCGCGCACATGGGTTTCTCGGGCGCCGGCAATCTCGTTGCGCTGACCATCGTGCTGCTGTTCGAGGCCGGGCTGCTGTTCGTCGCCGCCAACACCGGCTTTCTCGGCGGGCCGGCGGTGCTCGCAAACATGGCCGTGGACAGCTGGGTGCCGCACAAGTTTCGCTACCTGTCGCAACGGCTGGTGACGCAGAACGGCATCCTCGTGATGGGCATTGCGTCGTTCGTGATTCTTTATGCGTCGGGCGGCCGGGTCGATCTGCTGGTGGTGCTGTACTCGATCAACGTGTTCCTCACCTTCTCGCTGTCGCTCGCGGGGCTATGCGTCTACTGGCTCAAGCATCGCGACAGTCCGCGCTGGTTCCGGCGCTTCCTGCTCTCGGCGACCGGGCTGGCGGTCACGGTCAGCATTCTTTGCGTGACGACCATCGCCAAGTTCTTCGAGGGCGGCT
>Ga0302291_10000520_pt1 | contig 11356 bp, 7 predicted proteins | sample III_Fen_N1_4_FD_194548 | JGI IMG/M metagenome (GOLD analysis project Ga0302291, IMG submission 194548) | Peat permafrost microbial communities from Stordalen Mire near Abisko, Sweden - III_Fen_N1_4 | ecosystem: Environmental > Terrestrial > Soil > Wetlands > Permafrost | place: Sweden: Abisko... | reverse complement strand
TGTCGACCCCGGTGGCCGCCAGCTCGTCGCGCATCCCCGCGACGAGCCGGGCCGCACCCGGGTCGTCGGCGCAGGCGACCAGCAGCCCACCCGGCTGCACACGGCGCGCGAAGGCGGCGAAGGCAGCCTCGAACGCCTCACGCGTGCCGTAGTGGTCCAGGTGATCCGGCTCCACGTTGGTCACCACCGCGACCAGCGGGCGGTACGCGAGGAACGAGCCGTCCGACTCGTCGGCCTCCGCGACGAACGGACCGGTGCCGTCGCGGCCACCTCCCAGCGGCCCGTCATCCGAGCGCACCACGCCACCGATCGCGAAGGACGGGTCCCTCCCGGCCGAGAGCAGCGCGGTCGCGATCATCGCCGACGTCGTCGTCTTCCCGTGGGCGCCCGCGACCGCGACGGACTGCCGGTCCGCCATCAGGGCGGCCAGCGCCTGCGAGCGGTGCAGCACGCGCAGCCCCAGCTCGTGCGCCCGCGCCAGCTCCGGGTTGGTGGGCCGCACGGCCGACGAGACGACGACCGTGTCGGCGCCCTCGACCTGCGCGGCGGCGTGCCCGACGCTGACCCGCACGCCCGCGGCACGCAGCCCCGGCAGGGCGGGGCCGTCCGCCGCGTCCGAGCCGCTCACCGTCAGCCCGCGCGCGGCCAGCAGCGCGGCGACGGCGGACATCCCCGCCCCGCCGACACCGATCAGGTGCACGCGGCCGAGATCGGCGATCCGCGGGGGCGGCGCGGCCGGGTCGGGCTCGCCGTCGGTCGCGGGGGGCCGCGAGCCGGTGTCGGCCGGGACGTCCGCAGCGCTCGCCGCGACGACCGGCGCTGCCGGCAGCAGCCCGTCCACCAGGGCGGCGACCCGCTCGGCAGCGTCACGAACCCCGGTGGCGGCAGCCGCCCGGGCCATCCGGGCGCGGGTCGCGGCGGCCCGCTCGCCGGCCAGCAGCGGCAGCAGGTGGGCACGGATCCAGGCCGGGCCGAGGGCGGCGTCGTCCACCAGCAGGCCGCCGCCGGCCTCGACGACGCCCGCGGCGTTGAGCCGCTGCTCCCCGTTGCCCACCGGCAGCGGCACGTACACCGCCGGCAGGCCCAGCGCGGCCAGCTCGCAGACCGTGCCGGCGCCGGCGCGACCCAGCACCAGGTCGGCGACCGCCAGCGCCAGCTCCATCCGGGTGAGGTACTCCAGCACGTGGTAGCGCTCCGCCCCGGGCAGAGCGCGCACGGCCGCCGTGACGTCGGCCGCCTTGCCGCGGCCCGTCAGGTGCAGCACCTGCACGCCCGCGTCGAGCAGGCTCTGCGCAGCCGCCGCCACCGCACGGTTGACGCTCACCGCACCGAGCGAGCCGCCGGTGACCAGCAGGGTCGTCAGGGCCGGGTCGAGGCCCAGCTCATCGGCCGCACGCCCTCGCGTCGCCACCGGGTCCGCCGCCCGCTCGTCGAGCAGCCGGGCGATCGCGGCGCGCAGCGGCAGGCCGGTCACCTGGGCGTGGCGCAACCGGGTGGCGGGAAAGGTGGTCGCCACCACGGCGGCCCAGCGCGCGCCGAGCCGGTTGGCCAGGCCGGGCCGCACGTTCTGCTCATGCACGACGACCGGCAGTCCCCGCCGCCGCGCCGCCAGGTAGGCCGGGGTCGACACGTAGCCACCGAACCCGACCACCACCTGCGCACCCGACTCGTCGATCGCCCGGTCCGCGGCGGCCACGGCGGCCCGCAGCCGTCCCGGCAGCCGCCACCAGTCGGCCGTGGGCCGGCGCGGCAGCGGCACACGGGGCACCACGGCCAGCGTGAGCCCGTGCTCCGGCACCAGGCCGGCCTCCAGGCCTTCGGCCGTGCCCAGCACGGTCAGTCGCACCCCGGGGCGCCGTGCGACCAGCGCGTCCGCGACCGCGAGCAGCGGGTTGACGTGGCCTGCCGTGCCGCCACCGGCCAGCAGCACCGACGGTGCGTCAGCCACGGGTGCGTCCCAGCACGGCGAGCGACCGGCGTACCACCGACGGCCGCGCGGCGAGCGCGTCCGCCGCCCCCGGCTCGGTGCGGGCGAACGCGATGACGACCCCCAGTGCCGCCATCGTCATGATCAGGGCCGAGCCACCTGCGGACACCAGCGGCAGCGGCACGCCGATCACCGGCAGCAGACCCACCACCACGGAGATGTTGATCAGGGCCTGCCCGACGATCCAGCAGCAGATGGCACCGGTGGTGATCCGCGCGAAGGCGTCGTCGTGCCGGCGGATGACGCGGATCATCGCGAAGGCCAGCAGGCCGAAGAGGGCCAGCACCAGCAGAGTGCCGATCAGGCCGAGCTCCTCGCCGAGGATGGCGAAGATGAAGTCGTTGTGCGCCGCCGGCAGGTACGACCACTTCTCGCGACTGGCGCCCAGCCCGAGGCCTCCCCAGCCGCCGGTGGCCAGCCCCCAGCCGCCGTGCAGGGTCTGGTAGCAGTCCTTGGTCGGGTCGCAGCTCGCCGAGAGCCAGGATGCGATCCGGCCCTTGCGGTTGGGGCTGAAGATCACCAGCAGCGCGGCCGTGCCGCCTCCGACCAGCAGCGGGACGGCGAAGACCCGTTTCGGCACCCCGGCCACCCACATCGCGCCGAACACCAGCAGGATGAGGACCAGGGCGGTGCCCAGGTCGTGCCCCGCGAGCACCACGCCGATCGCGATGATCGCCACCGGGAGCGCCGGCACCAACGCGTGCCGCCAGTCCCCGAGCAGCGGCAGCTTGCGGGCCAGCACGGCCCCGAGCCACACCGCCAGCGCCAGCTTGACGACCTCGGACGGCTGCGCGGAGAACCCCGGCAGGTAGACCCAGTTGCGGTTGCCGCCCTCGCCGCGACCCAGCGGGGTGAACACGAGCAGCTGGAACATGATCGCCGCCGCGAGCACCGGCCAGGCCATCGCGCGGATCATCCGCACCGGCGTCCGCGCGATGAGCAGCATCACGGGCAACCCGACCAGGGCGAACTTCGTCTGGTCGAGGAACACGGCGTACGGGGACCGCCCGGCCTGCAGCGACTCGACGCTCGAGCTGGACAGCACCATGACCAGCCCGATCGCCAACAGCAGCGCGGTCGCGCCGACCAGCACGTAGTACGAGGTCACCGCGCTGTTCCACTGGCCCAGCACCGACCCGGTCCGGGGCCGGGACCCGGTGGCCGCGACCGGCCTGGCGGTCGCCACCGGGCTCAGGCTTCCCCGGCCAGGGAGCGCACCGCCGCCGCGAACTGCTCGCCCCGGTCCGCGTAGGACACGAACTGGTCCATCGAGGCACACGCAGGTGCGAGCAGCACGGTCGACGCGGACGCGGTGCCGGACGCCACAGCGCTGGCGGCGTGCACGGCGCGGCTCATCACCGTGCCAGTGTCGCCGGGATCGACCTCCATGACGGGCACCTGCGGCGCGTGTCGGGCCAACGCGTCGCGCAGCGGCGCGCGGTCGGCGCCGATGAGGACGACACCCGCCAGCCGGTCGGCGCGGGCTCGGACGAGGTCGTCGAACGTCGCCCCCTTGGCCAGCCCGCCGGCGATCCACACCACCGAACCGGTGGGGAACGACGCCAGGGACGCGGCGGCGGCGTGCGCGTTCGTCGCCTTGGAGTCGTCCACGTACGCCACGCCTGCCACCTGGGCGATCGTCTGGATCCGGTGCGCCGTGGGGCCGAACGCCCGCAGCCCGGCGCGCACGGCGGCGGGCGCGACACCGTGGGCCAGCGCGAGGGCCGCGGCCGCCAGCGCATCCGCCACGACATGTGCTGCCACCCGGCCGTCGGGGCCGGCCAGCTGCGCCAGGTCCGCGACGGTGCCGAGCTCGGCGGCCGCGACGTGCCGGGCGGTGGTGAAGCCGCGGTCCACGAGCACACCCTCGACGAGGCCCACCTGACCCACACCGGGCGCACCCAGGGTGAAGCCGACGGCCAGCGCCCCGTCCACCACGTCGGCGTCGCGCACCAGGCGCTCGGTCACCGGGTCGGACGCGTTGTACACGCACGCCACCTGGGCACGGGTGTAGACGCGACCCTTGTCCGCGGCGTACGCGTCGAGCGAGCCGTGCCAGTCCAGGTGGTCCGGCGCGACGTTGAGCACCGCGCCGGCCTGCACCGACATGGACGAGGTGAAGTGCAGCTGGAAGCTCGACAGCTCCACCGCCAGCACGTCGAGGGTCGGATCCGTCGCCGCCAGCACCAGGGGTTGCCCGACGTTGCCCACGGCGGCCACGCGTTCGCCACCGGCGGCCAGGATCGACGCGAGCATGCCCACCGTCGTCGTCTTGCCGTTGGTGCCCGTGACGGCCAGCCAGGGCGCCGGGCCGCCACCGGCGGCACGGTCGACCCGCACCTGCCACGCCAGCTCGACCTCGCTCCACACCGGCAGACCGCGGGCCACGGCCGCGGCGAGCACCGGGTGGTGCGGCGGCAGGCCCGGCGAGGTGACGACGAGGTCGATACCCGCGAGCCGGTCGGCCTGCAGGAACGTCGCGGCGTCGCGCTCGTCGGCGTCCGGTGAGGAGTCGTCGAAGGTGCGCACCAGCGCGCCACGCCCGGTGAGCATCTGCACAGCCGCCCGCCCGGACAGGCCGAGCCCCGCCACCAGCACCCGTCGGCCGGCCAGGCCCGCGCCCGTCGGCCCGTCAGCACCCGTCAGTCCGACCCCGGCCGGTCCGTCGCCGTCCACCACCTAGCCCGCCACCCACTCCGCGTAGAAGATGCCCACGCCCAGCGCGACGAAGATGCCGGCGATGAGCCAGAACCTGATGACGATGGTCACCTCGCCCCACCCCGACAGCTCGAAGTGGTGGTGCAGCGGCGCCATCTTGAACACCCGTCGCCCGGTCAGCTTGAAGAACCCGATCTGGATCACGTCGGAAAGTGCGACCAGCACGAACATCCCGCCGATGATCGCGGTGAGCACCTCGGTGCGGGACACGATCGACAGCCCGGCCAGCGCTCCGCCCAGAGCGAGTGCGCCGGTGTCGCCCATGAAGATCCGCGCCGGGCTGGCGTTCCACCACAGGAAGCCGAACAGCGCCCCGGTGATCGCCGCGGCGACGATCGCGATCGACATCGGGTCCCGCGTCTCGTAGCAGCGCGGCCCCGCCGACGACAGGAACTGGCACGACTGGTTGAACTGCCACACGCTGACCAGCACGAACGCACCGAAGACGATGAGCGAGACGCCGGTGGCCAGTCCGTCCAGCCCGTCGGTGAGGTTGACCGCGTTCGACCACGCCGTGATGAGGAAGTTCGCCCAGACGACGAACAAGATCACGCCGAGGGTGGCCCCCGCGAACGCCAGGTCGATGTTGGTGTCGCGGATGAACGAGACCCGGGTGGACGCCGGGGTGCGGAACCGCTCGTTGGGGAACTGCAGCGCGGCCACCGAGAACACGATCCCCACCACGCCCTGCCCGAGGATCTTCGCCCACGGGGACAGCCCCAGGCTGCGCTGCCGGGAGATCTTGATGAAGTCGTCGAGGAAGCCCACCACGCCCAGGCCGGTCATGAGGAAGAGGACCAGCATCGCCGACGCCGTCGGGGTCGCGCCCGTGACCAGCATCGCCGCGAGCCAGCCCAGCAGCGTCGCCGCGAGGATGACCACGCCGCCCATGGTCGGGGTGCCGCGCTTGGTGAAGTGCGCCGTGGGGCCGTCCTGACGGATGAACTGCCCGTACTGGCGGCGCACCAGGTACCGGATGAACAGGGGCGTGCCGAACAGCGCGAGGACCATGGAGGTGCCGCCGGCAACCAGGACGCCCCTCATGCGCTCGCGCCCACCAGTCGGTCGCCCAGCCGCCACAGCCCTGCGCCGTACGACGACTTCACCAGCACGACGTCCCCGGCACGGAGCTCCTGCGCGAGGAAGCGCTGCGCGGCGTCGATGTCGTCCACCAGCACCACCTCGTCGCCCCACGAGCCCTCGTGGTTGGCACCGTCGCGGATCGAGTGCGCGCCCTGGCCGACGACGACGGTCAGATCGACGTTGAGCCGCACGACGAGCCGCCCGATCGCGTCGTGCGCCGCACGCGAGTCGGCACCGAGCTCGAGCATCTCCCCCAGCACGGCCACCGAGCGGCGCTGCCGGCCGGCGAGCACCGCCAGGGCCTTGAGGGCGGCCCGCATCGAGTCCGGGTTCGCGTTGTAGGAGTCGTCGACCACGGTCACCCCGTCCGGGCGGTCCACCACGTGCATCCGGTGCGGGCTCAGCGCATCGGCCGCGCACAGGCCCGCCGCCACCGCGTCGAGGTCCATCCCGACCGCCAGGGCCACGGCGGCCGCCGCCAGCGCGTTGTGCACGTGGTGCTCGCCGACCAAGCGCAGCGTGACCGGCAGCGCGCGGGCCGCACCGGCCACGCGGGCGTCCACCAGGGTCAGCCGCGCACGCCCGTCGGGCCCGAGCACCACGTCCTGCGCGCGCACCTGCGCGCCCGGCGCGAGACCGAAGGTCACCACGTCCCCGGGGGCGAGGCCCGCCATCGCGATGACGCGGGGGTCATCGGCGTTGAGCACGGCGATGCCGCCGGTCGCGAGACCCTGGACGATCTCGGCCTTCGCGCGCGCCGTGACCTCGACGCCGCCGAACTCCCCGACGTGCGCCACGCCGACCATGAGCACGGCCGCGACGTCCGGCGCCGCGATGCCGGTCAGGTAGGCGATGTGGCCGAGGCCGCTGGCGCCCATCTCCAGCACGAGGTACCGCGTCTGCTCGTCCGCGCGCAGCACGGTGAGCGGCAGGCCGATCTCGTTGTTGAACGACCGCACAGGGGCGACCGTGGGCCCCACGGTGGCGAACACCTGGGCCAGCAGGTCCTTGGTCGTCGTCTTGCCCACCGACCCGGTGACGGCCACCACGCGCAGACCGGAGCTTCCGGGTTCTGTCGCCGCCTCGCGCAACCGTCCGAGCACGTCACGCGCCAGCGCGCCCAGCGCCAGCACCACGTCGTCCACCAGCACCGTGGGCAGCGCGGCGCCGGACTCGTCCTGCAGCGGACGGGCGGCCAGCACGGCCACCGCTCCGGCGGCCACCGCGGCGGCCGCGAAGTCGTGCCCGTCGACGTGCTCACCGGGCAGTGCGACGAACAGGGCGCCCGGCCCCGCCTCGCGCGAGTCGGCGACCACCGGGCCGGTGACCATGGCGGTGGGGTCGATCCCGACCAGCGTGCCCCCGGTGGCCGCGGCGACGTCGGCCGCCGTCAGGGCGATCACGCGCGACCCCCAGCGGCAGCGGCACGCTCGGCGCGCACCGCGAGGAACACGTCCCGGTCGTTGTAGCGGTGGAACACGCCGGCGATCTCCTGGGTCGGCTCGTGGCCCTTGCCCGTGACGATCACCGTGTCGGTGTCGCCCGCCAGGGTCAGGGCGTGCCGAATGGCGTCCGCCCGGCTGGTCGTCACCTCGACGATGTCGCGGGCGTCCGGACGCTCCGCGCGGGCGCCGGCCAGGATCGCGGCGCGGATCGACTCCGGCGGTTCGGAGCGGGGGTTCTCGTCGGTGACGACGACGACGTCCGCCAGCCGGGCGGCGATCTGCCCCATGATCGGGCGCTTGCCGCGGTCGCGATCGCCGTCCGATCCCAGCACGATCACCAGCCGGCCCGGGGTGATCGGCCGGACCGCCTCCAGCGCCAGCACCAGCGCGTCCGGGGTGTGCGCGTAGTCCACCAGGCACAGCGGGAGGCCGTCGCCGCGCTCGATCACCCGCTCCATCCGGCCGGGGACCTCGTGCGCGGTGCCCACCGCGGCGATCGCGGCGTCCAGCGGCACCCCGGCCGTGTGCGCCAGGACGATCGCGAGGGCCGCGTTCGACACGTTGACCAGGCCCGGCAGCGGACTTGCCGCCGCGTGCCGGGAGCCGTCCGGGCCGCGCAGGACGAAGCTCGAGCCCACGCCGTCCAGCCCGATCTGCGCCTCGACCACGGACCAGTCCGCGGCCGGCGCCGCAGGGTCGTCGACATGCGTGGCGACGCTCGTCACCGGGATCCGGGCCTCCGTCGCGAGGCGCCTGCCCCACTCGTCGTCCACGACGACGACGCCGCGCCGCGCCTGCTCGGGCGCGAACAGCTGCGCCTTGGCCGCGTAGTAGCCCGCCATGTCACCGTGGAAGTCCAGGTGGTCGCGCTGGAGGTTGGTGAACGCGACGACGTCGAAGCGCAGTCCGCGCACCCGGCCCAGGGCCAGCGCGTGCGACGAGACCTCGGTGACCAGGGCGGTCGCACCCCGCTCGAGCGCCAAGGCACAGACGGCCTGCAGCACCGGCGCCTCGACGGTGGTGCGGGGGCTCTCGATCGCCTCGTCGCCGATGCGGAGCTCGACGGTGCCGAGCACGGCCGTCGTGGCGTGCACGGTCCGCAGCGCCGCGTCGACGAAGTAGGAGGTCGTCGTCTTGCCGTTGGTGCCCGTCACCCCGACGGTCACCAGCCGGGCCGCCGGCTCGCCGTAGGCCCACGCCGCCACCGGACCGGCCAGCGCCCGCGGGTCGTCCACGACCAGCACCGGCACCCCCGCGCGCCCGTCGGCGTCGAGATCGGCACGCAGCAGGGCACTCCCGGCCCCGTCCGTCAGCACGGCGACGGCGCCACGCTGCACGGCCTGCGCGGCGAACCGGGCGCCGTGCACCCGCAGGCCGGGCACCGCGACGAACACGTCCCCCGCCGCCACGTCGTCGGACGCGACGCTCACGCCACGCAGGACGACGCCGTCGATGTCACCGTCCACCTGCACGGATGCACCGAGGAAGGCCACGAGGTCGACCATCCGGCGCTCCGGCGGATGCAGCGGACGCATCCGTCCCTGGGGGGAGGTCATGGACGCAATCTACCCAGCGGCGAGACGGCCCGGGTCACCAGGTCGTCGGGTAGAGGTTCGCCGCCGCGCCCGACGGGGCGATGCCCAGCTCGGTCAGGGCGAAGCCGGCGACGTCCGAGAACACCGGCGCAGCGACCACGCCGCCGTACACCGACGAGTGGGGGTCATGCAGGATGACGGCGACGACGAGACGCGGGGAGTCGGCCGGGACCACACCGATGAACGACGCCGTGACACCACCCGTGGTCAGCTCCTGCGCGGTGCCGGTCTTGCCGGCGACGCGGTAGCCCGCCACCGACGCCTTGGTGCCCGTGCCGTCGTCCACCGCGCTCTCCAGCATGGTCATGACCTGCTGGGCGGTCTGCTCGGAGACGACCCGGTCCCCCACGCCGGTCGGCGCGGCCGTGTAGGTGCCGTCCGCCGAGGTCCAGCCGGCGACCAGCCGTGGCGCGACGTGGACCCCGCCGTTGGCGATCGTCGCGTACACGCTGGCGGCCTGCAGCGCGTTGACCGCCACGCCCTGGCCGAACAGCACGTTGTACTGCGTGCGCCCGTCCCACTCGTCGACCGGGTGCAGGATGCCGCCCGTCTCACCGGGCATCTCGATGCCGGTCCTCGAGCCGAAGCCGAACTTCGCGAGGTAGTCGTAGCGCTGCTGCACCGTGAGGCCCTTGCCGATCATCACGGTGCCGATGTTCGACGACTCCGCGAGGATCCCGGTTGTGGTCAGGTGCTCCAGCCCGTGATCGTGCGAGTCCTTGATGACGCCGGCGCCGTTGGGGGTCTCCCAGGTGCCGGGGACCTCGTACGTCGTGGTCGGGGTGGTCACGCCTTGCTCGATGGCGGCGGCCATCGTCACGACCTTGCCGGTCGAGCCCGGCTCGAAGACGTTCGAGATCGCGCGCGAGAGCGCACCCTCACCGGCCTTGCCCGGGTCGTTGGGGTCGATGGTCCCGGAGTCGGCCAGGGCGTACACGGCGCCCGTGTGGGCGTCCATGACGACGATCACGCCCGACTTCGAACCGGTGGCCGCCACCTGCGCGTCGATCGCCTCCTGCGCCTTCCACTGCACGTCGGAGAGCAGCGTCAGCCGCGCGGAGTCACCGGTCGTCGCCGGGGTGTCCTCGCTGTAGCCGCCGGGGATCGCCTGTCCGCGGGCACCGCGCTCGTACGTCTCCTTGCCCGCGGCGCCGGCGAGGCGCTTGTCGAGCGTGAGCTCCAGGCCCTGCAGGCCCGTGCCGCTGGAGTTGACGAAGCCGAGGATGTTGCCCGCCAGCCGACCCTTCGGGTAGAGGCGATCGGCGACCTTGTCGACCATCACGCCGTTCAGCCCCAGCGTCCGGATCTCGCGCGCGACCTCCGGCAGCACCCCCTTGGCGATGTAGAGGAACGTCGACGTGCCGACGAGGCGGCCGCCCAGCTCCGCGGCGTTCACCCCGAGCAGCGGCGCCAGCCGCGCCGCCACGCCGGCCGCCCCGTCCGGCACACCGTCGGAACCGGTGCTCTTGTACTTGGCCACCTGGACCTGGTTGACCGAGATGTCGTAGCGCTCGACGGACACCGCGAGCGGGACGCCGTTGGCGTCCGTGATCTGGCCCCGCTCGCCGAGCACGGTCACCGTGGACAGCCGCTGGTGCAGCGCCTGCGCCGCGATCGTCGGGCCGGCGATGGCCTGCACCCAGATGAGCTTTCCGGCGAGCGCAGCCAGCACCAGCGCGACGACGACGGCCATCGCCCCGACCCGCTGGCGTGAGCCGGCCTCCCGCACGGCCGGCCCAGCGGCGGGCCGCCGCGCACCCGGCGGCCGCCCGGCCGGGGCCGGCCGCGCGAGAGTGCCGGTCGCTGCCATGCCGGTCACCGTGCCACGGGTCCGGGCCTGGGTGGCGGCGGCACGCGGGGCGGCGTCGGTCGACCGCCGCGGACGTCGCATCGTGGCGAACGGTCGGGCGCGGCGCGGTGCGTCGGCGCGGCCGGCGAGTCCCGCGCCCCGGCGGGCGGGTGCCGCCGCCGACGGCGTCGGACGACCCGCCGCCATCAGCCGGCCTTGGCCGGCGCCGGTGCGCCCTGCACGGAACCGTCGGACAGCCGGAGCCAGCCGGTGCCGTTCTCGGGCACCATGCCCAGGCCCCGCGCGGCGGCGGCCAGGCTGGCGGGCGACGACCGGGCGTCGAGCGCCGCCACGAGGTCGAGCTGGTCCTGCTCGAGGCGCCCGAGCTTGTTGCTCAGCTCGTAGCGCTCGAAGGCCTGGCCGGCCATCGACGTGTTGAGCAGCAGCGCCGACAGCAGCGCTGCACCGAGCACCGCCATGCACGCCAGCACGAACGGCACGCGCGTGCGCGCCTGGGCCGGCGCGGCGACCGCACGCAGCCGGGGGCGCGGCGCTGCCGCCGGCCGGGGCCGGGGCAGACCCGGTGCCGGCGCAGCGCGCAGCGGCTCGGCGCTCATGCTGCCCTCCGTGCGGTGTGGGTCGGGACGAGGTGACGGGGCGTGGGTCGCAGGCGCTCGGCGGCACGGAGCCGGACCGAGGTCGCCCGTGGGTTCGCGGCGCGCTCGGCCTCGTCGGCCTC
>Ga0302291_10000518_pt1 | contig 11358 bp, 14 predicted proteins | sample III_Fen_N1_4_FD_194548 | JGI IMG/M metagenome (GOLD analysis project Ga0302291, IMG submission 194548) | Peat permafrost microbial communities from Stordalen Mire near Abisko, Sweden - III_Fen_N1_4 | ecosystem: Environmental > Terrestrial > Soil > Wetlands > Permafrost | place: Sweden: Abisko... | reverse complement strand
AGGCTCACCGTCGGAGAGACCTTGTTGATGGCCCCCTGGATCGCCATCGCGAGGATGAACTGGCCGATCAGCAGCAGGAGCCAGAAGGACTCGACCGTCGTCATCAGGCTGGTGCTGTTCGTGACGAGGTACGCGACCCCGGCGGTCAGCAAGAGGCCTGCGAACATCCAGCCGAACGCGCCGATGAGCAGCTGCTGGACGAGCGCGGGAGCCGGGCGGACGCCCAGCTGGCTGGGGGACAGGGAACCGGGTGCGGGCGGGTAGTTCACGGTGAGCTCCTTTCGGGTGACGCCGGTCAGGAACCGGTGGCCGTGCCGCGTCCAGGACGGGCGACGGTCGACTCCCTGGCCTCGCCTTGCTCCGCGACCCGTGCGAGGATCCAGAGCAGGTCAGCCAGGCGGTTGAGATAGGGGAGGAGCCGACCCGCGGCCAGCGTCTCGTCGTGCAGGGCGAGGGTCACGCTGCGGCGCTCGGCGCGGCGGAGGACGGTGCGGGCCATCTCGAGAGCGGCGCTCGCCCTCGTCTCGCCCGGCACCACGAACTCGCGCGGCAGCTCGATGCCCGCTTCCATCTCGCGGAGGATGGCGTCGATGTCGTCCACCATCGCCGGGGAGACCCGCGTCTCGCCGTCGCGCTGGCGGTCCCTCGCCTCGGGGGCGGTGGCCAGCTCCGCACCGACTACGAACAGCTCCCGCTGTATGCGCAGGACGAGGTCCCCGAGTCCGGTGAACGCCGGGGTGCGCGTCCGGGCCGCGTCCATGGCGGCCAACTCGGCGCGGGCGAGCCCGAGCGCGGCGACGGCTTCGTCGACGGCACCGAATGCCTCGGTCCGGAGGTCGTCCTTGTAGACGCGGGCGCCGCCGAAGAGCAGGCCGGTCGTTCCGTCGTCGCCGCGGCCCGTGGCCACGGCGCTGTCGAACGGGAGGCGGCTCATCGGGGGAGGGCGAGACCCGGGGTCCCGCTCACCACATCAGGCCCGCGTCGCGCGGATCCCAGCGCTCGGCCAGCAGCGTCACCTTGACGTCGTGGTCCACCACGCTCTCCGCCTGCTCCTTGACCTGCTGGATCATCGCGCCGGCGTAGGGGCAGAAGGGCGTGGTCAGGATCATCTTGACCTCGGTGGAGTCCGGGCCAAGGATGATCTGGCGGATCAGAGCCAGCTCGACCACGTTCATCCCGATCTCGGGGTCCACCACGGCACGCAATGCGTCCAGGATGGCCAGCTCGGTCGCCCGGCGCTGGGCGTCGAAGGAGGCGGGGTCGGTGGTGCCGGAGGCTTCGGCGGGAGAGAGGTCGGTCATGGTCGGGAAATCCTACCATTGCGCTGGGAAATGCCCAGCGAGGGGTTGGAGACGGGGGTGGGGTCGGCGGAGGCCGCCCGGGCCGGGCGGCGCGGCGCGGTCGTCAGGCCGGAGCGGGCACCTTCACGACGACACCGGGGACGCGCAGGCTTGGTGGCAGGGTGTCAGCCTCCGCGTCCGTGCAGCCGGGACCGGCGAGCGAGCCGTCCGCCTCGAAGAACTCCGCGTAGCGGGCCCGATGCTCCGCGGCATATGCGTACGCGCTGGCGATGCCGACGAGCCGCAGCTCCGGGTTGTCCTTGAGCAGGTCCGTGACGGTGCAGCCGTTCCGGCGGAGCTCCAGCACCTGGCGCACCGTGAGTCGGCTGCCGTAGCAGAATGGCTCGCCGTTCATCACGAGCGGGTCGCTCTTGACCCACTTGATGGTCATGCGGTGCTCCTAGATGCCCTTGTAGAGCGCGTCGAGGATCGGGTTCTTCTTGCGAGCGTCGCCGGAGAGGCGGCGGTACCAGTGGTAGATCCTCACGGCCTCGTCCAGCGCGCGGTCCGCGGCGGCCATCTCGTCCTCGGCCAGGACGCCCCGGGCGCCTGCTCGCAGCCCCTCGCAGATCCGGACGATGTCGTCCATCGGCACGTCGCGCCGGCGGAGCACCGTGGCGGAGTGGTCCGCGAACTCCTTCAGCCAGTGGACGTCGTCCCCGGCGACGCACAGCGCCAGGCGGTCCACGAGGACCTCCGCATCGCGCAGGAGGTTCCGGAGCCCGTGCTCGTCGTAGCGGGTGAGAAGCGTGGCGTCCTCGGCCGCGGCGACCTCGAGGGCACGCACGGCGAGCCGGGCCCGTTCCGTCCGCAGGCGGGCCGCGGCGACCGGGTAACCGGCCTGGAGGCTGCGGGGCGGGAGACCGAGGCTGGGGTGGCTCACGGCGCCGAGGATACCGCTCCCGGGTCCCGTGCGCGTAGTATCCGGACCCATGACGGACCCGGATGACGTCAAACCCGGCCCGGTCGGCGGCGAGCGGCGGCGGCAGCTGGACCGTGCCCCCGGCACCCGTTACGCGACTGCGCCTCCAGCCGGGGCGACCCCCGCGGGCGGCGTGTCGGTCCGCGGCATCGGGATCGCCGCGCTCGTGGCGTCCGTCGGAGGCGCCGTCTTCTTCGTCCTCGGCCAGCTGAACCTCGGCCCGGGGCTGCTGGCGGTCGCGGCCTTCACCGGCTGGATCACCGCCGTGGCCCTCGTCGATCTCGACGGCGGCGCAGGGCTTCGGCCGGGACGTACGCGGATCGCGGTGGCGGCAGGACTGGCCGGCGGGGCGATCCTCGCGGCGATCCTGCTGGACTGGGCTTGGGCCGGGGTCCAGGGCGGGGTCCTTGGGCCGCTGGACTACGTCGGCCAGCGATACGGGCCGGCAGCCCTCCTCGATATCGGCGTTGCCGCGTTCCTGGCGGGGCTGCACGCCCGCTGAGGATCGTGCCGGGCCGGCGGCAAGCGGGGTCCGTCGCTCCGTCGAAGGCGTCGCCGTTCTGACGACGTGTCAGTGCTGGAGCTTCTCCGGGCGCGGGGCGCGGCGCTGCGCCGGGGTGGCCGGCTCCCCGTCCGCGGCGTGCCCGGCGTGATCCGCGGCCGCGCGCCGGACCTCGTCCAGGCGCGCCTGCAGCTCCGGGTCCAGGGGGATCACCCGACGGTGTGACGGTTCAACCGCGGGTCCGGCCGGGGGTTCGCCCGCGGGTCCGGTCGCGGGTCCGGCCGCGGGTTCGCCCGGGACCTCACCCATCCCCTGTCCGGGGCCGACGCCGCCGGTCTCGCCGCGGAACGGCATCCCCTGGCGCTCGACGGCATCGAGGCTCATCCGCAGGGCCGCGGTCTTCTGCGACGCCACCTCGCGCACGTAGGCGGCCTCTTCGTCCCCCGTCATCTCCCGGCCGCGGACGATCCCCTTGGGCTTGCCCACCATCAGCCACGCCAGGTGGTAGCGGTCCATCGTCCCCCAGGCCGTGGCGAGGAGGTCGTCGGAGAGCTGGAGCCAGGTCTGGAGCGCGTTCAGCGAGGGGTCGGCGTCCAGCCGCTCGCCCTCGGCGATCAGCTGGCGCGTGCGCAGGATGAGCTCGTCGCGGTGCACGGGCTGAGTCTATGGCGCGCGGCGCCGGTAGGCTTCGCTCCGACATGGCACGACTCGAACCGCACGACGTCCTGTTCTTCGCCTGCACGGGAGAGCTGCGGGCCTGGCTGGAGGCGAACCACGCGTCCGCGGAGGAGCTGTGGGTCGGCTACCCGGCCAAGGGGAGCGGGCTCCCGACGATCACCTGGGTGCAGGTCGTGGACGAGATCCTGTGCTTCGGCTGGATCGATTCGGTGCGCATGCCGCTGGAGAGTGGGGCCGCGCAGCGGATCACGCCGCGGCGGCCGGGGAGCATCTGGAGCGACCGGAATGTCGGGCGGGTGGAGGCGCTGCGAGCCGAGGGGCGGATGGCACCGGCCGGCGAGGCGGCGTTCGCGCTGCGGAAGCACGACCGGACTGGGGTCTACTCGTTCGAGCGGGAGTGGGCGCTGGACGAGGCGGCCGAGGCCGCGCTGAGCGCCGATCCCGCAGGGTTCGCATTCTGGGAGGCGCAGCCGCGGAGCTACCGGCGGGCAGCCTCCGCCTGGATCATGAGCGCCAAACGGCCGGAGACGCGTGCCCGGCGGCTGGACAAGGTGGTGGCGGGGTGCGCCGCGGGCGAGCGCCTGGTGGAGATCACCGGCAGGGCACGCGGCGGGAGCCGTCCTGGTGGACCGGCAGAGCCCGGCGGCTGAGACGCTTCGGGACCTTCATCCCTCGCCGATGAACGCCTCGCGGTCGGCTCGCGCGCGCCGGGTCCACGGCCCGGGTGATCCGTCCCCGATCGGGTGCCCGTTGAACCGGGTGACGGGCAGGATCCCCGCCACGGACGAGCACATGAACGCCTCGCGCGCCACGGCCAGCTCGTCGGGCGTCAGCCAGCCCTCCACGGGACGGAGGCCGGCAGTCGCCGCCCAGCGCAGGAGCCATGAGCGGGTGGTCCCGGGGAGGATCGCGCAGTCCAGCGACGGCGTCGCGAGCTCGGTGACGCCGTCCGGTGCGTCCCTGACGAGGAAGATGTTCGCGGTCGTCGCCTCGGACAGGTGCCCGGACGTGGTCAGGAACAGCGCGTCCTCCGCCCCCGCGCGTCGAGCCTCGATCCGCGCGTAGACGTAGTCCGCGCGGGACGTCGTCTTGAGCGTGACGATGGGGTTGGCGGGATCCCGCCGGATCGAGCAGGCGACGAGCGCGAGCCCGTGCTCCAGGTGGCCTGCCGGAACCGGCTGGACGGGCCAGGCCTGGATCACGAGGGTCGGCGACAACACCTCGCCGGCCGGCGGCAGGAGCCCGCGCGACGCCCAGACTCCCCGCGAGACCGTGATCCGCACCGAGGCATCGCCCGTGGCCCCATCGAGCTCCTCGGCCGCCAGCAGCTCCGCGATCCCGGCCGCCAGCCGCGCCTCGACGTCGGCTGGCAGCTCGATGGCCAGGCCATCCGCGGAGCGCCGGAGCCGCGCCAGGTGCTCCGGGAGCTCGGTGACGTGGCCGCCCTTCGCCCGAAGGGTCTCGAAGATGCCGTCACCCAGCTGGAACCCGCGGTCCGCCACGGACAGGTGCGGACCCGTGGCCGGTCGGACCGCACCGTCCACCCACACGTACCGGGGTCCGGGGTCGCTCATGCGGGAACCTCCACCGCGCCGATGGAAGAGAGCGGACCGCGCGCCTTCGCGATCGTCTCGTCCCACTCGTCCCGCGGTTCGCTGCGCCAGGTGATGCCGCCGCCGACGTGGAGCGTCATGCGCTCGCCGTCAGCGACGAAGGTGCGGATCAGGATGGACGACCCCAGGCAGCCGTCCGGGCCCAGCCAGAGCATCGTCCCGCAGTATGGGCCGCGGCGGACCGGTTCCAGGCCCTCGATGATCTCCATGGCCCGGATCTTCGGTGCGCCCGTGATGCTGCCGCCGGGGAATGCGGCAGCGAGCAGGTGGAAGGCGTCCGCATCCGGCCTGAGCTGCCCTGTCACCGTGGTCACAAGGTGCTGCACGGCGGCCGTCCGCTCGAGGCGGAGCAGGCGGGGGACCCGGACGGATCCGGGCACGCACACCCGCCCGAGGTCGTTCCGGAGCACGTCCGCGATCATCACGTTCTCGGCCCGGTCCTTGCTGCTCGCCAGGAGCTCCCGGGCGAGCTCCCGGTCCTCCTCGCGGGTCCGACCGCGTGGACGGGTGCCCTTGACCGGGTCCGTGGCGACGCTGCCGCCGGCGTCCACGGCGAGGAACGGCTCCGGGGAGGCGGACAGCAGGGCGCGGGGCGCACCGGTCGCGGGGGACGGTCCCAGGTCCAGGTACCCGGCGAAGAGCGCGGGGTCGCCCGTCCGGAGGCGGCGGAAGACGGGCCACGGGTCCCCGCCGAACGGGGCCTCGAGCCGCCGGGCCAGGTTTGCCTGGTAGATCTCGCCGCGGGCGATGGCGTCGCGCACGGACTCCACGCCGGCAAGCCAGGCGGCGAGCGAGGTACCCGACACGAACGACGTCGGCGCAGTCGTGGGCGCAGTCGTGGCGTCGGCGGAGCGATCATCGCCGGACCGGCGCACCTCGCCGCGTTCCAGCGCATCGAGCCGCACCAGCACGTCCCGCACCCGCCGCCCGAGCCGCGCTGAATCCCCGTCCACCGCCCGGACCGCCAGCCACGCCGCCCCAGTGCGGCGGTCCCACGCGATCGCCCAGTCGTGGAGCGCGAGCCGGAGCAGTGGCAGGTGCTGGTCCACCCGCGCGACGCCGGGGAGCCGTTCGAGGCGCCGGCCCATGTCGTAGGCGAGGTAGCCGACGAGGCCCCCGGCAAATGGGGGCGTCCCCGCGCGTCGTCCCGTCCCCGCGCGTCGTCCCGTCCCAGGGCGCGACGCGGCCCCTCCGTCCACGCGCCCGAGCAGTGCCCGGGCCTCGGCAAACGGATCCGGTCCCTCGGCTGGCGCATCGAGCACCGCCACCGGGTCCGCCGTCAGGTAGCTCCATCTCCCTGTGCGACCCGGGCGCGCGCTCTCCAGCAACGCGAGGCCCGGCAGGTCCCGGAACGCCTCCGCCGCGTCTATCGGTGCCACCCCGTCGAGCGCATCCAACCGCAGCAGGCGGGACGGCGTCGGGCGCTCCGCGTCGAGGCCGGGCGACCCGGAAGGGGGGCGTGATGCGGGACGGGCTTCCGGGATCGGCGGCACGGCGCGATCATAGGGGCGCCGCGCGAACGGCGGCCGCGTCCCCGGTCCAGGAGGCATACATGCGAGCGAGAGAGCTTGGCCTGCGCATCGGCCTGCTCGAGCCCGGGGCGAACGACGCCATCACGGACATCCCGGGCGTCGCGGTCGGCCACACGACGCTCATCCGCGGCGACGGACCCCTCGTGGTCGGCCAGGGCCCGGTCCGGACCGGCGTCACGGTCGTCATCCCCCACTCGGACGACGTCTGGACGGAGCCGGTCTTCGCCGGCTGTCACCGCCTCAACGGCAACGGTGAGCTGACCGGCCTGGAGTGGGTCCGCGAGTCCGGGATGCTCGGCGGCGTCATCGGCATCACGAACACCCACAGCGTGGGCGTGGTCCGCGACGCGCTGGTCGCCCATGCGGCCCGCAGCCGCGCGAACGAGTCCGTCTTCTGGTCCCTGCCCGTCGTGGGCGAGACCTACGACGGCGCGCTCAACGACATGAACGGGTTCCACGTGAGACCCTCGCATGTCGACGAGGCGATCGAGGGCGCGAGCGGCGGTTTCGTGGCCGAGGGCAACGTCGGCGGCGGGACCGGGATGATCTGCCACGAGTTCAAGGGGGGCATCGGGACGGCGTCGCGGAGGCTGCCGGCGGGCGACGGCGGCTGGACCGTGGGTGCCCTCGTCCAGGCCAACTACGGGTCGCGCGAGCTGCTCCGGGTCGATGGCGTGCCGGTGGGCCAGGCGATCCCGAAGAGCGAGGTCCCCAGCCCGTGGGACCAGCAGGAGGCGGTCGCCGCCGCCGAGGCGACGGACGCGGCACCGGGCATGTCCTCAGCGACCACGCACGCGGCCCAGGGTCTCTCCTCCCGCACCGGGCCGGGCGGCGGCTCGATCATCGTCGTCCTGGCGACGGACGCCCCGCTTCTGCCGCACCAGTGCGAACGGCTGGCCCAGCGTGCCGGCCTCGGCCTGGCCCGCATGGGCAGCATCGCCTCGCACGGCTCCGGCGACCTGTTCATCGCCTTCGCAACCGGCAACCGCGGGCTCTCGCGGACGGCCGGCGAACGTGACCCCAACCGCACCGTGGACGTCCGGATGGTCGTGGATCGTGCGATCTCCCCGTTGTTCCAGGCAGCGGTCGAGGCGACCGAGGCCGCGGTCGTCAACGCGCTGCTGGCCGCGCTGACCATGACCGGGCGTGACGGGATCACGGCCCACGCGCTCGACCACGAGAGGCTGCTGGACGTGATGGCGCGGTACGGACGCGGCCCCCGGGCCGGCGCCGGCTGACCGGGGACACGGGCCACCCGTCGCCATGCGCGAGATCCGGGCCGCCACGCTGGACGACATCGGGTCGATCCGGGAGATCCTCGCGGCCCACGGCAACGACGGGCCCGTGCTCTTCGCTGACATCGTCGGGCCGTACGTGCGACACCTCGTCGCACATCACCGGGCGATGGTCACCGAGCAGGACGGGGCCGCCATCGCCTTCGGCGCAACCGTGGACGCCGGTGTTGCCATCCACCTCGCGGACCTGTTCGTGGTCCCGGACCGCCTCGGCGAAGGCATCGGCCGGGAGCTCCTGGCCGCGCTCTTCGACGGCGCGCAACGGCGCACGACCTTCGCGTCGGACGACCCCCGGGCGCTACCGCTCTACGTGCGGGCGGGCATGGTCCCATGGTGGGCCTGCGTCTCCGTCGAGGGCGCGACCGCCTCGCTCCCGCCCGCGCCCGGGTTCCTGGAGACGGCCTCCGCGGATCCGGCGCGCCTCGCCGCCCTCGAGCTGGCGTGGACCGGGGTGGATCGCTCGATCGACCACGCGTTCTGGGGGTCGCAGGCGGCGGCGGACTCGTTCGTGGTGTCGGAGCGGGGCGAGGCGGTTGCGATCTGCCACGCCCGAGCGCGCCAGGTGTCACCCGTGCGGGCCATCGATCGCCTGCTTGTCCGTCCCGGTGCCGACCCGGTCCCGGCGACGCTCGCGGCGCTCCGGCGGACCGGCGGCGGCGGCACGGTCCAGGCGTTGCTCCAGGGCCCGAGCCCGGTCTTGCGCGTGCTGCTGGACGCCGGCTTCGTGGTCGACGACCGAGACCAGTACATGGCCAGCGAACCCGGCCTCGTTGACCCGGCGAGGCTGATCCCGAACGGAGGGATGCTCTAGGACGGATCGCCCGGCGGGGCTGCCGCATCCCCGGGTTCGAGGCCGTCCACACCTCGCGGCGTCAGCGCGTAGACGCCGCGCTCAACCCGCTCGAACCAGCCGTAGACATTGTCCCGCACGATCCGGCCGGCATTCGGCACGTCAGCGCCCGCCCGCATGTCCCGCAGCCGCATCGGACCCGCCGCCAGGAGCGCGGCGCACCGCATCGCCTCCTGCCGGTAGGCCGTCATGATCGGCCGCCGGGTCGCCCCACCCTCCGTCGGGTCGCCGATGCGCACGTGATGCTCGCGGAGCAGGGCCCCCGTCCTGCGCCTGTCCTTCCGGGGCCGGTACGGGAGCGGGTCCTGCACGACCTCCGCGCGCCCGTGTGTCACCACGATGAGCCCCAGGCCGAGCCGCCGGCACAGGCGCCGGGTCTCGGGCTGCCGGGTCGGCCATGCGCCCACGGCGAGATAGACCGCATCGGATATCGCCAGGCGGTCGATCCCCTGCAGGACCAGCCCCAGGCCGAAGGCCTTCTTCAGCTCGACGATCACGGGTTGCTCCCCGGCGCGCACGCCGACCACGTCGCAGCCGTTGATCTCGCCCTTGACGACGTAACCCTGGCCCTCCAGCAGCGCCTTGACCGGCGCATAGAGCGCGGTCTCCGGCGGTGCCACGGGACGGGTTCGCGGCATGGAGGCTGGGTCGCGGGCCGACGGCGCGGGAAGCGCTCAGCCGCCGGTGACGGGGCGGTCCCGACGCGCGAACTCGGCCAGCGCCGCGCGGCAGGCTGCGAGCTCTCGCTCAGCCTGGCCAACGATCCACGGGTCCACGCGGTTCGAGTCCTCGAGCGTGACGACGGGGCCCGACGATCCGTCCTCCAAGACAATCCCGGACGCGTTGCGGTAGTCGGCCATCCAGTTCGCCTGGAGCGTCACCAGCACGTCCGCCACCACGGCACGGGTGAACAGCCAGTCGAGGTGGGTGGCATTCAGCCGGTCCACGAGGTCGTCCAGGCGGATCGGGCGACCGCGGTCCATGCGGGCCACGAGATCGACGACGCGGAGCGAGCTGAACGGGTCGCCGGATTCGGCGATGACCGGCGGCTGCGGGGCGGTGTCGGGGAGGCCGGCGGGGGCGGGCCGCCGGCCGACGGCACCGGGATCGATCGTCATCGGGGGTCGGCTCCGGGTTCAGGCTTGACGGCGGCAATGGAGGCGGAGGGTGGCATGGGCGCATCATCCGGCATGCCGATCGTGACGAAGAAGCCGTCGCCCGCCGGGACAGGATCGTCGGGCCGTGCGTGGTGGACCAGCTCCTGGCCGGGCGGCATCGTGCGCAGGACCTGCTGCTCGAACCCGAACAGGACCCCACCGATCGTCTGGCCCAGCGGCTGCTTCTTCCGTTTCGCCATCAGGCCCGGATTGTAGTGGGAAGGCAGGGTGTCACCGGCCTGGTGGCCTCCTCGACCGACTCCCGCCGCGTTCGCGCGAGGCGATCACGTCCGGATGGGAGGCCGCTGCGCCTGCTCCGCCGCGCCTACTCCGCCGCGCCCGCCGCGTCCGCTCCAGCGTCCGTCCCGGGCCCCGCCTCGAGCACCGGCAGCGTTCGCCCGGCATCGGAGGACTGTCCCTCGATCGCGCCGACGCCGTACGGCACCCACTTCGACGGATCGCTGAGGCGATGCGCCTCGACGTTTCCACGCTCGTGCACCTGCGTGAAGCCCGCGGGCTCGATCCACATCCGCTTCCCGTCCAGGAGCCCGGTGATGCCCTCCTGGCCCGGCTCCGGGCGCGGGTTCTGGCAGTACCGGCACTTCGACGAATCGTGCGGCGTGTACTCGGCGGGCTCCTCGTAGGTGGTGATGTAGCCCTCGTAGTTCCGGACGATCACCTTGTGGTCCGAGTAGGACACGACGTAGTTGGGCATGACGGGGATCTTCCCGCCACCGCCGGGCGCGTCCACGATGAACTGCGGGACCGCGTACCCGGACGTGTGTCCGCGCAGGCCCTCGATGATCTCCAGGCCCTTGCCCACCGGGGTGCGGAAGTGCCCCGCCCCCTCCACCAGGTCGCACTGGTACAGGTAGTACGGGCGGACCCGGTTCTCGACCAGCCTCTGGACCAGCTCACGCTGCGTGTGGACGCAGTCGTTCACGCCCGCGAGGAGCACCGACTGGTTGCCCAGCGGGATCCCGGCGCGCGACAGCTTGTCGCAGGCGCGGGCCAGCTCGGGCGTGATCTCGTTCGGGTGATTGACGTGGATGTTGAGCCACAGGGGGTGGTACCTGGCGAGCATCTCGCACAACTCGTCATCGATCCGCTGGGGCATGAACACCGGCACCCGGGAGCCGATGCGGACGACCTCCACGTGCGGGATCTCGCGCAGGCTGCGGAGCGCGGATTCCAGCAGCTTGGGCGCCAGCGTGAGGCCGTCGCCGCCGGAGATGAGCACGTCGCGGATCTGCGGGGTCCGCCGGATGTAGTCCAGCTGGGCCTCGTGCTCCTTGCGGTTGAAGTTCTGCGTGGCATCGCCGACGATCCGGCTCCGCGTGCAGTAGCGGCAGTAGACTGCGCACTGCGTGGTGATCAGCATCAGCACGCGGTCCGGGTAGCGGTGGACCAGGCCCGGGACCGGCGAGTGGCGGTCCTCGGCGAGGCTGTCCTCCATCATCCCGGTGAAG
>Ga0302291_10000517_pt1 | contig 11361 bp, 9 predicted proteins | sample III_Fen_N1_4_FD_194548 | JGI IMG/M metagenome (GOLD analysis project Ga0302291, IMG submission 194548) | Peat permafrost microbial communities from Stordalen Mire near Abisko, Sweden - III_Fen_N1_4 | ecosystem: Environmental > Terrestrial > Soil > Wetlands > Permafrost | place: Sweden: Abisko... | reverse complement strand
TCCGTGCACAGCACGGTGGCCGAGCCGAGCGCCTCGACCGCCGGCAATCTGCGCGCGAGCACGCGGCTCTTCGAGATGCGCCAGGCGCCGATGGCCATGAAGACCGTCAGCACGACCGGGAATTCCTCGGGCAGCACCGCCATCGCGAGCGCGATGCCCGCGAGCAGTCCCTGCAACCAGCCGTCGCCGCGCAGTCCGTAGAGCAGCACCAGCGCGGCGCACAGTCCGACCCCGACGATCGAGATCGTGCGCACGATGCGCCCGACCTCCTCCTGCAGCGGCGTGCGACCGCTGTCGAGCGACGCGAGCGCCGTTCCGATGCGGCCCATCTCGGTCTTCTGGCCCGTCGCGCTCACTTCGGCGAGCCCCTGGCCGCGCACGACCAGCGTGCCAGCGAAGACGCGCGCCTCGCGGCCGCTCTTCGAGACCGCCACCGATTCCCCGGTGAGCATCGATTCGTCGAGCTCCAGCAGGCCGCCGCCGACGAGCGCCGCATCCGCGGCGACACGGTCGCCCTCCGCGAGCACGAGCAGGTCGCCGCGCACCACCTCGCGCCCGGCGATGCGCAGCCGTTCGCCGCCGCGCACGACCAAGGCGCGCGGGCTGGAGAGATCGCGCAGCGCCGTGAGCGCGCGCTCGGTCTTGCGCTCCTGCACGAGCGTGATCGTGATCACGACCGCGACGAAGAACAGCAGCGTCAGCGCCTCGGTGCGGTCGCCGAGCACGAGGTAGATCACGCCCGCGGCGAGCAGCAAGAGCAGCATCGGCTCGCGCAGCACGGCCAGGATCGAGCGCAGGAGTCCCGGCGGCGCGTCGCGCGCGAGCTCGTTGGGGCCCTCCGAGTTCAGGCGCTCGCGTGCCTGCGATTCGGAGAGGCCTTGCGGAAGGGGAGGTGCCGCCTGCATCGGTCCGATCCTAGCTGCAGAGCGGCAGCGGACGCAGACCCGATCCGCGGGGATGTGTGCGTAGCGCTGCTCGCGCTAGACTGGCGCGCATGTTCCGCACCCTCGCCAGCGTCGGTCTTCTCGTTCTCGCACCCGTCCTGCTCGCCGCCGCCGCGCAGAAGCCCGCGCGCGACGATTCCGCAGCGGAAAAACTGGGCTGGCGCCTCGGAGTGCAGGCCTGGACCTTCCGCGACCGCACGGCCTTCGAGGCGATCGACACCGCCGCGAAGCTCGGGCTGCACTACATCGAGCTCTACCCCGGCCAGACCTACAGCCTCGAGCACAAGGATCTCAAGGTCGGGCCCGAGCTCGGCGAGGACATGCGCGTCGCGCTGCAAAAGCACCTCGCCGACGCGAAGGTCAAGGCGGTCAGCTTCGGTGTCGTCGGTTTCAGCAAGGACGAGAAGGAAGCACGCAAGATCTTCGAGTTCGCGAAGGAACTGGGTCTCGAGAACCTGAGCTGCGAGCCCGAGCCCGATGCCTACGAGCTCGTCGACAAGCTCTGCAACGAGTACGGCATCAACGCCGCGATCCACAACCATCCCAAGCCTTCGCGCTACTGGGATCCCGCGATCGTGCTCGAGGCGCTCAAGGGCCGCTCGAAGCGCATGGGCTCGTGCTCGGACACGGGCCACTGGCCGCGCTCGGGCCTCGTGCCGGTCGAGTGCCTGAAGAAGCTCGAAGGCCACATCATCGAGCTGCACTTCAAGGACATCGAGGGCGGCGTCGACAAGCCCTGGGGCACGGGCAAGGGTGATGCGAAGGGCATGCTCGCGGAACTGAAGCGCCAGGGCTTCCGCGGACTCTTCAGCCTGGAATACGAGGACGGCGAAGGCTCGCCGCTCGAAGCCAACGCCGCGCGCTGCATCGAGTTCTTCGACGCCACGGCGCGAGAACTCGCGAAGTAGCTAGACTGGACGGCCGACCAAGGAGGTCCTTCATGACCCGCTTCGACGTCGCCGTGCTCGCGTTCCGGATCCTGGCGCTGTACTTCCTCTTCGAGGCGCTGCGCGGCCTCGTGCAATTGATCGCGCTCCTGATTCATCCGTTCAGCGAGCCCATTTCCACGCTGCCCTGGTCGCTGCCGCTGGCGCTGGTCGGCACGCTCGGAGTGCTGCTGCTGCTCAAGGCGCCCTCGCTCGCGCGCAGGATGTTCCCCGGCGACGAACCGCAGAGCACTGCGAACCGGCCCGAGATCGGCATGCTCGCGCTCAAGGTCTGCGGCCTCCTGCTCTTCGCGGATGGCCTGTCGCGCTCCGGCCACGCATTCGACCGCGACGGATCGTGGTCCACGGGCCAGTCGCTGGAGGCCGTGCTGCCGTTGGTGATCGGTGTCTTGGTCTTCTTCACGGCTCCCGCTCTTGCGCGCCGCCTGTTCGGTGCGCCGCGCAAGCCCATGGCAAACGCGCTCTATGCGCACGTACAGGCCGTGACCTTCGCGGTGCTCGGCCTGTGGCTGTTCGTGAGCTCGCTCTCCGCGCTGGTCGAATTCGTGCGCGAGCGGGTCCAACTCGGCGAGTGGGGGCGCGGCTCGTGGAGCCAGTTCGCGCTGGCGGCCCTGGGCCTCTTGCTCTTCCTCGGCGGCGCTGGACTCTCGGGCTTCTGGTACTGGATCCGCAATGCCGGGTTGAATGCTCATCCCGAGCGGCCGCGCTGAGCGCGAATCCTCCCGGTTTTCGCGGGAGCTCCCGCGCTCTCGTCCATCCTGGAGTCGGACGATGGACTCGAACCCCAAGCTCGAAGAGCTCCTGCGCCACACGCGCTGGATCGAGGAGCTCGCGCGGCGGCTCGTGCGCGACCCGGCGGCGGCGCAGGATCTGGCACAGTCGGCCTGGGTGATCGCGCTGCGCTCGGAGGAACGGCCGGGCAACCTGCGCGGTTGGCTCGGTTCCGTGCTGCGCAACCTCGCGCGCGAGCGGCATCGCCGCGAGGCTCGCCGTCCCGAAGTCGAGCGAGCAGCCGCGCACTCCGAGAAGCTGCCCTCCTCCGGCGAGTTGCTCGCGCGAGCCGAGGCCGAGCGCCACCTGGTCGAGGTCGTGACTTCGCTCGACGAGCCTCACCGCACGACGCTTCTCTTGCGCTATTTCGAGGGGCTCACGCCGGCCGAGATCGCGGAGCGCGAAGGCGTCGAACTGGCCGTGATCACGCACCGCATCACGCGCGCCCATGCGCGCCTGCGCGAACGTCTCGGCGGGCGCGAGGGCTGGCTAGCGGCGCTCGTGCCGATCCTGCGGCGACCCGCGCCCGCGCCCGCTCTTCCTCACTGGAGTCTGCTGATGGCTTCCGCTGCCAAGATCGTCGTCCCTCTCCTGCTCATCGCCGGTGTCCTCTTCTGGTACTCGCGTTCGACGAGCGCGCCCGGACCCGCGAGCGTGCCGCCGCCGGTCTCCAGCGCGCAGCCGCCCGCGGCCGAGCCCGTGGCACAGGTCTCGAGCGCGCGCGAAGCGCTCGCGCCGAAGTCCGAGCCGGCACCGGCCGCAGCCGCTCCCGCCGCAGTGGTCGCTGCGCTCGGGCGCATCCACGGACACGTGTACCGGCCCGACGGCCAGCTCACGAGCGGCCGGCGCGTGCGGCTCGTGAACATGGCGCCCGTGAATGCGAAGGGGCAAGGCGAACTCTTCAGCGTGTGCGACGCTCAGGGCGCATTCGAGCGCGCCGATCTCGAACCCGGCGTGTGGTCGGTCTCGACCTGGCCGGACGAGCCCGAGCTGAAGTCGGTCGGCATCGCCTGGGAAGGCACGCTCGAAGGCATGTCCTACCTCGTCGAACGCACGCTCGAGCTCGGCGCGGGCGGCGACATCGATCTCGAGCTCGGCGCGCCGCCGAAGAATCCGATCCAGGCGCACGGCCGCGTGCTGCGCAACGGCGTGGAGCTGAAGCCCATGGCGATCCAGTTCCTGCCCGCGGGCGATGGCATCTACGACTTGAAGAAGAACGCGCGCGTCGCGCCCGACGGGCACTACGAGACGACGCTCGAGACGCCGGGCACCTACTACGTCACGGCGATTCTGCAGGACTCGCGGCCCGAGTGGACCGTCGAGGTGCCGCAGCAGGCGGATCTTCCGCTCGACTTCCAGGCCGAGTCGCTCGTGCTCGAAGGCCGCGTGCTGCGGTCCGGCGATCGCCCCGTAGCCAAGGCGACCGTCGAACTCGGGGTCAGCGGCGGCCGGCGCGCAGCGCTCCTGCTCTCGTCGATGGGCTTCAACACCTCGACCGATGCCGAGGGACGCTTCCGCTTCGCGGGCCTGCCCGACGCGAACTACGTCGTGCACGCCTATGACGCGGAACTCGGCGCCGCGGCCTCGCGCGTCGTGCGTCCGGCGCCGGCGGGGGAGCCGCGCGAAGTGCGGATCGCGCTCGAACCCGGCATCCGCGTGCCGGTGCGCGTCCTCGATGCCGCGGGCAAGGAGAAGTCCGCCTCGGTCTTCGTCTTCGACGCGAGCGGCGAGCCGCTCAACCCCGCGAGCGGCCAAGTGCTCGGCAAGGAGAAGCCCAAGACGCTGATCCCGCTCGCGCCCGGGCGCTACAGCGTCGTCGCCGCCGCGGGTCTCGTCTGGTCGCTGCCGCGGACGCTCGAGATCGTCGCGGGTTCCGAGCCGGCGCTGCTCGAATTGCGTCTCGAGCCGGCAGCCGCGGTCGAGGTCGATGCGACGCAGTGCGCGGACGCGCTGATCGAGGCGACCGACGAAGGCGGAAGACGCTTCGGGAGCCTCGTCGATCGCGCGCGATTCAATCGCGCCATCGAGCGCAGCTGGCGCTCCGATCGTCCGCTGCTGCGTCTCCCGCCGGGCAACTACCAGTTCAGCGCGGCGGGTCGCGCCGGAATCCTCGCGCGGGCGAGCGCCGGGCTCGCGGCGGGCGAGATCAGGAAGATCTTGCTGAATCCTTGAGCGCGTGAAGAATCCCGCGCGCAGCAACAGAGGCGCGCATCGGGGAAGACACCTACGACGTCGAGCTTACGCTCGAGCTGCTGACACGAACGCGTGTGCTAGCGTAGCCGGGACTCCATGCGCTCGTCCCTCCCGGCTCTCGTGCTCTTGTGCCTGTGCTGCGCGTGTCGTGCCGTCCAGGATGCGCGCAGGGCGCAGGATCCCGCGACCGCGGTCCTGGGCGAGCGCTCGGCCACGATCGCCGACCTCGGCTGGTCGAACTCGGGGCCGGTGCTGCTCGACGAACTCGTGAAGCAGGCGCTGCTCGTCCATCCGGCCGTGGTCAAGGCGCGCTACGACGCGCAGGCCGCCGAGGCGCGCGTGCGTGAGGTCGAAGGCGCCCTGCTGCCGCAGACCTCCGTCGACGCTTCGGTCACGTACCGCGGCGCGCGGGGCTCGAGTGTCACCGCGCAGCACTTCGATTCGCTGGGTTTCTCGCTCAGCTGGCTCCTGTTCGACTTCGGCCGCAACCACGCGCTGGCGCGCAACGCCGCCGAGAGCTGGCATGCTGCGCAGCTCGACCTGCGCAGCGCCGAGGTGGACACGGCCTACAACGTGCGCAGCGCCTATTTCGAGCTCGCCAAGCAGCAGGAGCTGGTGGTGGTCGCGAACGAGACGGTGCAGCAGTTCCAGACGCGCCTCGAGCAGGTGCAGGGCTTCGTCGAGGCCGGCACGCGCATCCCGTACGACGCGACCAAGGCCGAGGTCGACCTCGAGAGCGCGAAGTTGGCGCAGGTCAAGGCACTCGACGCGGCGCTGCTCGCGCAGGCCACGCTGGCACAGTCGATCGGCCTGCGCGAGATCGTCGACTGGACTCCGGGGACCGAAGCGAGCTTGCCGGAGCTGCCCGCCGACTTCGACTCGGCCTGGGAGATCGCGCGCACGCACCAGCCGGCGCTGGCCGCCGCGGCGGCGCGCGAGCAGGCGGCCTCGGCGCTCGTCGATGCGCGCATCGCGGCGCTCTACCCCTCGCTCGCGCTGGCCGGAAACGTGGTCGAGAGCGGCACGGGCCTGCCGCTCGGTTGGAGCTGGTCGCTCGGCGGCGTGCTCTCCTGGGTGCCCTTCGACGGTTTTGAGCGCCTCGCCACGATCGACGAGTCGGCGGCCAGCCTGCGTTCGGCGCGCACGCAGCGCACGCTGGTCGAGCAGCAGGTCTGGCTCGTGCTGCGCACGGCCTGGCTGGCGATGGAGGACGCGCGCAAGCGTCTCGACCTGACCACGCTCGCGGTGCAGAGCGCCGAACAGAACCTCGAGCTCGCGCAAGGACGCTTCGACGTCGGCAAGGGGACTTCGGTCGAGTTGACCGACGCGCAGCAGGCACTGGCTCTCGCGCGCGGCGACCTCGTGCAGGCGCGTGCGGACGAGCGCTCGGCGCGCGCGCTGCTCGCGCGTTCACTGGGAATCGTCAAGGCGCAGGAGTGAACCGCGGTATGAAGAAGCTATTGTTCGTCGTCCTGATCCTGGCGCTCGCCGGCGCCGGCTACTGGTATTTCGCGCTGCGCTCCGGCACATCCGCGGCCCCTGGCGTCCAGTACCGCACCGCCAAGGTCGAACGCGGCGAGGTGATCGAGGGCGTCACCGCCAGCGGCACCGTGCAGCCCGTCGTGCTGGTGCAGGTCGGCACCCAGATCAGCGGCGCGATCGAGAAGCTCTTCGCGGACTTCAATTCGCAGGTCAAGGCCGGTCAGACGATCGCGCTGCTCGACTCGCGGCGACTGGCGGCACAGGTGGCTTCCGACGACGCCTCGGTCGCGCGCTCCAAGGCGGATCTCGTGCGCCTGAATGCCGCGGTCAAGCAGGCGCAAGCCGAGGTCGCGCGCATCCAGGCGCAGCTGACGCAGGCCGCGCACGACTACGAGCGACAGAAGACGCTCTCCGAGCGCAAGCTCATCTCGCCGGCCGACCTGGACACGGCGCTCGCGACGCGCGACGCGCTCGCGGCGCAGCTGGGCTCGACGCAAGCCTCGGTCGAGCAGAGTGTGGCGCAGGTCGCGGTGGGCGAGGCCGCCGTCGCGCAGGCGCAGGCACAACTCGCGAGCGACAAGGTCAACCTCGACTACGCCACGATCGTCTCGCCCGTCGACGGCACGGTCGTCTCGCGCAACGTGGACGTCGGACAGACCGTTGCGGCAAGCCTGCAGGCTCCGACGCTGTTCTTGATCGCGCAGGACCTGACCAAGATCCAGGTGCAGGTCAGCGTGCCCGAGGCCGACATCGGCAAGATCCACAAGGGCCAGCCGGCGCACTTCCTGGTCGACGCCCACGGCGACAAGAGCTTCGACGGAGTGGTCTCGCAGGTTCGCCTGGCCTCGACCACGGTGCAGAACGTGGTCACGTACACCGTCGTGGTCGACGCTTCGAACCCCGACGGCCTGCTCTTCCCGGGCATGACCGCCACGTTGACCTTCGAGATCGAGCGCAGCGCGAAGGACGCACTGCACGTGCCGGTCACCGCACTGCGCGTGCAGCCCGCGGCGGATCTGCTGGTCGAGGTTCCGGGCGCGAGCGAGAAGAGCGCTGCCGAGAAGGGCGCCGGGGAAAAGGGAGCGGGCGACAAGGGAGCTGGCGAAAAGGGCGCGAAACACGCGGGCGGCGGTTCCGGCGGCGGCAAGGCGCGCAGGCAGCGCAGCTACGTCTACGTGGTCGAGGCCGACAACCGCCTGCGAGCGATCCCGGTCAAGGTCGGGATCTCGGACGTGCTCTCGACCACGATCGAGCCCGTCGATCCGAACAGCCTGCCCGAGGGCGCCGAGGTCGTGACGGCCATCCTGCGCGAGGCCGAAGCGACCACGACCAACCCCTTCGCGCCGCCGCGCATGGCCGGAGGACGGAATCCGCGCTGAGCGCGCGACCGAGCCCATGGCCCTGATCGAGATCGTCGATGTCTGGAAGGTCTACCACATGGGGGACATGGAGGTCCCGGCCTTGCGCGGCGTCTCGCTCCAGATCCAGGTCGGCGAATTCGTGGCGATCATGGGCTCCTCGGGCTCGGGCAAGTCGACCTTGATGTCGATCCTCGGCGGGCTCGACCGGCCGACGCGCGGGCGCTACCTGCTCGACGGCATCGACGTCGCCGAACTCTCGCGCGACAAGCTGGCGCGCATGCGCAACGACAAGATCGGGTTCGTGTTCCAGTCCTTCAACCTGTTGCCGCGCACGAGCGCCCTCGAGAACGTCGAGCTGCCGCTGTACTACGCCAACGGCGTCAACGCGAAGCAGCGCCGCGAGCGCGCGCGCGAGGCCCTGGCCAAGGTCGCGCTCTCCGACCGCGAGGGCCACCGGCCGAACCAGCTCTCCGGCGGACAGCAGCAGCGCGTGGCGATCGCGCGCGCTCTCGTCAACCGGCCCTCGCTGGTGCTGGCCGACGAGCCGACCGGCAACCTCGACAGCAAGGTCACGGTCGAGATCATGGGCCTGCTGCAGGACCTCAACGACGCGGGCAACACGGTCGTCTTCGTCACGCACGAGCCCGACGTGGCGCAGTACTCCAAGCGCAAGATCGTGCTGCGCGATGGGCAGATCCTGACGGACGAGCCGGTCGCGGAGAGGAGCGTGGTGCGCCGATGACCCTGATGCCCTTCCTGATGGCGCTGCGTGCGCTCGACCGCAACCGCGTGCGCTCGGCGCTGACCATGCTGGGCGTGATCATCGGCGTCGCGGCCGTGATCGCGATGGTGGCGATCGGCCAGGGAGCGACGCAGTCCGTGCAGAAGCAGATCGCGAGCATGGGCCAGAACCAGCTCATGATCCTGCCCGGCTCCTCCTCCTCGGGCGCGGTGATGTTCGGATCGGGGACCGTGCAGACGCTCTCGCCCGCGGATGCCGTCGCGATCCGCCGCGACTGTCCTTCGGCCGTGTCGGTGGCCGTGATCGTGCGCACGCGCGCGCAGATCACCTACCAGGACCTGAACTGGGCGCCGGCGACCGTGCAGGGCTGCGACCCGGACTTCCTGGCCGTGCGCGAATGGCCGATCGTCGAGGGCGAGAACTTCAGCGACGCGGACATCAAGAACGCGGCGCAGGTCTGCCTCGTCGGCCAGACCGTGGTCGACAACCTCTTCGGGGGCGAGAGCCCGGTCGGCCAGCGCGTGCGCCTGAAGGGCCTGCCCTTCCGCATCATCGGCGTGCTCGATCGCAAGGGCGCCAACACCTTCGGCTCCGACCAGGACGACGTGCTGCTCCTGCCCTGGACGACCTGCAAGAAGAAGCTCAGCGGCTCGACCTTCAACACCGTCGACCAGATCCTGGTCACCGCGGCGACCTCGAGCGCGCTCGCACCGCTGCAGGAGGAGGTCAGTGCGACCCTGCGCGCGAACCATCACCTGCAGCGCGAGCGCGGTCCCGATGCGCTCGACGACTTCACGATCCGCAACATGACCGAGCTGCTCGGAACGATGACGCAGACGACCGGGATCATGACGGCACTGCTCGCCGCGATCGCTTCGGTCTCGCTGCTCGTGGGCGGGATCGGGATCATGAACATCATGCTCGTCTCGGTCACGGAGCGCACACGCGAGATCGGCCTGCGCATGGCGATCGGCGCGCGCGGCCGCGACGTGCTGGCGCAGTTCCTGGTCGAGTCGATCGTGCTCTCGGGCATCGGCGGCCTGCTCGGCATCGCGCTCGGCGGCGGGGGAGCGCTGGCCGTCTCGTACTACGCGCACTGGCCGGCGATCGTCTCGCCGCAGTCGGTCGTGATCGCCGTGGTCTTCTCGGGCGCGGTCGGAGTGATCTTCGGCTTCTACCCCGCCTGGCGCGCCAGCCGGCTCGACCCGATCGACGCGCTGCGCTACGAGTGACGCGCGAGCTTCATGCACTCGACCAGGCGGCTGCCGCGCGCGGCGTGGCTCGAGCCGGCGGATAGGCTGCCGCCGACGACGAGCACCTCGTCCTCGAACAGCACCGCGCGCGCGTAGTTGCGCGCGGTCGGCAGCTTCGTGACGCTCTTCCAGCTGTTGCTCGCGCGGTCGAGGCGCAGCACCTCGTCGAGGCAGGCATGCGTTTTCTGCGCTTCCCCGCCGAAGACCCAGAGCGTGTCGCGGTAGACGAGCGCACCGGCCGTCCCGCGCGCCTCGATCGCCGGCCCCGGGCTCCACTGGTCGGTCTTCGGATCCCAGAGATCCACTTCGCCGAAGTCGGAGGGCCCGCTGCGGCCCCCGATGGCCCAGATCTGCCCCTCGAACACGACCACCGCCGGGCTGCCTTTCGCGCGCGGCAGCGGCGCGCGCCTGGTCCACTTGTCGGTCGCGGGATCGTACTCGTCGTGGTCGGCGAGCGTGGAGACGGAGTTGCCGCCGCCGAGCAGGTGGATCTTGCCCTCGAGCACCACCGCCGCGTGTCCGCCGCGCGGCGCGGGCAGAGGTGCCGCCTTGCTCCAGGCGTGAGTGGCGAGGTCGTAGACGCAGAGCTCGTCGGTGGGCACGTTCGTGAGCAAGTTGAAGCCGCCGAGCACGTAGAGCCGCTCGCCGACGATCGCCGCGGCCGGCGCGTTCAGTCCTGCACCGGGCAATTTCGTCTCGACGCTCCACTGCTTGCCATCGAAGCGCTCGACTTCGAGCACCGGCGTCGCCTGCTTCTGCTCGTCCGTGTCCGCTCCCGTCCCGGCCAGGGCATAGATCGCCTTGCCCGTGCTGACGACCGCGTGCGCCGAGCGTGCGTGCAGGAGCGGCGCCGCGCTGCGCCAGGCCGGAGTCGTGTCGTCGCCCGCGAGAGCCAGGAGCAGGGGGAGGATCAGCGTGTTCATGCAGCGCAGCCTAGCAGCGCGGCGCCCCGCGCGGGTGCCACGCCAAGAAGTGAAACAGAGTCTTGGCGCGGCGCTTACGCCGTGGCGCGCGAATCGCGCGTCGTCCTCGGCCGCGGCGGCTGATCGAGCCGCAGCGAGCTGCGGAAGCGCGCGAGGTCGACGGGCGAGAAGAGTCTCACCAGCTCGCCGCAGCGAGAGCAGTACGCCGCGCTCGGCGACTGCAGGTAGTGGGTGTAGCGCTCGCAGGCGCTGCAGTAGCGACGGTCTTCGTAGAAGCTGCTCGTAGCCATGAGCACGGATGTAGTTCCTGGCGAAGAAGAGCGGGCAAAGGTCAGCCGCGCAACTCGTGGAAGCCGGCGCTCCCCCGACTCGCTAGAATCCGCGCCCCGCTTTGAAGCTCTTCCTCTACATCCAGAACGAGCTGATCGTCGACTTCGCCTTCGCCGTCGGGGGCATGCTCGTGCTCTCGCTGCCCGGAGCGGCGGTCTCGGCGGTCAACAAGCTCGCGGGCGTCGACGCGTCGGTGCTGCTCTCGTTCCTGCCCTTCCTGCTCGCGAACCTGCTGCCCTACCTGCTGCCGCTGGGCTTCCTGCTGGCGCTGGTCGTGACCTACGGGCGCCTGGCGGCGGACAACGAGTGGACCGCGATCCGCATGGCGGGCGTACATCCGATCCGGCTGCTGCTGCCCGCGCTGCCCCTGTGCACCTGCCTGGGCGTGCTCTCGCTCTGGTTCTGCTCCGAAGGC
>Ga0302291_10000515_pt1 | contig 11384 bp, 4 predicted proteins | sample III_Fen_N1_4_FD_194548 | JGI IMG/M metagenome (GOLD analysis project Ga0302291, IMG submission 194548) | Peat permafrost microbial communities from Stordalen Mire near Abisko, Sweden - III_Fen_N1_4 | ecosystem: Environmental > Terrestrial > Soil > Wetlands > Permafrost | place: Sweden: Abisko... | reverse complement strand
GCGGTCGCGGCCTGCGGGTTCGACGAGGCGCTGCTGCTGTCGCGCTGGCCACGGCTCGCGGCGGCGCTGTCGCCGCTGCCGCGCACAGCCGTGTTCTGGTCGTCGACGCCCTTCGCGTTGCCGCTCTTGGACGAATCCCCGCCCTTCGCGCTCGCGACCGCCGACGACTTCGTCAGCTGCTGGCTGGTCGCGGTGATGGCCAGCGCGCCGACCGTCACGTTGCGGTCGAGCAGCGCCGTCGTGTTGTCGCTGACGACGCCGACGGCCACCGACGCGCCGAAGGCCTTGCCGGTCGCCGAGCTGTTGCCGACCGCGCTGGTCGTGGCCGACCCGGCGTGGGTCGCGCCAATGCTGAGCGTGCCGCCCACGCCGAACGCGCCGGTACCGAGCGCCTCGGCCACCGTGTCGAGATTGGCGACCGTGACCGCCGCGACCGGCACGACCGTCGTGCCGCCGCTGGCGCCGGCCAGCGCATCGGTGACGATGACGTTGGCCGAAGTCGCCGCAATGCCGACGCTGCCGCCAGCCGTCAGCGCCGCGCCGCTGTCGACATGCGCATGCGTCGTCTCGTCGATCACGTTGATCGCCGCCGACGCGCCGAGCCCGAAGCTCGTGCCCGAAGTCACGCCCGGCTTGGCCGAGGCCGTGTCCTGCGTCTTGCTGCCGGCGATGACGTTGACGCTGCCGCCGCCGGTCTGGTTGACGACCGCGCCGGTTGCGATCTGCGCATCGGTCAGCACCGAGCCGATATTGATCGCGACCGAGCCGGCGACGCCGACCTTGCCGCCGCCCGCGCCCGACACGCTCTGCGCCAGGAACACGTCCTGCGCGTTGGCATCGGCCATAGCGGCCGAGACGGTCACGCTGAAGCCGGTCACGCTGCTGCTGCCGATGCTGGCCTTGCTGGTCACGTCGGCGGCATTGATCGCCACCGCCGCGCCGATGCCGGTGTTGTTTGCGGCGACCGTGGCCTGGCCATCGGCGCCGGCCATCGCGTCGCTGTCGGCGCTCGACTTGAGGTTGATCGCGCCGCCCGAGACGATGCTGCGGCCGTCGCCGATGTGCGCCGTGGTGACGGTCGTCGCGAGGTCGATCGCGACCGCGCCGGCCGCGCCGACCGACGACGAACCGCTGCCGCCATTGCCGTCGGCGGTGGTCGCGCTCGGCGTGTTGCCGGCGCCGGCGCTGGTGCGGCCGCCGTTGTTGGTGGCGGTCGTGTCGCCGACGCCGCGCTGGGCCGCGCCGGCCTGATCGACCTTGCCGTTCGACGCGCCGTCGTCTTCCTTGCCGCCGCGCGCGCTGGCCTTGGCGGTCGCGGTGTTGCCCTGCTTGCTGTTGGCCGTGACGTTGAGCGAACCGCCAAGCGTCAGCGAGCGGTCGATCTGCGCCCGCGTGTGGTCCTGGACGATGCCGCTCGCGACCGCCATGCCGAGCGCAAAGCTGCTGCCCTTGGCGGCGCCGTCGGCGTTGGTCGCGGCCGTGCCGGCGTGATCGGCCGTCGCGCTCAGGTTGCCCGCGACCAGCGTGACCGGCGCGCCAAGCACGTCGGCAATCGTGTCGCTGTTGCCGACGGTGATCGCCGCGACCGGCGTGATTGCCGTGCCGCCGGCCGAGCCGCCGAGCGCGGTCGTCGTCACCGTGTTGTTCGATTTCGCATCGAGCACCAGCGCGCCGGCGCCCGCAATCTGCGAGCCGTTCTCGAACACGGCGCGCGAGGTGTTGTCGGCGATGTCGATCGCGACCGACGCGCCGACGCCGACGCTGTTGCCGCCCGCATCGACCTTCGAGGTGGCGCGCGCCGTGTCGGACGTGAGCGTGACCGACCTGAGCGCAAGCGCGGTGCCGCCGCTCAGCACGAGGTTTGCGCTGCTGGTGAGCAGCGCCTCGGCCTGGACCACGCCGGAATGAATCGCGAGCGCGCCGGCGACGCCGGTGCCCGTGCCGCCCGCGCCGGATGTGGCTTGCGCGCCGGTGCGCGCGGTGGTCGCGGTGGCGAGCGCGGTCGCGCCAGCAGTCGCGGCAATCTGGGTTGCGCCGGTGAAGGCCACGCGCGCGGTCGCATCGACGAGATCGATCGCGGCGGCGGCGGCAATCGCCGTGCCGCCCGACTGCGTGTTCGTGCCGTCGGCAATCGTCGTCAGTCCGCCGACCGGGCCGGCGATCGTGTTGCTCGCCGCGAGGCCGAGCGCGCCGGTCGTCGCGAGCTTGCCGGCGGTCGAGACCTCGACCACCGCGTCGCCGGTAATCGTCGAGACCGCCACCGCCGCCGCGAGCTGCATCGAGCCGTCGCTGGTGCCGGCCTTCTGCTGCGTCAGCGTCTGCTGGCCGGTGGTCGGCGTTGCGCCGCCGCTGGTGGCGCCGCCCTTCGTCGACTTCGCCTGCGTGTCGGCCGTGCGATTGGCGTTCGCGCTCAGCGCAATGCTGCCGCCCGTGAGCGACGCGCTGTTCGCGATGTCGGTGCGCGTGTCGCCGCCGATCACCGTGACCGCGACCGTGCCGCCGAGCGCCGAGCCGCCCTGCGCGCCGGCGCCGCCATCGGCAATCGTCTGCACGCCGACCGTGTTGTCGGCCGCGATCGTCAGCGCGCCGGTGGCGGTGAGCGCCGACGTGCCGCCGACCAGCACGGTCGCCGTCGAGCCGACGTGCGTGACCGCGACCGAGGCGTCCTTGTTGCTCGCGGTGCTGGTCGCATCGGGCGCCGTGACGAGCTTGCTGGTCACGACCGAGGCCGCGTCGAAGGCCAGCGTGCCGCTCGCCTTGACGACGTTTGCACCGGAAAGCGTGATCGCCGCCGACGCATTCGCATCGACCGCGCCCAGCTTGACCTGGCCGCCGAACAGCGCCTTGTCCTGGCTGTCGATGGTGACGGTCGAGGTCGCATCGATGCCGATGTTGCGGCCGGTCAGGCTCGCGCCGAGCAGGTTCACCGCGCTCGCGGCATTGGCCTGGATGTCGGTGCCGGGCAGTCTGCCAGTGCTTGCCTTGATCGACGCGAGCCGGATGTCGCGCGCCGTGACATTGGCGCCGGCGTTCACGTTGATGACGTCGGCCGCCTCGATGTCGATGTCGCCGGTCATCTTCACCGTGCCGCCGACGACCACGTCGTCGGTGCTCTTGATGAACAGGCCGCCGCCGACATAGGTCTGGGCGCCACTCGACTGGATGACGAGCTGGTCGTCGGATTGCGTCGGCACGTCGAAGCCGCCGTCGAAGTCGATCTTGATTGCGTGCGGCGCGAAGCTCGGGTTGCCGTCGGCGTCAGCGTAGTTGAGGTTGATCGTCAGCTTGTCGTTGAACACCGAGCCGGTGAACGACACGCGCACGTCCTCGTCGAGCGTTTCCTGGCCGAGCACCGCGTTGGTCGCGGTATTGCGCAGTTGCAGCGTCAGGTTCGCGGCGCCGGTGTCGACGAGTTCGAGCACCACGCTGGAAGCGGACAGGCCGGTCGTGTTGTCGTACTTGAGCGTCGCGTTGAACGCAGGCTGGGGCAGCGGCGAGGTCGAGAGCAGCAGGCGCGGCTCAAGGGTTTCGAGAATGGGCTTGCGGCGGATGGCCGGCGGCGCATCGGCAGCGTCATTGGCATCAGCAGGCGTGCCGATCAGGCGCTTTGCCGCCGATTTTCCCCAGGCCATTGCCTTGATTGCAGAAGATTGGCCGCGCGTCTTTTTCTTGCCCATGTCTCGACTCCGCTCCAGACGGAGCACTTGCCGGGAAAGTCGGCCGCGCTCGAATACGTCGGGAATTGATAATTGCCCCGCAACCCGAAATGGCGCAGCAGCGAACGGAGTGTAGGAGGGTCAATCGAAAAAAGATCGGTTTCAATCGTTTCACTGGACGTGAATTGACCATGGTTGACGCGCCCGGTGAAATGACGCCGGAGTCGGCAATTTCCGGAATTGCAATTTGGTGCGCAAATGAATGCCGAGGGAATACCCGCTATTCGCGTTCAATTGTGGCAATTTCAACCCATTGGCCCAAATGCATTCGCCTGCCGTTTGGCGGGCCGAATTGCAACAGCCCGTGCGCTTGCGCGCCACTGAAGCAGACTGCGCGCGACCCGCCCGTTTTCCGTGCGATTGCTCACGGAAAATGGGGCATGCGGCCATTCCGGCGGCAGGACGAACAGGTTCTGCAATGCCGACCGGCCAACGCTCGAAACACGATTGAAACGCGGCCCGCAGCATTCCCGCTCAATACCGGCGAAATGCGAGCGGTGGGTTTCATTGCGCATAGCCGCATCCGGACCGGCGGCAATTCATTTGCCGCGCACATTGGCGCAATTCATTGCGAGTGGTCGCACTCGATTGCCGGCGGCAAAGGCTGACGCCAGCAATTCCTTGTCGGCTGGTGCAATGCCGCATTTATCCAAACGGCCCGTTTGCCGCGAGACAATTTGCACCGACCGAATCGCCATTGCAGCGATCCGGCAATCGGGGCCGATTACGGCGATTCGGGCATCTGCAATGCCCAATAGCCGCTCTGGCCGAGACTCGAAATCAGTTTAAGTCGCGCAATGCGCCAATTGGCGAGTGACTGGATACCCTCCTGACGAGCGTTGCCGTCATCCTTCTGGGCGGTGAGCAGCGACACGATGTCGGCCGTGCCGACGCGGTAGCGCAGCCGCGTCGCCTTGAGCGCTTCGGCGGCACTCGCGACCAGATCGCGCGCCGCATCGACGCCGGCCGCTTCCGATTGCAGCGCCTGATAGTTGCGCCAGACGTCCATCTCGACCTGCAGCCGCGCGCTATCCAGATCGACCGATTTCGCCGCGACCAGCGCCTGCTGCTCGCGCTGCCTGTAGCCGCGACTGAAGCCCTCGAACAGCGGCACCGACACGGTGATCGCGACAAGGCGCTCGGTCGTCTGCGAACTCGTGAACGCGGTGCCGGGGCGGCCGTTGCGGTACTGGCCGCCGGTGATGCTGACGCTCGGATAACCGTCGGCGGCGACCGCGTCGGCGCGGGCCTGCGCGGCGGCGAGCTGGGCGCGGCCGGCGCGCAGGCTCGGATGCGTCGCGACCGCCTCGGCCATCAGCGCGTCGATGTCGCGCATCGCGTCGGTCGCGCGCCGGAGGTCGGCGTCGGGACGCGCAATGGGCGCGGTAGGCACGGCGTGTGCGCCGGTGTTCGGCGCGCTCATCGGTCCGGCCGGCGTGTCGTTGGTCGCGTCCTCCGGCGCGGCGCCGGCGGCGTCCATCGACGGGTCGGCGGCCAGCTCGATCCGGCTGCCGGGATCGCGTCCCATTGCATAGGCGAGCGTGCCGGCAGCGGTGCGCGCATTGCCCTGGGCGCGCACGCGCAGCAGCGTCGCCTGCGACAGCGCGGTCTGCGCCTGCAGCACGTCGACGATGGTGGCGACGCCGAGATTCATGCGGCCGCGCGCCGCGCCGAGGCTGTCGCTCGCGGCGCTTTCGGCGAGCGTCGCGGCGCGCACCGACGCGGCATTGGCGCCGGCCTCGATGTAGGCCTGGCCGACGGCGGCGATCAGTTGCTGCAGCAAGGCGTCGCGGCTGGCCAGCGCGGCGGCGACGTTCTGCTCGGCGTAGCTGACGTTGGCGGCGCGCGCGCCGAAGTCAAACAGCAGCCAGCTCGCGCCGAGGTTGCGGCCGTTGACGGCGAAATGATTGGAGCTCGTCCCCGCTGCGGTGTGCGTTGTCACCGTGTCGCTGCTGCGCGAGACGTTGCCCGACAGCGTCGGCAGATACGCCGCCTTCGCCTGACCGATCTGCGCGCTCGCTGCAATCACGCTGAACCACGCCTGGCGCGCCTGCGGATTGCCGCACAGCGCAAGCGCCACCGCCTGCCCGAGCGTCAGCGGCGCCGGCACGACCGCATCGACGCCGCAGGCATCGCTCCACGGCTGGACATCGCCAGGCAGCGCGGTGGCGGGCTGGGCCGCCGGCATCACGCGCCAGATGTCGGGCGCGGCGGCGGACGCGGGCGGCACCATGCCGATGCCGGCGAGGCAGAGCGCGAGCGCCAGCTTCCCGAACGTGGCGCCGCGCGCGTCGCCGCCGTGGATACCGGCGCGGATACTCGCGCGTCCCGCACGCCAGCCGCGCCCGGCAAACCTGCAACGCGAATGCTGATTCATGCAAGGTCTCCCGACCGGACGTGGTGGCGAAAGCGCCGGAGCATACGCGGCGCAACCCGGCGCCAGCACCGCCGCCCGGCCCGTTGCAACCAATGAATCAATCGGCGCCGGCGCGTGAAACAGAACTGATACCGGCCGGATCGACAGTGCCGCCTGAGATCATTCCGACCACCCTGCCGCGACCTCCTCCCGCGCGCCTCATCGAGCCACAGCCATGTTCCAGTCCGGCGTCCAGTCCAGTCCGACGATTCTCGTGGTCGACGACGAACCGGAATTGCGCGCCCTGCTCGCCGAGTACTTCGGCCGCCATGGCTTCAGCGTGAAGACCGCCGCCAACGCCGCATTGGCGCGGCAGATGGTGCGCGACGAGCCGCCCGGCCTGGCCCTCCTCGACGTCAACATGCCGGGCGAGAACGGGTTGTCGCTGGCGCGCTGGCTGCGCGAGTCGCAGCCCGGCATCGGCCTCGTGATGCTGACCTCGATGGGCGATGCGGTCGATCGTGTCGTCGGGCTCGAGATCGGCGCCGACGACTATCTCGCCAAGCCATTCGAGATGCGCGAGCTGCTGGCGCGCGTACGTGCGGTGCTGCGCCGGACGCTGCTCGCGGCACCGGCGCATGCAATCGAAGCGGAGCCTTCGCTTGCCGCGCCATCGATGCCGCCAGCGCCACCGCCACCGGTGCCGACGCCCGCGCCGCATCCGGCCACCGTCATCCGCTTCGGCGAATGCGCGCTGAATCTCGACCGGCACACGCTCGCCGATGCCGGCGGCGCCGACATCGAGATCACGCCGGCCGAGTTCGACCTGCTCGCGCTGCTCGCGCGCAACCCGAACCGTCCGCTGTCGCGCAACCAGATCATGGAGCAGGCGCACAACCGCAACTGGGACGTGTTCGATCGCTCGATCGACCTGCGGATCATGCGGCTGCGCCGAAAGATCGAGCGCAATCCGGACAAGCCGGAGATCATCAAGACGGTGCGCAGCGTGGGCTATGTCTTCGTGCCGACGCCGCCCTGACCGGCCCCGCCAACAACAACAAAAGTCATCGCATGAACAGCCTTCACCGCGAATTCACCTGGTCGCAAGGCAGTGCCTGGGATGCCGCCGATCCGGCGATCGAACTGGCCGGGCTCGATCCCGGGCTCATGGGCAAGCTGCTCGATCACATCACCGCGCGCGTCGCCGTGATCGGGCGCGACCACTGCTATGTCTATGCGAACCGCGAGGCGCTAGCCTTCTACGGCAAGACCGCCGCGCAGGTCGTCGGCCGGCATCTGTCGGAGGTCATCGGGCAAGCGAGCTACGAGGGCTATCTGCCCTGGGCCGAGCGCCTGTTCGGCGGCGAAAGCCTGCGCTGGCGCGGCTGGATCGACTATCCGGTGCACGGCCGGCGCTATCTCGACGAGACCATGGTGCCGTTCTTCCCCGAGGGCGCGGCGCCCGGCGACGGCGCGCAAGCCATCGTCGTCTACGGGCGCGATCACACCGATCTGAAGATCAGCGAGGAGTCGCTCGCCGAGAAGCTGCGCCTGTTGCAGACGAGCGAGGCGCTCAAGTCGTCGATCGTCGATTACGCGCTCGCGGCCTTCATCTCGACCGACGCGGCCGGCCGCCTCGTCGAGTTCAATCCGGCCGCCGAGGCGATGTACGGCTACCGGCGCGCCGACGTGATCGGCATGACCGTAAGCGAGCTGATCATGCCGGAGCGCTTTCGCGCCGCGCATCAGGCCGGGCTCGATCGCATGCGCAGTGGCGAGCCTGGCCGCCTGCTTGGCAAGCGCATCGAGGTGCATGCGCTGCGCGCCGACGGCAGCGAGTTCCCGATGGAAATGGTGCTGTGGCGCACCGATGTCGCGCAGACCGTCTACTACACCGCGTCGATGGTCGACCTGTCGCAGCAGAAGCTTGCCGAGCAGCAGATCGAGCGCCAGCGCGAGGCTTTGCGCCAGAGCGAGAAGCTGAGCGCGATGGGCACGCTGCTGGCCGGCGTGGCGCATGAACTGAACAATCCGCTCGTGATCGTGATGGGCCGCGCAAGCCTGCTGGAAGAGAAGGTCGAGCAGGCGGCGCTCAACAACGGCGGCGCGCTCGACCCCGAGCTGAAGGACATCCAGGACGATTTGCGGCGCATTCGCGAGGCCGCCGAGCGCTGCGGGCGCATCGTGCGCAGCTTCCTGAACATGGCGCGCAACCGGCCGGCGAAGCGCGGCAACGTGGCGCTCAACACGCTCGTCGCGGCCGCGACCGACCTGCTGCGTTATGGCTTTCGCAGTCACGGCATCGAGTTGCGCACGACGCTCGCCGACGCCATTCCCGACCTCTGGGCCGACGAGGATCTGCTCGGGCAAGTCGTGCTCAACCTGCTGCTCAACGCCCAGCAGGCGCTCGCCACGATGCCGGAGCCGCGCCTGCTGCGGCTTGTCACCGGGCTCGAGTCGCACTGCGATTTCGACGGACCGCGCATCTATCTGCGCGTGATCGACAACGGTCCCGGCGTCGAAGAGGTGCATCGGCAGCGCATCTTCGAGCCCTTCTTCACGACCAAGCCCGACGGCATGGGCACGGGCCTCGGCCTCGCGACCTCGCGGGCGCTGGCGCGCGAGCATGGCGGCGATCTGGTGCTCGAATCGCGTCCCGGCGAGCCGGGCTGCAGCTTCTGCCTGAGCCTGCCGATCAGCGGCATGTCGCAAGCGGCAACGCCGGTCGCCGGGATGCCGGAAGCACCGACCGCCGCGCGCTGGCGCGTGCTCGTCGTCGATGACGAACCCGATCTCACCGACCTCGTGCGCGAGATGCTCGAAGCCGCCGGCCACGAGGTGGCAATCGCGGAATCGGGCGAACTGGCGCTGGCGCTGCTCGACGCGGGCCGCTTCGACGCGATCGTCTCCGACCTCTGGATGCCGGGCATGGATGGCATCGCGCTGTGGCGCGAAGTGTCGACGCGCCATCCGGCCCTTGCGCGGCGCATGCTGTTCCTGACCGGCGACACGCTGTCGCCGGACGCGCGCAGCTTCGTCGCGGAGACCGGCGCGGCGCGGCTCGACAAACCGTTCTCGAAGCAGGATCTGCTCGGCGGCATTGCGGCGCTGCTGCCCTGAGCCGGGCGCGCCCGGCGCGCATCACCGGAGGTTCGCCACCATGACAGCCCCTTCCGCTCCCCTGCCCGCCAGCGCGCTCGCGCGCCTGCGCGCCCTGCTCGACGGCGACGGCCGCCGGCTGCTCGGTCTCGTCGGCGCGCCCGGCAGCGGCAAGTCGACGCTTGCGCAGGCGCTGCAGCGCGCCTTCCCCGACATCGCCGTCGTCGTGCCAATGGACGGCTTCCACCTCGCCAATGCCGAACTCGCGCGCCTCGGCCGCGCCGGGCGCAAGGGCGCGCCCGACACCTTCGACAGCGCCGGCTATGTCGCGCGGCTGCAGCGCCTGCGCGCCCAGCGCCCCGACGAGGACATCTACGCGCCCGAGTTCCGGCGCGAAATCGAGGAAGCCGTCGCGGGCGCGATCGTCGTGCCCGCGACGGCCCGGCTCGTCATCACCGAGGGCAACTACCTGCTGCTCGACGACGGCCACTGGTGGCGCGCGGCGGCGCTGCTCGACGAGGTCTGGTACGTCGAGGTCGACCCGGCGCGGCGCGTCGAGCAGCTGGTGGCGCGGCACCGGCAGTTCGGTCGCAGCCACGCCGCCGCGCTCGACTGGGTCGCGCGCACCGACGAGCCGAATGCGCGGCTGATCGAGGCCACGCGGGCGCGGGCGCAGTTCGTGTTCGACCGGGATGCGGCGGAAGCGGGCTGAGCCACGGCGCGCGCGCCGGAACGTCAGCGCGCGCGCCGCGCGCGCTCGAACGCCAGCAGCACGCGGTCGCTCGCGGTCCATTCGTTGCCGGCGCGGTCGCAGGCGAGCCAGCGGAAGAACAGCCCGCGCACCATCGGCTCCTTGATGCCCGACTTCGCGAAATGGTCGTGCGCGACCTTCAGCGACTTCGGGATGCCGTCGGCCTTGAAGCGCGCCAGATAGTCGGCCTGGACCTCGGGCGGCATGCCGGGCCAGTCGCGGCGCGCGCGGTCGGCGAGGTCGCTGCGATAGTCCTCGAGGCTTTCCGACACCATCGCCTCGGCCGTCTGCTGACGTCGCGGCGCCTTCGCGACCGCGCCCTTCCCCGCCAGCTGCTCCGCAACCAGCTCGTCCTTGACCGTGATCAGCAGGCCCTGGACGTTGCGCACCGGCGGCTGGCGCGCGTCGCCGATACGCGCCGCGACCGTGCGCGCCGCGACGAGCATCAGATCGGCCGTGTGCTCCTTGCACAGCTGTGCCGCAAGCGTCTTCGCGAGCCCGAGCCGCGTCAGCGCGTCGACAGCCTCGGCATGCTCAGGCGTGATCTCGCCACTCGCGGACAGCCGCTTGAACTCGTTGCGGTGCGTGACCTTGAACTGGAGCGAATCGACGCTGCCGCCGACCTTGATCGGCCGCGCCTCGACCCAGATGTCGTCGAGCACCTGGTTCAGCTCCTTCACCGCCGTCGCGACGACGTCGCGGTTGAAGTAGCGCCATTCCTTGTACTTCTCGGGCTTGCCCGCAGGCGCATCACCGACGGCTGTCTTCTTCGCGCGCAGCCGCGCGCTGAGCGCGGCCGACTCGTCGGATTCGCCGGTGAGGATCGGGATCCACTCGCGCCATGGCCGGCGCTCGGTCAGCCCGCTCGGACTGGTCTTGTAGCGGCTCACGACGCGGAACAACGCAAGCGATGAATGCCGCGTGAGCTGGTTGGCAATCTGCAGCGAGCTCTCGAACCAGTGCTTGTGGTCCTGCATCTGGCGCAGCAGCGGCGGCGGAAAGGTCCATTCGAGGCACTTGATGCCGCGCCGGTCGACCACGAACTCGACGCTGCCAAGCAGCTGGGTCGAGGTCCAGCTGCGCACCTCGCCGCTGTCGCGGTCCCGCGCCGACGAGGCCCATTCGACCAGCGTGCGCTGGCACTGGCGGATGCTTTCCTTGAGGTAGGCGGTGTCGTTGCTGCGGTACTCGATGTCGTGCTGCAGCGTCGACAGCGGAATGCGCCAGAGGATGCCGAGATCGGTCATCGTCCCCTTCACCTGCAGCGAATACGACACGAGGAACATCCACAGCTTGTGGCTCAGATAGGTGAGCTTGCGCGTCTTCGGCTCGATCGCCGACATCTCCACCGGATGGCGCACGTTCCTGAGGTCGCCGTCCTGCTTGCGCAGCGCAAGGTCGTGGACTTCCGTCGCCTGCGTGGATGCGGGCAGGAACACGACGTCGACACTGGCTTCGTCTG
>Ga0302291_10000514_pt1 | contig 11389 bp, 11 predicted proteins | sample III_Fen_N1_4_FD_194548 | JGI IMG/M metagenome (GOLD analysis project Ga0302291, IMG submission 194548) | Peat permafrost microbial communities from Stordalen Mire near Abisko, Sweden - III_Fen_N1_4 | ecosystem: Environmental > Terrestrial > Soil > Wetlands > Permafrost | place: Sweden: Abisko... | reverse complement strand
GGCGGCGGCGGCCAGGGCACGCCCGATGTCGTCAGGCGTGAGGCACAGCAGGTCGGCGACGTCCCGGAGGTCGGCGATCTCCGCGTCGGTCACCACGCCGTCGGCCCACGCGGCGTGGGCGAGCGCGTCGAGGTAGGTGTGGTGCAGCGCCAGGGCGGTGCAGCGGTCGATGCCGAGCTCGCAGGCGGCGGCCGCCAACGCGTCCTGCTCGCGCACGGAGACGACGCGGTCCAGCAGCACGCGGCCCACCAGGGCGAGGTACTGCTCGCACTCCCATGTCTGCGCCGCGCGGGGCAGGTGCTCGACGAGCCGGGATAGGAACGGCACCTGCTGCTCGGCCGCGCACCCGCGCCGCACGCAGGCGACGCCCGCCGCCGGGATCTGTGGCCAGGTGGCGGTGGCCGCCAGCTCGACGGTGTCGGCCCAGGGCGGCTGCCAGGCCGGGACGTCGGCCCCGCACCAACCACCACGAGGCCCGGCGTCGGCCGGCATCCCGGCTGCCCGCAGGCAGTGCTGCAGCAAGGCCGCGGTGGCCGTCGCGTCCGCCAGCGCCTCGTGGGCGTCCTCCAGCACGATGCCGACCGACCCGCAGCACCCGGCGAGCGAGCGCGGCGCGTCGGGGAGCAGCAGGGCGGACCACTGCATGGTGCACAGCGTCGTCTCGGCGACGATCGGCACGTCGTGACCGAGCGCGGCGAACTCGCCCTGCACGAACCGCCGGTCGAAGGAGGCGTTGTGGGCCACGAACACCCGCCCGGCCAGCAGCGCCGCGAGCGTGCCGGCGATCTGCGCGAACGTGGGGGCGCTCAGCACATCCGACGAGCTGATCTGGTGGACGTGCTGCGGGCCGAGGTCTCGCTGCGGATTGACCAGCGTGGCCCAGGAGCCCTCGATCTCGCCGCCGGCCGAGACCAGCACGACGGCGATCTCGACGATGCGGTCGTGTGCGCCAGGGAACAGGCCGGTCGTCTCCACGTCGACGACGGCGTATCCGCCCACGACCAGCCCCCTTGCCCGACGTCGTTCCCTCGTCAGTTGTCGGCACCCGGCGGGTCGAGGTTGATGGTCTCCGCAGACCTGCGCGCCGCGATGTCCTTGCCCGTTCTCCAGGCCACGACGTCGAAGACGCGAAGCGGTGAGATGTCCTGACCGATCCCGGACTCTTCGCGCAGGTCGATGAGGTGGTTATGCAGGGCGCGGTCATAGGCGCGAAGGGCGTCGTTCAGCGAGGCCCAGAACCCTCCGACGGGCTTGAGCAGGTTCTGCACGACGGTGTCGTAGACGGGGACGAGGCGGGGGCGCTTGCGGGCGATGAGCTTGCTGACGGTCGTTGGCCCCAGGCCAGTGATCGACCGCAGCTCGGCCTCGAGCTGCCACGGTGCCCAGGACGACGTGATGTCTGCGGGCTCGACGCAGACGAGGTCCCGGTCCGTGGGAATCTGGCGCAGCAGTTTGTGGAGCGTTGATCGTCGGTGCTCCAGGATCTCCAGCGCGGCGCGTCCGGGTACTCGGACCGAGAGCAGAGCGACGGCAACCAGGTCCTCGGGAGTGAACTCGTCGGCCACGCCGGGCCGGTCACCACCGCCGCCGAGCCGCTCGAACCTGGAACCGGTGTACCCGGACGATGCGGCGACCGGGGCGAAGAAGTCCCGGAGGTAGGCAACCGCGCGGGCCCGGCCTGCCGGTGTGAGCGTGGCCGGGAGCGTCAAGGCAGGCAGACGGTTCACGGCATCCTGACGGTTGCCGTGGTGACGTCGAACTGGCCAGTGACGGCCGCGGTGATGAGTGCTTGGCGGCGTTCGCGAAGGAGCGAGACCTGGCCCGTGAGCGCGGACTGCAGACGCGCGCTCTCTTGGCGCGTCTCTGCGATGGCCGCTACAACGGAACGCTGGATGGACAGCGCCGGTACGGGGATCGCGATCTCCCGCGCGACATCGGTGTTGATGCGGGTGCGGGTGGATCCTCGACTCAAAGTGGCGGTGCGTGACGTTACGCGCGGCGCACTGATCGCCAAGGCTGCGTAGTCGTGCAGGAGGCCAGCCTTATCGAAGCGCAGCCGGTAACAGTCAGCCTTAACAATGGCCGCACCAATGTCCGGCACAACGCACGCTCGCCCAACAGGCCGAGAGGAGTCTCCGAGCCCCGCAATCACGACGTCGCCAGCGCGGGCGGCGTAGGCCTGCAGTTCCTCAAAATAGTCCATTGAGACGAAGGCTTCGTCGCCATCCAAGAACTCGCCCGTTCCCACATTTCCGAGCCGGATGACGCGTGCCCCGCCGTCGGTGTAGTGCGATGACTTTAGCGAGGACCCAAACGGCCCGTCAGCGATGGAGACGAGATGACGTCGCAGCGGAACGAGATCCGATCCGGCCTGGTCGTCGAGGATTCCCTGCCAACGCAGCGAGGTCCGCTCGGACAGCAGAGTCACCTGGCGATCGCGGAGGGCCATCAACTGGTCCAAGTGGGAGGTTTCGGCGTCGAGGAAGTCGGCGATGCGGCGCTGCTCGTCGATCGAGGGCGCTGGCAGGCGTTGACCGAGGATGTCGGACGAAGAGAGGTGCTTCACCGTGGTGGAGAAGGTGAGATCGTTCACTACCTTGAGGAGCGCCGGGAGCGCGTAGGCGACGAACCTGTGATCAGTGCCTGCGAGTGGGCGCAGCATGCAGAGCCGTTGATTCAGGGCCGCAGGGCCGCGATCCCAGACGACCACGTTGAAGTCGCCATCCATACCGACGACGACATCCCCAGCTTCAAGGACTGCGCGCCGGGGAACAACTCCTCGTGGCACGTAGATGTCGAACTCGTCAGCCGTTAGGTCTCGGATGCGGACGAGCGGGATGTCGCCCTCCGCTGCGAAGTCCTCCGAACTGAATGGGTGCCCGTTGACAAGGTCAACAAGATCGCCAACGCGTTGGACCAACCAACCGTCCTGCAGCGTCGGCGCCGGCACGTAGTCGGCCGCTCTGATCACGACGTGACCTCGCCCAGCAGGCGCTGGATCTCCGCTTCCAGGGCCTTGAGCTCGGCGTCGATCTCGGCGAGCGGGCGCGGCGGCGTGTAGACGTAGAAGTGGCGGGTGAACGGGATCTCGTAGCCGACCTTGGTCTTCGTGTGGTCGATCCAGGCGTCGGGCACGTGCGGGAGCACCTCGCGGGCCAGGTACTCGCCGACGTCCTCGCCGAGGGGGACGTTCTCGTTGTCGCGCAGGTCGGGGTCGGGCAGCGGGTGGCCGTGGCGGTCGGCCTGCAACTCGCCGTCCGAGTCGGGGACCGAGACTGCGGCCCAGATGACCTTGAGCAGAGCCGCGCCGACGGCCGCACCGCGAGACTCCAGCGCTGCCGTGAGCGCGCGCTCGAAGGCCTTGCGGGTGGCGCCGTCCGCCTCGCGCAGCGACTCCAGCGCGTCGACCACGCGGGCGGCGTCGTCGGGCGGCAGGGCACGGAACGGCTTGCTGGCGCGGACCGCGTCGACGGCGTCGTCGGACACCACGAAGCGCAGCCGCAGCGGCCGCTCGACGGTGATGCGCTGGTAGCCGAACGCCGTCGTCGGGAACACCTTGACGCGGGCGGGGCCGTCGGCGGGCTCGTCTGAGGCGAGCTCCAGGGCGTCGGCGTACCAGCGCGTCACCTGCGCGATCTGCTCGTCGGAGATCTCCTTGCGCTTGTCGCCGAGCGACTTGCGCATCTTGGTGAACTGGTCGCGGGCGTCCAGCAGGACGACCGTGCCGCGGTGCTCGGGGCGCTTGCGGTTGGACAGGATCCAGAAGTAGGTGGAGATGCCGGTGTTGTAGAACAGCTGGTCGGGCAGGGCGACGATGCCCTCCAGCCAGTCGTTCTCCAGGATCCAGCGGCGGATCTCCGACTCGCCGGAGCCGGCCGCGCCGGTGAACAGCGGGGAGCCGTTGAAGACGATCGCCAGGCGCGAGCCGCCCTCGGACACCGGCTTCATCTTGGCGAGCATGTGCTGCAGGAACAGCAGCGACCCGTCGTTGATGCGCGGGGTGCCGGCGCCGAACCTGCCGGCGTGCCCGCGGGCGGCCTCGGCCTCGATGAACGACTGGACCTTCTTCCACTCCACGCCGAACGGCGGGTTGGCGAGCATGTAGTCGAAGGTGCGGCCGGCGTGCGCGTCGTGGGAGAAGGAGTTGCCGAACGCGATGTTGGCCGCGTTGTGGCCCTTGAGCATCATGTCCGAGCGGCAGATCGCGTACGTCTCGCCGTTGAGCTCCTGGCCGAACAGCTCCAGGCGCGCGGCGTCATTGTGACTCCGGACCCAGTCCTCGGCGGTGGACAGCATGCCGCCGGTGCCGCACGCGGGGTCGTACAGGGTCTTGACGATGCCCGGCGTGGCGAGGGTGTCGGACTCGTCGGCCAGCAGCAGGTTCACCATGAGGCGGATGACCTCACGCGGGGTGAAGTGCTCCCCGGCCGTCTCGTTGCCGAGCTCGGAGAACTTACGGATCAGCTCCTCGAAGACGTAACCCATCTCCAGGTTGGAGACCGCGTCGGGGTGCAGGTCGACGTCCGCGAACCGGGCGACCACCTGGTAGAGCAGGCCGGCCTCGTCGAGGCGGGTGATCTGCGCGTCGAACCCGTACTTCTCCAACACCTCGACCGCCCCGGGGGAGAACGCGTCGATGTACAGGCGCAGGGACCGGGCGATGTGGTCGGGGTCGGCGAGCAGCCCGCGGAAGTCCAACGGGGAGACGTTGTAGAACTCCTGCTTGGCCGCCCGGCGCAGCATCGGGTCGACGTTGCCGGTGCCGGAGCCCTTGAGGCTCTCCACCTTGGCGAGCACAGCGGGCTTGGTGGGCTCCAGCACGCAGTCGAGACGGCGCAGCACGGTCAGCGGGAGGATCACCTTTCCGTACTCGGACTGCTTGTAGTCCCCGCGGAGCAGGTCGGCCACGGACCAGATGAACCCGACCATGTCCCTGAAGCCGTTCACGCGGACGTGCCTCCACTGCTCGTGCGGGGTGTGCTCTGGGCAGTCTGCCGCACGTGGTGAGCGTCGTGGCGCCAATGCGCGAGCCCGCGGTGCCTCGTCGCTAGAGCTGGAGATGCAGGCGCAGCGACGCGCGACTCCGGGCGACCGTCCTGCCCGTAGGGGCGCGCGGGGATCGAACCCGCGACCCGGTCACGTCGCGGCCGGTACCCCCGGACCGTCGCCGCCGCCACGCAGCACCTTCTGCATGGGCCTGCCCTTGGCGAGCTCGTCGACCAGCTTGTCGAGGTAGCGGATCCTCTGCATCAGCGGGTCCTCGATCTGCTCGACCCGGATGCCGCACACCGTCCCCGTAATGAGGCTCATCCGAGGGTTCATCGCGGGAGCCTGGTCGAAGAAGGTCCTCAGGTCGACATCCGCAGCGATGCTTCGCTCCAGGCCGTCCACGTCGTACCCCGTGAGCCAGGAGATGACCTGGTCAACCTCGTCCTTGGACCGGTTCTTCCGCTCGGCCTTCGCGACGTAGAGCGGGTAGATGGTGGCGATGCTCATGTCGAAGAGGTGACGTCGCGGCACGGCATGCCTCCCTGGGTTGATCGGCGGGCGACCCAGCCCTGCAGCGAGGCTAACGCGCACGACGTCGGCGCAGACTCCACCCGATCTGGGCGGACCGTCGATGTCGGCGGCGCTGAACGTCGAGCGCTCGACGAGTCACAGCAGCAGCCGGATCTATGCACAGGAGCGGGTGGGCCCCGCGGGGATCGAACCCGCAACCCGCGGATTAAAAGTCCGCTGCTCTGCCAGTTGAGCTAGAGGCCCGAGACATGGGGAACTCGGCCGGCAGTTCCTGGCGGGGAACGCTAGGGACAACCGCCCGATGACGCACGACCGAGGACAGGCTACGCGGGACCAGATGTCGGCGGCGCGGGGCAGGGCCTGCGACTCATCTCCCTGGGGCGCGGGCTGCGGAGCTCGTGCCTGTCACTCGACGTGCGGATCGGCGCGCGGCTCCTCATCGCCGTCGCTCGATGCGCGCACCAGCATCCGTTCGCCGGGACGACCGAAGATGCTCAGCACTTCGGCGGGGCCATCGCCCGGGCTGCCGAACCAGTGCGGGACCCGGGTGTCGAACTCGGCCGCCTCGCCGACGCTGAGGACAAGGTCCTGGTCGCCGAGGACGAGCCGCATCCGTCCGGAGAGCACGTACAGCCACTCGAACCCGTCGTGCGCACGCGGTCGGGGAGTCGACTGGGACGCCGGCACGACGATCTTCCAGGCCTGGACGCCGCCGGGATGAGTCAGCGGCAGGACGGTGCGGCCGTTGATCCGGCGCGGCTTGGGTCGGATGCGCGGGTCCCCGACCTCAGGTGCCCCGACGAGGTCGTCGATCGGCACGCGGTACGCCAGGGCCAGGGGTAGCAGCAGCTCGAGTGCGGGTCGGCGCTGACCGTTCTCAAGTCTGGAAAGGGTGCTCTTCGAGATGCCGGTTCGATCGGCCACCTCGGTGAGGGTCAGCCCGCGCTGCTCGCGCACCCGCCGCAGCCGTGGACCGACGAGGCCGAGGGTGGCGGCGATCGTCGTCGCCACCGGGGAAGCGCCGTCGTCGGGCGCTGCGCGTGTCGGTTCCACGGGACCAGTGGAACGTGCGATTCCCGGAAATGGCAACAGGCATTGCTTGAGTGCGGGTCGGCCGCGCACTCTCGATGACATGAACGAGAACGCGTACGACGTGGTGGTTGTCGGCGGCGGCGCCGCCGGGCTGTCGGCCGCCCTGGTGCTCGGCCGGGCGCGGCGCACGGTGGCGGTGGTGGACTCCGGCACTCCGCGCAACGCTCCTGCAGCGCACATGCAGGGCTACCTGTCCCGCGACGGGATGCCACCGGGCGAGCTCATTGCCGCCGGTCGCCGGGAGGTCGAGGGGTACGGGGTGAGGCTCATCGACGGCTACGTCACAGGCATCGTCCCGGCTGAGCGAGGCTTCGAGGTGCACCTGGCCGACGGCGAGCCACTGACGGCCCGACGGGTTCTCCTGGCCACGGGGCTCCGGGACGTCGTCCCCGATCTTCCTGGCGTCGCCGAGCGGTGGGGTCGTGACCTGCTGCACTGCCCGTACTGCCACGGCTACGAGGTTCGTGACCTTGCCCTTGGAGTGCTAGGAGGTACGCCCGGCGCCGTGCAGCACGCGCTGCTGGTGCGCCAGTGGTCGGCCGACGTGGTCTTCTTCCCTCACACCGGCGTCCTGGATGACGTCGAGACCGAGCAGCTCACCGCCCGGGGTGTCGCCATCGTCGAAGGCACTGTCGCGGCTCTGGTCATCGATGGGGACCGCCTTCGCGGTGTCGAGCTGGCCGACGGCCGGGTCATCCGGCGCGCTGCCGTGTTCGTGCGGCCCCGCCTGGTCCCCAGCAGTGGCCTCCCTGCCGCGCTTGGCGCCGACCTGGACGAGAGCGGCTGGGCACGGACAGATGCCCACGGACGCACGTCGGTGCCGGGCATCTGGGTGGCCGGCAACGCGTCCGACCCTGGCGCTCAGGTCATCACCGCGGCCGGCGAGGGGTCAGCAGCCGCCATCGCGCTCAACGCCGACCTTCTCGCCGAGGACGTCGAACGCGACGTCGCGGCGCACAGGGCGCGGACGTAGCCCTCAACCGCCTACCGGGTCCCCCGTCACGTCCCGATCCGCTGAAGGAGCCTTCGCCATGCCCGAGAACCCGACGACCCCCGCACCCCGCACATCCCCCCCGACCAGGCACGAGCTGGCGCTGATGATCTGGGTGGCCGTCTTCCCCACCCTCACCGTGCTGAACCTGGCTCTCGGCCGGTTCCTCGTCGACCTGCCCGTCGTGGTCCGAACGCTCGTCCTTGCCACGATCGCCGTCCCCATCGTCATCTACGGCCTGATGCCGCACCTGCACCGCCTCCGTCTGAAGCTCCTCGCCAGCCGCACCGCGTAGCGCCAGCCCGAGCACGCACGAACTGCACCGCCCCTGGAGGCCGTCGCCCGGGTCGGCGACCCGCCGGTGAGGTCGTCGTAGTACCGCAGCACGATGCAGGCGCGCTCCCGCGGCGCCAAGGATCCCAGGGCCGCGCGCAGGTCGAGCCGATCCGCCGCCGCGACGTCCGGGCCGTCCCTCCTGTCCAACCCGGACGGGCTGTTCGGGGACCGCTGACCGGTGCCGAGGCACCTGCCGCCCGAAGGCCCCGGAGACGCGGGGCTCGGCTGAGCGCCGGTCAGCGGGGTGACTCGTCCACCACCGGGAAAGCCGTGAGGGTGCGGATGGCCAGCGCCCCGCCGGCCGCACCGGCAGTACCCGGCTCGGGCGCCACCACCGTGAGGGACCCCCATCCGGGCACGTCGACCGCCGTCCCGGCGGGCCCCTGGACTGTGGCCTCGCCCTGACCATCGGCGCGCACGGTGAGGTCGACGACGCCGTCGCTGGCGCCGTCCTGGCGGATCTCGACTGACGCTCCGGTGATGCGGAGGGTCCCGCTCGCTCTGGTGAGGGCGAAGGTGCCGGTGAACTGCAGGGGAGCGTCGGTCTGCGCGCGGAAGTGCAGCGTCGTCGGGGGTCGCGCACCACCAGTCGTCACCGGGTCGCCCTCCACCGCCTCGACGGTGAGCAACCCCCACCCCGGGATCTCGGCGACCTGCCCGAGCTCACCCCACACGGTCTGCTCCTCGATGCCGGGCCCGGACACGGTGAACGACGCGCGCGGCTCGCCCGGCCCGCTGGTGCCGTCGACCGCCGCGACGACGACGCCGTTGACCGCGACCTGCGTCCCGGTCGGCAGGGCGAACTCCGCCGAGGGCTGCGCTGGGTCGAGCGTCGGCCCGGCCGGAGTGGTCGACGGCGTCGGCCCGCCGGTCACGCCGTCGGTCATCGTGGGGCCTGGCGTCGACTCACCCGTGCATGCGCTCAGAGCGAGCACGACGACGACGAGTGCGACGGCCGCGGAGCCGCGCCTCACGGGGCGGCACCGTCCGCGCTCGCGTCCCCGATCTCCAGGGCGACGGTGGGGCGGTATCCGGCGGGCGCGACGCCGCCGAGGCGTAGCGTTCGGCCGCCGGCCAGGCGATGCGGCGCCCCCTCGCGCAGCCGGACCTTGGTCGACTCGGGGTAGGAGCCGACCAGGACCACGGCGTACGGGCCGGCCTCGTCGGAGCCCGCGCTGAGCACGGCGAGACGGACCGCGGCTCCCACATACTGCGCCCCGACGTCGACTGTGATGCGCTCGACCATCAGTCGCCCCCGCTGCTGCCGACGTTGCCGAAGTACAGGTTGAAGTCCGCGGCGGAGACGAGGAACGGCCCGCCGCCGTCCGCGCTGTTCCCCGCGCCCCAGGGGTTGATCACCCAGACGCTCCCGTCGGGCTCCACGCCTGCCACGGCGTAGGAGTGGGGACCGTGCAGGTCGACGGTCTCGGGCTGGAGATTCCCGTCGGTGTCCCGCCGGTCGACGGTGATCTTCACCGCGCCGTCGTCGGACACTGAACCGGTGGAGGCCACCAGCTGCTCACCGTTGCTCAGCCGGGTGCGGAGCGCTCCCGTGTCCCACGGGTCGCCGCCGCCCGTGTCGTGGGTCACCTCGTCGGCGTCGTGGCCCGTGATGATCGGGAAGGTGTCGTCGGGCCAGCCGCCGTTGGTGAGGTCCGCGAACGTCAGGTGCTCCTTGAGCGCCGCCTCGTAGATCGAGACGATGCCGGGTGCGCCGCCCTCCCGCGCGCCGCCGGCCTGCGCCCGGTCGACGAAGTAGCGGACCGGGTCGCCGTCGTCGTACAGGGTGACCCAGTAGCCCTGCAGGGTGGGATCCCAGGTGATGTTGTCGCGCAGCAGCTGGTCGCCCTCGTCGGACTGCATGAGGGCCATCAGCGACGCGATCATGTAGCAGTCCCCGATGCCGCCCTGCTGCACGTCCAGCGGGTCGAATGAGGCGTCGTCGAGGATGGTGGAGCCCAGCGGGACGGTCTGGAGCGACTGCGGCGGTGGCCAGCCGTCGGGCGGCCAGGTGAGCCCGAGCGCCGAGCGGTCGCTCGCGATCAGGGCGAACAGCTGGTCGGCCACGTGGAGCGCGCCGCGCTCGCGGAGGAAGCGCAGGGCGGCGAGCGTGCGCTGGGCGCGCACCAGGCTCGGCAGCACCGTCAGGTCGGGCGGCAGTGCGACCAGGGCGCGCCAGGCGGCGCGCATCGTGTCCTGCACGACGGCGATCTCGGCGTCGGCATCGGCCATCTGGTCGGCCCAGCCGGCCAGGAGGCGAGCGGCGGCGGCCGGGTCGGCGGCCTGCTCGGCGACGTCGGCGGCGATCGCCGAACGGCGCGCGCGGAACCTGGTCGCCGCCCAGCCCTGCCACGACTCGACGTCGAGGGTCCGCAAGGTCTGACCTGCGGACGCCGCGCCGTCGGCCGAGGCCTGGATTGTGGTGGCGGCGGCGCGGACGGCGCCGGGGCTCCCGCTCATACGGGCCTCGCCGATCCCGCCGGCGCCGGGGCGCCGGGGGAGAGTGCATCGAGCAAGCGCAACCGCGCCTCAAGGAGGATCGCGGACGCCTCGTCGACGAACCGGTAACCCCGCAGGCAGAGCTCGAGGAGGTTGCCGACGGTCTCGGCGGCGTCGGCCGCCGCGGTGTGGCGGTCACGGAACGCCTCGGCCACCCGGGCGACGGCGTCGGCGAGGACGGGGTAGCCGTACACGTCCACGCCCCCGGGGACGGGCCCCAGCACGCACGCGCGGAGGTCCGCAGCGACGGCGCGGAATCCGTCAGCGGTGCCCTGCATGTCGGCGTAGTCGAGCTCGAAGGTGCCTGTGGACACCCGGCGACTGTAGCGAAGGCACGCGGTCGGGAGGGGCACTTCGTGACGAGCACCGCTGACCGGCGCGGAGGGTGCCTGCCGCGCAAGGGTGGCGGCGGCGCTGGTCACCCCTAGCGACCGCTAGCCCTCCAGGTCCATGTTCGCGCCCATCACCACGGTCCGCTCCGGCGGCAGGTGGAACACCTCGGTGCGGCTGGCGGCGTTGTGCGCCATCCAGACGAACAGCCGCGAGCGCCAGCCCTTGAGCTTCGGGGCGCCCGTGGCGTTCACCCGGAGGAGCGAGAGGAAGTAGTACGCCTCATCGAGGCGCATGTTCAGCTCCGGGCTTTGGCCGATCGCCAGCGCCAGGCCGCGGGGGATGTCCTGGCTGTCGTTGAAGCCGACTCGCACGCAGACGTGCACGATGCCGTCGTCGGCGTAGCCCAGGTCGTCGACGATCACGCGGTCGACGTGCCGGATGTGCGGCACGTTCTCGTTGATGATCTGGACGATGACGACGTGCTCGTGCAGCACGCGGTTGAAGGTGACGTGCGAGCGCAGCGCCAGCGGCGTCGTCGTCTTGTTCGGGTGCGGGAACACCGCGAGCCCGGGCACCCGCGCGATGCCGGCCTCGTGGATCATCGCGACGAACTCGTCG
>Ga0302291_10000513_pt1 | contig 11391 bp, 11 predicted proteins | sample III_Fen_N1_4_FD_194548 | JGI IMG/M metagenome (GOLD analysis project Ga0302291, IMG submission 194548) | Peat permafrost microbial communities from Stordalen Mire near Abisko, Sweden - III_Fen_N1_4 | ecosystem: Environmental > Terrestrial > Soil > Wetlands > Permafrost | place: Sweden: Abisko... | reverse complement strand
CGACGATCTCGGCGCGTGGCTGGCAGCCGCGGCGTCCGGGGACCGCGCGTCCTGGGACCACATCGTCGACCGCTTCGCGAACCTCGTCTGGTCGGTGGCCCGCTCCTACCGGCTCTCGAGCGATGACGCCGCCGACGTCGTCCAGACCACGTGGCTCCGGCTGCTCGACAACCTCGACCGCATCGAGGACGCGCAGCGGCTCGGCAGCTGGCTGGCCACGACTGCCCGCCACGAGTCGTTGCACTCGTTGCGGCGCAGCAAGCGCGAACCGGCCGTCGACCTCGTCGAGATCATGACGTCGGTGGCCGACGGCGGCGCTGCACTCGACGCCGACCTCCTGCGGGCGGAGCGCGACGTCGCCCTGTGGGAGCTCTTCGAGCGACTGTCCGACAACTGCCGACGCCTGCTCCGCGTGATGATCGCCACCCCGGCGCCGTCGTACGCCGAGGTCTCCGAGGCGCTCGGCATGCCGATCGGCTCGATCGGTCCCACGCGCGCCCGGTGCCTGGCCAACCTGCGCACTCTCGCGGTCGATGCCGATCTCGCTCCGGACCTGGGATAGGGAGGCGACGATGTCCGACGACGCCGCGCTCGAGGCGCGGCTGCGCACCCTGTCCGCCGAGCTCGACCCCACACCCGAGCTGACGATCACCAGCGCGAAGGCCGCGTGGGAGCTGCGCGACCTCGACTCCCAGCTCGCCACCCTGGTGGCCGACTCCTGGCGCGACGAGCCGGTCGCGGCCACCCGCGACAGCCTCGGGACCCTGCGGATGCTGACGTTCACGAGCGACGGCGCGAGCATCGAGGTCGACGTCGAGTGCGACCCGCTCACCGGCACGCGCCGGCTGCGCGGCTTCGTCACGGGCAGCGAGGGCGATCTCGTCGTCGAGCGCGGCGACGCCCGCGTCAACGTCCCCGTCGTGGACGGCCAGTTCGACGTCGACGGGCTCGAGGCCGGACCCGTACGGCTGTCTGTCGAGGCGTCCGACGGGACCCGGATCGTCACCACCTGGGTCTCGCTCTAGGGCGGTCGGCCGTGCCCGTGGCACGATCCGGGCATGACGGGGATCGCGGGGGACGGCGACGAACCCTGGCCCTACGCCGACCTCCGCGAGGCGGCACGCGCGGCGTACGTCCTCGCCGGCGACGACCGCCTGGCAGCCGTCGCCCTCGCCGACCGCGTCGTCGCCGCCGTCCCTCGGCAAGGTGCCTCGACCGAGCAGCGGGAGGGCGAGTCGCTGGCTCATCGGGCCGCGGCCCTGGCGCTCGTCGACGTCCCGGACCTCCCGGCTGCGGAGCGACGGGCGCGTCGTGCCGTCGCGGTCGCGACGAGAGCCGGGCTCGACGCGGTGGCGTCCGAGGCGACCATGACCCTGGCCTGGGTCCTGCTCGAACGCGGACGGGGCACGCGCGCCCTCGAGGCGCTCGACGCGCTGACGCCGCAGCCCGACGTCCTCGTGGCGGCGCGCCTGTCCGTGCAGCGCGCACTGGTCCTGCAGCGCGGGTTCGGTCGCACCGCCGAGGCGCTCGCGCTCTACGACGAGGCCCTCCCGGTGCTCGAGCAGCACGGGGACCGGCTGTGGTGTGCGCGCGCCCTGCACAACCGCGCTCACCTGCGCGCCTATGCGGGCGACATCGACCTCGCCATCGACGACGAGCGGGCCGCCGTCACGCTCTTCGAGCAGTCCGGGCAGTCCACCTCGGCGACCCTGGCCATCGCCGACCTCGGGTGGGCCGTCGGCATGTCGGGCCGCATCCCCGACGCGCTGCGACTCATGGACGAAGCAGCGGAACGTCTCGGCAGCCTCGACGCGGTGGCCGAGCTCGACCGCGCGGACGTCCTGCTCCGCGCAGGGCTCTCGTACGACGCGGTCGCGACCGCCGGAGCGGCGGCTGCCTGGCTGCGTGACCAGGGACTGTTCACCGCCGAGGCGGAGCTCATGCTCGCGCGGGCCCTGCTGCGCAGCGGCGACGTCGCTGCCGCGCTGGCCCACGCGGACGTCGCGCGTCTCGCCTTCGGTCGCCAACGACGGCACGCCTGGCGCGTCCTCGCGGAGCATGTCCGCGAGGTGGCGCGCGTGCACCACCAGCACGGCGCTCCGACAGCGGCGACGCTCCGGACGGTGCGCGAGCTCGAGCTCCAGGGCTGGCGCGTGCACGCGCTCGATCTCGCCATCACGGCCGCCGACGAGGCACGGGCCCACGGCGACCCGACCCGCGCCCGTGCGCTGCTGGCAGCGGTGCGGGCCCGGCCCGGCGAGCTCGACGACGTGCGCGCCCGCACGCACCACGCGCGTGCCCTCGAGCTGCTCCTCGACGACCGCCACCGCGAGGCGATGGTGCACGTGTCGCGATCCTGGGCCCTGACCGAGCGTCTCCGCGACCTCGTCGGCGCGACCGAGCTGCAGGCGACGGCGTCGGGACGCGCCGCGGACGTCGTGGCGCTGGGCCTGGAGTCTGCGCTGGCCTCCGGCTCGACGACGCGGTTCCTGACCTGGTCCGAGCGGGGCCGCGCGGCGACCCTGCGCTTCCCCCCGGCGATGCCGCCCGAGGACGCCGAGCTCGCCGCCTCCCTGGCGAGGATGCGGTTCGCGGCCCACTCCGACGACCAGGAACGGCTCGCCGGCACACCCGAGCCGGCGCTCGCGGCCGAGCGCCGCAAGATCGAGCGCGACGTCGTACGCCTCACGCGGCGCGCCACCGCGAGCCGGGCACCCGCACCCCCCGCCACCGCGACCGCAGTCCGTGAGCGGTTGGGGGGACGGTGCCTCGTCCAGTACACGGCGCTGCGCGGCGACCTGGTCGCCGTGGTCGTCGACGAGCGCCGCACGCGCGTCGTACCCCTCGGGCCGATCGGCCCCGTCGACGCCGCGGTGACCCGCCTCGAGCTCCTGCTGCGCCGGACGGTGTCCGGCTTCGCCTCGCCCGCACACGCGAGCGGTCCGGTGCCGGCGGCCGAGCGGGCCGCGACGTTGGTGCTCGACCCGCTCCGGGACCTCGTGCGCGACCGGGAGCTCGTGATCTCGCCCACCGGGTCGCTGTGGCGACTCCCCTGGGCGTGGCTGCCGGCCCTGCGCGGACGACCGACTGTGCTGACCCCGTCCGCCACGGTGTGGTGCCGCGGCACCGATCGCGTCGCCCCCCGTGAGCCCACGGTCCTCGCGGTCGCCGGACCGCACCTCGCCTGGGCCGACGCGGAGGTCGACGACGTCGCCCGGGCGCATGCCCGCGTGGAGGTTCTTCGCGCCGACGACGCCAGCACCGCGGCGGTGACGGAACGCCTGGTGGACGCCGACATCGCGCACCTCGCGGTGCACGGGTCGCTGCGCGTCGACAACCCGCTCTTCAGCTCGCTCGCGCTCGCCGACGGACCGCTCACCGCCTACGAGCTCGAGCGACTGCCGCGCGCGCCGCGCGTGGTGGTCCTCCCTGCGTGCCACTCGGGCGAGGCGCGCGGCCCCGTGGCCGACGAGCTGCTCGGGCTGGCCTGGACCCTGCTCGGCTGCGGAGCCGCCACCGTCGTCGCGACGCTCGGCGCGGTTCCGGACGAGGCGACGGTGCCCGTGATGCGCGAGCTGCACGCGCGGCTCGCGAACGGCGCGTCCGTGGCCCACTCCCTGGCCGCCGCGCAGGCCGTGTTCCTCGACGACGAGGACCCGCTGGTGTCCGCGACGGCTGCGTCGTTCCTCTGCCTCGGGAGCTGACCTGCGCGGCCGGGCTCACGGGAGCCGCGGCTGCCGCGGGTCCTCCGGGGGCCAGTAGAGGAGGCCGACGGCTCGCGCACTGGGCAGACGCACGAGCTCGGCCGCCAGCTGGAGCCACGCCTCGTCGGCCGTGAGCGGCCCGGTCGGGGCATGCCCGAGCTCGGCGTCCTCTCGGACGCGACGGGCGATCTCCGCCGCGACGAGCGGCGCGGCGAACGACGTGCCGCTCCACCGGGCGAACGGGTGCGGACCGGCGAACACGGTGCCTGTGGGGTACGTGCCCTCGACGTAGGTGCTGAGCAGGTCGCTCCCGACCGTGCAGACGTCGACCCACGGGCCGAAGTTGCTCCACTCGCTCGGGGCGACGACGCCACCGAGGTCGTCGACGGCCGCGACGGCGACGACGTGCTTGCACGCCGCAGGCCACCACGGCCGGTCGATGCCGTCGTTGCCGGCCGCGGCCACGACCACCGTCGTGCGGGGCAGCTGGTCGAGCACCGCCTGGGTCACGACGGGCGGGTTGTCGTCGAAGGTGTAGCCGCCCAGTGACAGGTTGACGACCGGCACCGCCATCGGACGCGAGCCGACGGCGAGCAGGGCGCGGGCCACCCAGACGTCGTCGCCGATCCCGTCGGGATCCAGGACCGCGTAAGGGCTGATCACGAGGTCGGGCGCGACCCGTCGCACGAGTCCCGCGATGAACGTGCCGTGTCCCGCCTCGGCTCCCAGGGTCGGGGCCGCGACCGGGTAGAGCCGGTCCTCGTCGTCGTGGAACACCGGGTTTCCGGGGTCGCGACGGATCGCGGCGTCGAGCTGCGGGTGCCAGCTCGACAGCAGCTTGTGGCTCGGCACGCCGGTGTCGAGGACGGCGATGTCGGGGACCCACCGGTCCGGCGCCGGGTCCAGGGACGGATGGGCGGCGGTGGCCGACGGGGGACCTGCCGGACCGCCGCGCGGGTGCGGCTCGCCGACGAGGACGTGGTTCAGCGACACGGTGATCGGCGGGTCGTCGCCGCCGGGCTCGTCGGCGGCGGGGTCCCGCTCCGCACGCGTGAGGGCGATGCCCTGCAGCCGGGTGGCCACCTCCACCAGCGACTCGGCGCTCTCCCCGCGCACGATCCGCCAGAGCTGCAGACCCACGCGGGCCAGCCACTCGCCCTGTTCGCCGTCCGCGTCGGCGATGGACGAGAGCTCCTCGCCGAGCAGCCGCACCGCACGGTCGGAGAGCACCAGCTGACCGGGTCGGTACAGCGCCCGCGCCCCGCGGACGACCTCGCCGCGTTCGACTGCCGCGTCCAACGCCCGTCGGAACGCGTCCCCGGGCTCCGCGCCGTCCTGCTCCGTCATGAGATCCCCCTGAGGGTCGACTGCCTCACCGGCACCTTCTCAGCGGGCCTGAACTGCCACAACCGGTTCGGGGACATCGACGTCCCGCGTTCACCCGCGTGTGGCGTCGTAGGCTCGACGCGCCATGCAGGAGATCCGGACCTTCCACCCGCGCCGCGGTCGGATGAGCGGCGCCCAGGTGGACGCGGTCTCCCGTCTGCTGCCCCGCTACGGCGTCCCCGAGGGGCGGATCGACACGGCCGCACTGTTCGGCGGCCGACCGGTGGCGCTCGAGATCGGTTTCGGGCTCGGCCATGCCACGGTCGAGATGGCGCTCGACGACGACACCATGGGCATCCTCGCGGTCGACGTGCACACCCCGGGCGTCGGTCGGCTCCTGCTGGCCATCGAGGAGCACGACCTCGACAACGTGCGTGTCGTGCACGACGACGCCGTCGAGCTGATGCGCGACCGGCTGGTCGACGACTCGCTCGCGGCCATCCGGGTGTTCTTCCCCGACCCGTGGCCGAAGGCCCGACATCACAAGCGGCGCATCGTGCGACCGGACCTCGTGTCGCTCATGGCCGCGCGCCTCGAGCCGGGCGGGGTACTGCACTGCGCGACCGACTGGGCGCCGTATGCCGAGCAGATGCTCGAGGTGCTGCGGGCCGAGCCCTCGCTGGCGAACCGTTACGACGACTACGCGCCGCGGCTCGAACGGCCGATGACGAAGTTCGAGCGGCAGGGCCTCGACCAGGGGCACGAGGTCGCCGACCTGGTGTTCGTGCGGCGCTCGGCGTGACGCCGGGTGCGTGAGCGGTCAGCCGCCCCAGGGACCCCATCCGGCGGCGACCCAGACGTGATGCGCGACCGTGTCCTGCTGCTCACAGGTGGCCTTCTCGGGGGCGCTCGCGAAGGCGAGACCACCGTTGGCCCGCCACAGCCCCAGCGTCATCTGCCACTTGCCGCGCCACAGCCCGTTGTAGGACCGCACGGTGCAGTGACCCTTGGACTCGCGGTAGACGATGGCGCGACCGTGCGCCGAGCTCAGCCAGGTCGCGTACGGGAGCGCGGCGCGGGCCGCCCTCGACGAGCGCATGGTGCGCGAGAGGGTCGGGTCGACCGTCGAGGCCGACGCGATCGTGGTCCCGCGGACAGATGCTGCGTTCGCGGTCACCGGGGCGACGAGGGACAGTCCGAGAGCGGTCGTGAGTGCTGCGACGCCGACGAGCGCGCGCAGGGGCATGACAGACGCCATGACGTGGTTCCTCCGCCGCCTGCGAGGTGAGCTGTCGGGTTGGGCCGGAGGTCGGCCTGCCGCTCGCGCGACTTCACCCCGAGACCGTCAGGTTCGACGGCCAGATGTGGTTCCCCCACTCCCGTCCAAGGGTTCGGGCCACGACCGTGGACGGGACTCGGCGGTCCGTTCGTGGCGCTCTGCTTCCCCGCAGAGCACACATGACGCTAGTCCGAACGGGGGCATCTGTCGATCAGAACGGCCCCGTCCCGGCTTGTCCGGCGCAAGAAGTGAGGTCCTGTGGTGCCACGACCGCAGAGTCTCAGGCGGCGGTCCAGTCCGGATCGGCTCACCCTCGACTTGTGGTCGAGGGTTTGGGCTGACCGGGTCGTGTGGTCCGCTGCGCGCGGTCCGCGCGTGTCCGTAGCCTGCGGGCGAGCGCGTCTCACTGACGCGGCGGTCGTGAAGGAGCGCCATGCCCGACGTCACCCTCCAGGTCCCGGCCACCGGCGCCCTTCCGGCGTACTTCTCCGCGGCTCGCGGGGTGGACGGTGCCGCACCGGGCGTCGTGGTGGTCCACGAGGCGTTCGGCCTCAACGCCGACGTCCGCGACCTGGCCGACCAGTTCGCCGCACGCGGCTTCCACGCGATCGCCCCCGACCTGCTGTCCTACGGCGGCACCGTGCGCTGCCTGGTCACGGTGACTCGGGCGCTCAGCAAGGGCGAGGGCCGGCCGTTCACCGAGATCGCCGCCTCCCGGGCCTGGCTCGCCGAGCGCGAGGACTGCACGGGACGCATCGGCATCGCCGGGTTCTGCCTGGGCGGGGCGTTCGCGATCCTCATGGCCAACCGCGGCTTCGACGCCAGCGCGGCCAACTACGGACGGCTCCCCGCGCGCCTGGACGCCGCCGCCGCGGGCGCCTGCCCGGTCGTCGCGTCCTACGGCGGTCGCGACCGCTCCCTCACCGGCGCTGCCACGCGTCTCGAGGCCGCCCTCGAGGCGGCCGGTGTCGAGCACGACGTGAAGGAGTACGCGGAGGCGGGTCACTCGTTCCTCAACCACTCCGGGACACCCGGGTGGATGAAGCCGTTCACGCGGCCGCTGCATGCCGGCTACGTCGACACCGCGGCCGCCGACGCGTGGGACCGGATCCAGCGGATGTTCGACTCGGCGCTGCGCGACTGACTCAGCCCCGCATCCTCGCGCCCGTCAGCAGCTCGAGCCGGCGCACGCCGAAAGCCCATGCGGGAGTGGGATTCCCCTCGACGTCCTGCACGACCCAGTCGTCGACCCCGTGGCTCCACGTCGTCCGCACGGCGTCGCCCACCAAGGCCTCGACCTCGTCCGTCCCGCGCCAGGCCCACACCGCCGACGCCGACCCGGCGTAGGTGTCCGCGATCGGCGCGATCGAGTCGTGCGGCTCGCGGGCGCGCACATCGAGCAGGTGCACGCGCCGTGCCGCGTGCTCCACGGCGACGGAGAGCAGGTGGCGCGAGCCGGCGGCCGGGTCGTCGTAGTCGAGCACGACGTGCAGCACCGTCTCGCTCTCGTCGGGGGTGCGCAGAGAACCCGCCTCGACGAGGTGCACTCGCCCGACGTGCGCGCACCAGCGCGGGAGGTCCGCGACAAGGCCGGGGTCGGCGTCACCGACGAGGGCCGCCGCGTCCGCGCGCACGTCCGGGTGACCCAGCGTCGCGAGACACACCACCGACTGCAGGCCCAGCAACGACGTGGCGGCACGCGGATCGGCCAGCGCGTCTCGGCAGAAGGCGGCGAAGGAACGGTCCGTACCCGGTCCGCGGACGTCGAGCAGCCCGAGCAGGTAGCCCACGACTCCCTCGACGCGGAACGCGTCAGCCGTCTCGCCGATGCGCACCAGCTCGCGCATCAGCACGTCCAGCGGGGGCTGGTGACGCAGCCGGGCCGCGTCCGGGCCGGTGCCGCCCGGCGGCCCGGAGCGCCTCGGTCCTCGCGAGGGGCGGCGGCGCGAGACGGGAGTCATGGCGCGAACGGTACCGGCACCGACGTGCCCCGTACGCCGTGCGGTCACCGGGAATTCGTCACCTCGAACTGCTGCGGAGTGCTCAGGTACACCTCCGACCGGTCCGATACGAGTGTCATGACACCGAACGGCCCGGAGCCGATCGTGCGGGCGATGCTCGCGGCGGTCCACCGGCGCGACCACGCGCACTCGAGGTCATGCTGCCGTCCGCACAGCGTCGAGGTCGTCCACCTCGGGAGCGCCTCGATCGCGGTCTGTCACGACTGCGGCTTCGAGTCGGGCTTCCACACGGTGCGCGACTGCGAGCGCGCTGCCGCGGACCACCGGCTCACCACCGTCTGAGCGGCGTGAGGTCGGCACGGCGCATCCGGGCTGCGCTCGCGCGCGCTAGTTTCGACCCGTGACCGAGCCGACCACTCCTGCCGCGGGCTGGTACCCCGACCCCGCCGGGGGCGACGGCCTGCGCTGGTGGACGGGCACCACGTGGACCGACGACGTGCGCGCGAGCCCGTGGGCGTCGGCGACCCCGGTCTCCGCGGCACCGGTGACGCCCGTCGTCACCTCGGCCCCGCCGTCCGCCTCGTCGCCCTGGGCCTTCGAGCCGGCGCTCGCCCCCGTGGCCGGCGCGCCGGACCAGGGCGACGACGCGGTCCCCCGCCGGTCGATGCGCCCGCTGTGGCTCGTGGTCGGCGCGATCGTGGTGGCGATCGCCCTGGTCGCCGGGTCTGTCGCCGCGCTCGGCTCGCTCTCCTCGCGAAGCAAGCTCGACATGGCAGCGGTCGAGAACGACATCGCGCACCGGGTCGCGCAACGCACCGGCCTGGTGGCCACCGTCGACTGCCCCGACTCGGTCGACATCGAGGCGGGGACGACGTTCACCTGCTCGGTGACGACCGACGACGGCAACCAGCTCGACGTGGAGGTCCATCAGGACGACGACCAGGGCAACCTCACGGTCTCCGGCGTCCCGCAGTGACCGGCGAGTGCGTCGCTATCGTCCATCCGCTCAAGTCCGGCGGGCTCGACGCGGCGACCGACCGGCTCTCTCGCTGGGCGCACGCCGCGGGCGTCCCGACCCCGCACGTCGTGACGACCACGCCGGACTCGCACGGGACCGAGCAGGCGCGCGACGCCGTCGCCGCGGGCGCCGACCTCGTGCTCGCCTGGGGCGGCGACGGCACGGTGCGCGCGATCGCGGAGGGGCTCGCGGACTCCGGCGTACCGCTCGGCGTCGTGCCCGCCGGGACGGGCAACCTCCTGGCGCGCAACCTCGGCATCCCGCTCTCGCTGGGGGACGCGGCGACCGTGGCGTTCGAGGGTGCCGACCGTCGCGTCGACATCCTCGAGATCGGCCTGGGCGGGTCCGTGACGATCAGCACCGTGATCACGGGCCTGGGCATGGACGCGGTGCTCATCGACGCGCCCGAGGAGCTCAAGAACGCCATCGGGCCGTCGGCGTACGTCCTCAACACCGTGCGTGCCTTGCGGCACAAGAAGATGCGGGTGGGCGTCGCGGTCGACGGCGGAGCGCCTCGGTGGTTCTCTGCGCGCAGCGTCCTGGTGGCCAACGTCGGCGGCCTGCTCGCCGGGATGGACGTCGCGCCCGAGGCCGAGGTCGCCGACGGGCTGCTGCACGTGATCGTGCTGCCGCTCGGCCGACCGGTCGACTGGGTGCGCACGGGAGCGCGCATCATCGCGCGCCGCGGTGTCGAGGACACCTCACGGTTCCACCTGCAGGGCTCCAGCGCGTGGATCGTGGCGGCCGAGGCGCAGCCGCGTCAGGTCGACGGCGACCTCGTTGGCGAGGGCCGCACGATCCAGGCCCGGGTTCGACCGGGAGCCCTCACGGTGCGGGTGCCGCGCCGGTCGGCGGACGCCTGAGCGCCCTCGGGACTAGGGCTTGCCCTTGGTCGAGCTGTGCGCGAGCCACTGGGCCCAGGGCATGTTGTACGGCGCACCGAGGCCGTTCCAGAACTCCATAGCCCGCGGCGTGCCGGTCGTCACCACCGCGTCGCCCGGGATCACGTGGTCGAAGAACCACTGCGAGTCCGACGTCGTCAGGTTCGTGCAGCCGTGCGACCCGTTGTAGCGGCCCAACCTCGCGGTAGCCCACGGAGCACCGTGCACGAACTCGCCGGTCGGCGTGATGCGCACCGCCCAGGGCACCTGCAGGTCGTACTGGTCCTTCGGGTCCGTGATGCCGGCGGCGACGCTGGTCATGTGGCGCAGCGCGTCCTTCTCCATCACGGCCTTGATGCCGGACCGGGTCTCGAAACCCTTCTTGCCCAAGGACGTCCGGAAGACCTTGACCGGCTTGCCGTCGATGACGACGGTGAAGCGGTCCTTGACGCCGTCGACCATGGCGACGAGGGAGCGGGCGGTGCGCAGCGTGTGCGTGCGCGACGTCGACGCGTCACCGACGTAGCTCAGGGTCGGGCTGTGCGCGACCTCCACGCCGGCGAGGGTGAGCCGCACCTCGATCGTCGCGTGACCCGGCCAGAAGCCGGGGAGGCGGAACATCGCGGTGGTGCTGTTGCGCCAGTACCACGCACCGTTGGAGAACAGCCCGTTGACGTAGACGTGCATGCGGTGCTCGGCGGCCGCCCGGTCGACCACGGGGACGCTGAACTTCGCCGTGATCGGGTAGGCGACCCCGATGACGGTGCCGGCGGCCGGAGTGACGGTGACGTGGAAGGCCGCGGTCGGGATCGGCTGCGCGGGCGGCGCGGGCCGCGGGGCCGGAGCCGTGGGGATCGGCGTCGGGGTCGGTGCGACTGTCGCCGCTCCCGCGGGGGCGGCGAACAGACCGACCGCCAGGGCGACCGAGGCGCCGAGCAGGAGCGGGAGCCGGACCACGGCGCACAGGGCGCGTGCTCGGGTCACGTTCGGGGTCCTTCCGGCGGCACAGTGAGGGGGCGGGCCAGCGGCGCGCAACCCCCAGTGTACGGCTCAGCGAAGGACGACCACCTCGTCGCCGACCCGCGACCAGCCGTAGAGCCACACGGCGTCGGCCCGGGACTGCCGGACGCAGCCCCCGGACCCGATGGCGCGACCGAGCTGGCTCTCCGACTGGATCGGCGCGCCGCCGACGTAGCGCGGGATGGTGTGGAAGCCGATGCGC
>Ga0302291_10000512_pt1 | contig 11409 bp, 13 predicted proteins | sample III_Fen_N1_4_FD_194548 | JGI IMG/M metagenome (GOLD analysis project Ga0302291, IMG submission 194548) | Peat permafrost microbial communities from Stordalen Mire near Abisko, Sweden - III_Fen_N1_4 | ecosystem: Environmental > Terrestrial > Soil > Wetlands > Permafrost | place: Sweden: Abisko... | reverse complement strand
GAGCAGCTCCTGCTTGTTGCGCACGTGCCAGTACAACGCGGGCGCCTTGACGTCGAGCCGCGCCGCCACCGCGCGCACGGTCACCCCGTCGATGCCCTGCTCGTCCAGCACGTCGAGTGCGGCGGCGACGATGCTCTCGCGGCTGAGTCGGGCGGTCACGATTGACACCTTAACAACGTTAAGCGATGCTGGACCGGTCCTGAACTTAGTTAAGGAGCGTGTCATGCGTGCAGCCGTCATCACCGGTCCCGACGTCGGGCCGGTCTGCGGGGAGTTCTCCGAACCGGAGGTGCTGCCCGGCTACCAGCTGCTGGACCTCGTCGCCGCCGGGATCCACCAGGTCACGAGGTCGACCGCCGCCGGGCGCCACTACGGCAGCGCGCATCGCTACCCGGCGGTGCCGGGCCTCGACGCCGTCGCTCGGACCGCCGACGGACGCCTCGTCTACACCGGGTGGCCGCGGGCGCCCTGGGGAACGATGGCCGAGCGCATGGCCACGCCCCTCGCCCTGGACCTTCCGGCGGGCGCGGACCCGCTCGCGATCGCCGCGGGGGTCAACCCCGGCATGGCCGGATGGCTGGCCCTCAGCGCGCGCCGCGAGGAGGTGGGCGCTCTCGGCACGGTCGTGGTGCTGGGGGCCACCGGGATGGCCGGCGGCATGGCGGTCCAGTCGGCATTCGCGCTGGGCGCCGACCGGGTGGTGGCAGCCGGTCGCGATCCTGGGGAGCTCGAACGACTGGCCGCGCGGGGCGCGGTCACCGTCTCGCTCGGCTCCGGCGACCCGGCCGCCGGGCTCGCCGAGGCCATCGGCGGCGTCTCGCCCTCGGTGGTGCTCGACTTCGTCTGGGGCCCGGTCGCCGAGGCGGCGTTCGCTGCGCTCAGCCGTACCGGCCTCGAGCAGGACGACGCCGACATCAGCTACGTGCAGATCGGCGCCCTCGGCGGCCGGGACGCCGCTGTGCCGGCGGCGCTGCTGCGCAGCCGGCACCTGAAGATCGTCGGCAGTGGTGCCGGTTCGGTCTCCACCGAGCGACTGATGTCCGAGCTGCCACGCGTGATGGAGCTCATCGCCGACGGGACCCTCGAGGCACCGCACGCCGTCTACCCGCTCCAGGGCGTCGGCGAGGCGTGGAGCCACCGCGGTCCCGCGCGCGCACTCGTTGTCCCCGGCTGAACCCACCGACGGCGGGCGCTCGTCGGCCGCGCCGGCTCGGTCGGCATCGCGGTGCCACTATTAGGCACAACCAGATAGCGGGTATAGCCTCATCGCGTGACCGCAGATCCCCGTGACCCGCAGCTCCTCAAGGGTGTGCTGCCGATGCTCGTGCTCGCCCTGCTCACCGAGCGGGAGTCGTACGGGTACGAGCTCGTGACCCGGCTGCAGGCTGACGGGCTCACCGACATGTCCTCCGGAACGGTCTACCCGGTGCTGACCCGCCTCGAGCGCGAGGGACACATCGCCTCGCGCCTGGTCGCATCGTCGTCCGGACCGGCCCGCAAGTACTACGTGCCCACCGCCGGCGGTGCTGCCGAGCTGGCCCGCGCCACGCGTTCCTGGACCCAGTTCGTGAGCACCGTGGGCTCTGCGCTCGGCCGCGCCGACCCGAGCCACACGCCCGACGAACGACCGAGCGAACCCACCACCGAGGAGCCTTCATGAACCCGTCGCCCGCTGCCCGACTCCGCCTCTCCGACCGGGCCCGGCGCGAGTGGTTCATCACCAAGGTCGACTTTCTCGCTCAGGACGTGCCGGGCGGCTACCGCAAGGGGATGCGCCGCGAGCTGAGGTCCGACCTGACCGCCGCAGCCGGCGACGTCGGGATGGCCCGCGCGGTCAGAGACCTCGGCTCGGCGGCGGCCCTGGCGCAGGGGCTGAAGCTGGCCGAGGGACGAAAGCTGTGGCACCCCTGGACCGGGGTGATCACGTTCGCCGTCATCCTTTACGCCTGGGCCGGCATGCTCCTGGCAACCATGAACGCGCTGATCGCCGCAGCGCGCCAGCTCGGCAACGGCGGCACCGTGACCGTCCATGCGTCCTGGCTCGGAGCGACCGCCACGGTCACGGAGGGCCAACGGCTCTCGGGCAGTGTCGAGACCTCAGTCGTCGCCATCGCGGTCATGGTCATCGTCCCGCTCATCGCGGCCCGCGCCTGGCGCTACCGCCCGGCCTCGCTGCAGCAGCGGCTGACCACCAGCCGGGCCGACCGGCGATGACACCGCCTGGGTCGCACCCGGGGAGCGCCGCGACCTGCGCTGCCACCAGGTGTCCAGCAGCACCACGCCCGACACCACGCCCACCGCGAGGACGATCGACGCCAGCACGTCCGTGAGCCAGTGGTCGCCCAGGTAGAGCCTGCTGATCGCCATCACGGTGGTCAGCACGATCGCCGCACCGAACCCCAGCCAGGCCCGCGGCGCGCTCGGCCGTGCGCGCCACCACAGATAGGCCAGCGCCAGGGTGAACGTGGCCGTCCCGATGGTGTGGCCGGAGGGGAACGACAGCGTCCGCTCCACGGGGCCGAGCATCAGGTCGGCAGGGGGACGTGCCCGTCCGACGACCTGCTTGAGAACGACCGACACCAGCTCGGCGCCGCCGAGCGCCACCGCGAGGAGGAAGGCCTCGACCCGGCGACGCCGCAGCGCCAGCAGGAGCACCGTGAGCACGGCAACGACCGTGAGCACCACCTCGCCGCCGGCCGTGGTCACGTCGGTCAGCAGGGTCGTCGCCATCGGCTGCCGATGGGCGACCAGCCAGCCGAGGGTCGGCCGGTCCCAGAGGGACAGATCGCCGCCCTCGCCGACGCCGTCGAGGAGCCACGCGGTGCCCGACACGCTCAGCGCGATGAGGGCCAGGAGCACGGCCGCACGGGCCCGCCACGGCGCGAGCCGGTTCTGGTCGTCGAGCGCGAGCTCAGTCATCGGAGCCTCCTTTCCGGCACGGGAGCGACAAGTGTCGCCCCCCGCACCTGGGAGGAACCTGAATCCGCAGCGTCACAGCCGCCGGCGCGACCGGTCCCCGTTGGTCGCGTCGGAGGTCCACTCGGGCAGGGTGATCACTGCCCGCACGCCCCGTCCGAGGCCGGGGCTCTCGAGCCTGACCCGCCCACCCTGGGCCTCGACGAGGCTCCGGGTGATCGCCAGCCCGATCCCGCTGCCGCCGGAGTCGCGGGTCCGCCCGTCGTCGACCCGGTAGAAGCGCTCGAAGACCCGCGGCAGGTGCTCGGCGGCGATGCCGTCGCCGGTGTCGGTGACCGTGATCTCCACGACGGCCCCGACCTGGTGGCCGTCGACCAGCACCGTGCCGCCTCGGGGCGTGTGCCGGATCGCGTTCGAGAGGAGGTTCGACAGCGCCTCGTGCAGCCGATCCGGGTCCACCAGCACCTGGCTGACGGCCCCGCCGCCCGCGCCAACGCCCGCGCCACCCCCGGTCAGCACCAAGACTCCCGCAGCGCCCGCCACCGGCGAGGCCGCATCGGCAGCTGCCGCGACGAGCTGGTCGACGGGCATCGGGCGCAGCCGCAGGTCGAGTCGACGCTCTTCGGCACGGGACACGAGGTCGAGGTCCTCGACGAGCCGCTCGATGCGGGCCAGCTCGGCGTCCACCCGCGCGAACGTGGTGCGGTCGGCGGGCAGCACGCCGTCGGCCACCGCTTCGTGGTAGCCGCGCACGCTCGTCAGCGGGGTGCGGAGCTCGTGGGCGAGGTCGCGCAGCATCTCGGCGCGGGTCCGCTCGGTCGCGGCCAGGTCGGCGGCCATCTGGTTGAACGCACGGGCCAGCGTGGCGATCTCGGAGCCGAATCCGTCTTCGTTCACGCGTGCGGCGTAGTCGCCGGCCGCCAGCGCGGAGGCCGCACGGGACAGCTCGTCGATCGGGCGCATCGCCCGGCGGGCGACGAAGAGCCCGATGGCGAGGGCCGCGATCGTCGCGGTCGTCATGGCCACGGCCAACGCGAACAGCACGGCCCGGGCGAAGGCCATGTCCAGGTGCTGCGCCAGCTCGGAGCTGACGGGGCCGACCGTGCGCGCCACGTGCGTGCGGAACAGCCCCGGAGCCAGGCTCAGCGCGACGAGCAGGAGCGTCGTCCCGCCGACCAGGACGATCAGGAGCTGGGTCAGGAGCAGGCGCGCGCCGAAGCTGCCCCGCGGCGGGAGCATCAGCCCTCGCCCATCCGGTAGCCGATGCCGCGCACCGTGCGCACGTACCGGGGGGCCGTCGGGTCGTCGCCGAGCTTGCGGCGCAGGTTGGCCACGTGCACGTCGATCACGTGGTCGTCCCCATACCGGTCGTCGCCCCAGACGGCCGCGAGCAGCCGACGCCGTTCGACCACGGTCCGCGGGTGGGCGGAGAGCGCCTCGAGGAGGTCGAACTCGGTGCGCGTCAGCTCGACCGGTACCCCGCCCACGCTGACCTCGTGCCCCTCGGCGTCGATGACGAGGTCTCCGAACCGGCGCACGCCCCGCCCGTCGCGCGGCTCGTCGGTGCTCCGGGAGGGCCGCGGCCGGCGCAGCATGGCCTGCACGCGGGCACTGAGCTCACGCGGGGAGAAGGGTTTGACCACGTAGTCGTCGGCGCCGACGGACAGCCCGACCACCCGGTCGACCTCGTCGCCCCGCGCGGTGAGCATCAGCACGTACGCGTCGGAGAACGTGCGCACCTGACGACAGACCTCGACACCGTCGATGCCGGGCAGCATCACGTCGAGCAGGATGACGTCGGGTGCGGCCTCACGGGCGAGCTCGACCCCCCGCTCGCCGTCTCCGGCGACCTCCACCTGATAGCCCTCATGGCCCAGGTACTCCGCGACGAGGTGGGCGATCGCAGGATCGTCCTCGACCACCAGGATGCGGGCCCGGGCTGCTGTCACGGGGCGTCCGTCGTGTCCACGTGCTCACCGTGCCACGAGTGGAGCCACGCGGCGCCCTTCATGGCGTTGGCCGCGTGCCCGGCATCATGGGGCCGAACCCCGACCCGGACTGCGGCCCCTGCCGGGACTGCGGCCCCTGCCGGGAACCCGGCCCTGACCTGGAACCCGGACCGAACCCGGGCCCGGTCCAGTCCCGGTCCATCATCGAGCGGTGGTGGCCGAAGTCGTCGCGACCACCGCGATCCCACGCCCCCGCGTGCCCACCCTGGGCGAGCATCACGGCGAGCGAGCCGAGCAGCGCGACGAGCGCGACCGCCGGCACCCACCACGACCGCCACGCCCGCGTCATCGGGGGCCCGCATCTCCGGCGGAGCGGGCCGAGGCCAACGTCGCCCGCATCGTGCGGTAGGTGTCCACATCGATCTCCCCGGCCGCGAACCGGCGATCAAGGATCTGCTCGGGCGTCTCGCGGAATCCACCGCCACCCGGCAGACCGGGATGAGCCTGCCCGCGGGGGAACGCGCGGGCGACCAACCAGACGACCAGGACGATCAGCGCGACCCAGAACACCACCATCGCGATCCAACCGCCCGCACTCATGCCCCACCCGTAGCCCATCATCGTCTGGCCTCTCTCCTGCGGTATCGAGAAGCCCATGCTGCGCCCGGCGACTCAAGGATCCCCGGGCCGCTCCCTCAAGATCTGGTCAGGGTCCGGAACTTGTCGACCCCCGACGCGGAGACCAAGCGGCGAGCTCACCGTTGCTGCCACCACGGCTCTCGTCCCCTCGGGACTGGGGCATCTCTCGGCGGTAACACATCGTTACGCTAGTGATACTGTGTTACTGGCCCGATCGGACGGGCTCACCCGCAGAAGGAGTCCACGCGTGAGCGCGAAGAGTGCCGGGCCAGGCGCGCACCCGCGGCCCCGCCGTGAGCGCACCCGCCTCGCCACCGTGGAAGAGATCAAGGCGACGGCGTTCCGTCTCATGCGCGAGCAGGGCAGCACCGACGTGCGGTTCGCCGACATCGCCCGCGCCATTGGCGTGACCGGCCCCGCCCTGTATCGCTACTTCGACGGCCGCGACGAGCTCCTCACGGCCCTGATGGCCGACGGGTACGACACCCTTGGGCGCCGCATCGCCGAGGCGCGCACGGGCGTCCCGGATGCCGACCTGGGGGGGCGCCTGCTCGCCCTCGCACGGGCGTTCCGCGAGTGGGCCCGCGCCGAGCCGTACCAGTTTGCTCTGGTGTTCGGCATGCCGGTCCCGGGCTACGCCGCACCGACGACGGCCCTCACCGTGGCAGCCGACGGTGCGATCGACCAGCTCGCCACCCTGTTCATCGACGCGTCCGAGCGCGGTGTGCTGCGACCACCGCTGATCCGCGAGGTGTCCGTCCCGTCGGTCGACTGGCAGGCCATCACGCCCCTCGACCTGGGTGTGCTGATCCCGCCGGAGAGCCTCCAGGCGATGCTGCAGCTCTGGGCGATGCTGCTGGGCTTCGCGTCGCTGGAGGTCTACGGCCAACTCGACTGGATGGCTCCCGAAGCGCGCGACGCGCTCTTCTTCAGCCATGTCCAGCTCGCCGCCGAGGTCGCCGGGCTGCCGGCGCCGCCACCCTGAGCCCTGAGCTTCCGCCGGTGTCCTTGTCGATGGGGAGAAGAAGATGATCCTGGCCGTCGCGTCCGTCAGGTTTCGCGCCATGGGTAGCGGCGCGAGGTACGGCAGGTGCCGATCTCGCACGGCGAGGTCCTCGAGCACGCACGTTCGCCGGCCGTTGCGCGGGAGCGTGAGCTCGTGACCGCGGCGATCGTCGTGCGTGGTCTCGTCAAGACGTTCGGTCAGACGCGCGCCCTGGACGGGCTCGACCTGGTCGTCGAGGCGGGCGAGGTGCACGGCTTCCTGGGCCCGAACGGCGCGGGGAAGACCACGACCATCCGGGTGCTGCTCGGCCTGCTGCGGGCAGATGCGGGGCACGCGGAGCTGTTGGGCGGTGATCCGTGGCGCGACGCCGTCGAGCTGCATCGCCGGCTGGCGTACGTGCCCGGTGACGTCAGCCTGTGGCCCAAGCTCAGCGGGGGCGAGGTGATCGACGTCTTCGGTCGGCTGCGCGGCGATCTGGACCCCACTCGCCGCGACGAGCTGCTCGAGCGCTTCGAGCTCGACCCGACGAAGAGGGCTCGCACCTACTCCAAGGGCAACCGGCAGAAGGTGGGCCTGGTGGCGGCCTTGGCCTCCCGCGCCGAGCTGCTGATCCTCGACGAGCCGACCTCGGGCCTGGACCCGCTGATGGAGTCGGTCTTCCAGGACTGCATCAGCGAGGTCAAGGCGGAAGGTCGAACGGTGCTGCTGTCCAGCCACATCCTGGCCGAGGTCGAGGCGCTGTGCGATCGCGTCAGCATCATCCGCGCGGGTCGCACACGACGAAGCGGGACGCTCGACGAGCTCAGACACCTGGCCCGCACGTCGATCTCCGCGCAGACCAAGCGTCCCGCCGAGGCCATCGCCGGCCTGCCCGGCGTCCACGGCGTCGTGATCGATGGGATCCGCGTCCGCTTCGACGTCGACACCGATCACCTCGACGACGCCGTACGCCTGCTCGGCGAACTGGGCCTGCGTAGCCTGAACTGCCACCCACCCACGCTCGAGGAGCTGTTCCTGGGGCAGTACCGCGACGAGCCCGCCGGCGACGGGGTCACCGTCGAGCCCGATCGCGAGACCGTGCCGTGACGACGACGATCACGGGCCGAGACCGTGCCGTGACGACCACGGTCACGGGTCTGACGGGCACCACCACGCTGACGCGATTCGTCGTGCGCCGGGACCGGGTGCGGATCGTGGTCTGGGTCGTTGGGATCGCCCTCCTGATGACCCTGATGGCGGCAAGCGTCAAGGGGCTGTTCCCCACCCAGGCCACCCTCGACCAGGCGGCCGCCGCGTCCCAGGGGAACGCCGCCGCCATCGCGTTCAACGGCCCCGATCAGGGCCTGGACACCCTCGGTGGAGAAGTGGCGTTCCAGGCCGGAGCGATGGGCCTGGTGGTCGTGGCCCTGATGAGCATGCTGATGATCGGCAGGCTCACCCGCGGGGAGGAAGAGTCCGGCCGCCTGGAGATGGTGCGCTCGTTGCCGGTCGGACGCCATGCACCCACCGCCGCGGCCGGCCTCATCGTCGCCGCCATGAACCTGGCCGTCGGTGCTCTGGTGATGCTCGCCCTGCTCGGTGCGCATCTCCCGCTGACCGGGTCCCTCACCTTCGGGGTCTCGTTCACCCTGACCGGGCTGCTGTTCGCCGGCGTGGCTCTGGTGGCAGCACAGGTCACCGAGAACACCCGGGTCGTGTACGGCATCACCGGGGCAGTGCTGGGCGCGTCGTTCGTGCTGCGCGCCGTGGGCGACATCGGTGACGGCACGCTGTCGTGGTTCTCGCCGCTCGGGTGGGCGCAGAAGACGCGCCCGTTCGCCGGTGAACGGTGGTGGCCCTTCGTGCCACTGCTCGCGATGACGGCAGCGCTGATCGTGGCCACCGGCGCTCTGGCCGCCAGGCGAGATCTTGGCGGCGGTCTGGTGCCACCCAGGCCAGGTCCACCACGAGCCTCGCGCGCCCTCGGGCACCCCCTCGGGCTCGCCCTTCGACTCCAGCGGGGCAGCCTCATCGGGTGGAGCATCGGGCTGTTCTTCGCCGGCCTGGCCTACGGCGGGATCACCAACAGCGTCGACAGCTTCGTCCGCGACAACAAGGCACTCGCCGACATGCTGGCCCCGGAAGGGTCGGCCAGCCTCACCGACTCCTACCTCGCCACGTCCTTCGGCATCCTGGCGCTCATCGGTACGGGCTTCGCCGTCCAGTCGGCCCTCCGGCTGCGGACCGAGGAGACATCCCTGCACGCCGAACCGGTCTTGGCGACCCCGTTGGCCCGGTGGCGGTGGGCGACGAGTCACCTCACGGTGGCCGTCGGCGGAAGTGTGATCGTGCTCGTCGTCGCCGGACTCGCTGTCGGGGTGGGTTACGGCGCCGGTGGCGGCGATCTCGCCCGTCTGCCCGGCTTGGTCGGCGCGGCCCTGGTCTACACGCCGGCCCTGTGGCTGCTGGTGGGCATCGCCGTCGCACTCGTCGGGCTGGTCCCGCGTGCCGCAGGAGCGACCTGGGCTGTCCTCGCGGGGTGCTTCGTCGTCGGCCTGCTCGGCAAGGTCCTCAAGCTGCCGAGGTGGGTGATGACGGCTTCGCCGTTCCAGCACGTGCCCAGGCTTCCCGCCGCCACCCTCCGCCTCCTGCCGCTCGTCGTGCTCACGGTGATCGCCGCCGGCCTCACGGTGGCGGGCCTCGTCGGCCTTCGGCGGCGGGACATCGGCTGAGAGAGCCGTCCGGGCTCGTGACTTGACGAATCCTTCATGTAGTAAGATGTGCGGGTTGTCGATCCGAGGAGCGTCGTGCCCGTCCCGCTGTACCAGGCCAAGGCGGAGCTGTTCCGCACGCTCGGGCACCCGGCCCGGATCCGCATCCTCGAGCTGCTGACCGAGCGCGACCAGGCGGTGCACGAGCTGCTGGCGCAGGTCGAGATCGAGGCATCCAACCTCTCCCAGCAGCTGGCCGTGCTGCGCCGTGCCGGGCTCGTCGTGCAGCGCCGCCAGGGCGCCGAGGTGGTCTACGCCGCAGCCGTGCCCGGCGTCGCCGAGCTGATGAGTACCGCGCGCCACCTGCTCGGCGCGCTGCTCGACGACCGCGGTGCGCTCAAGGCCGAGCTCGACCGCGAGACCACCGCGTGAGCTTGCGCGGCCTGGTCCGGCTCGCCCGCCGGACCGGGCGCATCGCCGAGCCCGCCCCGCCGCCGCCCGCGCACCCCGCCGCATCCGCGTCCGACGACGAGCTTTCCGGCCAGGCGTTCACGCCGCCCGCCGCGCTGCGTGGCAGCGCCCAGGTGCGGCACGTCGACGCCGGGTCGTGCAACGGCTGCGAGATCGAGCTCGCCGCTGCGTTCGGGCCGGTGTACGACGCCGAGCGGTACGGCGTCCGGCTGGTCGCCTCGCCGCGGCACGCGGACGTCGTGCTCGTCACGGGCGTGGTGACGGCGAACATGGCCGAGCCGCTGCGGCTGACGGTCGCCGCGACCCCACGCCCGCGCGTCGTCGTCGCGTGCGGCGACTGCGCGCTGGGCCGCGGCGCCTTCCACGACGGGTACGCGGTCGTCGGCGGGGTGCACGACGTGGTGCCGGTCGACCTGCAGGTGCCGGGCTGCCCGCCCGAGCCGGACGCGATCGTCGCGGCACTGCGACGGGTGACCGGGCGATGAGCGCGGTGACCGCCGGGCTGCTCGCGCAGCCCGCACTCGCGATCGTCGCGATCGTCGTCGCGATGGTGACGCGCGGGCGGCTGCGCAACACGGCGGCCGGGCTGGCCTGCGCGGCCCTCGGTGCGGTGGGGGCGGTGACCGGCGCGCTCGCGCTCGGCGGCGGCCACGGCGCGCTCCGGGTGCCCCTGGCCCTGCCGCTGCCACCCCTGCAGCTGGCGCCGACGCCGCTCGGTGGCGTGTTCATGCTGGTCGCGGGCGCGGTCGGCGTGCTGGCCTCGATGTACGCGATCAGCTACGTGCACGGCCCCACCGCGTCGCGGACCCAGTGGATCGCGCTGGCCGTGTTCCTGCTCGGCATGCAGCTGGTGCCCGCCGCGGCCGACGTGGTGGGGTTCCTCGCCGCGTGGGAGCTGATGGCCGCGGCGTCCACCGTGCTGGTCCTGGCCGAGCACGCGCAGCGGTCCGCCGCCCGCGAGGCCGGGCTCTGGTACGCGGTGCTGACCCACCTGAGCATGGTCGCGATCACCGCGGGCTTCGCCGTGCTGGCCACCGCCGGGGGCGGCACGGCGTTCGCCGACCTGGCGCACGTCGACGCGGCCGGCGGTGCCGGCGGTGCCGCGAGCCTGGGCTTCGTGCTGCTCGTCGTCGGCTTCGCCGCCATGGCCGGGCTCGTCCCGCTGCTCGTGTGGCTGCCCCGCGCCCACCCGGAGGCGCCGAGCCACGCATCGGCCCTGATGAGCGGCGCGATGGTGACGATGGGCGTCTACGGGATCCTGCTGCTCACCGTCCGGCTCATGCCCGCCGGACCCACCTGGTGGGCCGGCCTGCTCATCGTGCTCGGCGCCGTCTCCGCGGTGTACGGCGTGCTGCACGCCGCGGTGGCCACCGACCTCAAGCGACTGCTCGCCTCCTCCACCACGGAGAACGTCGGGCTGATGGTGCTCGCGGCCGGCCTCTCCTTCCTGTTCGCCCGGCACGGCATGCCCGGACCGGCCGCGGCCGCCTCGCTCGCCGCGCTGCTCCTCGTCGTGGGCCATGCCGCGTTCAAGTCCACCGCGTTCCTCGCCGCGGGCGCGGTGCTGCGGGCCACCGGCGAGCGGGACCTGGACCGCCTCGGCGGGCTGGTTCGCGGCATGCCGTGGACGGCGGCCGCCTTCGGGGTGGCGGCGCTCGGCGCCGCGGCCCTGCCGGTCACCGGCACCTTCGTCGCGGAGTGGACCCTGCTGCAGTCGCTCGTCGGAGGCTCGCGGCCC
>Ga0302291_10000511_pt1 | contig 11419 bp, 6 predicted proteins | sample III_Fen_N1_4_FD_194548 | JGI IMG/M metagenome (GOLD analysis project Ga0302291, IMG submission 194548) | Peat permafrost microbial communities from Stordalen Mire near Abisko, Sweden - III_Fen_N1_4 | ecosystem: Environmental > Terrestrial > Soil > Wetlands > Permafrost | place: Sweden: Abisko... | reverse complement strand
CTGGCCGCGGCCGCCGGGGTGGACGCCGACATCGTGCACGTGCCCTCCGACGCGATCGCCGCCGCGGACCCGGACTGGGGTGCCGGCCTGCTCGGCGACAAGGCGCACAGCATGGTGTTCGACACCACCAAGCTGCGCCGCGTGGTGCCGGACTTCGTCGCGACGATCCCGTTCGAGGTCGGCGCGCGCGAGATCGTCGACTGGCACGACGAGGACAGCGCGCGGCGCCGCGTCGACGACCGCCTGGACGCCGTGATGGACGACCTCGCGGCGCGCTTCCGGGTCGCCTGAGCGGACAGGCTCGGGCGATGAGCCGGCAGGCTCAGGCCCCCTCGACCACCGCGACGGCCTGCCGGGCGATCGCCAGCTCCTCGTTCGTCGGCAGCACGAGCACGGTCACCGGGCTGTCGTCGGTCGAGATGACCTTCGGGCCGCCACGGCCGGCGTTGCGCGCCGGGTCGAGGACGATGCCCAGCGGCTCGAGGCCGGCGCAGGTCGCCGCGCGGACGATGTCGTCGTTCTCGCCGACCCCCGCGGTGAACGTCAGCACGTCGAGGCGGCCCAGCACCGCGTGATAGGCGCCGATGTACTTCTTCAGCCGGTGCACGTAGACGTCGAGGGCGAGCCGCGCATCGGCGTCCCCCTCCGCGATCAGCTCGTGCAGGCGGCGGAAGTCGTTCTCACCGGACAGGCCCTTGATGCCCGAGCGCCGGTTGAGCAGGTCGTCGATCTCGTCGATCGACATGCCGCCGTTGCGGTGCAGGTGGAAGACGACGGCCGGGTCGATGTCGCCGGACCGGGTGCCCATGACGAGGCCCTCGAGCGGCGTCAGCCCCATCGAGGTGTCCACGGCCTGCCCACCGGCCACGGCCGACGCGGACGCGCCGTTGCCCAGGTGCAGCACGATCTGGTTCAGCCCCTCGAGGGGCCGTCCCAGGTAGCGGGCCACCTCGCCCGACACGTACTGGTGCGACGTGCCGTGGGCGCCGTACCGGCGCACCTGGTGCGCGGCGGCGACGTCCTTGTCGATCGCGTACGTCGCGGCGGCGGCCGGCAGCGAGCGGAAGAACGCCGTGTCGAAGACGGCCACCTGCGGCACGTCGGGCAGCAGGTCGCGCGCGGCCCGGATGCCGGTGAGGTGGGCCGGGTTGTGCAGCGGCGCCAGCGGCGACAGCGAGCCGATCTTCGCCACCACGTCGTCGTCGATGAGCGCGGGGCCGTCGAACAGCGCGCCGCCCTGCACCACGCGGTGGCCGACCGCGACGACGTTCGCGTCGTGCAGCGACGGCCCGACCTCCTCGAACAGGCCGAGCACCAGGCGCATCCCGGCGCCGTGGTCGGGGATCGCCAGCTCGCGCTTGGTCGTCGTTCCGGCGTAGGTGTGCTTGAGCGCCCCGGACTCCTCGCCGATCTGCTCGACGAGGCCGGACGCGATCGCCGTGCCGCGCACCGGGTCGACCAGCTGGTACTTGATGGACGACGAGCCGGAGTTGACCACCAGGACGGTCTCGTCGACGGTGGGAGTGGCGGGGGTGCTCATCGCGGTGACGTCTCCAGGGTGGTGGGGGTGCTCGGGGTGGCGGCGGCCAGCGCCGCGAGGGCCTGCGCCTGGATCGCCGTGATGGCGACCGTGTTGACGATGTCCTGCACCAGTGCGCCGCGGGACAGGTCGTTGACCGGTGCCCGCAGGCCCTGCAGCACCGGGCCGACGGCGACCGCGCCGGCGGAGCGCTGCACGGCCTTGTAGGTGTTGTTGCCGGTGTTGAGGTCGGGGAAGACGAACACCGTCGCCCGCCCGGCCACGGCCGAGTCCGGCAGCTTGGTCTTCGCGACGGACGCGTCCACCGCGGCGTCGTACTGGATCGGCCCCTCGACGGACAGGTCGGGCCGGCGTTCGCGGACCAGCGCGGTGGCCGCGCGGACCTTGTCCACGTCGGCGCCGGTGCCGGACTCGCCGGTGGAGTACGACAGCATGGCGATCCGCGGCTCGATGCCGAACTGCGCCGCGGTCGCCGCCGACGAGATGGCGATGTCCGCCAGCTGCTCCGCCGTCGGGTCGGGGATCACCGCGCAGTCGGCGTACACCAGCACGCGGTCCTCGAGGCACATGAGGAAGCAGGACGAGACGTTGTTCACGCCCGGCGCGGTCTTGATGATCTCGAAGGCCGGCTTGATGGTGTGCGCCGTGGTGTGGATGGCGCCGGACACCATGCCGTCGGCCATCCCGAGCTTGACCATCATGGTGCCGAAGTAGGACACCGACGAGACGATCTCCCGCGCCCGCTCCACCGTCATGCCCTTGTGCTTGCGCAGCTGCGCGTACTCGACGGCGAACCGCTCCAGCATCTCGCCGTCCTTGGGCTCGATGATGTCGGCGTCGTCGAGCACCAGGCCGAGCTCGGTGCCGCGGGCCCGGATCGCGGCCTCGTCGCCGAGGATCGTCAGGTCGGCCACGTTGCGCGCCAGCAGGGTGGAGGCGGCGCGCAGGATGCGGTCGTCGCCGCCCTCGGGCAGCACGATGTGCTTGCGGTCCGAGCGCGCCCGGTCGAGCAGCGCGTACTCGAACATCAGCGGCGTCACCACGGCCACCCGCGGCACGTCGAGCGCGGCGAGCAGCCCCGCGCCGTCCACGTGGGTCTCGAACAGCGAGAGCGCGGTGTCGATCTTGCGCTGCGACGCCCGGGTCAGCCGGCCGCGGGTATTCGCCGCGAGGGTCGCGGAGCGGAAGGTGCCGAGGTCGGTGGACAGCAGCGGCAGGCGCGAGCCCAGCCCACCGAGCAGCCGCCCGATGGTCGGCGCGGGAACCATGCCGCCGGTGAGCACGATCCCGGAGAGGCTGGCGAAGCTCTCCGCCTGGTGGGCCAGCAGCAGGCCGAGCAGCACGTCGTGCCGGTCGCCCGGGGTGATCACCACGGCGCCGGGGCGCAGCCGGTCCAGCAGGTGCTCCACGCTCATCGCACCCACCAGCACGTCGAGCACCTCGCGGGACATCAGCTCCTCGTCGCCGCCGATCAGGCGGGCACCCACGGTGTCGGCCAGCTCGCGCAGCGTGGGCGCGATGAGCAGCGGGTCCTCCGGCATCGCCCAGGCCGGCACGCCCGGCGTCGCGATCCGGGCCCGGATCTCGTCCAGGTCGTCGGGCGCGCACCGGTTGGCCACCACCGCGACCACCTGCGCGTGGTTCGCGTCCATCTCGGCCAGGCCGAGCTCCACCACCTGGTGCACCTGGTCCGGCGTGCGGCCCCGGCCGCTGACGACGAGCACGGTGGGTGCGCCGAGGTTGGCCGCCACGCGGGCGTTGTAGGCCAGCTCGGTGGGCCCGGCGACGTCGGTGTAGTCCGACCCCACGACGACCACCGCGTCGCAGCGCCGGTCGACGTCGTGGAACCGCTGGACGATGCGCGCGAGCGCCGCGTCCGGGTCGTCGAGCACCTGCTCGTAGGTGACGCCGACGGCGTCGTCGTAGGCCAGGTCGACACCGTCGTGCGCCAGCAGCAGCTCGAGCACGTAGTCGCGCTCCTCCGTGGAACGCGCCACCGGCCGGAACACCCCCACCCGTTGCACGGTGCGGGTGAGCAGGTCGACGAGGCCGAGGGCCACGGTCGACTTACCGGTGTCACCCTCCGGGGAGGCGATGTAGATGGTGCGGGCCACGGTGGGCATCTCCTGGTTCGTGCCGTGCAGGGGTCAGGCGGGAGCGGACGGGGTGGTGCGGCTGGTCGGGCTACTCGTTGTCGCCGCCCGTCGCGATGGTGGCGGCCACCTGGCCGGAGTCGGCGGCGTCACCGGCGTCCGGCCACACCCAGTCGCGCACCTCGGGCAGGTCGTCGCCGAACTTGCGGGTCCACTGCCGGGCGGCGAGCCGGGCGTCGACCATCTCCTGGCGCAGGCCGGCCTGCGAGGCGCGCAGCCAGTGCACCTGGTCGATGACGTCGATCACCAGGTGGTAGCGGTCGAGGTCGTTGAGCATCACCATGTCGAACGGCGTGGTGGTGGTGCCCTCCTCCTTGTACCCGCGCACGTGCAGGTTCTCGTGCCCGGTGCGCCGGTAGGTCAGGCGGTGGATCAGCCACGGGTACCCGTGGTAGGCGAAGATGATCGGCCGGTCCGCGGTGAAGATCGTGTCGAACTCGCGGTCGGACAGGCCGTGCGGGTGCTCGCGCGCGTCCTGCAGCCGCATGAGGTCGACCACGTTGACCACGCGGACCTTGAGCTGGGGCAGCCGGCGGCGCAGGATGTCCGCCGCCGCGAGCACCTCGAGCGTCGGCACGTCACCGGCGCAGCCGAGCACGACGTCCGGCTCCTCGTCGGCCACCTCGGTGCCCGCCCACGGCCAGATGCCCAGGCCACGCGTGCAGTGCGCGACGGCCTCGTCCATGGTGAGGAAGTTCGGCGCGGGCTGCTTGCCGGCGACGACCACGTTGACGTACTGCCGGCTGCGCAGGCAGTGGTCGTACGTCGAGAGCAGCGTGTTCGCGTCCGGCGGCAGGTACACCCGGACGACCTCGGCCTTCTTGTTCACCACGTGGTCGATGAAGCCCGGGTCCTGGTGGCTGAAGCCGTTGTGGTCCTGGCGCCAGACGTGGCTGGACAGCAGGTAGTTGAGGCTCGCGATCGGCCGCCGCCACGGGATGTCGTTGGTGACCTTGAGCCACTTGGCGTGCTGGTTGAACATCGAGTCGATGATGTGGATGAACGCCTCGTAGCTGGTCACCAGCCCGTGGCGGCCGGTGAGCAGGTAGCCCTCGAGCCAGCCCTGGCACTGGTGCTCGCTGAGCATCTCCATCACGCGGCCCGCGCGGGCCAGGTGCTCGTCGACGTCCGGCCCGTAGAACTCGGCGTTCCACTGCTTGTCGGTCACGTCGAACACGGCCTGCAGCCGGTTGGACGCGGTCTCGTCCGGCCCGAAGATCCGGAAGTTGTCCGGGTTCCGGCGGATCACCTCGGTGAGGTACGTGCCGAGCACGCGCGGCGCCTCGGACAGCGAGCCGCCGGGGTAGGGCACGTCGACCGCGTAGTCGCGGAAGTCGGGCAGCCGCAGGTCCTTGAGCAGCACGCCACCGTTCGCGTGCGGGTTGGCGCTCATCTTCAGCGGGCCGGTGGGGGCCAGGGCTGCGATGTCGTCGTGCAGCCGGCCGGCCTCGTCGAACAGCTCCTCGGCGCGGTAGGAGGCGAGCCAGTCCGCCAGCACTGCGAGGTGCTCGGGGGTGTCCCGGGCGCTGGCCAGCGGAACCTGGTGCGCGCGCCAGGAGCCTGTGGTCTTCTTGCCGTCGATGTAGGCGGGGCCGGTCCAGCCCTTGGGGGTGCGGAAGACGATCATCGGCCAGGCGGGCCGGGTCAGGTCGCCGGCAGCGGCCCGCTCCTTGATGTCGGCGATCTCGTCGAGCGCCTCGTCGAGCAGCAGGGCGAACCGGCGGTGCACGTCGATCGCCGGCTCGTCGTCGTCGAACCCGCCGGTGAAGACGAACGGGTGGTGGCCGTAGCCGACCATGAGGTCGTGCAGCTCGTCGTCGCTGATCCGGGCCAGGATGGTCGGGTTGGCGATCTTGTAGCCGTTGAGGTGCAGGATCGGCAGCACGACGCCGTCCTGCGCCGGGTTGACGAACTTGTTGGAGTGCCAGCTGGTGGCCAGCGGCCCGGTCTCCGCCTCACCGTCGCCGACCACCGCAGCGACCAGCAGGTCGGGGTTGTCGAACGCCGCGCCGTACGCGTGGGACAGCGCGTAGCCCAGCTCGCCGCCCTCGTGGATGGAGCCGGGGGTCTCCGGCGCGACGTGGCTGGGGATTCCGCCGGGGAAGGAGAACTGGCGGAACAGCCGGCGCAGGCCGTCCTCGTCCTGCGTGATGTCCGTGTAGACCTGCGAGTACGTGCCGTCGAGGTACGCGCTCGCGACCAGGCCCGGGCCGCCGTGGCCGGGACCGGTGATGTAGATCGTCGACTGGCTGCGCTCGGCGATGGCGCGGTTGAGGTGCGCGTAGAGGAAGGTCAGGCCCGGCGTGGTGCCCCAGTGGCCCAGCAGGCGCGGCTTGACGTGGTCACGCGAGAGGGGCTCGCGCAGCAGCGGGTTGGCCAGCAGGTAGATCTGACCGACGGACAGGTAGTTCGCCGCCCGCCACCAGCGGTCGATCCTGCCCAGCGTCGCGTCGTCGAGCGGCCCTCCGCTGCCTCGCGCCCACGTCGGCGTGCCCACGGTCGTCGTGCTCATCGCTGGTCCCCGTTCCTTGTCGGTGCCAAGCCTTGCGCGGGACGACGAGGCAGGCTAGGACGTCAGGCCCAGCCGGAGGTCTCCCCCCGCCATACAACCGCATCCCGGACCCGGGTGCAGACGCTTCGCCGCACCCGAGGGAGGCTCACCGCCGCCTACCCCACGGGCCGACGTCGCCGAGTGCGCCCGACATCGACCGACTGCACCAGGAACGAGGGGCGCGTTGGGCACGGTTCTGGCGCGCTCGGCGCGGAGCTCGGTGCGGACGAGTGGTGCACGGCGCCGGTACCGTGGGGTGTGGCCGATCCCACCTCGCCGGCGCCGTCGCGCGCCCTGCTGTGGCGCGTGGCGCGCACCCCCCGGATGCTCGGGATGCTGGCGCTGCTGCTGGCTGCGGCCGTGGTGTGCGGTCTGCTCGGGGCGTGGCAGCTGGACCGGGCCCAGGTGCGCGGAGCCGCCGCCGAGGAACGCCGCCGCACCGAGCTGGCGGCCGCCGAGCCGGTACCGCTGGAGTCCGTGCTGGCACCCCAGACGTCGTTCACCGGCGCGCTCGTCGGGCGCAAGGTCGAGGTGACCGGCACCTACGAGGCGGCCGGTCAGCTGCTGGTGACGGGCCGGGCGCACGACGGCGTCACCGGGGTGCTGGTGCTCACCCCGCTGCGGGTGAGAACGGCGGACGGGGCGGCGGTGCTGCCCGTGGTGCGCGGCTGGCTCCCCGACGGCCCGTCGGCGGCGGCGCCGCCGACGGGCACGGTGACGGTGGTCGGCTACCTGCAGGCGGGGGAGTCGGCCGGCGCCGGGCTGGCCGAGGGGCGCACCGACGCGATCAGCCCCCCCGAGCTGTTGGGGGTGTGGAAGGGTCCGATCTGGACCGGCTACCTGGTGCTCGCGTCGTCGGACCCCGCGCAGGACTCCGACGTGACCCTGCTCGGCCCGCCGACGCTGGCCGGCTCGGGGCTGAACGTGCAGAACCTCGCCTATGCGCTGCAGTGGTGGATCTTCGCCGGCTTCGCGCTGCTGGTGTGGTGGCGGATGGTGCGCGACGAGGCGCGCGACGCCCTCGCCGCAGACCCTGCCCTGGCGATGCCGGCTGTTCCCGCTGGCTGACTCCGGCCCGGTCCGGCTGCCTACTCGTGCTGCCAGGAGTGCCAGAGCGCGGCGTAGCCGCCGCCCGCGGCGACCAGCTCGTCGTGCGAGCCGATCTCGACGATCCGGCCGTCCTCCACCACGGCCACCCGGTCGGCGTCGTGGGCCGTGTGCAGCCGGTGCGCGATCGCGACGACGGTGCGGCCGGCGAGCACCGCGGACAGCGACTGCTCCAGGTGCCGGGCCGCGCGCGGGTCGAGCAGCGAGGTCGCCTCGTCGAGCACCAGCGTGTGCGGGTCGAGCAGCACGAGCCGGGCCAGCGCCAGCTGCTGGGCCTGCGCGGGCGTCAGGGGCGCGCCGCCGGAGCCGATCGCCGTCTGGATGCCGTCGGGCAGCGCCGCCACCCAGTCCTGGGCGTCGACCGCCTCCAGTGCGCGATGCAGCTCGTCGTCGGTCGCGTTCACCGCCGCCAGCCGCAGGTTGTCCGCCACGGTCCCGACGAACACGTGGTGCTCCTGCGTCACCAGCGCCACGTGGCCGCGCAGCTCCTCCAGCGGCAGCTCGACGAGCGACGCGCCGCCGACGGTCACCAGCCCGCCGGTGGGCGGGTGGATGCCCGCGAGCATCCGGCCGAGCGTGGACTTGCCGGCGCCCGACGGGCCGACCACGGCCAGCCGTTCCCCGGGCGCCAGGTCGAGCTCGATGCCGTGCAGCACCTCGTGGCCCTCGCGGTAGGCGTAGCGCAGGTCCCGCGCCGCGATCCGCTCGTCGACCGGCCGCGCGTCGCCCGGCTGACGGTCGGGCGCGACGAGCTGCACCCCGATGACGCGGGCCATCGCCGTGACCGCCACCTGGATCTCGTCGAGCCAGAAGATCAGCTCCCACACCGGGCCGGTCATCTGGTAGGCGTAGAGCACCACGGTGGTCACGGCGCCGAGGGTGATGTGGCCGGTCGAGGCGAGGTAGCCGCCCCAGACGAGCACCGCGGCCGGCGCGATGACGAACGTCAGGTCCACCCCGGGGAACAGCACCGTGCGCAGGTCCAGCGTGCGGCGCTCGGCGAGGAACGCCTCGTGCAGGTCGGCGCGCACCCGCGCGTGCCGACGCGCGCCCAGGCTCAGCGCGTCCACCGTGGCGGCGCCCTCCACCGACTCGGTGATGGTGCCGTTGAGGGTGGCGTAGGCCGCCGCCTCGCGCAGGTAGGCGGGGGTGGCGCGGCGCAGGTACCACCGCACCACGACGAGCAGCCCCGGCACCCCGAGGAACAGCGCCACGGCGACCGTCGGGGCGACCAGCAGGCACGCGACCAGGGTCAGCGTGATGGTCGACACGGCGACGATCACGCGCGGCACCCCGAACCGCACGGCGTGCTGGAGCTTGTTGATGTCGTTCGTGCTGCGGGCGAGCAGGTCGCCGGTGCCGGCGCGCTCCACGGTCGACAGCGGCAGCGTGATCACCCGGGCGAGGAACTCCTCGCGCAGCTCGGCGAACACCCGCTCGCCGAACACCATCGACGTGCGCGACGCGAACCGCGTGAGGACGGCCTGGCAGAGCACCGCGGCGAGGCCGGCGGCCAGGTAGGGCACCAGCAGGTCCCGTGCCGTGCCGCGCGTGACCGCGTCGACGATGCGGCCGATGAGGAACGGTCCGGCGAGGCCGGCCACCGCGGCCAGGGTGTGCAGCACGGCGATCCGCACCAGGGCGGTGCGGTGCCGGCCCCCCAGCTCGAGGGCGTAGCGGCGCACGTGCGCCGAGTCGGCGACGGGCAGTCTCATCGTCGTCCCTCCGTCCCGGTGGCTGCGGTGCGGGGCGTGGCCAGCACCGGGTCGTCGTCCATCCGGCGGCCGACCACCGCGCGGTAGACCTCGGCCACCTCGGCCCCGGCGGCGCCGGTGAGCAGGTCGTGGTGGCGTCCGCGGGCCACCAGACGACCGTCGGCGACCAGCAGCACCTCGTCCACGTGCTCGAGCACCAGGGGGCTCGCGGTGACCAGCAGAGTCGCGCGGCCGCGGCGGTGCGCCACCAGTCGGGCGGCGATCCGCGCCTCGGTGTGCGCATCGACCGCGCTGGTCGGCTCGACGAGCAGCAGAATCTCGGGATCGGCGAGCAGGGCGCGGGCCAGGGCGACGCGCTGGCGCTGTCCGCCGGACAGGCTCCGGCCGCGCTCGTCGAGCTCACCGTCCAGCCCGTCGGGCAGCGAGTCCAGCACATCGGCGGCGTCCGCCAGGGCGATGGTGGCCAGCAGCGCCTCGTCGTCCGCACCCGCGTCGGCGTGGTCGCGCACGTCCAGCTCGGTGCGCAGCGGCCCGGAGAACAGCGCGGGGGTGGCGGGGGAGAGCAGGATGCGCGCGCGCACCTCGTCCTTCGGCAGCTCGGCCAGCGGTACGCCGCCCAGCAGCACCGGCGTCGCCTGCTCGGCGACGTCGTCGGAGCGGCCCATCCGCAGCGCGATCGCCGCGGACTCGTCCGGCTGCGCGCTGACCAGCGCCACCACCCGGCCGGGCTCGAGCACCACTCCGCTGGCCTCGTCGACCAGCGCCACGCCGGCGGGCGGCATGACGCGCGTGGGCGCGGCGGCGCCGGAGGACGGCACCACGCGCAGCACGGCCAGCACCTTGCGGGCGCCGATCACCGCGCGCGTGGTGGCCTGCAGCATCTCGGTGGCGATCTGCACCGGCCAGGCGAGGAACGCCGCGTAGCCGTACGTGGTGACCAGCTGGCCCGGGGTCAGCCGGCCGTCGATCGCCATCAGCGTGCCGAGCATCACCAGCACCAGAACGAACAGCCCGGGCAGCAGCACCTGGAGCGCGTCGAGCCACGACTGCACCCCGGCGACCGCCACCCCGCGGCGGCGCACCTCCTGCGACTGGGCGCGGTAGCGCTCGTCGAACACGGACTCGCCGCCGATGCCGCGCAGGATGCGCAGGCCCGCGACGGTGTCCGAGCCGAGCGTGGTCAGCCGACCGTTCGCCTCCCGCTGGGCGCTCTGCCGACGCTGCAGCGGCCGGACGAGCAGGCCGAGCACCACGGTGACCACCGGCAGCCCGAGCACGACGACCAGGCCCAGCGGCACGCTGACGTTGAGCATGAGCACCGCGACGATGACGTAGGCCACCAGGCTGCCGACGAAGCGCGCCGCCACGGCGAACACCTCGCCGATCCGCAGCGCGTCGTTCGCCACCGCCGAGACGACCTCGCCGGTGGGCAGCTCGCCGGTGATCGCCGGGCCGGAGCGGGCGACGGTGATCCCGACGTGCTCCGAGGCGGTGAACGCCGCCCGCATCCAGTTGGTGACGTCGTACCGGTGCCCGACGGCGTTGACCGCGGCGGACAGCAGGCCGAGCGCGAGCATGAGGCCCGCGTAGCGCCACAGGTCGGGGCCGAATCCGCTGGCCAGGCCCGCGTCGACCGCGCGCCCGACCAGCGCCGGCGTCATCGCCTGCGCCGCGAACCCCACCATGCCCAGCGCGATCGAGGTCGCGAGCACACCCCACTGCCGACGCGCCAGCCAGGCCAGGTAGGCGGCCGGACCGGTCAGCGGCGGGGTGCCGGGATGGTCGAGGGGGAGGGAACGCACGAGCGTCAACGGTACGTCGAGCCTCCGACAGACCACAGGGATTTCACGGCCGGCGGACAGCCCCTGACCTCGCGGACACTCCCGACCCGGCCGGCGAGCGCCCACTACCCTGGGCGCGTGACGCAGACCCCGGGCACAGCGCCGACCTTGGCCCCGACGCCGACCTCGGCCACCGCGCCGACCTCGGCCACCGCGCCGACCTCGGCCACCGCGCACCGCCCGGTCCTCGTCGTGGACTTCGGCGCCCAGTACGCGCAGCTCATCGCGCGGCGCGTGCGCGAGGCCCACGTGTACTCCGAGATCGTGCCGCACACCATGCCGGTGGCCGACATGCTGGCCAAGGACCCGACGGCCGTCATCCTCTCCGGCGGACCGTCGTCGGTGTACGAGCCGGGCGCCCCCGCGGTCGACCCGGCGCTGTTCGCCGCCGGCGTGCCCGTGCTCGGCATCTGCTACGGCTTCCAGGCGATGGCGCACGCGCTCGGCGGCGACGTCGACGCGGCCGCCACCGGCGAGTACGGGCACACCCGCGCCGCGGTGGCCGACGACGG
>Ga0302291_10000507_pt1 | contig 11459 bp, 5 predicted proteins | sample III_Fen_N1_4_FD_194548 | JGI IMG/M metagenome (GOLD analysis project Ga0302291, IMG submission 194548) | Peat permafrost microbial communities from Stordalen Mire near Abisko, Sweden - III_Fen_N1_4 | ecosystem: Environmental > Terrestrial > Soil > Wetlands > Permafrost | place: Sweden: Abisko... | reverse complement strand
TGGAAAGTTTGCGCAGCAAACGACCGCATTGCTTTTGGGCCCCGTGGGAGGCGTCGAGGAGCGCAGGGGTTTGGGGCCGCGCGCGCAAGCGCGCGTCGTCAACTGACTTCGCGCCGCCTGTTTGAGCGCAGTGAACGAAGTGAACGCAGCGAGTTCGGCGCGGGCCCCAAAGACCGAGCACCGCAGAGCAGTCCGGCCCTAGCCGGACCGCCTTCGTCGGGTCGCCTTTTCTTTGGTGACTTTCTTTTGGCGAAGCAAAAGAAAGTTACTGCCCTGTCGGGGGCACATCCCGACAGCAGCCTCACGCAGTGAACAAGAGACACGCGAAAGCAGCACGAAGCTTCGATACCTCAGCCCGAACGGATGGAGGCAAGCGAGCCAGGTTTCGACGGGCTCACCACGAACGGGCGGAAAACTCACCCCGCTGCCCGTATCAACGCCTGCCTCAACCGATGCGCATCAATCGGCTTCGTCAAGAAGTCGTTCATCCCCGCTGCCAGCGCCTCTTCCCGCTCCGACACCAGCGCTGCCGCCGTCAGCGCAATGATCGGCAGCGCCTGCGCCGAATGCAGCTGCCGCAAACGCTTCGCCGCTTCGTGCCCGCTCAGGCGCGGCATCTGCACATCCATCAGCACCACGTGGAATGGCCGCTCGGCGGCGAACGAGCGCTCCACCGCGGCCACGCCTTCGACGCCATCCACCGCCTGCGTCACCTCCACGCCCCACTGCTCCAACATCGCCACGCCGATCAGCATGTTGACGGGGTTGTCTTCGACCAGCAGCACCCGCATGCCGGCCAGGCGCGCGATGTCCTGCGCTTCCATGCGCGGGTCGATCACCGGGGCATCGGTCTCGGGCAGCGGCACCTCGGCCCAGAAACGGCTGCCCTGGCCCGGCAGGCTGTACATGCCCACGTGGCCGCCCATCAGTGCGGCCAGTTCCTTGCAGATCGACAGGCCCAGCCCGGTGCCGCCGAAGCGCCGCGTGGTCGAGTCGTCGGCCTGCGTGAAGGGCTGGAACAGGCGCCGCTGCGTGGTGGCGTCGATGCCCGGCCCGGTGTCGCTGACGGTGAAGCACACGTGGTCGGTGCTGGCCGGGTCGGTCGACAGGGTCACGTCGATCTGCACCCGACCGCGCGCGGTGAACTTGAGGCCATTGGTGATGTAGTTGCTGAGGATCTGGCGCAGCCGCACGGGGTCGCCGCGCACCGTGGCCGGCACGTCGTCGGCGACGTGCAGGATCAGCTCGAGCGAGTGCGCCTGGGCAAGTGCCTGGTAGGCGTGGTGCACCGCCTTCAGCAGGCTGTGCAGATTGAAAGGCACGGCCTCGATGCTGAACTTGCCGGCCTCGATCTTCGAGAGATCCAGGATGTCGGAGATGATGCCGGCCAGGCTTTGCGCGCTGTCTTGAATCTGCTCCAGGTACTGCTGGCGGCGCGTGGCATCGAGCCCGGGTTGCATCGCCAGGTTGGCCAGGCCCAGCAGGCCGTTGAGCGGCGTGCGGATCTCGTGGCTGGTGTTGGCGAGGAAGGCGCTCTTCGCGCGGTTGGCGGCCTCGGCCACGTCGCGCGCCGCGGCCAGGGCCTGGTCGATCTGGCGGCGCTCGGTCACGTCTTCGGCGATCCAGATGGTGCCGCCGCGGGTGGGGTGCGTCGGGTCGACCACCTGGGCCAGCAGGCGGCACCAGAACAGGCTGCCGTCGCGCCGCGCCATCTGCCGTTCGAGTTCGACCAACTTGCCTTGCGAGAGCAGGGGCCCGGCCAGGCGGCCAATTTCGATGTAGTCCGCTTCGCTGCCCCAGACCACGGAACCGGGTTGCCCGACCAGATCGCCCGGGCCCCAGCCGAACATGTTTTCGAAGCGCGGGTTGGCCTGCAGGAAGCGCTGATCGCGCGTGAGTGCGATGCCGATCGATGCATGCTTGAGGATGGCTTCGTGTTCCAGCCGCGCGCGCTGGGTTTCCGTCACGTCGTGGCCGTTCAGCACCAGGTACTCGCGCCCGTCCATCGAGAACTTGCCCGCCGACACCAACATCGTGACCGGCACGCCCGACTTGTGCAGGAACACGGTTTCCATTTCGGTCACGCCGCTGCCGGATGTCACGGCCGAGAGGATCTTGCGGCGGTCTTCGATGTTCTGCCAGATCCCGAGTTCGAGCGCGCTCTGGCCCACCACTTCTTCGGCGGTGTAGCCGCACACACGCGTGAAGCTGGCGTTGACCATCACGTAGTGGCTGGTCTCCATGTCGGTGAGCGTGATCAGGTCGGGGCTGGTGGCGAACAGGTGCGACAGCATGGCCTGCGAGCGGCGCAACGCCGCCTCGGTGGCCACGCGCTCGGTGATGTCGTGGTACAGCGAGAGCACGGCCGGCCCGCCGGGGGTGTCCACGCGCGCGCCATTGGCCTGCACCGTGATGTGCCGCCCGTCCATCGATTGAAGCGGGAACTCGGCCAGAGCCAGGCTCTTGCCGAAGGGGTAGTCCGCCAGCATGCGGATCCGCTCATGCAGCAGCCCGCGCTGGGCGCCGTGGTAGAGCTGCACCAGGTCGAAGCCTGTCATGGCCTCGGCCGAGGCAAAGCCGAACAGCTGCGCCGCGGCGTCGTTGGCCAGCATCGTGAGGCCGTCGCGGTGCAGCACCAGCGGCGTGGGCGACAGCGCAAACAGCTCGCGGTAGCGGGTCTCGCTGGCGCTGTGGGCCTCGCGCGCCTGCACCTCGGCCGTGATGTCGCGCCCCACGCCCCAGTAGCCGCTGAAGCGGCCCCTGGCGTCGAAGCGCGGCCGCCCGCTCACGCTGAAATGCAGCGTGCGGCCCGAGGGCGCATGGAATTGCATCGGCACTTCGCTGAAGGGAAGGCGTGCTTCCATCTTCTCGCGGTGCGCGGCCATGTCGGCCGGGTCGATGCGGATGTCCTTGGCTTCCCAGGGGCGCAAGCCCAGGCGCGCTTGCGTGGTGCGCAGCGCGCGCTTGAGCAGGGGGTTGGCGATCAGGCTGAAGCGCAGTTCGGCGTCCAGCTCCCAGTACCAGTCGGCCGCGATGGCGAGCAGGTTGCGAAAGCGCTGCTCGCGATCTTCGGCCTCGGCCATCGCACGGTTGACGATGCGCGACATCAGCGCACCGGCCACCACGGCCGTCACCAGCAGCATGCCGTGGATCAGCACATTGAGGCTGTCGGGCGTGCGCTCGACGGCGCCCGGGCCGGCCAGCCAGCCGGCGTCTTCGGCGGTGTGGAGGGCCAGCACGGCGACGGCGCAGGCGGCGGCCAGCACGATGCCTGCACGCAGGCTGGTCAGCACCGTGACCAGGCACACGATCAGGCTCAAGAAACCCAGGCTCAGGCTGTGCAGGCCTTCGCCCATGCCCACCGCGGTGAGCGAAATGATCGTCACCCCACCCCAGCCGACGGCCATCACCACCGCGCCCAGTCGTGCGCGTTCCAGCAGGCGGCCCGCGAAGCCGAAGCCGGCCGCCAGCAGCAGGCAGACGGTGACCAGCATCTCGCGCATGCCCGGCTGCAGCTGCAGGGCCAGGCTGCCGTACGCCACCGCACCCACCAGCGACATGGCGCAGCCCAGCCCGCAGAACAGCCGGGCGATGGTCTTGTTCAAGCCCTGGCGCGAGGCGGCAACCGAGGGGCTCGGTGAGGGATCTCGTGGGTCTTTCATGCGGCAGCAGCGGCGCGTGGAGCCGTCGCCGTGCAGTGTCTCTTGCGCTACCGCGCGCGCGCGGCCTCGTTTTCCCCTTGTGAGGAAGATGACCGTGCTGCATTCAACACGGCGCGCGTTTGCAGGGCCACCGCGCGCGCGGCCGAGGCGAAGTCGCTGCCCGACGAGGCGTACAGCACCGCGCGCGACGAGTTCACCATGATGGGTGCGCCGGGCCGCCAGCCGGCCTGCACCGTGGCCTGCGCATCGCCGCCTTGCGCGCCGACACCGGGAATCAGCAGCGGCAGCGTGGGCGCCAGTTCGCGCACGCGGGCAATCTCGCCGGGGAAGGTGGCGCCGACCACCAGGCCGAGCTGGCCGGTCTTGTTCCACTCGCCCTGCGCGAGGCGGGCGATGCGTTCGTAGACCATCTCGCCCGGCTGGCCATCCGCACCGGCGAGCTTCTGCGCCTGCAGGTCGGAGCCGCCGGGGTTGGAGGTGCGGCACAGCAGGATCAGCCCGCGGTCGGTGTAGCGCAGCCAGGGCTCGATCGAGTCGAAGCCCATGAAGGGCGACAGCGTCACCGCGTCGGCCTGGTAGCGCTCGAAGGCTTCGCGCGCGTACTGCTCGGCGGTGCTGCCAATGTCGCCTCGCTTCGCATCGAGGATCACCGGCACGCCGGGTGCCACGCGCTTGATGTGCGCCATCAGCCGCTCGAGCTGGTCTTCGGCGCGGTTGCCGGCGAAGTAGGCGATCTGCGGCTTGAAGGCGATCACCAAGTCTTTGGTGGCATCGACGATCGCGGCACAGAACTCGTAGATGCGGCTTGCGTCGTTCTTCCAGGTGCCCGGGAATTTGGCGGGCTCGGGGTCCAGCCCAACGCAGAGCAGCGAGTCGTTGGCCCGTTGGGCGGCGGCGAGCTGGTCGGTGAACTTCATGACATCTTTCTAGATTCGCTTGGCAAGCGTTGCGCCGATGCCGGTGTAGCTGCCCGGCGTCATCGCCAGCAACCGCGTCTTCTCGGCCTCGGGAATCTCCAGCGTGCCGATGAACTGCTGTATGGCGTCGCGCGTGATCGTCTTGCCGCGCGTCAGCTCCTTCAGGCGCTCATAGGGGTTGGGCAGCTTGTAGCGGCGCATCACCGTCTGGATCGGTTCGGCCAGCACTTCCCAGGCGTTGTCGAGGTCGGCGGCGAGCGCATCGCGGTTCACTTCGAGCTTGCCCATGCCCCGCAGCAGGCTGTCGTAGCCGAGCAGCGCGTAGCCCATCGCGACGCCCATGTTGCGCAGCACCGTGCTGTCGGTCAGGTCGCGCTGGAAGCGGCTGATCGGCAGCTTCTGGCTCAGGTGCGTGAGCAGCGCATTGGCGAGGCCGAAGTTGCCTTCGGCGTTCTCGAAGTCGATCGGGTTGACCTTGTGCGGCATCGTGCTGGAGCCGATCTCACCCTCTTTCGTGCGCTGCTTGAAGTAGCCCAGGCTGATGTAGCCCCACACGTCGCGCGACCAGTCGATCAGGATGGTGTTGGTGCGCGTGATCGCGTCGAACAGCTCGGCCATGTAGTCGTGCGGCTCGATCTGGATGGTGTAGGCGTTGAAGGCCAGGCCGAGCTGCTTCTCGATGACCTTTCGGCTGAAGGCCTCCCAATCGAAATCGGGGTACGCCGACAGGTGGGCGTTGTAGTTGCCGACCGCGCCATTCATCTTGGCGAGCAGCTCCACGCTGTCGATGCGCTTGCGCGCCGTGGCCAGGCGCGCCACCACGTTGGCCACTTCCTTGCCGACGGTCGTCGGGCTCGCGGTCTGGCCGTGCGTGCGGGCCAGCATCGGCACGTCGGCCAGGTCCTTCGCCAGCGTGGTCAGTGCGGCGATGATCTTGTCGAGCGTGGGCAGCAGCACCTCTTGCCGCGCGGCCTTGAGCATCAGCCCGTGGCTGGTGTTGTTGATGTCTTCGCTGGTGCACGCGAAGTGAACGAACTCGCCGGCCGCCTTCAGCTCGGGTGTGTTTTCGAAGCGGCTCTTGAGCCAGTACTCGACCGCTTTTACGTCGTGGTTGGTGGTCTTCTCGATGTCCTTGATGGCCTGGGCATCGGCTTCGCTGAAACGCGTCACCAGCCCGCGCAGCAGGCCACGGCCGGCTTCCGACAGCGGCTTGAACTCGGCGAAGCCGGCGTCCGACAGCGCGATGAACCACTCCACCTCCACCTGCACGCGCCGATGCATCAGCCCGAACTCGGACAGCAGCGCGCGCAGCGGCGCCACCTTGGGGGCGTAGCGGCCGTCGAGCGGAGACAGGGCAGTGAGGGCAGACAGGTTCATGCGTGAGGCAGCCGGCAGGGCTGTGAAGGGAAGGCAGGGACAAGAAACAGGCGCAATTTTAGTCGCCCGGGGTTTGGAAACCCCGCCCTGCTGGCGCACCCCGATTGACGCTGGCGGAACAGCTCTTGCTTAATCGCTGTCAGGTTCAGCTCATCCACCCCTCAGGAGACCTCCATGCCCTTGTCCCTTGTTCGCCGCACCGCATTGCACGCTGCGTTTGCAGCGCTTGCGCTGTCCACGCTGGGCAGCGCTGCATTCGCCCAGGCCAAGCTGAAGGTCGCCGCCATCTACACCGTGCCGGTCGAACAGCAATGGGTCAGCCGCATCGACAAGGCGCTGAAGGCCGCCGTGGCACGCGGTGAGATCGAGTACGTGTTCAGCGAGAACGTCACCAACGCCGACTACGAACGCGTGATGCGCGGCTATGCGGAGAAGGGCAACACGCTGATCGTCGGCGAGGCCTTCGCGGTCGAGGCCGCGGCGCGCAAGGTCGCGAAGGATTACCCCAAGGTGAGCTTCCTGCTCGGCAGCTCGGGCAAGCCGCAGGAGCCCAACTTCTCGGTGTTCGACAACTTCATCCAGGAGCCTGCCTACCTGTCGGGCATGGTGGCGGGCGGCATGACCAAGACGAACAAGATCGGCATGGTCGGCGGCTACCCCATCCCGGAAGTGAACCGCCTGATGAACGCCTTCATGGCCGGCGCGAAAGAAGTGAACCCCAAGGTCGAGTTCATGGTGACCTTCATCAACTCATGGTTCGACCCGCCCAAGGCCAAGGAAGCCGCCTTCGCGCAGATCGACAGGGGCGCCGATGTGCTCTACGCCGAGCGCTTCGGCGTGAGCGATGCCGCGAAAGAGAAGGGCAAGTTCGCCATCGGCAACGTGATCAACACGCAAGACAAGTACCCCGACACCGTGGTCGCCTCGGCGCTGTGGAACATGGAGCCCACCATCGACCTCGCGATCAAGAACGCCAAGGCCGGCAGCTTCAAGGCCGAAGACTACAGCCCCTATTCGACGATGAAGTTCAAGGGCTCCGAGCTCGCCCCGCTGGGCACCTTCGAGAAGAAGGTGCCGGCTGACATCGTCGCCAAGGTCAAGGCGGCCGAGAAGGCGATTGCCGACGGCAAGATGGTGGTCAAGGTCGACGACGGCCAGCCCAAGCCGACGGCGAAGTAAAGGCCGTGCGTCATTCCCGCGCAGGCGGGAATCCACGCTGTGCGGCGATGTCGGATTCCCGCCTGCGCGGGAATGATGGTGGCCGAGGCGTCAAAGGTTTGCCGCCGACAATGCGGCGCAAAGCAAACCCGAACGCCCTTGAGCCCCATGCCGATCCGACCTTCACATCGCGCGACCACTCTGCTTGCGGCGCTGCTGGCCCTGAGCGCCTGCGGGCGCGGCACGCCGCCGGCACCCGCCGCGGCTTCTGCGTCCGCGGTGGCACCCGTCGCCGCTGCGGCAGCGTCCACCCCGGCCTCGGTGCCCGACACCGCACTCGCTGCGCAGATGCAGCAGCGTGCCGACGCCGTGCTCGCCGCGCACCGCCAGATGATCGTGTTGATGAACGGCGAGCGCGCGCTCAAGCCGGCCGAGCGGCGCGCCGTCGGTGCGGTCGGGCAGCTGCTGTTTCACGAGCTGCAGGAGCGCGTCGAGGCCCTGCTCGCGACGTCTGCCAACACCACCGACGCCACCACGCTCGCGGCACTGAATGCGCTGCTCGACCGCATCGAGAGCGAGCCGAGCTGGTTCGATGCCGACCGCCTGGCATTCAAGGAATTTCTCATCCGTTTGTCGGCGCAATACGGCCAGTCGCAATCGATCGCCGGCCTCAAGCTCGCGAAGCGCGCCAACGAAGACTTGGCCGTGTTGGCCGAGGTGGAGCAGGCCTACGACAAGGAGCTGAAGGACGTGTTCGGCCGCTTCGCCAAGCGCGGCATCGAGCTCAAGCGCGAGAAGTGGGCCGACTACGTGGCCAAGCTGTCGGCGCTGTACACCCGCGAACAGATCCTGAAGGACTACGCGACCATCGTGCCCTACACCGTGCCCAGCAAGGGCGCGAAGGAAGAGGCCGACGCACGCGAGATCTTCGGCACCTCGCTGCCGGCGAAGACGGTGGTGCTGACCTTCGACGACGGCCCGCACCCGAAGTACACCGACGACATCCTCGACATCCTGAAGCGCTACGACGCGCCAGCCATCTTCTTCAACCTGGGCCGCAACCTCGGCAGCGTCGATGCGCAGGGCCACGCGACGCTGGGTGCCAACGGGGCGGTCGCCAAGCGCGTGCTGGCCGCCGGCCACACGCTGGCGAACCACAGCTTCAGCCACAGCGTGATGGCGAAGATGACCGACGACGCGGTGCGCATCGAGGCGGCCAACACCGAGCTCTTGCTGGATGCCGCGGGCCGCCAGCCTTCGGCCTTGTTCCGCTTCCCGTACGGCGCGCGCAACGAGTCGGTGCTGAGCACCGTCGAGACGCTGAAACTGCATTCGATGATGTGGAGCGTCGACTCGCTCGACTGGGCCGACCCGGTGCCCAAGAGCATTGCCGAGCGTGTGCTGGCCGAGGTCGACAAGGCGCAGCGCGGCGTGGTGCTGTTCCACGACATCCAGGGCCGCACGGTGCAGGCGCTGCCGGTCGTGCTCGACCAGCTGGTGGCCGACGGTTACCGCTTCGCCACCTGGCGCGACGGCCATTTCATCGTCAACCCGCCGAAGAAGGCCTCGCCCGAGGCCGCACTCGCCGCATCCACCGACACGCTGTACCGCGACAGCCATGCGCTGGTGGTCGGCATCGACCAGTACGCCAAGTGGCCCACGCTGCACCATGCGGTGCGCGACGCGAAGGCGATGCAAGAGCTGCTGGTCTCGCGCTTCGGCTTCAAGCCCGAGAACGTGACCGCGCTGTACGACGCCGAGGCCACGCGCGCCAACATCCTGCGCGCGCTGAACGAGAAGCTCAGCGATGCCAAGCGCGTGAAGCGCGACGACCGCGTCGTGGTGTTCTACGCCGGCCACGGCGGCACGCGCAAGCTCACGAGCGGCCGCGACGTGGGCTACCTGATCCCGGTCGACGCGGCAGTGAACGACTTCGCGTCGGACGCGATCTCGATGCCGCAGCTGCAGGAGGTGGCCGAGGCCATCACTGCCAAGCACGTGCTGTTCATGATCGATGCCTGCTACTCGGGCCTGGGCCTCACGCGCGGTGGCGGTGCGAACTCATCGGTCAACTTCCTGGCCGACAACGCACGCCGCCTGGGCCGCCAGATGCTCACCGCCGGGGGCGCCGACCAGCAGGTCGCCGACGATGGCCCGGCCGGCCACTCGGTCTTCACCTGGACGCTGCTGCAAGCCCTCCATGGCAAGGCCGACCTGAACGGCGACGGCGTCATCACCGGCACCGAGCTGGCCGCGTATGTGGCGCCCTCGGTCGCGGCCATCGCACGCCAGACACCGGCCTTCGGCAGCCTGCCGGGCTCCGAAGGCGGCGAGTTCGTGTTCGAGATGCCGACCGACCGCGAAGCGCTCAGCGGCGACACGCAGCAGCTCGACGCCGACACCAGCCGCTTGAACAAGCGCCTCGACGATGCCGGTGCTGCGGCCTTGCAGACCGCGGCCGCCAAGCCGGGCGCGCCGACCAACGTGCAGGTGGTCGTGAAGAACCTCGAAGGCGGCGAGACCAAGCTCTCGACGCCGGCCGCGCTGCCTGTGGCGCCGCGCGTCGCGGCACAGCGCGCGAACGACCGCGGCCTGGCGCTCTACCGCGAGCGCCGCTACGACGAGGCCGAGGCCGCATTCACCGAAGCGCTGAAGCTGCAACCCAGGTTCGCGCTCGCCGCCAACAACCTCGGCTTTGTCTACTTCAGGCGCGAGAAGCCGACCGAGGCCGCGCGCTGGTTCGAAAAAGCCATCGAGATGGATGGCAGCCGTGCGTTGGCCTACCTCAATCTTGGTGACGCGCAGTTGCAGGCGGGTGCCGATGCGAAGGCGCTGGCGGCCTACACAACCTTCGTGGGCCTCTCGCCCAAACACCCGCGCGCGGCGGAGTTGCAAGCCTGGATTGCCTCGCCCGACGCGGCACACAAGCCCAAGCTGCCATGACACTGGCGCTGTCGCTCGATGGCATCACCAAGCGCTTCGGCAGCTTGGTCGCCAACGACGCGATCTCGCTGACCCTGGACCAAGGCGAGGTGCTGGCCTTGCTCGGCGAGAACGGCGCGGGCAAGAGCACGTTGGTGTCCATCCTCTTCGGCCACTACCGCGCCGACGAAGGCTCGGTGCAGGTGTTCGGCGAATTGCTGCAGCCCGGCCAGCCGAAGGCCGCGCTGGCGGCCGGCATCGGCATGGTCCATCAGCACTTCACGCTGGCCGACAACCTGAGCGTGCTCGACAACGTGCTGCTCGGCACCGAGCCGCTGTGGCAGCCGTTCTCTCGCCGACGCGAGGCGAAAGAGAAGCTGGTCGAAACCGCTCAGCGCTTCGGCCTGCAGGTCGACCCGGATGCGCGCGTCGCCGAGTTGTCGGTCGGTGAGCGGCAGCGGGTTGAGATATTGAAGGCGCTGGTGTCGGTGGGCCGCAGGCAAGGCGCGCGCATCCTGATCCTCGACGAGCCGACTGCGGTGCTCACGCCGGCCGAGGCCGAGTCGCTGTTCGCCACGCTGCAGCAGCTGGTCGCGCAGGGCCTGAGCGTGATCTTCATCAGCCACAAGCTCGACGAGGTGCTGCGCGTGTCGCGCCGCATCGCGGTGCTGCGTGGCGGCAAGCTGGTCGCCACGCTGCCGGCGGCCGAGGCCGACAAGGCGATGCTGGCCGAGCTGATGGTCGGGCGCCGCATGGAGATGCCACGGCGCGAGCCCAGCGCTGCGGCGCAACAGGCCGAGGTGTGCACGCTTCGTGGTGCCACGGTGCGCGGGGCGAACGATCGCGCGCTGCTCGACGGCGTGAACCTGTCGCTGCATGCCGGCGAGATCGTCGCGATTGCCGGCGTGGCCGGCAACGGGCAGCAGGCACTGGCTGAGTTGCTGTTCGGCTTGCGTGCGCTCGATGGTGGCGAACTGCAGTTACTCGGCAAGTCGATGCCGGCTCGCGCGAGTGCCTGGGTGCAGGCGGGTGTCGCCCGCATCCCCGAAGACCGCCACGCAGTCGGTGTGGTCGGCGACTTGCCGGTGTGGGAGAACGCAGTACTCGAACGCTTTACCACATCGGCGTTCTCGACCTTCGGCGTGATGAAGCGCGGCACGGCGCGCGCACATGCACACAGCCTGGTCGACCGCTACGACGTGCGCGGCACGCAGTCGGCCGGCGTCGACACGCCGACACGCTCGCTGTCGGGTGGCAACATGCAGAAGCTGATCCTGGGCCGTGCCCTGATGACAGACGATGCGACGGCACCGGTGCTCATCGTTGCCGACCAGCCGACCTGGGGCCTGGACATCGGCGCCGTCGCCTACGTGCACCAGCAACTGCTCGACGCCTGCGCAAAAGGCTCGGCCGTGCTGCTGAT
>Ga0302291_10000504_pt1 | contig 11475 bp, 7 predicted proteins | sample III_Fen_N1_4_FD_194548 | JGI IMG/M metagenome (GOLD analysis project Ga0302291, IMG submission 194548) | Peat permafrost microbial communities from Stordalen Mire near Abisko, Sweden - III_Fen_N1_4 | ecosystem: Environmental > Terrestrial > Soil > Wetlands > Permafrost | place: Sweden: Abisko... | reverse complement strand
GCTCGCCCCACTCCAGGCGGTCCACGTGGTACTGCGTCGACTCGTGCATGTAGATGGCGTGCTCGTGGACGAGGACCTGGGCGCTGAACAGGTCCACCTCACCCAGCACGCGGGGCCGGTCCGGCGTGGTGTCGATGATCACGACGTTCTCCGGCGCGGCAGCCCGGAGGGATACCTCCGACGCGGGGAAGTTCTCCGAGCTCCAGTACCAGCGCCCGTCGTCCGCCTGGCGCACCTGTCCGCCCTCGCCGAGGAATGCGAGCAGGTCGTCCGCGGGACCGGGCCCGAACCACTCGCCCGGCTCGAACGGGAGCTCGAACGTGGCCGCACGGATGTGGGCCAGCAGCACGTGGAGGTTGTCCGGATCGAGGCGCGCCTCCTCGGGCTGCCCGCCCAGGACGAACTCCGGGTGGTGGATCACGTACTGGTCGACCGGCGCCGGCGAGGCCACCAGCACGGCGACGCTGACGTCCCCGCGCCGCCCCGCCCGGCCCATCTGCTGCCACGTCCCGGCGATCGAACCCGGGTAGCCGGCCAGGACGGCCACGTCGAGCCGTCCGATGTCCACGCCCAGCTCCAGAGCGTTGGTGCTCACCACGCCCAGCACCTCGCCGTCCCGCAGGCCGCGCTCGATGGCCCGTCGCTCCGTGGGCAGGTAGCCGCCCCGATACCCCCGCACCCGGCTCCGCGGCCCCAGGTCCTGTCGCAGGCGCTCCCGGAGGTTGCTGAGCATGATCTCGACCGCCACGCGGGACTTCCCGAACACCACCGTCTGGCGGCCGGCGCGCATGAACGGCAGTGCCCAACGTTCCGCCAGCGTCAGGGCCGAGCCCCGCGCCCCCGTCGAGCCGTCGATCACCGGCGGATCCACCAGGAGCAGGTGTCTCTCGCCCGATGGGGCCCCGTTGCGGTCCACGAGCCGGGCCGGCCGGCCGGTGAGCGTCTCCGCCAGCTCCGCGGGGTTCCCGATGGTGGCCGAGCAGCACACGATCACCGGGTGGCTGCCGTAGTGGGCGCACAGCCGCAGGAGCCGCCGGAGGACGTTGGCGACGTGGCTGCCGAACACGCCCCGGTAGGTGTGCAGCTCGTCGATGACGATGACCTCCAGCTGCTCGAACAGCTGGAACCACTTGGTGTGGTGGGGAAGGATGGCCGAATGGAGCATGTCCGGGTTCGTGACGACGACCTGGCCGGCCTTGCGGATGGCCGACCGGATCGGTGCCGGGGTGTCCCCGTCGTAGCAGGCCGCCGAAACCTCCAGGCCCGCGTCCCGGACCAGCTCCGAGAGCTCTGCCACCTGGTCCTGGCCGAGCGCCTTGGTGGGGAACAGGAACAGGGCCCGGGCCGACGGATCCTCGGCCAGCGCCTGGAGCACCGGCACCGTGTAGCAGAGCGACTTCCCGGACGCGGTCGGCGTCACGACGACGACGTCCTCGCCGGCGTGGACTCCTTCGATGGCATCGGCCTGGTGCGTGTACGGGCGCTCGATGCCCCGTTTCGCGAGCCCCGCCCGGATCCGCGGGTCCAGCCAGGTGGGCCACTCGCCGTAGATGGCCTCCCGTGCCGGCCGGACCTCGTGGTGGACGACGCCCCGGGCGAGCGACGGCTCCTCGAGCAGCCGCTCCAGGACGGCGAGGGTGGGTGCGGGGGCGTAGGTGCGCATGGCCGGGCTCCCGAGGACGAAACAGAACGGATGAGCTGTATCTCGCGAAGTCTACGCCACGCTGGCGGATGCCCGTGACAGGTTGCGTGTCACGGACGGTGCGAGGTGCCGCCCGATTCACTGCCGAATCAGTGACCGGATCGAGTTGACAGCGGAATCGAGCGCAGCTACCCTCGCCTGGATGCCGCGATCCACCAGCCGCCCCGCCGCCGACCCCGCGCTCGACACGCCCGATGGACGCGTGCCGGTACCGGGACCCGCGGCGCCGACGCCTGCCGCGGCGGCCGCCCTCGGCAGCCTGTCGGACCTCCCGGTCGCGGGCCTCACGCGCCGGCGCATCGCGCTCCTGATCGGCTCGCTCGTCGCGGCCTGGGTCATCGTCCTGTTCGCCCGCCAGGTCGGGGAGGCCAGCGAGGCCACGGCCCGCGCCGATCACATGCGGGCCGCCAACGTCACGCTCCAGGGCGAGGTGGCCGGGCTCGAGGACGAGCTGACCCTCATCCAGCGCCAGGCCTACATCGAGCAGCAGGCACGCCAGTACCGCCTGGGCACCGCGCGGGAGATCCCGTTCGTGCTCGCGGACGATGCGCCCCCGCTCGCAGCCGATGCTCCCGGTACCGCCGCGGTCCGCCTCGGCGCCGTGCTGGAGCGGCCCAGCCCATTCGAGTCCTGGATGAAGCTGCTGTTCGGGCCGGGCGGTGAGCCGGCAGCGGTCCCGAGCACCGTCCCCGAACCAGTCCCCAGCCCCTGACCCTCGGGTCGTCCGGCCGTGCGACGGAGTCGGCGACGCGTGCTGAGCGCCCCGCGCTCGCGGTCCGGCACCGAAGACGGAGAGAACGCGACCTCGAGGCCGCGCTCTCCGTGATGTCAGGTCGAACGGGACCTCAGTGGAGGGCCTTCCGTGCGACCGCCCCTGCGAGGGCGCAGGTCTGGGGCGAGGTGACCACTCCATCGGAATTGGTCTGCATGCCGGAGACCGCGGTGGCAGGGTCGATGAGGCTCACGTAGACGAGGGTGTCGCCGCGGCGGGTGAGCACCCCGAAGGAGTCCGCCTCGGACATGCCCGTGCAGAACGCTTCGTCGCCGAGACCGGAGACGTCTCCGGCGTAGTAGGCGTCGGCCATCGCCGCGGCCTTCGCGGAGCGGAAGGCGCCCGCGGCGTCCCCGCCGGCCTGGCGCGCGACGCGTCCGGTGGCGGTGTTGTCGCCCGCGACCCAGCAGTCGTCGGCGTTGGGGATGACACGCTTGTCGAGGACCTGCCCGATGGTGGCGTCCACGATCCCGCCCAGCGGCAGGGCCTCGGCCTTCCCGCCGAGCGCATCGGAGACATCGGCGGACGAGACGATCGCGCACTCGGTCAGCGTGCCGTTGGAGTTCACGCCCAGGTCCTGCGCGAACTTCATGCCGATGATCGACAGGATCACGATCACGATGATGACGAGGACGACCAGGATGGCGCCGACGATGAGGCAGCCCTTGAGGCAGCCGTTTCCGCTCGATGGCGCCGGGGCAGGGGCCCACCCGACCGGCGGGCCACCGGGGGTGCCGGGTGCGCCGGGTCCACCGGGTGCGCCAGGTCCACCGGGTACCCAACCGCCCTGCTGCGGCGGCGCTCCCCAGCCGCCGGGCGGCTGCTGCGGCGGCACAGGCTGCGGCGGCACGGGCTGTTGCGGTGCGGCAGCCCAGGATGGCGCCGGTTGGGCGGGCGGTGATCCCCAGCCGCCCGGGGCCGGGGGCTGCTCCTGCGGCGCGGGCTGCGTTGGCACCTGCTGCGGCGACGGAACCGGCTGCGGCGCGGCGCCCCACGTCGCGGGGGCGGCGGGTTGCGTGGGTGCCGGCTGGGGGGCGGGCTGTTGCGGGGCGCCCCACGTCGCGGGGGCCGTGGGCGTGGCGGGCTGGACCGGCGCGGGCTCCGGGGTGGGCGTCCACGTGGTCGCGGGCACCGGCGCGACAGTGGGCTCCGCAGCCGGCGGCGCGGGCCAGGGGGCCGTGGGTGCGTCCGGCTGCGGCTCGGAGGCGGGCTGTCCCCCGCCCGGCACGGCGTCCCGGCCCGGCGTCTCGTTCGACATCGATCGTTCCCCTAGCGGTCGCGGCTGGCTGGGTGCATTGTCCGGCTTCGGGTGCCGTTACTCAATCCCGATGTTCGTGGCCCCGTGACGGTCCCGGCGGCGGTTGGGAGGGCGCCGCCCCCTGGGCCTCCCGTCGCCCGCGACTGGCGATCCGGGCGGCCAGGATCCCTCACCGGAGACGAGAACTGGTCTACAATGCGCGCCCGAGGCTGGGTAGCTCAGCGGCAGAGCAGGCGACTCATAACCGCCCGGTCGGCAGTTCGATTCTGCCCCCAGCCACCATTCCCCCGAACCCGTACCCCTTGCGGCGCCCTGGCCGCCGGGCCCGGGCGCACGACCGCCCGGGCTCGACACCGGCCCGCGTCGACCGAAGCCGACTGGTGGCGCGATCCGGCACGCCGGGGGATGGTGGCGAAACCTGAACCTCGATGACACGGGCTCGGACCATCCGCGCGGGCGTCTCGACCGTACCGTAGGTGACGCCAGGATCCCGGACCGCCCGCGCGGCCGTCGGAGACCCCGGCGGTATACTCGCCCTCTTGCCGGCCACCACCCGGCCCGTCCCACTCGGAGGCGCTCCGTTTGAACGCAAAGTTCCTGCGCAACGGGATCGTGATGCTCGTCCTCGTGGCGGGCACGGTCGCGCTGCTCGTCACCTGGGTCAACTCGTCCACCCCCGGGGACACGACCGGCTACTCGACCTTCTACAACGACGTGAAGGCCGGCAACGTCACCAAGGTTCAGCAGGACGGCGAGAACCTGCTCGTGACCAAGACGGACTCGAAGACCTACTCGGTAGTCGTGCCCAACAACATCACCGGTGACGTCTTCGCCGACATGCAGAGAGCCGCGGCCGAGGGCGGCAAGACCCTGCCCACGGAGGTGTACACCCGGAAGCCCACTGCCGACACGTCGTGGGTCGGCCTGCTGCTGACTGGACTGCTCCCGCTGCTCGTCATCGGCGGCTTCATCTTCTACATGATGCGGTCGGCCCAGGGCACCAACAACCAGGCCATGTCCTTCGGCAAGAGCCGCGCCCGGATGTTCCTCGGCAACAAGACCGTGGTGACGTTCGCGGACGTGGCCGGCGTGGACGAGGCCAAGATGGAGCTCCAGGAGGTCGTGGAGTTCCTCAAGTATCCCGAGAAGTTCAACTCGCTCGGCGCGCGCATCCCGCGCGGCGTGCTGCTCGTGGGACCTCCGGGAACCGGCAAGACGCTCATGGCACGCGCCGTGGCCGGTGAGGCCGGCGTGCCGTTCTTCAGCATCTCCGGCTCGGAGTTCGTCGAGATGTTCGTGGGTGTCGGCGCCAGCCGCGTTCGCGACCTGTTCGACCAGGCCAAGCGCAACAGCCCCTGCATCGTGTTCGTGGACGAGATCGACGCGGTCGGCCGCCAGCGCGGCGCCGGCCTCGGCGGCTCGCACGACGAGCGGGAGCAGACGCTGAACCAGATCCTGGTCGAGATGGACGGCTTCGACACCAATACCAACGTGATCGTGGTGGCCGCCACCAACCGCCCCGACGTGCTGGACCCGGCGCTCCTGCGGCCCGGCCGCTTCGACCGCCAGGTCATCCTCGACCGCCCCGACATGAAGGGGCGCACCGCGATCCTCAAGGTCCACTCCAAGGGCAAGCCGCTCGACAAGACCATCGTCGTGGAGGAGATCGCGCGCATGTCGCCCGGGTTCTCCGGGGCGGACCTCGCCAACCTCGTCAACGAGGCGGCGATTCTGGCCGCGCGCCGCAACAAGAAGACCGTCGGCATGACCGAGTTCTCCGAGGCGCTCGAGCGCATCGTCGCCGGTCCCGAGCGCAAGAGCCGTGTCATCTCGGACGACGAGAAGCGGATCATCGCCTTCCACGAGGGCGGTCACGCCGTCGTCCAGCGGATCCTGCCGAAGTGTGACCCGGTCGCCAAGGTCACGGTCATCAGCCGCGGCATGGCCCTGGGTTACACCATGGCGCTGCCGACGGAGGACCGCTACCTCCAGAGCAAGACCGAGTTCGAGGACAAGATCGCGGGCCTGCTGGGCGGCAACGTCGCGGAGCGCCTCGTCTTCGGGGACACCACGACGGGTGCCAGCAACGACATCGAGAAGGCCACGGACCTCGCGCGGCGCATGGTCACGGAGTTCGGCATGAGCGACAAGCTCGGGCCGCTCTCCTTCGGCAAGCGCGACGAGATGGTGTTCCTGGGCCGGTCGATGGGCGAGTCCCGCGACTACTCGGACGATGTCGCCCGCGTGATCGACGAGGAGGTCCGCGCGATCATCGACCGGGCCTACGACCGTGCCACGGAGGTCCTCACCACCTACCGGGACCGCCTGGACCGCCTGGCCGAGAAGCTGATCGCGGAGGAGTCCGTCGACGCCCCCGAGTTCGAGAAGCTGTTCGACGACCTGCCGCCCAAGGAGGGCCGGTACGCGGGCATCCCGCGCGTGATCGCGCCCGGCACGGACGGCGGCACCTCCGCCGGCCCCGGTGCCCCGGCGCCGAACCCCGCGCCCCTGCCGGCCTGACCGACAGCCGGCCCGCGGCCGGGACCAGGGAGCGACCTGACGGAAGGGCGGACCACCGGTCCGCCCTTCATGCTGTCCGCTACGATCGTGGTGGCCCGCAGACCCAACGGAGATCCGATGAACGAGCTCAGCCCCGCGCCCGACGAGACCCCGATCAACCCGGCGGTGGAGGCCGCGCTCCGGGCCTCGACGGATGCCCGGGCGGCGTCGCTGCTCGAGTTCGCGCGCATCCCCAGCATCTCAGCACTGCCCGAACATGCGGCCGACATGGTCACCGCGGCCGAATGGGTCGCGGACCGGCTGCGCCGCGTCGGCGCGACGGACGTCGAGGTGGCGGCCACCGCGCTCCATCCGATCGTCTACGGGAGGATCCACGAGGCGCCCGGCGCCCCGGTCGTGCTGGTCTACTGCCACTACGACGTCCAGCCGGCCGATCCGCTGGACCTGTGGGAGACCGCCCCGTTCGAGCCGTTCCTGCGGGACGGCCGGTTCGTCGGGCGGGGCGTGGCCGACGACAAGGGTCAGCTGGTCATGCACCTTTCCGCGCTGGAGGCGATCCGCGCCGTGGGCCTGGCGCCCGCCGTCAACCTGACGTTCGTATTCGAGGGCGAGGAGGAATACGGCTCGGACAGCCTGTACGGGTGGATCGCGGCGAACCGCGACCGGCTGGCCGCGGACGTGGCCGTGATCAGCGACACCGGCTACTTCGAGGGCAACCTCCCGGCGATCACGGTCGGCCTGCGCGGGATCATGTACGCGCAGATCGACGTGGAGCTCTCGCCCGTGGACCTGCACTCGGGAATGTATGGCGGGACTGTTGACAACCCGGCCAACGCGCTCGCCCGGATCATCGCGGCGCTCAAGGGCGCCGACGGCCGGATCCGCATCCCGGGCTTCTATGACGACGTGGTGGCCCTCACGCCGGCGGATCGCGAGGCCATGGCGGCCCTGCCGTTCGACGAGGAGGCCTACCGGGCGGAGATCCCGGTCCCGGCGCTGGTCGGCGAAAGCGGCTGGACGACGATGGAGCGGAGAGGCGGGCGTCCGACCCTCGACGTCAACGGGATGTGGAGCGGCTTCCAGGGCGAGGGTGCCAAGACGATCATCCCGGCGCACGCGCACGCGAAGATCTCCACCCGGCTTGTCGCGAACCAGGACGCCCACCGGGTGTACGAGGCCCTCCGCGACTACGTCGCCGCGATCGCCTCGCCCGGCGTCAAGGTCACGACCACCTTCATCCATGGCGGCGAGCCGAGCCTCACGCCGACGGATCACCCGGCAACGCGGGCCGCGGCCCGTGCCCTGCGTGCGGTCCACGGCGTGGATCCCGTGTACATCCGGGAGGGCGGGTCGATCCCCGTCACGGCGGCGTTCGACCACACGCTGGGGCTCCCGGTCGTGCTGCTCGGCTTCTGCCAGCCGTCCTGCAACGCGCACGCGCCCAACGAGTGGCTGGACCTGGACAACTTCGAGCTCGGGACCCGCGTGATCGTCAGGCTCTGGGACGAGCTGGCGGGCCTCCCCCGGTAGCGATCCCCGCGTGCGCCCGGGCCCGCCGGCGCCCTTGGCAACGGTACGTTCGACTGGCCCTGGTGACCCGGGAGGGGGTTCTCCCGCGCGGGGCCGGTGCTAGGATGCGGGCGAAGGCCATCGCTGTCGGGAGGTCGAGCGCGCGTGACGACGAAATCGGGGGCGACGCCCAAGGTGGCGTGGCGCCTTGACGGCCCGAACGGGAGCATGGCGCCCCGTTCGGCTCTCGAGGTGCTGGTCGACCTGAACGACAAGGTGACGAGCGGACGGGTGGGCGAGTACCAGCCGGTCCCGCTCGGGTTCACACCGCTCGACAAGACCATCGGGGGCGGCCTGCGCGCCGGCGAGCTGATGCTCATCGGCGGTGCGCAGGGAACCGGCAAGACAACGATGGCGCTCCAGATGGCGCGCAATGTCGCGTCCGGCGGCCAGGCCAACGTGCTCTACATCTGCTTCGAGCACGACGAGCTGTACCTGCTCAACCGCCTCATCGCGGCCGAGTCGGCTCTGGCCCACCTGCCGCACAAGACCGGCGCCATCAAGATCCAGGACGTTCGCAAGGAGATCCTGGGGACGTGGATGGCCGAGGGAGGCGGGGCGGCCCAGCTGGCGTCCAACCCGCGGCTGCGCCCGTCGCTCGACCGCATCGCGCGCTACGGCCAGAACCTGTTCCTGCTGCGTGGCACGCAGACCGCGAGCACGATCGACGGCATCCGGGCCCTGGTCCACCAGCACAAGGAGCTGTCCGGGGATCGTCGCCTCGTCGTGGTCGTGGACTACCTGCAGAAGGTGCCGCAGATCCCGGAGCCCCTCACCGAGTCCGAGAAGGTCACGTTCGTGGTCAACGGCCTCAAGGACATCGCCCTGTCCGAGGACGTCCCGATGATCGCCATCGTGGCGGCGGACAAGGAGGGCCTCAAGGCGTCGCGCCTGCGCAACTACCACCTGCGCGGCTCGTCGGCGATCAACTACGAAGCCGACATCATCCTGATCCTGAACGAGAAGTACCAGATCGTCGCCAAGGTCAACATCGAGTTCAACCCCTACCAGGCGCAGCGGTTCCGCGACTGGGCGATCGTCTCGGTGGAGAAGAACCGCGGCGGCCAGGACGCCGTGGACCTCGAGTACGAGAAGCACTTCGAGTTCTCGTGCTTCGACCCGAACGGGCGGACGGTGCAGGAGAAGCTGATCGAGGAACGCCTCTACAACGACTAGGGGCACCCTGTCGGTCCGGGCGCACTCGTTGCGGCGTGTTCGCCGCGGCACGCTATTGTTGCGGCATGAACAGCATGCACGCCGAGGACTTTCCGGGAGTCGTCGAGATCGTCGTCGAGATCCCGCGCGGGAGCCGCAACAAGTACGAGTACGACGAGGTCGCCCACGTCTACCGCCTGGACCGCGTCCTCTCGTCGGCGGTGTTCTACAACTTCGACTACGGGTTCATCGAGGGGACGCGCGCGGACGACGGCGACCACACCGACGCCCTGCTGATCATCGACGAGCCCACGTTCACGGGGTGCCACGTCTGGGGGCGGCCGATCGGCGGCCTCGAGATGCGTGACGAGAACGGCTTCGACTTCAAGACCCTGTGCGTCGCGATCGGCGATCCGCACCAGCAGCACATCGAGCGGCTGGACCAGGTGCGCCCCCACCGCCTCGTGGAGATCGAGCAGTTCTTCAACACCTACAAGCTGCTCGAGGACAAGGTGGTCGACGTCGTCGGCTGGCGCGAGCGCGACCGGGCGCTCGAGGTGCTTGCCGCCGATCGGGTCCGTTACCAGAACGAGCACGGTGGCTGAAGACCTCGACCGGCTGTTCGTCGGAGTCCCGGTTCCCGGTGAGGCGCTGGCGGCCTGCGCGGCGCTCCTGGACGGGGTGCGAGCTCGTCATGGTGGCCGCGGTGTGCGCTGGGTGAGCACGGCGAACCTGCACCTGACCCTGCGGTTCCTTGGCCTCCTGCCGCCGTCCCGGATCCCCGCCCTGGGCGTGGCCGTCGATGCGGCCGCAGCCGGTGCGGACCCCATCACGGTGGTGCTGGGCGGGGCGGGGGCATTCCCGGGAGACCGGCGCCCGCGTGCGATCTGGCTGGGCATCGAGCGGGGAGCAGAGGAGCTCGGTGTGATCTCGCGGGCCCTGGATGCCGCCCTCGTGCTGTCCGGCATGCCGTCGGACGACCGGCCCTTCCACCCGCACCTGACCGTCGCGCGAACGGACGCCGCGGGAACCTCGGGCTCGCTGGCCGTGGCAGCGGACCTCAAGGTCGCCGCCGAGGGCTGGCGCGTGACCTTCACGGCGGACCGGCTCGTGCTCTACCGCAGCCACCTCGGCGGGAGTCCTCCGCGATACGAGCCCGTTCACGAGGCGCCCCTGGCCGGCTGAGCGGCACGGGCAGTTGCCCGGATCCTCGCGAGGCGCTAGGCTCGGCCCGCCCCCACACGCCCGCACCGCCCAACACGCCCGCATGGAGGTCGCTCGACGATGGCAAGCATCCAACCCCGCCGGACCAAGTTCCTCCTGGGCGAGGACCGGATCCCGCGGGCCTGGTACAACATCGCCGCCGACCTGCCGACGCCGCCGCCGCCGGCCCTTCACCCGGGCACCGGTCAGCCGATCGGCCCCGCGGACCTCGCACCGCTGTTCCCGATGGGGCTGATCCTCCAGGAGGTCAGCACCGATCGCGAGATCGAGATCCCGGACCCGGTCCGCGAGGCGTACCAGCTCTATCGGCCGTCGCCGCTGCACCGCGCCTACCGCCTCGAGCGCGCCCTCGATACGCCCGCCCACATCTACTACAAGTACGAGGGCGTCAGCCCGGCTGGCAGCCACAAGCCGAACACCGCCCTCCCGCAGGCGTTCTTCAACAAGGAGGAGGGCGTCAAGCGCCTGGCCACCGAGACGGGCGCCGGGCAGTGGGGGAGCGCGCTCGCGTTCGCGGGCGCCGTCTTCGGCCTCGAGGTCAAGGTCTACATGGTCCGGGCGAGCTACGACCAGAAGCCGTACCGCCGGTTCCTGATGGAGACCTACGGCGCAGAGGTGGTCGCCAGCCCCAGCCCCACCACGAACTACGGCCGATCGGTCCTGGCGGCCACGCCGGACTCCAATGGGTCCCTGGGAATGGCCATCAGCGAGGCCGTGGAGGACGCGGCCACCCGGGACGACACGAAGTACGCCCTGGGCTCCGTGCTCAATCACGTCATGCTCCATCAGACGGTCATCGGTCTCGAGGCCCAGGAGCAGATGGCGATGGCCGGTGAGGAGCCGGACGTGATCATCGCGTGCGCCGGGGGCGGCTCCAACTTCGCCGGCCTGACCTTCCCGTTCGTGGGGCGCATGCTCCGCGGAGAGGCCAGCTACCGCGTCATCGCGGCGGAGCCCGAGGCGGCGCCGTCCCTGACCCGGGGCATCTACGCCTACGACTATGGCGACACGGGCCACATGGCACCGATCGTCAAGATGCACACCCTCGGGTCGGAGTTCATGCCCGAGCCGATCCATGCCGGCGGACTGCGGTACCACGGCATGTCGCCGCTGGTGTCCCTCCTCAAGGAGGAGGGGCTCATCGAGGCCCGGAGCGTCCACCAGCGCGCGTGCTTCGAGGTCGGCGTGCAGTTCGCCCGGGCCGAAGGCATCCTCCCGGCGCCCGAGAGCACCCACGCGATCAAGGTGGCCGTCGACGAGGCGCTCGAGGCCAAG
>Ga0302291_10000499_pt1 | contig 11492 bp, 10 predicted proteins | sample III_Fen_N1_4_FD_194548 | JGI IMG/M metagenome (GOLD analysis project Ga0302291, IMG submission 194548) | Peat permafrost microbial communities from Stordalen Mire near Abisko, Sweden - III_Fen_N1_4 | ecosystem: Environmental > Terrestrial > Soil > Wetlands > Permafrost | place: Sweden: Abisko... | reverse complement strand
CGGCCGGGGAGCCCGGCGGGCAGGGGTCGAAGGTGAAGATCACCAGGGTGCCGAGCACCACGACGACGAGGAACGCGAACAGCAGCAGGCCCTTGAGCACGTGCCTGGCGGTGTCCCGCTCGGCGTAGTCGTTGATGACGGTGCGCACGCCGTTGGCGCCGTGGATCATCGCGAGCCACAGCATGAGCAGGTCCCAGACCTGCCAGAACGGCGAGGCCCACTTGCCGGCCACGAACCCGAAGTCGATCGCGTGGATGCCCTGGCCCGCCCACAGGTTGACGAACAGGTGCCCGAAGATCAGCACGACGAGCACGACGCCCGAGGCGCGCATGAAGATCCAGCCCGCCAGCTCGGTGTTGCCCCGCGTGCTGCCGCGGCGGCGCCCGGCGTGGGGCGCGCGCGGCTCGGCGATGGTCGTCATCAGTTCCCACCCCCGAACACGTGCATGAGGTGACGCGGCAGGAAGCCGGCCATGGTCAGCGCCCACAGGCCGATCACGGCCCAGAGCATGACGCGCTGGTACTTCGGGCCCTTGGCCCAGAAGTCGATGAGGATGATCCGCAGCCCGTTGAACGCGTGGAACACGATCGCGGCGACCAGGCCGGCCTCGCCGAGGCCCATGATCGGGTTCTTGTACGTGCCGATCACGTCGTTGTAGTCCCCGGGGGACACCCGCACCAGGGCGGTGTCGAGCACGTGCACGAGAAGGAAGAAGAAGATCGCGACGCCGGTGATCCGGTGCGCGACCCACGACCACATGCCTTCGCGCCCGCGGTAGAGCGTTCCGGCCGGCGCGGTGGGCGCTGTAGGCACTGTGACGGCCTCCTGGCGATGAGTGACGGACGGGACGCGCACGCCCCGGATCCACTGTACTGACCGCGCGCGAATGGTCCGATCCCGATGGTCCCACCAGGTGCCCGTGACCGGCCGGGAGCCCGTCCCGCCAGCACCGCGACCGCCGCCGCGACCGGCCCCGGTACCCTGCGGGCATGACCGACGACGACGTCACCACCGTCCCGCCCACCGCCGCACCGGTCGGTCCGATCCCGGGTTTCTTCGCGGTGGTGCCCGCGGGTGGCGCCGGTACCCGGCTGTGGCCGCTGTCGCGGGCCGGGCGGCCGAAGTTCCTGCTCGACCTGACGGGCTCGGGCCGCACGTTGCTGCAGGCGACCGTCGACCGGCTCACGCCGCTGACCGGGCCCGGCAACGTGCTCGTCGTCACGGGTCGCGCCCATGCCGAGGCCGTGGGTGCCCAGCTGCCGGAGCTGGCGGGTCTCGGCGCCGACCGGGTGCTGGCCGAGCCCTCGCCGCGGGACTCGATGGCGGCGATCGGCCTGGCAGCGGCTGTGCTGGTCGAGCGGCACGGGCCGGACGTCGTGCTCGGCTCGTTCGCCGCCGACCACGTGATCACCGGACAGGAGCTGTTCGAGCACGCGGTGCGGGAGGGGGTCGAGGCCGCCCGCGCCGGGTACGTCGTGACGATCGGCATCACCGCGACCGAACCCTCCACCGCCTTCGGCTACGTGCAGGCCGGTGCGCCGTTGGGCCTTGCCGGTGCGCCGAACGTGCGGCACGTGGTCGGCTTCACCGAGAAGCCCGACGCGGCCACCGCCGCGGCCTACCTGGCCACCGGCGACCACCGGTGGAACGCCGGGATGTTCATCGTCGGGGCCCAGGTGCTGCTCGACCACCTGGCCGCTCAGCTGCCGCCGCTCGCGGCGGGGGTGCGCGCCATCGCCGCCGCCTGGGACACCCCCGCCCGCGACGAGGTGCTCGCGGCCGCCTGGCCCGGCCTGACGAAGATCGCCATCGACCACGCCATCGCCGAACCGGTGGCGGCGGTGGGTGGCGTCGCCGTGGTGCCGGGCGAGTTCGGCTGGGACGACATCGGCGACTTCGCCGCGCTCGCGGGCGTGCTCGCCGGTGCCGGCACGCGCACGCTCGGCGATGAGGCCGTGGTGCTGCGGGTGGGCGCCGACGACGCGCTGGTGGTGACCGGCGGGCGCACGGTCGCCGTCGTCGGGCTGAGCGGCGCGGTGGTGGTGGACACCCCGGACGCGGTGCTCGTCACGACGCGCGAGCACGCGCAGCAGGTCAAGGGGGCCGTCGACGGCTGGCGGGCCCGCGGCCGCGACGACCTGCTCTAGCCCGTCGGGGTTGCGACGCGGGATACCCTCGGGGGGTGCCCGCCGAGCCCGTCGTCCCACCCGGGCTGCCGAGGGTGCCCACGGGGCTGCCCGCAGTACCGGCCGTCACCACGCTGACGCCCACGCCCACCGATCCCGAGGTGGTGGCGCTGCACCAGATCGTCGGGCGGCTCCGGGCGGACCTGGTCGCGATCCGCCGCGACCTGCACGCGCACCCCGAGCTGGCGCGCACCGAGGAGCGCACCACCCGCGTGATCGCGGACCGGCTCGCAGCCGCGGGCCTGCAGCCGCGGCTGCTGCCGGGCGCTGGGCTGCTGTGCGACCTCGGCCCGGCCCACCCGGGCTCGCGCCGCATCGCGCTGCGGGCCGACCTCGACGCGCTGCCGGTGCCGGACGCATGCGGCGAGCCCTGGACCTCCACCGTGCGGGGCGTGTCGCACGCCTGCGGGCACGACGTGCACGCGGCCGCGGTGCTCGGCGCCGGGCTGGCGCTGGCCGAGCTGCACGCCGCCGGACGCCTCGACGTGGACGTCCGCCTGCTGTTCCAACCGGCGGAGGAGGTGCAGCCCGGGGGCTCGATCGACGTGATGGCGGCCGGCGGCCTGGACGGCGTGGAGCAGATCTTCGCGCTGCACGCGGACCCCAAGCTCGACGTCGGGCGGGTCGGCACCCGCATCGGGCCCATCACGTCGGCGTCCGACGAGGTCCACGTCACGGTCCGCGGAGCCGGCGGCCACACCTCGCGCCCGCACCTGACCGGGGACGTCGTCTTCGCGCTGGGGCAGGTGATCACCGGCGTGCCGGCCGTGCTGGGTCGCCGTCTGGACCCGCGGTCCGGCGTCAACCTCACGTGGGGCGCGGTGCGCGCGGGATCGGCGCCCAACGCGATCCCGTCCTCCGGCTCGGTGCACGGCACGCTGCGCGCCCTGGACGTGCGGGCCTGGGAGCGGGCCGCCGAGGTGTTCAGCGCCGCCGTGCGAGAGGTCGTCGCCCCCTACGACGTGGAGGTCGACGTGCACCGCCAGCGGGGAGTGCCGCCGGTGGTGAACGAGGAGGCCAGCACCGGTGTGCTCGAGGCGGCCGCGCGCGACGTGCTCGGCCGCGAGTCCGTCGTGCTCACGGAGCAGTCCCTTGGCGGGGAGGACTTCGCCTGGTACCTGACGAAGGTGCCGGGCGCGCTGGCCCGGCTCGGCACGCGCACCCCGGGTGGGCGCACCTACGACATCCACCAGGGCGAGCTGCGGGTGGACGAGCGCGCGATCGAGGCCGGCGCGCTGGTGCTGGCCCGCGCGGCCGTGCTCGCCGGGCGACACCGCGGCTGAGCCCGACGACGGGCACTCGTCCGAAGGATGGGCGTCGGCGTCCAGCAGGCGGACCCAGGTACCAATGCGGTAACGGATCGCCGTTCCGTACCGTCCGGTAACGCCGGCGTAACACCCGCCCTCGTTATGGTCGTCCCGATCGATGCCGGACGGCCCCGCCCGGCGACGGCTCAACGGAGCGCCGTCGCCCGGGCGGACCCTTGCTCTCCGGCGACGCGACGAGAAGCAGGAGACGTGCGTGAAGAGAATCATCCAGGTGGCGGCCGTTGTCGGCGCGCTCACCATGACGTTGGCGGCGTGCGGTACGGCCCCGGCGACCACCAGCACCACGACCGGCACCACCGCCGCCGCCACGACCGCGGCCGCGATCGACTTCAAGGCGTGCATCGTCTCTGACGCCGGTGGGTTCGACGACAAGAGCTTCAACCAGCTGTCGTTCGCGGGCGTCCAGCAGGCGACCAAGGACCTGGGCGCCCAGTTCAAGTCCGCCCAGTCGAGCGGGGCGACGGACTACGCGCCGAACCTGCAGGCCATGGCGAGCGAGAACTGCAACCTCATCTTCTCGGTCGGCTTCAACCTGTCGGCCGACACCGTGACCGCCGCCCTGGCGAACCCGACGATCGACTACGCCCTGATCGACGACGCCGCCGACAACAACTTCGACGGCAAGACCGACGCGCCGAACATCAAGCCGATCCTGTACGACACGGCCCAGGCCGCGTTCCTCGCCGGCTACCTCGCCGCTGGCTACTCGAAGGTCGGCAAGGTCGGCACCTTCGGCGGCCAGCCGTACCCGACCGTCACGATCTTCATGGACGGCTTCCTGCAGGGTGTGAACTACTACAACCAGCAGAAGGGCAAGAGCGTCCAGGTCGTCGGCTGGGACGGCAACGACAAGAACGGCCTGTTCACCGGTGGCTTCGACGCCAACGACAAGGCCAAGGGTGTCGCGCAGCAGGTCATCGACCAGGGCGTCGACGTCCTCCTGCCCGTCGGTGGCCCGATCTACCAGTCGGCGATCGCCGCGGTGAAGGACTCCGGCAAGGACATCGCGCTCATCGGTGTCGACGCCGACCAGTTCAACACCGACACGAACATCCAGCCGTACATCCTCACCTCGATCGAGAAGAAGATGGACATCTCGGCTGCGGACGCGACGAAGGCCGCCGCGACGGGTGCCTTCGACCCGACCGCTTACGTCGGCACGCTCGCCAACGGCGGCGTCGACATCGCGCCGTACCACAACTTCGAGAGCAAGGTCGACCCGGCGCTGACCGCCGAGGTCAAGCAGCTCAAGCAGGACATCATCGACGGCAAGGTCACGGTCAAGTCGTACCTCGCCAAGTAGGTCGTTGCCCCCGGGGAGGTCGCCTGCCATGGCGGCCTCCCCGGGAGCGTGTCAATGTGCGGACAACGTCGTCATGCCCTCAGGATGCGAGACATGAAGCTTGAGTTGCGCGGCATCACCAAGCGCTTCGGGGCCCTCGTGGCCAACGACCACATCGACCTCGTCGTCGAGCCGGGGGAGATCCACTGCCTCCTGGGCGAGAACGGTGCGGGCAAGACCACGCTGATGAACGTGCTGTACGGGCTTTACCAGCCCGACGACGGCGAGATCGTCATCGACGACGTCGTGCAGCACTTCGCCGGGCCCGGAGATGCCATGGCGGCGGGCATCGGCATGGTGCACCAGCACTTCATGCTGATCCCGGTGTTCACGGTCGCCGAGAACGTCGTGCTCGGCAACGAGCAGACGAAGGGCGGCCGGCTGGACCTCGACGCCGCGCGCGCCCAGGTTCGCGAGATCGCCTCGCGGTTCGGCTTCTCCGTCGACCCGGATGCGGTGATCGAGGACCTGCCGGTCGGCGTGCAGCAGCGCGTCGAGATCATCAAGGCGCTCTCGCGGGAGGCCAAGGTCCTCGTGTTCGACGAGCCGACCGCGGTCCTCACTCCGCAGGAGACCGACGAGTTCATGGCGATCATGCGGCAGCTGCGGGACTCCGGTGCGGCGATCGTGTTCATCACGCACAAGCTGCGCGAGGTCCGCGAGGTGGCGGACCGCATCACCGTCGTCCGCCGCGGGAAGATCGTCGGCGAGGCCCACCCCGGGGCCTCGGACGCCGAGCTGGCGTCCCTCATGGTCGGCCGCCCCGTCGAGCTGACGGTCCACAAGAACCCGCCGACGTACTCCGACGCTCTGCTCGAGGTCTCGGGCCTGACGGTCAGCGACCCCGGCGGCGCGGTGCTGGTCGACGACGTCTCGTTCGCCGTGCGCGGCGGCGAGGTGCTCATCGTCGCCGGCGTGCAGGGCAACGGCCAGACCGAACTCGGTGAGGCGCTGGCCGGGCTGACTCCCGCGACCGGCAGCATCCGCCTCGACGGCGTGGAGCTGCTCGGCAGGCCGGTGCGCCGGGTGCTCGACTCCGGCGTCGGCTACGTGCCCGAGGACCGGTCGACCGACGGCCTGATCGGCTCGTTCACGGTCGCCGAGAACCTCATCCTCGACCGCGTGTCGGGTCCGCCGTTCGTCCGCGCCGGGGCGCTCCAGCTCGGGGCCCGCGACGAGTTCGCGCGCAGGGCTGTCGAGGAGTTCGACATTCGCACGCAGGGCATCGACGAGCCCGCCGGGCGCCTGTCGGGTGGCAACCAGCAGAAGGTCGTCGTCGCCCGCGAGCTCTCGCGCGAGCTCAAGCTTCTCGTCGCGGCCCAGCCGACGCGCGGCGTCGACGTCGGATCGATCGAATTCATCCACAAGCGGATCGTCGCGGCGCGCGACGCGGGCGTGCCCGTCGTCGTCGTGGCGACCGAGCTGGACGAGGCGGCCGCCCTGGGCGACCGGATCCTCGTCATGTACCGAGGCCGCGTGATCGGCATCGTGCCGGCCAGCACGCCGTGGGACCAGCTCGGCCTGATGATGGCGGGCGTCGCGCCCGAGGGGACGGTGACGGCATGAGCGCCGAGCAGACAACCGCAGCGCAGCCGCTGCAGCACAAGGTGCCGGAGCCCGGCGACGCACGCTGGCGCGAGGCGTGGCACCGCATCGTGTCCGGCACGTGGGCGGTCTCGCTCGGCGCCGTCATCCTCGCGATCCTGGTCGGCTCGATCATGATCGCGGCCACCGACGAAGGCGTGCGCGCCGCGATCGGCTACTTCGGCAGCCGGCCGTCGGACACGTTCTCGGCGGTCGGCAAGGCCGTCGGCGGCGCCTACGCCGCCCTGTTCCGCGGCGCGGTCTGGGACTTCCACGCCAGCACCTTCGCCACCGCGATCCGTCCGCTGACGAACTCGCTGACGCAGGCGACGCCGCTCATCGCCGCCGGCCTCGGCGTGGCCGTCGGCTTCCGGGCCGGCCAGTTCAACATCGGCGGCCGCGGCCAGATGCTCATGGCGGCCATCGCCGGCGGCTGGATCGGGTCCGCCCTCAACCTGCCGCCCGTCATCCACATGCTCGTCGCGATCGGGGCCGGCATCGTCGGCGGTGCGATCTGGGCCGGGATCGCCGGCGTCCTCAAGGCGACCACCGGTGCGCACGAGGTGATCGTCACGATCATGCTCAACTACATCGCGTTCTACATCCTCGGCTACCTGCTGGCCACGCCCGGCCTGCTGCAGGCGCCTGGCTCGTCGAACCCCAAGACCGCGGCGATGCACCCGAACGCGATCATGCCGCCCCTGCTCGGGCCGAAGTTCACGCTCCACTGGGGATTCATCTTCGCGCTGGCCGCGGTGGCGCTCACGTGGTGGCTGCTCGAGCGCTCGAAGCTCGGTTTCGAGTTCCGCGCCGTCGGGGAGAACCCCGCCGCGGCGCGGGTGGCCGGCATCGACGTCAAGCGGACGACCGTCGCCGTGATGCTCGTCGCCGGCGGGCTCGTCGGCCTCGCCGGGGTGACCCAGGTGCTGGGCACGACGACGACCGGTTTCGGTGACGGCATCGACGCCGGCGTCGGGTTCGACGCGATCACGGTCGCCCTGCTCGGCCGTTCGACGCCGTTCGGCGTCCTGGGGGCGGCGATCCTCTTCGGCGCCTTCCGCGCCGGTGGCGCGACCATGCAGGCGGCCGTCGGCGTGCCCATCGAGATCGTCCAGGTGGTCCAGGCGCTCATCGTGCTGTTCATCGCGGCGCCGCCCCTCGTGAGGGCCGTGTTCCGGCTGCCGCAACCCGGTTCCGGGCCGCGCCGGACGACGTCCGCGGAGGTGGCGGCATGAGCGCCCTCACCCTGGCGCCCGAGTCGGCGTCGGTGTCCGCCGACCTGCGCCACGTCGTCGTCGTGAGCCGCAAGACGCCGATCGCGCTCGCGATCATCACGGCGCTGGCCGCGTTGCTCTACGTGCTCGTCCCGCGCGCGGGCTACACGCACTTCCGGTTCTCCGAGCCCGGCGACCGCGTGCAGATCCCGACGCTGACCGTCAACGGCATGACGACCGCCTGGTTGAGCGTGGGCCTGGCCGTCGCGCTCGTGCTCGTGTCGGCCGGGTTCGTCGCCGCTCGGCGCAAGGTGCCCGTGTGGGTGCCGCTGGCGTTCGCGCTGGCCGTGCTCGTCGGGTTCCTCGGCTGGGCCGGTGCCGGGTCGACGGCCGAGTTCCCCGTCCAGTCGCTCCTACGCGGGTCCGTGCTGCTGACGGTGCCGCTCGTCTTCGGCGCGATGGGTGGGGTGATCGGCGAGCGCGCGGGGGTCGTCAACATCGCGATCGAGAGCCAGCTGCTGTTCGGCGCCTTCGGGGCCGCGGTCTTCGGCTCCCTCACGCACAACCCCTACGTGGGCACCCTCGCCGCGGTCATCGCGGGTGTGCTCGTCGCGCTGGTGCTGGGCGTGTTCGCCATCAAGTACAAGGTCGACCAGATCATCGTCGGTGTCGTCCTCAACGTGCTCGTGTACGGACTGACGGACTTCCTGTACTCGGAGGTCCTGGTCCCCAACGGGGCGCGGCTCAACACGACCGTGCGCTTCGAGCGCGTCGCGATCCCGGGCCTGTCGGACATCCCGGTGATCGGCCCGGCGCTCTTCCGGCAGGCGATCCTCGTCTACGTCATGTACGTCACCGTGCCGGTGGTGTGGTTCGCCCTCTACCGCACCCGGTGGGGCCTGCGGCTGCGCGCCGTGGGCGAGCACCCGCAGGCCGCGGACACCGTCGGCATCAAGGTGGAGCGCGTGCGGTACCGCGCGCTGGCCATCGCCGGCGCCGTCGTGGGCCTCGGTGGCGCGTTCTACACGGTGGTGTCGATCTCGTCGTTCGGCCGCGAGATGACGGCCGGCGCCGGGTACATCGCCCTCGCCGCCGTGATCTTCGGCAAGTGGGATCCCGTGCGCGCCGCGCTCGCGGCTCTGCTCTTCGGCGCGGCGACCAACCTCCAGGGCACGCTGTCCGTGGTGGGCGCCCCGGTGCCCAGCCAGTTCATGCTGATGCTGCCGTACGTCGTGACGATCCTGGCGGTGGCCGGTTTCGTCGGGCGGTCCCGGGCTCCGGCCGCGGACGGCACGCCGTACATCAAGGAGTGAGCATGGCCGACGTCGACGTCGACTGGGACGGGCTGCGCGCCGCAGCCACGCAGGTGATGGGCCGCGCGTACGTGCCCTACTCCCGCTTCCCGGTGGGGGCGGCCGCACTGGTGGACGACGGCCGCGTGGTGGTGGGCTGCAACGTGGAGAACGCGTCCTACGGCGTCACCCTGTGCGCCGAGTGCTCGCTGGTCTCCGCGCTCGTCGTGTCCGGCGGCGGGCGGCTGGTCGCGTTCACCTGTGTGGACGGCGTGGGCCGGGTGCTGGCGCCCTGCGGCCGGTGCCGGCAGCTGCTCTACGAGCACGGCGGCCCGCGCCTGCTGGTCGAGACCGTGTCCGGCGTGCGGCCGATGCGCGAGGTGCTGCCGGACGCTTTCGGTCCGGACGACCTCGTCGAGCGCGCCACGGTGACGCCGTGAGCGGCGCCCCGACGGCGGGCGGCGCCGCCGAGCCGTTCGACGCCGTCGACGTCATCGTCACCAAGCGTGACGGTGGCGCCCTGTCCGACGCCCAGGTCGACTGGGTGGTGGACGCCTACACGCGCGGCGTGGTGGCCGACGAGCAGATGGCGTCGTTGGCGATGGCGATCCTGCTCAACGGCATGACACCGGACGAGATCGCACGGTGGACCGCTGCGATGATCGCCACCGGGGAACGTCTGGACTTCTCGGGGCTGTCCCGCCCGACCGCCGACAAGCACTCCACCGGCGGCGTCGGGGACAAGATCACCCTCCCGCTGGCCCCCCTGGTGGCGGTGTTCGGGGTCGCGGTGCCACAGCTGTCCGGCCGCGGTCTGGGGCACACGGGCGGCACGCTCGACAAGCTGGAGTCGATCCCCGGCTGGCGCGCCGCGCTGAGCAACGCGCAGATGCTGCGCCAGCTGGACGAGGTCGGCGCCGTGATCTGCGCGGCCGGGTCGGGCCTGGCGCCCGCCGACCGCAAGCTGTACGCGCTGCGCGACGTCACCGGCACCGTGGAGTCGATCCCGCTGATCGCCAGCTCGATCATGAGCAAGAAGATCGCCGAGGGCACGGGTGCGCTGGTGCTCGACGTCAAGGTGGGCTCAGGCGCGTTCATGAAGGACCTCGGGCGCGCGCGCGAGCTCGCGACGACGATGGTGCGCCTCGGCACCGACGCCGGTGTGCGGACGGTGGCTCTGCTCACGGACATGTCGACGCCGCTCGGTCTGACCTCGGGCAACGCCCTGGAGGTGCGCGAGTCGGTGGAGGTGCTGGCGGGCGGCGGTCCGCCGGACGTCGTGGAGCTGACGGTGGCACTGGCGCGGGAGATGCTCGCGGCGGCGGGCCGTGGCGACGAGGACCCGGCGCCGGCGCTGGCCGACGGCCGGGCGATGGACGCCTGGCGGGCCATGATCCGCGCCCAGGGCGGCGACAGCGAGGCGCCGCTGCCGGTGGCGCGCGAGCAGCACGAGGTGCTGGCCACGGCCGACGGCGTGCTCACCGAGGTGGACGCGATGGCGGTCGGAGTCGCCGCGTGGCGGCTCGGTGCCGGCCGCGCCCGCAAGGAGGACCCGGTGCAGGCGGGCGCCGGGGTCGAGCTGCACGCCCGGCCGGGGGACCGGGTGCGTGCCGGTCAGGCTCTGGCCACGCTGCACACCGACACCCCGGAGCGGTTCGCCCGGGCGCTCGACGCGCTGACCAGCACGTTCGTCGTCGGCGACGGGCCGGCGCCCACGCGCCCGCTGATCCTGGACCGGATCGCCTGAAGGGTCGCACCCGGCTCGGCCGCGCCCCTGCGCGCGTCCGACGAGGTTCCCACCCCCCGGGCTGGGCGGCGGCCATCCGCGTGCTGGGCACCCACCATCCGCGCATCGGCGGGGGTGGCGGTGGTGGCCGCACCGGGGCAAGGATGGGGGTCAGGCAGCGCAGCCTGACGAGCGCCGAGGAGGAGCGATGAGCACCGTGCCCGGACCGCAGTCGTGGCAGGACGCCGGCCTGACGCCGATCGATCCCGACGAGCCCCGCCGGTTGGCGGACGAGGTCGGTGAGCCCGCCCCGCCGGCGGACCCGGAGGACTACGCGCCGGGCTTCGCGCGCGACGATCTCGAGGGTGAGGCGGCCGAGGCGGACGTGCTCGAGCAGGACACCGAGGTCCCGCTGGACGACGACCCGGACGGCGACTGACGGGGCCTGGCGACGACTACGGTGGGCGCATGACGACGCGGGACGCGGAGCAGCCGGGGGAATCCCCCGACGGATCCGCCCCGGACGTCCCGCCCGCACCCGGCCCGGGTGAGCGGGACGTCCTGGCCGACGCGGCCCAGCTCGTCGCCGCGCTGCCCAAGGTGCTGCTGCACGACCACCTGGACGGTGGGCTGCGGCCGGGCACGATCGTCGAGCTGGCCGACGAGGTCGGCCACCCGCTGCCGACCACGGATCCCACCGAGCTCGGCGCGTGGTTCGTGCGGGCCGCCGGCGCCGGCTCGCTGGACCGCTACCTGGAGACGTTCGCGCACACGGTCGCCGTGATGCAGACCGCGCCGGCGCTGCGCCGGGTGGCCGCCG
>Ga0302291_10000498_pt1 | contig 11502 bp, 7 predicted proteins | sample III_Fen_N1_4_FD_194548 | JGI IMG/M metagenome (GOLD analysis project Ga0302291, IMG submission 194548) | Peat permafrost microbial communities from Stordalen Mire near Abisko, Sweden - III_Fen_N1_4 | ecosystem: Environmental > Terrestrial > Soil > Wetlands > Permafrost | place: Sweden: Abisko... | reverse complement strand
CGCGCCAGCCCCAAGACGCAGAGCGCGCTGCTCGAAGCGATGGAGGAGCGCCAGGTCAGCGCCGAGGGCGAAACCCGGCCACTGCCCGCGCCCTTCTTCGTGATCGCGACGCAGAACCCGACGCGCCAGCTCGGCACCTTTCCGCTGCCCGAATCCCAGCTCGACCGCTTCCTGATGCGGCTGTCGCTCGGCTACCCGTCGCGCGACGCCGAACGCGCGCTGCTGATGGGCGAAGACCGCCGCGCGCTGCTGCGCCGGCTCGATCCGGTGCTGACGCCGGCCGAACTGCGCGCCATCGGCACGGCGCGCGCGGCGCAACACGTCTCGCCGATGCTGGTCGATTACGTCCAGCGCCTGATCGAGGCCTCGCGCGATCCGCGCCGCTTCGCCGAGGGTTTGAGCCCGCGCGCCGGCCTCGCGCTGTTGCAGGCCGCGCGCGCCTGGGCGCTCATCGACGGCCGCGATTTCGTGCTGCCCGACGACGTGCAGGCGGTGCTGCCGTCGGTCGCCGGCCACCGGCTGATTCCGGCGTCGGCCGGCAATGCGCGCCCGCTCCAGATCGCCGAAGCGATCGCGGCCTGGATGCGCTCGGTCGCGGTCGAGGCCTGATGGCGCTCGCCGCAGCTGCGCCTCGCGGACTGCGTGCCCGCCTGCGCCGCTTCATGGAGCGCCCGCCCGAAGGCGAGCTGCTGCTCGGCCATCGCCGCATCTACACGCTGCCGACGCGCGCCGGCATTGCCTTCGGCGTACTGCTGCTGGCGTTGCTGCTGCTCGCGATCAATTACGAACTCAGCCTCGGCCACGCGCTGGTCTTCCTGCTCGCGGCGGCGGGCTGGGCCGGACTGCACATCGGCTTCGCCAACCTGTCGGGATTGCGGCTTGGCGACGCGCGCGCCGAACCGGTCTTCGCCGGCGAACTGGCCGCGTTCGAATTCACGCTGACCGATACGCGCCGCCGCGCCCGCCCGGCGCTGACCGTGGCCGGCGCCGAAGGCAGCATGCGCATCCAGCTCGCGGCCGGCGCCAGCGCGCGCGCCATCGTCCAGGTGCGCGCGGCCGAGCGCGGCTGGCTCGCCGCGCCGCGCGCCATGCTCGAAACCCGCTTTCCACTCGGCCTCTGGCGCATCTGGACCCTGTGGCTGCCGGCCGCGCGCTGCCTCGTCTACCCGGCGCCGGAATCGCCGGCCATGCCGCTGCCGGGCGCGCAACCGAGCGTCGGCGACCAGCCCGTCGGCGGTCCGGGCGACGAATCCTTCGCCCATCTGCGCGCCTACCAGCCCGGCGATTCGCCGCGTCGCATCGCGTGGCGGGCGTTCGCCCGCAGCGACGGCGCAACGCTGTCGGCGCGCCAGTTCGAGGGCAGCGCCGGCGGCGATCTCTGGCTCGACGCTGCCGCAATCGCGCCCGCGCTCGGCATCGAGGCGCGGCTGGCGCGGCTCACCGCCTGGGTGCTCGAAGCCGATGCGCTCGGCCTTGCCTACGGCCTGCGCGTCGGCGCCGACGAGATCGCGCCCGCCAGCGGCCCGGCCCAGCGCGACCAGTGCCTGCGCTGCCTCGCGCTTTACGGTCTGGCGCCATGAGCGCGCGGCGCATTTCGCATCACGCTGCGCATTGCGTGCTGCCGTGCCGCAGCTGCGCCGGAGTCCGCGCATGAGCGCCATCACCCTCCGCCTCCAGACGCAAGCGCGGCGTCATCTCGCCGCGCTCGGCCACGAAGGCCGCGCCACGCTGCTGCTGCTGGTCGCGGTTGCGGCGGTGATTGCGCCGCACTTCGCGCATCTGCCGGGCTGGGCGCTCGCGGTCGCGGTCGGCGCCTTCGGCTGGAAATGCCGGCTGCTCGCGGCGCATCGCGCAAGTCCGTCGCGCGTGCTGCTGGCGCTGGTGGTCGCGGCGATCGCCGTCGGCACCTGGCAGAGCTACGGCAGCCTGTTTGGCCGCGATGCCGGCGTCACCCTGCTCGTGATGCTGATGTGCCTGAAGCTGCTCGAACTGCATGTGCGGCGCGACAGCTTCGTCGTCGCCTATCTCGGCTTCTTCCTCGCCGCGACCGAGTTCATGTTCTCGCAGAGCATCCCGACCGCCGCGATGGTGCTGGTCGCGCTCGCGCTGCTGCTCGCGGCGATGGTCGCCGGCCAGCTCGGCGCGGCCGATCCGCAACCCGGCGCCACGGCCACCGCAGCCGACGGCGCGCCGCCCGCGACCGGCCTGCGGCTCGCGCTGCTGACCGGGCTGCGCCTCGTCGGCTGGGCGCTGCCGCTGGCGATCGCGCTGTTCCTGCTGTTTCCGCGCATCCCCGGTCCGCTCTGGACCCTGCCCGGCGACAGCGGCGGCGCGCACACCGGCCTCACCGACAGCATGTCGCCGGGCGATCTGAGCGACCTCGCAGACTCTGGCGCCATTGCCTTCCGCGCGCGCTTTCCCGGCGTCGCGCCGGCGCAATCCGAGCTGTACTGGCGCGCCATCGTCATGGGCGGCTTCGACGGCCGCACCTGGCGCCCGGCACTGCCGGCGCAGTTCGGCGCCGTCGCCGGGCCGGGCACCGAAGCCGTCGTCGCGGCATCCGATCCGATCGACTACCAGCTCACCGTCGAGCCGACCGGCGAACGCTGGCTCTACGCGCTCGACGGCCCGCTCGCGCTCGGCCCCGGCGCCGAAAGCGCCGCCGCCGGCACCTGGCAGGCCGCGCAATCGCTGCGCGAACGCACGGCGCTCGCCGGCCGTTCCGCCACCAGTTACCGGCTCGGCGGTGGCGAAACCCCGCTCGCGCGCCGCGCCTGGACAGCGCTGCCGCCCGGCTACAACCCGCGCAGCGTCGAATTCGCGGCCCGGCTGCGCGCCGACTATCCGGACGATCGCCAGCTCATCAGCGCCGTGCTCGGCCGCTTCCGGCACGACGGCTATCGCTACACCATGCGGCCGCCGCGCCTCGGCCGCGACTCGGTCGACGGCTTCCTGTTCGACACCCGCGCCGGCTTCTGCGAGCACTACGCCTCGGCATTCGCGGTGCTGATGCGCGCCGCCGGCATTCCGGCGCGCGTGGTCGCGGGCTATCAGGGCGGCGAGGTCAATCCGGTCGACGGCTGGCTCGAAGTGCGCCAGAGCGACGCCCACGCCTGGACCGAGGTCTGGCTCGGCCGCGATGCCGGCTGGGTCCGCATCGACCCGACCGCCGCCGTCGCGCCCGAGCGCATCGAGCGCAGCCTCGGCGCCGCCCTGCCCGCCACCAGCGGCTTCGAGCGCCTGGGCCGGCTCGGCGGCGGCAGCGACGGCCTGCGGCTGTGGCGCGATGTGCGCCATCGCTGGAACGCGATCGAGAACGCGTGGAATCTCGCGGTGCTGCATTACGACGGCGAGCAGCAGCGCAACCTGTTCGAGCGCCTCGGCCTCGGCGCGCCCGACCTGCAAGTGCTGATGATCGGCTGCCTCGTCGCGCTCGGGCTGGCCAGCGCCGGCTTCGGCGCGAACGTGCTGATGCAGGCCGCGCGCCGGCCGCGCCCCGACCGGCTCGCGCGGCTCGGCGCACGCTTCGATGCAAGCCTCGCGCGCATCGGCTGCGTGCGCGAACCGCACGAACCGCCGGCCGCGTTTGCGCGCCGCGTGGTCGCGCTGCTTGAGGCGGGCGCTGCCAGCACTGCTCCTGCCAGCGCCGATCCTGTCGGCCATGCCCCGGCCGACGCCGCGCCGCGCGCCAACGCCTCCACCAGCAACGCCGCCGCCCAGGCGCGCCGCATCTTCGAAACCCTTGCGGGCATGCGCTATCGTCGCCCGCCGACCCCCGCCGAACTGGAAGCACTCCAACGATGGATCGCCGACTTCAAGCCGCGCTCGCCGCGCTGACCGCCGCCACCCTGCTCGCCGCCTGCGCCAGCAGCGTCCCGCTCTATCCCGACGAAAAGGCCGCGCGGCGCGAATCCGGCGCCACGCCCGCGCCGCCAGCCACGCCACCCGCCGCAGCACCCACGCCGGCCGAGCCGCCAGCCACTGTCGTCACCACGCGCCCGGTCATCGTCGCGCCGATGGGCGGCGCCGAGCTCGCGGCGCCGGGCACGCCCGGCAGCTATGCGCGGCGCGCCGACATCGCCGCCTGGGCCGACGAGTTCGCGCAGCGCGGCGCGATCGACCGGGCGCTGATCCAGTCGGCGCTCGACCGCATCGAGCCGCAGGCACGCGTGCGCAAGCTGATCCTGCCGCCGGCCACGCCGCAGCAGAAGAACTGGACTGCCTATCGCGCGCGCTTCCTCGACGCCCAGCGCATCAAGGCCGGCGCCGAGTTCTGGGCCGCCAATGCCGACGCACTCGCGCGTGCCGAGCGCGAATTCGGCGTGCCGGCGGCGGTCGTCGTCGCCATTGCCGGCGTCGAGACCGTGTACGGCCGCAACCAGGGCGACTTCCGCACCGCCGACACGCTCGCCACCCTCGCCTTCGACTGGCCGGCCGACGCGCCGCGCGACCGTTCGGCCTACTTCCGCGAGCAGCTCGAACAATTGCTGCTGCTGGCGCGCGACTACGGCGCACAAATCCTCGACTGGCGCGGCAGCTACGCCGGCGCGCTCGGCATCGCGCAATTCATGCCGGGCAGCCTGCGCGAATTCGCCGTCGACTACGACGGCGACGGCCGCATCGACCTGAGCAACAGCGCGCCCGACGCCATCGGCAGCATCGCGCGCTACCTGTCGGCGCACGGCTGGAAGAGCGGCCTGCCGATCTGGCTGCCGGCGCGCCCCGGCAGCAGCCCCGATCAGTGGATTGCCAACGACCTCGAAGCGCGCTGGACCGCCGACGCGCTCGCCGAAGCCGGCGTCACCGTGCTCGGCGCTACGCCTCCCGACACGCTGTTCGGCCTCGTCGATCTGACCGCGCCGGCCACGCCGACCGAATGGCGCGCCGGCACGAAGAACTTCTTCGCGATCACGCAATACAACCGCAGCTTCTTCTACGCGGCGGCGGTGGCCGATCTGGCCAGCGCCGTGGCGGCGGCACGCGAGCGGCCGAATGTTGCGGCGCCGGCGGCCGGCGCGAAACCCGTGCCCAGCGCGACGGCGCGGCCGGCTTCCGCCGTGGATGGCGCGGCCGCGAAAGACGCCATCAAGCGCTGAACGACAGCCGCTCGCGCCTCGTCGGCGCTAGAGCGGCTGAGGCACGCTGCGGCGGCGCCCGTCACCGCCGCAGCGGCTCGATCACCGCGACCACCGGCAGATGATCCGACGCGATCCGCGCAATCCGGCTGCGGTGTGTCGCGACGCGCACCAGCATCGGCCTCGGCTTGACCCAGATGCGATCGAGCGCGAACACCGGCCAGCGCGCAGGAAAGCTCCTCGGGGCCGGCGCGTCCTCGAACCAGTGATGCAGCCAGCGCAGCGGCCGGCCCCAGAGCGACCACTCGTTCAGGTCGCCCATCAGCACCATGGTTTCGCGCGCAGCGGCTTCGAGCGCGCTGCCGTTCGCGGCCTCGATGCGCGTCAGCTCGCCGAGCAGGCTGCGCACCTGGGCGCGCCGCTCCGACGGTTGCAGCCCGAGGTGGGTCGCGATCACGCGCATCAATCCGCCGCTGGTGTCGAGCGTGGCCATGATCGCGCCGCGCGGCTCGCGGCCCGGCACGCTCAGGTCGAGCAGCCTGGTGCTGATGACCGGAAAGCGCGTCAGCAGCGCATTGCCGTAATCGCCCGAACCGCGCACCAGCGTCGGCCCGGCGATGGCGTGCATGCCGCTGTGCTCGGACAGCCACTTGAGCATGTCGAAGCCGGTGCGGCCCGACTCCACCTCTTGCAGCGCGACGATGTCGGCGTGCATTTCGCGCAGCACATCAGCGATGCGGTTCGGCACGAAATGGCCGTCGGCGCCGACGCCGCCGTGGATGTTCCAGGTCGCCAGGCGGATCAAGCGGCGGCCCGGTCGCGGCGCCGGCCGATCCAGCCCCGGATGAAGAGCGCAAAGGTCACGCACAGCGCAACCACGCCGATCAGCAGCGCGAAGCTGGCCCAGCCCGGCTCGCGGATCGCGGTCGCGACTCGATCGACGAACACGGTCGTGAACAGGATGCCGGGCGTCATGCCAAGCAGCGTGCCGGCGAGGAAATCGCGCGCGCCCACATGCGCCGCGCCGGCCACGAGGTTGACGATCGAGAACGGCGCGACCGGCACCACGCGCAGCAGCACCATCGCCGGCAGCCCGCGCCGCGCGAGCCGCAGCGCCAGCCGCTGCATGCGTGCGCCACCCCAGCGCAGCAGCGCGCGTCGGCCGAGCAGCCGGCCGACCCAGAAGGTGGTCGCGGCGCTCGCCATGGCGCCGGCCAGCGCGTAAAGCCCGCCCTGCCACGGACCGAACACGATGCCCGTGACGCCGACCAGCAGCATCACCGGCATGACGATCAGCCCGGCCAGCACGTAGCAGGCGACGACGGCGAGCGGCGAGAACGGCAGCGCATCGAGCCGTTCGCCGAAGCGCACCAGTTCGCCGAGATCGAGCAGTTCGCGCAGCGGCGTGAAGCGCCAGGCCATCGCGAGCGCGGCAAGACCGACGGCGATCAGCGTCCACGCCGCGATGCGCTCGCGCACCGGACGCCGGTGGCCGGCCTTGGGCAGCAGCTCGGTCATCAGCAGCTCGGTTTCGGCCGGGCGCTCGGGGTCGATGATGAGCGCGGCGTCGGGCACGAGCCGGTCGATATCGGGCGCGACGCGCAGGTCGGCCGGGACGAGCGTGCGGTGGGTCGCGAAGCTCGGTGGGGCATCGGCGGGCGCGATCGGTGCCGGCTCGCTCGCCGCTGCGGCTGGCGCATCGGCCGACGCGGGCGCCGCGCCGCAGGGGCTGCCGTGCTCGAGCGCCGCCCGCTGCACCTCAAGCGGCGCCACCGGCGAGACGCAGGCGCGCGCGCTCTCGTCGCGCAGTGCGTCGATCGCGGCGTTGAGCCGGCCGTGTTCGCGCAACGCGGCCTCGATGCGCTCCGGCGTGGCGCCGAGATGCTCGCCGAGCAGCCGCGCGCGGAACGCCCGGATCGCGCCGCGCACGCGCTCGTCGCCGCCCGAGGCAATCGCAAGATTGCATTCGCTGTCGAAGCCCATCGAGCGGTTGCTCAGGTTGGCCGAGCCGATGGTCAGGAAGTCGTCGTCCACGACCATGACCTTGCTGTGGACGTTGAGGCAGCCGCCGCCGTCGGGCGGCTCATCTGGAAGGCGCGGACACCAGGCGCGATAGCGATGGGCGGGGTCGAGCGCGCGCAACCGGGTGTCGATGCGGCCGCGCAGCACGCCCATCGTCGTCTCTTCGAGCCAGCCGCTCTGGCGTCGCGGCAGCACCAGCGCGATGTCGGGCGCGTCGGGCGAATCGATGCGCGCGGCGAGCGCGTCGGCCATCGCGCTGGAGCTGAAGTACTGGTTCTCGATGTAGAGCGCGTCGCGCGCCGCGCCGATCGCGTCGCCGAGCAGCGCATGCACCTCGCCGACCGGCGCATAACCCTCGAAGCCCGGTTCGGTGCGCGAAATGCCGACCGCCACGTCGGTCAGATCGGGCACGAGCGCGTCGGGCCAGACGTCGTGGGTGATGCGCTCCGGCGGCGCGGCGGCTTCGCGCCCGCTCGCGCGGCGCCAGCGTTCGCGGCACAGCTCGGCGAGCGCGCGCGCCGCATCGCCATCGACGGCCATCTGCACGTCGTGGAACGGCGCGTAAGGCTTGCCGTCGGGATCGACGCGGCCCGGATCGGCCGGCGCGTGGGCCGGCGTGTCCCAGCGGCAGCGCGTCAGGTCGAGCCCGCCGACGAAGCCGATCGCGCCATCGATCACCACCACTTTCTGGTGATGCGACGCGCCGACCGGATGACAGCCGTCGAGCAGGAATTTCATGCGCCGGTGCGTGCGCCAGCCCAGCCGCAGCGGCGACAGCCATTCGCGTTCGAGCGCGAACAGCATTGCGTAATCCCAACTCAGGACGTTGACCCGCAGCGTCGGCCGTTCGCGCACCAGCGCGTCGAGGAATTCGGCCAGCGGCTCGGGATAGCCGTCGTTGGCGCCCGCGCCGCGCACCAGGCGCACGCGGCTGTCGATGTCCCAGCCGAGGATGTGGACGGTGTGGCGCGCCTTGACCAGCGCGCCGCGCAAGGCCGCGAAATAGGCCGCGCCATCGACGAGGAAGGCAACGCGATCGGCCTGCTCGACGCGCCAGCAATTGCGGCCCGGTTCGAGCAGGTAAGCGGCGTCGCGCGGGGCGCGGGCAATGGGCGGCGGTGACGATCGATCTTCGGGCATCGCCCGATGCTAGGTGGCGCGGCGGCAAGCACGGCGCCGGTCGCGCAAGCGAAGCGCATCAACCGTAAGCGGGCGTCAGCGTTGCGGGACTGCGCTGACACGCGCACGGCGTGCGCTGGCCGTGGCGCGAACGGCGCCGGGCTCGCGGCGCATCCAGCCCGCATCCAGCCCGCATCCAGCCCGCGTCTAGGCCGACGGGTTCAGCAGCCGCCAGTAGCTCGGCGCGGTCGCGAGCGGCGGCGCCTCGGCCAGCACCGCGAAGCAGTCGTTGAAGTACTCGACGAAGGCATCGGCGTGCAGCGTGCCGAGCTTCTGGTCGCGCAGGGTCTGGACCAGTCCCCAGCGGTTGCCGGCGGGCCGCAGCGAGCCGGCGTTGTAGGCGCAGGCCACGAGGGGCGGGTCGAAGTTGGTCGGACCGGTGCGGCGCATGGCCTGCTGGCGCAGGTAGAGCGTGCCGGCGCGGATCGCGGTTTCGGGGTCGAACAGGCGCGTGCGGTCGAGCGTGGGATCGCCGGTCGCGGCGCGCGCGGTGCTGATGAGCGTCTGCATCAGACCCGGCGAGACGCGGCCCGGCGTGGCGCTGTCGCTGACATAGCCCGGCTCCTCGCGGCAGCAGTCGGCCTTGCCGCCGCTTTCGGTGCAGATGGTCGCGACGATGAGTTCGAGCGGCACGCCATAGGCCGCCGCGCACTTCTGGATCGGCGCGGCGTAGCGCTGCCAGACGTTGCGCGCAGTTGCCGGATCGCCGCCGCTGCGCGGCACGCGATCGGCGCCGCTGCCTTCGCGCACGCGCACGCCGGTGGCGTCGAGCTTCCATTGCTGGGTGCCGGTGCCGAAGCCGTTGCCGTGCCAGTCACCCATGCGGCGCAGATAGGTCGAGATGTCGGCCACCCAGCCCGGCGCGGCGGCGGCGCCGGGTGCGGGCGCGGGCGCGGTGGGCGGCACGCTCCGCTGAGCATCGCGCGCGACCGCGCCGGCATTGGCGTCGCCAATCGCGGCGCTGTCGGGATTGAGCTGGCTCCAGGTATCGCGGCCGATGATGCCGTCGGTCTTGAGCGTGCGCCCGGTCTGGAACGCCATGACCGCGTCGCGCGTGGCCGGGCCGAACACGCCGTCGGCGCTGCATGCCAGCAGCCCGGCGCGGATCAGCGCCTGCTGCGCCGCGCGCACCTGTTCGCCGCGCATGAGCGGCAGGCTGAAGCGGAGATCGGTATCGAGTTGCATGTCAGCTCCCGCATGCCGCGATCAGGCGGCGCTGGGTGCGGGCATCGACGACGAGGCGCGCGAACTGGTCGGCGTAGGCGCCGGGCGCGGCCTGGCCGGCGCGCGCGGCGGCTTCGGCACGGCGCGTGGCGGCGCAGCGCGTGGCGTCGTCGCCATGGCCGGTGCCGGCGAGCAGCAGCGCGGCACGGCCTTGCCAGAGCGCGTTGTCGGGCGCGGGCGCGGTGGCGGCTTCGGTCTCGGCGGCGCGGGCGTTGCGGTCGGCGGCGTCGAAGCTGGCGGCGGTTTCGGCGAGGCAGTAGAGCGCGTGGGCGCGCAGCGCGGCGAGCGTGCTGCGCGCGGCGGTGTCGAGACGCGGATCGGCGCTGGCGCGGGCGCGGCCAAGATCGGCGGCGGCAGTGTCGAGCCGGCCGGTCAGCGCGGCGGCATCGCTGCCGCCGGCCGGGCAGACGGCGCCCGGCGCCCGGCCCGCAAGCGCGACGCGCAAGTTCGCCTCGCCATGCAGCGCCGCGAGCCGGCCGCAACCTTCGCGCGCCGGATCGCTGGCGCAGGCCGAGGTGATGTTGTCGGCAGCGATCGCGTCGTAGCGCCCGGCGGCGGCAAGCTTCTGCCAGTCCTCCACCTCGGCGACGACCGGGTTGACCAGCGCCTTGCCGCCGCCGCAGGACGCGACCAGCAGCGCGAACGTCGCGGCCGCAACGATGACGTGAACGGGCTTGTTCATTTCGGCAGCACCTCGGCAAGCAGGGGAACGGGATCGATGCGCGCCTCGCGCAACTGGCCGGTGAGCAGCACCAGCGCGTCGAAGGCGCCGCGCTGCTCGTCGCTGCCTTGCGCGCGGCGGGCGCCGGCGTCGAACGCGGCGTTGACGTCATCGAGCGTGGGCGCTGCCGAAGCGGCCGGCAGCAGGCTGACGACCTCGCCGAGCTTTGCCGCGTCGATGTCGGCGCGGCCGCGCTCGGCCAGCAGCAGGCTGCGGAATTCCATCAGCCCGTCGCTGGCCTCGCCCCGGCTGGCGAAGCGGGTTTCGCCGCCCCAGCGCTGCCAGATCGCATCGCTGCCGTTCTCGCGCAGCGCGAGGTCGAGCAGCTCGTTGGCGAACTGCGGCTGGGTCTCGATCTCGGTCGCGAACACGCGCGCGAAGATCGGCGCCTGTTGCAGACAGAGCCGCGCGCTGGCGCCGGTGAAATAGCCGGCGTCGATGAGGCGCGGGTTGTAGGGCGCGTCGAGCACGCGCGCAATCCAGCGCTGGTACTGCTCTGACCCGAGCCGCCAGCCGAGCCCGAGCACCAGCAGCACGCCGGCCGCCGGCGGCAGCGCGCCCATCAGCGGCAGCACGCCCGCAGCCTTCTCGATCAGCCCCGGCAGCGGCGACTTGCCGAGCAGTTCGCGCGCCGCGTCGGCCACTTTCTTGAGCGAGTCTTCCGTGACGCCGTCGCCACGCAGCGCCTGGGCCGCATCGAGCACGCTGCCGGCCTTGGCGATGGCGTCGCTCGCGCCGGGCGGCAGCAATTGCGGCAGCGTGTCGGCGAGCAGATCGGTCACGCCGCGCGCGGCCTTGAGCTGGCGATTGAGCCGGTCAAGCTCGGTGTCGAAGCTGCTCTTGCGCGCGAGGTTGTTGGTTTCGACGCGGGCGTTCAGCGCCTCGCTGCCGGCAATCTCGGCCGCGCCGCGCACCGCCGTCACCACGTTGCCGAGCGCGCCGTTCTCCTCGCGCAGCTTCTGCGCCTCGGCCTGGGCGGCGTCGGCAATCTTCACGCTGGCGCGCGCGGTCTGGGCGTCGGCATTGGCGCTGCGGGTGCCGAAGTAATAGGCGAACACGCCGGTGACGATGCCGTTGATATAGCCGGCAATGCTCTCGTTCAGATCGAGCGCGCGGCTGAACACCAATATCGGCAGCCCGACCACGCCGACGATGAGCGCAATCACCGCGCGCACCGTGCCTTCGGGCAGCGCCATCGGCAGATCCTTCAGCGCCGCAACCTTGTCGGCCGACATCTCGCGGATGGCGCCGAAGTAGCGCGCGCTGAGCCACCACAAATAG
>Ga0302291_10000496_pt1 | contig 11560 bp, 10 predicted proteins | sample III_Fen_N1_4_FD_194548 | JGI IMG/M metagenome (GOLD analysis project Ga0302291, IMG submission 194548) | Peat permafrost microbial communities from Stordalen Mire near Abisko, Sweden - III_Fen_N1_4 | ecosystem: Environmental > Terrestrial > Soil > Wetlands > Permafrost | place: Sweden: Abisko... | reverse complement strand
GGGCACGCTCCTCGGCGGGGATCCGGAACCGCCCCAGGAGCACGGCGTTGAGCAGCGTGAACACCAGCGCGGTGACCCACGCGGTGTGCACCAGCGGCAGCGCGACGCCCTCCGCCACCACGGCGACGTAGTTCGGGTGGGACAGCAGCCGGTACGGTCCGCGCCGCACCAGCGGCAGGCCGGGCACGACGATCACCCGGGTGTTCCACCGCGGTCCGAGCACGGAGATGCACCACCAGCGCAGAGCCTGGGACGCCAGCACGACGACGAGCGCCGGCCAGCCGAGCCACGGCAGGAAGGGTCGATCGGCGAGCGCGGCCTCGGCGACGCACGCGACGAGCAGGCCGGTGTGCAGTGCGACCATGGCCGGGAAGTGCCCTCGTCCGCTCTCGCGGCCACCACGGGCGAAGGACCAGCGCGCATTGCGCGCCGAGACGACCAGCTCGGCCAGCCGTTCGAAGCCGGTGGCGAGCACGAGCGCGCCGTACAGCGCGAGGCTCATGCGGCGTCCACCTTCCGGCGCGTGGGCCAGCGCAGCGCGACGAGCTCGGCGCCGACCCCCGGCCCGAAGGCGAGCAGCACCCCCATCTCGCCGGGCACCGCCGGCCCCCGGTCGGCAGCGATCTCGTCGGCGAGCAGGTGCAGCACCGAGGCCGACGAGAGGTTGCCGACACGTGCCAGGCTCGCGCGCGACGAGGCGACCGCGCTCGCCGGCAGGCCGAGCGCCTCCTGCACCGCGTCGAGGATCTTCGGCCCGCCGGGGTGGACGAGCCACGTCCCGACGTCGTCGGGCACCGCGCCCAGGGCGGACAGCAGCGCCCTGACGTCGTCCGCGACGCGCGCGCGCACGGCGTCCGGCAGGCCGCCCGACAGCACGATCTGCAGGCCCGACGCGCCGACCCGCCACCCGAGCGCCCCGGTCGAGGCGGGGTAGAGCATGCTGCGCGACCCGGCCACCACCGGTGCGGCCCGCCACGTGGCGCGGGTCACGTCGCTGGCGCCGCGCGGGACGTCGCGCTCGGCGCCAGCCATCACCACCGCCGCGGCACCGTCGCCGAACAGGCCGGTCGCCACCAGGTTCGCGACGGAGTCGTCGTCCCGCTGCAGTGTCAGGGAGCACAGCTCGACCGACACCAGCAGCGCGACGTGATCGGGATGGCCCAGCAGGTGGTCGTGCACCCGGGCGAGCCCCGCGGCGCCACCCGCGCACCCGAGCCCGAAGCTCGGCAGGCGAGTGACGTCCGGACGAAGCCCGACCCGGTCGACGAGCAGGGCGTCGATCGACGGTGCGCCGACCGAGGTGACGGTGGTGAACATCAGGTGGTCGACGTCGTGCGGCTCGAGGCCCGCGGCGGCGAGGGCGTCGCGCACGGCGCGGGCGGCGAGGTCGAGGCCGAGCTCGAGCGCCAGCGCGTTCGTCTCGTCGAAGGACGTCAGCGTGCGGTAGCGCTCCAGGGGCAGGGCCAGGTGCCGGCGCTCCACGCCGCACGATGCGTGCAGCCGCGCGAGGAGCGCCGCCTTGGCCGGGTCGCGCGTCACCAGCGGCCCGATCTCGGCGGAGATCTCCGCCTGCGGGTAGGCGTGCGCGGGCAGCACGGAGGCGACCGCCACGATCCGGGACATGCCGGGATCGTCGCACGCAAAACCGGCACCCGCCCGGGGCCGCAACCCGACCCGGCTGCGTCGCCCGCCCCCCGCGGCGACGCGCGCCGTGGCTCGCCCCTGGCAGTCCGGCCGCGGCGACGCGCCGGCCGGGGCGACCTACGCTGGCGCGATGGGAGTCCCGTGGTGGCAGAAGTTGGCCGGTAGAACGCACGCCACCGTGTTCCGGGCGACCGGCGGCAGGCTGGGCGGCCGCCTGGCGGGCATCGAGCAGGTGCTCGTCACGACGACCGGTCGGCGCTCGGGCCAGCCCCGGACGACGCCGCTGGCCGCGACCCGCGACGGCGCGACCCTGCTGCTGGTCGCGTCCAACGGCGGCGCGCCGTCGCACCCGGCGTGGTACCTCAACCTCAGCGAGCACCCGCAGATCCGCGTCGAGGCCCGTGGCGCAACGATGACGATGACGGCGCGGACGGCGCTCGGGCCGGAGCGCGAGCGCGCCTGGGGACTGGTCGTCGCAGCCAACCCCGGGTACGCCCGGTACGCGACGAAGGCGGAGCGGCAGATCCCGGTCGTCGTGTGCGAGCCCGGGCCGACCGACGGCGCCTGACGCCGCGCCACCGCCGCCGGTGGCCGTCCAGCGCACGCGCCCTCCGGCGCGCCAGGATGGCGTGGTGACCGAGTCGGCGCGGGGCCTGCGCAACGTCGGGGTGCGCTCCGCGCTCCTCGCGGCCGTGCTGTTCGGTGCGAGCGCGCCGCTGGCGAAGCTGCTGCTCGGGCAGGTCAGCCCGTGGCTGCTCGCCGGGCTGCTGTACATCGGCGCCGGCCTGGGCACGGCGGCGTGGCGGCTGGTGCGTCGTGAGCCGCGGATGCGCCTCGCCCGCGACGAGGTGCCGTGGTTGGTCGGGGCCGTCGTGGCCGGTGGCGTCGCGGGACCGGTGCTGCTGATGTCCGGCCTGGCGGCGATGCCGGCGTCGGGTGCCTCGCTGCTCCTCAACGCGGAGGGCGTGCTCACCGCCGTCATCGCCTGGGTGGTGTTCCGGGAGCCCGCCGGGCGGCGGGTGGTGCTGGGGATGCTGGCGATCGTCGCCGGCGCGGTCGTGGTCGCCGTCCCGACCGGCCAGGCACGGGTGACGAGCCTCTGGCCCGCCCTGGCCATCGTCGGGGCGTGCGCCTGCTGGGCGCTCGACAACAACCTCACCCGCCGCGTCTCGCTGACCGACGCGACGTGGCTGGCTGCCGTGAAGGGCGCCGTGGCCGGCCCCACGAACCTCGTCCTCGCCCTGGCGCTCGGCGCGCACCTCCCGGCGGTGGCGACCACGGCAGCCGCGCTGGGCCTGGGGTCGGTCGCCTACGGACTGAGCCTGGTGCTGTTCATCGTCGGCCTGCGCCATGTCGGTACCGCCCGCGCCGGCGCCTACTTCTCGATCGCGCCGTTCTTCGGCGCCGTCCTGGCGGTGGCGCTCGGCGATGCGGTGACCTGGCAGCTGCTCGTCGCCGGCGCCCTGATGGCCCTCGGCGCCTGGCTGCACCTGCGGGAGACGCACGTGCATGAGCACACCCACGTGACCGTCACGCACGAGCACTGGCACACCCACGACGACGGCCACCACGACCACGACCACGACGAACCCGTCGCCGCCGGCGTCCGGCACCGGCACGTGCACACGCACGAGGTGGTGACCCACACCCACGGGCACTACCCGGACGCCCATCACCGCCACGACCACTGACCGGTGTCCGTGCGGACCTCGACCTCGACCTCGACCTCGAGGTCCGGTAGCGGAGTCGGGCCCCTAGCCGGCCATCTCGCGGGCCGGAGCCAGCGCGTCGGGCGGGAGCGCCTCGTCGCCTTGGCTCGCGCGCAGCGCCCGCAGGACCAGTGCTCCGTAGACGGCGAAGCCCACGGCGTACACCGCGGGGAGCACGACGTCCGTGGCGGACGTGCCCGTGGATGCCGTCTCGTCGACCGTGAGGAAGCCCGCGACATCCATGAGGGCGTGGATGATGATGAGCGGCCACAGCACCCCGGTCCGCAGGGCCACCGCCGCGAAGGCGAAGCCCAGGGCGGTGGCATAGCCCACCTGGACGAGCGTCGCGCCGAGGTCGGCCCCGGAGAGCAGGTTGACGAGGTGCGCCACCCCGAACGCCACCGACGAGACCACCGCCGCCCGCCACAGCCCGCTCGGGGCGAGCCACCGCAGCAGCAGACCCCGGAAGGCGACCTCCTCGACGAAACCGACGAGGGCGGCGAGCCCGACCAGCAGCGCCAGGTGAGCGGCTGTGGTCCCGGGAATCGCCGCCAGTGCCCCCGGCAGCGCGGGCAGCACGGGGAACAGCGGCACCCAGAAGAAGCGCAGGTCACGCGGCGTGGCCAGCCCTCGGAAGCCCACCCGCCGCCACGCGTGCCAGCGGGTCAGGACCGCCACCACGACCAGCGCCAGGGCGATCTCCAGGGTCAGCTCGGCGGCGTGCGTCACACCTCACCGTAGAGGGCCCGTGGGCCACAGCGGGGGCGGACGCCCCGTGCGGCGGGGGCGGCCGGCCTCGCCACTCCCGGCCCGCGCATGGCCGGCGATCTTCGCTCGCCGACGCACCACAGAAGGGGCTCGCGCCACCGAATCAGTGGCGATATCGTGGTGCCCGCATCGTTTCCGCAGTTGTGACGCCGATGCGGTACGGAATCACACGAGGCACCCCGCTGTCGCCCGTCGTCGGCGGAGTCCGATCCTCGCCACCCGAAGGAGCCCCCATGGCCACCCGCACCCCGATCACGCTCGACCGGACCCGGATCGCCGAGCTCACCGCGCGGGAGGCGGCACGCCTCGACGAGCGCACCCCCGCGTCCGGCGCGCTGTACGAGCGCGCGCGCCGGACCCTCGCGCACGGCGTCGCCTCGTCCTACCAGGTGCGCGACCCGTGGCCGATCTACCTGGACCGCGGCCAGGGCTCGCGCGTGTGGGACGTCGACGGCAACGAGATGGTCGACTTCCACAACGGCTTCGGCTCCATGGTGCAGGGGCACGCGCACCCGGCGATCTCCGCCGCCGTGTCCGCCCGCCTCGGCCAGGGCACGCACTTCGCGGCGCCCACACTGGACGCCGTCGTCGTCGCCGAGGAGCTCAAGGCGCGGTTCGGGCTGCCGCGCTGGCGGTACGTCAACACCGGCTCCGAGGCGACGATGGATGCGATCCGCATCGCCCGCGCGGCGACCGGCCGCGACACCATCGTCAAGATCTTCGGCTCCTACCACGGCCACCACGACTACGTGATGGTGTCGATCGGCGTCCCGTACGACGCGATCGGCGACCGGGAGAACCTCGCCTCGCTGCCGTACGGCGCGGGCATCCCGAAGGTCGTCTCCGACATGACGATCGCCGTGCCGTTCAACGACGCCCCCGCGATGGAGCGGCGCATCGAGCGCCTGGTCGCCGAGGGCCGCCCGCCGGCCTGCGTGATCATGGAGGCCGCGATGATGAACCTCGGCATCGTGCTGCCCGAGCCGGGCTACCTCGAGGCCGTCCGCGAGATCACCCGGCGGTACGGCATCGTGCTCATCTTCGACGAGGTCAAGACCGGCCTGTGCATCGCCGCCGGCGGCGCCACCGAGCGGTTCGGGGTGCGGCCGGACATGGTGACGCTGGCGAAAGCCCTGGGCGGCGGGCTGCCCGTCGGCGCGATCGGGGGCACCGAGGAGGTGTTCGAGGTCGTGGAGAGCGGGAAGGTCTACCAGGTCGGCACCTACAACGGGAACCCGCTCGGCGTGGCCGCGGCGCGGGCGTCGCTCGAGCAGGTGCTCACCCCGGCCGCGTACGCCCATCTCGACGACCTCAACGCGCACCTGGTGGCCGGCTGCCAGGCCGTGATCGACGAGCACGACCTGCCCGGCTACGCGGTAGGGGTCGCGTCCAAGGGCTGCGTCACGTTCGCGCCGGAGAAGATCGTCGACTACGAGACCTTCAAGAAGCACCAGGACGGCGAGCTGGCCGACCTCGCGTGGCTGTACAACATGAACCGCGGGGTGTTCATGACGCCGGGCCGCGAGGAGGAGTGGACGCTGTCGGTGCAGCACACGCTGGCCGACTGCGACGTGTTCATCGCGGCATTCGCCGAGCTGGCGGCCGACCTCACCCGCTGACCGGGCTACGGCGCCAGCACGGCGCGCAACGCCTGGCGCGCCCGCTCCACCTCGGTGCGGCGGGCGCGAAGCACGTCGGCGCCGGCCGCCGGTGGGGTCGACGTCTCGCCGTCGACCGCGACGACGAGCGCGGCCAGCGCACCGTGCCACGCCTCGGCCCGTCCGCGGCGCGCGGCGTCGGGGGCCACCGCGGCCAGAGCGGCCAGCCTCCGGTCGAGATCGAAGCGCCACGCCCCGCTCGCCTGCCACGCGATCGCGGCCTCGGCGGTCGTCGCGCGGACCAGCACGTCCGGGACGATCTCGCCGTCGAGCCGGCCGGCCTCCGCGCGCAGCCCGGCGGCCTCCTCGTCCCACCGGTTGCGCCGCAGCCGCCCGGGCAGGATCGCGCCGAGCAGCGCACCGACCACGACGACCCCGGCCAGCAGCCACAGCCACCAGCGTGTCGAGTCCGGCAGCGGCTCGTCCGGCGCCGCTTCGTCGGTCACGGCACCGTCGTCCGGCACGGCACCGTCGTCCGGCACGGCACCGTCGTCCGGGACGGCACCGCCGTCGGTCACGGCACCGTCGTCCGGCACGGCACCGTCGTCGCCGGTGTCCTGCGTGGGTCGGGTCAGGGTCGGCAACGCGCTGGGCAGGCGGGACGGCAGGCTGACACTTCCGTCCCCGCACGCCGCGACCATCGAGGCGAGCAGGACCAGCACAGCCGAACCAGCGGCCAGGCGTCGGAGCGACATGGAGGGACCTCTCGTCCGCGTACTCCCCGCCGGTGGGGGCCCTCCTGTTCTACCGGGCTAGGCCACGTCGGAGTCAGTACCTAGTTGTGGGGGAGCGGGTTCGTCGGGCGTCGTCGAACGGTCCGCGGCACCGCTGGAAGTGCGGCTGAGCGCGAGGAACGGCAGCGCGCCGAGCTGGATCGCCGCCCCCACCAGGTACGACGCGCCGTAGCCGTGCAGGTCGGCGACCCGTCCGAGCGCGGGCTGCACCACCACGCCGCCCGCGTTGGACAGCAGCGAGTCGAAGGACAGCACGGTGGCCCGCTGACCGGAGGGCACCAGGTCGTTGAGGTACGCCTGCCGCACCGGCGTCACCGCTGCCTGGAACAGGCCGAGCAGCACCAGCAGCGCCACCGCGAGCGCGAAGCTGCCGGCCAGGCCCAGCCCGAACAACAGGGCCGCGCCCACCGCGGCGCCGGCGAGCAACGCGCTGGTCCGCCGCCGCACCCGCCGCCGCAGCGGCGCGGCGAGCATGCCACCGACCATCTGCGATCCCGCCAGCACCGCGGCGGCCAACCCGGCCACCCAGTACGCGGACGTGTCGCCGTAGAGCCGGAGCAGGTAGGGCTGCATCGCGTAGAACGCGAAGATGCCCACGCCGGACAGGAACGCGCCGCTCACCATGAGCCAGCGCACCGGTGGGCGGCGCAGGCCGTATCGCACGGAGGCGACGACGATCGCCCGCATGGCCGCGCCCGCACTCACCGTGCGGTCCGGCGCGAAGCCGAGGTCCTTCATCGCCACCGCGGCGACCACGGTCATCACCAGCAGCACCCCGACGCGCAGCAGGTAGGGCACGCCGAGGTTGGTCACCTGCGCGACGAGGCCACCACCCATCGCGCCGACCAGCATCGCCGCGCCACCGACCACCTGCGCCCGGCCGAACACCGGCTCCAGCCCTCCGGAGTAGCCGGCAAACCGCAGGGCGTCCACCAGCCAGGCCTCAACCGCCCCGGAGAAGAACGTGAACCCCAGCCCGAGCAGCACCGACACCGCGGCCCACGCCCAGAACGGGCTGTGCCACCACCAGAGCAGGAGGTAGAGGGCCGTGCCGATCGCCAGCACCACGGTGCCGAGCAGATAGGAGATCCGCCGCCCCCAGCCGTCCGCCACCACACCGGTCGGCACCTCGAACAGCACCATGCCCGCGGTGAAGAAGGCGTTCGCCGTGAACGCCTCGACGTTGGTCAGGCCCGCGTCCAGCAGGAACAGCGTGTTGATGCCCCAGATGAAGGACGCGGCCAGCGTGTTCCCCGCCACCAGCACCAGGTAGGTGCGGCGCACGCGGGCGGCGAGGGGGCTCACCCGCGCGAGCCTACGAGCGCTTGGCCGGCCCCGCCCTGCTGACCGGGCTGTGCGCGGACGTCGTCAGCGGGACAGGTCTCGCACCAGGTCGTCCAGTGCGGGCACCTGGCCGACGACGAGCTTCAGCCGCGCGGCCGGCAGGTCGAACCACGCGACCCGGTCCACCTCGGGGAACGCCTGCCGCCGGCCGGAGTGCGGCGGCCACTCCATCTCGAAGGTCCCCGGGCGCACGTCGTCCACCGCCAGGTCCGCTTCGCCCGCGAACACGACGACGACCTTGCCCGACGTGTAGCGGTAGGCGCCGAGGCGCCGGTAGACGACGCCCGGCGCCGGCAGCCCGAGCTCCTCGACGAACTCCCGGCGGGCCGCGGCCAGCTCGTCCTCCCCCGGCTCGACGAGACCCTTGGGCAGCGACCACGCGTGCTCGTCGCGGCGCGCCCACAGCGGGCCGCCCTGGTGCGCGCAGAGCACCTCCACGTCGTCGGGGCGCCGGTACAGCAGCAGCCCTGCACTCCTCGCCGGCACGCCGTCCACCGTACGCCGAGCCTCCGGGCGGGCGGGTGGCGGGCGGGCGGCGGGCGGGCGGCGGGCGGCGGGCGGGCGGCGGGGCCCACAGGTGGGCAGCAGACCCGCGGCGGGCGGACCCGTGGGCGGGCACCGCACCCTGACGAGGCATGATGGGGCGATGAGCATCGTCGTCGCAGTGAACGTCGTCGGGGACCAGGTCGGTGGCGGCTGGGGCCGCGCGGCACAGGTGGCGCTCGCCACGGTGGACGGTGGCGCCGTCGTCGACTGGACGGAGCACGACGTGCGCTGGGACCTCGCGCACGGCCAGGGCGGCGAGGGCGCGCACCACGCGCGCATCGTGCGGTTCCTGCGGGAGAACGGCGTGCAGGTGGTGGTCACCGGGCACATGGGCCCGCCGATGGCCAACACGCTGGAGAAGCTGGGCGTGCGCACGGTGCTGGGACTCACCGGCGACGCGCGCGCCGCAGCGGTCACCGCCGCGGCCTGAGGCCCGGTCGGGTCGGTGCGGGCCGGCGACGGCTCGGGCAATTCGTCCTCGGGGATGGTATTTGGGACTTTCGTCCTGTTTCCTTGCTGCTAGGGCCGTCCGGGGGGCGCGGCCGCCGCCGCCCCGTGCGCAGGAGGTCCCGTGGCCGGTCGCCGTCGCAGACCGCTGGCGGCCCTGCGCATGCTGCTCACCGCGCCGGTGCGCACCCTCGGCCAAGCCCCGATGATCCGGCGGGTCAGCTACTACCTGCGGCGCGCCGGCGGCGGCCTCGACCCGCACTTCTTCCGGGCGCTCGGCCTGGCCGTGCTGGGCTTCGTCGCCATCGCCGCGTTCGGCGTGACGGTGCTCGAGCCCGAGAAGCGCTCCCTGGCCGGGCTCGGCGGCTCGCTGTACTGGGCCGTCACCACGGTGATCGGGTCGGGGGACTCCAGCTACGTCACCAGTCCGGGCGGGTTCGTGCTCGGCTGGGTGCTCGCCTTCTTCGGCGTGGCGATCGTCGCCGCGCTCACCGCGGCCACCGTGGGCCTCGTCATCGACTTCCTGCTCAAGGAGGGTCAGGGCATGAACGCCGCCGGGTACCGCGACCACGTCGTCGTCTGCGGATGGAACACCACCTCGCGCGAGCTCGTCTCCGAGCTGACCAGCGACGAGTTCCACGTCAAGGTCGTGCTGATCCATGAGGCCGAGCACAACCCGGCGGGCGACGGCGTGTACTTCGTCCGCGGCGACTGCACCAGCGCCGACGACCTGGCGCGCGCGGGCATCGCCGAGGCGGCCGCCGCCATCGTCTGCCCCAGCGCGGCGACCAACGAGGCCGACATGCGCTCGATCCTCACCGTGCTGGCGATCGAGTCCATCGCGCCGCAGGTGCGCACCGTCGCCGAGGTGAACAACCCCGCGCACGTCGAGCACTTCCGCCGGGCGGGGGTCGACGAGGTGCTGGTCACGCCGCGGCTGGCGTCGCGCCTGCTGGCCCGCTCCGCTCTGTACCCGGGGCTGACGGGGTTGGTCGCCGACATCGTCTCGGGTGGCGACGGCTCCGAGCTGTACGCGGTGCTGCTGCCGGACGACTACGCGGGGCTCGGCGTGGACGAGTGCTCGGCGCGACTGCGCGCCGAGCACCACGCCACCCTGCTGTCCGTCACCCGGGGCACGACCGCGCACACCAACCCGCCCGCCGACCTGCGGCTCGAGGCCGGCGACACGCTGGTGGTGGTCGCAGAGGAGCTCGGCGACCTGGTGCCCGCGGAGAGCGCGGCACCGGTCGTCGCGCTGACGTCCGCGACGGCCTGAGCCGTCACCGCGCCGGTGCGCCGGGCCTACAGGCCGTGGCGCACGCGGGCGGCAGCCTCCTGAGCCTTGAACAGACCGAACCTCGGCAGGAACTTGTCCCAGTCGATGATGTGCGAATCGATCTCCGGACCGTCGATGCACGCGTGCTTGCGCACCAGCTGACCCTCGATCGTCACCGGCACCATGCAGGCCCCGCACATGCCCGTCGCGTCCACCATGATCGAGTTGAGGCTCGCCACGGTGTGCACGCCGTACGGCATGGTCAGGTCGGACACCGCACGCATCATCATCGGCGGGCCGATGGTGACCACCTCGGCGATCGGCCGGCCCTCGCCGCGCTTGTTCGCCTCGAGCATCTCGGTCAGCGGGGTCGTGACGAACCCGTGCACGCCGAAGGTGCCGTCGTTCGTCGCGTAGATCACGTCGAGCTGGTCGCCGTACTCCGCCTGCAGCAGCCCCACGCGCTCGTCGGGCGCATCCCAGAACATGAGCTCCTTGGACCGGAACCCGCTGATCAGCGTGACGTGGTTCCCCAGGCGCAGGTGCTCGCGCATGATCGGGTACACCGGCGGCAGGCCGAGGCCGCCCGCGGTGAACACGACCGTGGAGTCGTCGGGGTAGCGGTGCAGGTCGCTCGGCTGACCGAGAGGACCCGCGACACCGGACAGCACGTCGCCCGGCTTCATCGCGTTGATCTCGATCGAGCTGACGCCCATGGCCTGCACGACGAGGCACACCGTGCCCGCGTCGGCGTCCCAGTCGGCCAGGGTCAGCGGGATCAGCTCGCCGCCCTCGCGCGGGAACACCCGCACGAACTGACCGGCTCGCGCCGACCGTGCGACGACCGGCGCCCGGACCACGAGCTCCTCGATGCCGGGGCTCAGGGTCCGCTTGGCGAGGATCACGGCCTCCGCCGCCGCGGTCTCCGTGTACCGGCGGGCGGACGCGACCAGGGCGCGCACCTCGTCGTCCGGCACGTCGACGCCGCCGAGGATCTCGCGCGCCGCCGCCTGACCGTCGCCGGCCGCCCGGATGGCGGTGGACCCGCCGCGGGCCGCGTCGCCACCGGTGTAGATGCCCTGCAGCGTGGTCTCCTGGGAGCCCTCGCCGCGCAGGTCGATGGTGCCCCAGCGGGACACCTGCAGGCGCGGCTCGGAGTCCTTGATGATCGGGTTGGCGCTGTTGCCCAGCGCCATGATCACCAGGTCGGCGTGCAGGGTCTCGGTGCGGCCGGTGGCCATCGGGCGGCGCCGGCCGGACGCGTCGGGCTCGCCGAGCTCCATCACCTCGACGGTCGCCGACGTGACGAAGCCGGTGTCGCCGCCGTCGAACGCCGTGGGGCCACGCAGCGTGGCGAGGGCGATGCCCTCCTCGAGCGCGTGCTCCAGCTCCTCGACGCGCGCGGGCATCTCCGCCCGGGTGCGCCGGTAGACG
>Ga0302291_10000494_pt1 | contig 11579 bp, 6 predicted proteins | sample III_Fen_N1_4_FD_194548 | JGI IMG/M metagenome (GOLD analysis project Ga0302291, IMG submission 194548) | Peat permafrost microbial communities from Stordalen Mire near Abisko, Sweden - III_Fen_N1_4 | ecosystem: Environmental > Terrestrial > Soil > Wetlands > Permafrost | place: Sweden: Abisko... | reverse complement strand
GCCCTGGCCGGCCCGGCGCCTGGCTTTCAGGATGCTGATGAGGAGCCGGTCATCCAGGAGGTCGGGGTTGCCGGGGTTCAGGCGGAAGGCCTTCTCGCCGGCCCGCTGGAGGGACTCGAGGAAGGCGGGGGAGAGCTGGTCCCGTTCCAGCCGGAGCGAGGCCAGGCCGCGGGCGGCCAGCAGGTAGGCGTGGTGGACCGCTTCATCGCCGGGGACCCGCTCGAGGCAGGTGCGGGCGATCTCCATGGCCTCGACGAACCGGGCTTCGGCCAGGAGGTCATCGCCCGCTTCGAGGGCCTTGCGGCCGAGGGCGCCGAGGCTGAGGGAGGCCAGGGCGGCCGGTTCGCTGCGCCAGGGCTGGGCCTCGATGGCCATGCGGGCGCGCTCGGCGGCCCTGGCGTACTGCTTGCGCAGGAAGGCCGCGAGGGCATCGCCGTAGGCGCCCGGGCCGGGGCCCAGCCCGGCGCCCTGGGACACCAGGTCCTCCACCCGCACCGCTGTCGCGCTGGAGGCGCTGGTGCCGCGGCTGAACTGGGTCTCCAGCTCCGCCTGGATCTGGGCGGAGGTCAATGCCTGGGCCAGCAGGCCGGCCACATCGGGCCCGTTGAACCCCGAAGCGGCGGCCTGCTCCAGCTCCCGGCGCGCCTCCGGCCAGTCCCCCAGCAGCAGCCGGCCCCGGCCCAGGGCGTAATGCCCGGGCCCCTGGGCGTCCGCGCCCAGGGTCTGCAGCTGCGCTTCGATCTCGCGCAAGCGGACGCGGATCTGCTCATAGGCTGGCCTCAGGTCATGGACGGGCAGCGCCTTTTCCAGGCTCAGGTCGCGCTCCATGGAGGTCGCTTCCAGCACCATGAAACGCTGCCAGCTGGCGCGGCGCCGGGTGTTCTCGGCCATCTGGCGCTGGGCCAGCAGGAGCGTCGCGCAGAGGGCGCCGGCGGCCAGGGTGGCGACCACGCCCAGCTTCCAGGTCCGGCGCCAGCGCTGCCAATGGCGCGCCACGAGGCCCGGGGGCCGGGCCAGGATGGGCTCGCCGTTGCGGAAGCGCCAGAGGTCCTCGGCCAGGGCCGAGGCCGTCGGGTAGCGCAGCCGCGGGTCGGGCTCCATGCACTTGCGCGCGATGCTGTCCAGGTCGCGGGGCACCAGCCGGCGCTCGCCGGAACCCAGGACCGGGCTTTCGATGACCGGTCCTCTGGGCGGCCGGCCGTTGAGCGCGAAGCACAGCGTGCCGCCCAGGGCGAACACGTCGGTGGCCGGGCCGATCAGGGCGCGGTCCCCCCGGATCTGCTCCGGCGCCATGTAGGCGGGGGTCCCGTGCACCCAGTGGGGGGCGGTCAGGGTGGGCGCGTCCATTTCCATGGCCAGGCCGAAGTCGCAGACATAGGGGATCCAGGTCCCGCTGGCGCCCCGCTCAAGCAGGATGTTGGAGGGCTTGAGGTCCCGGTGGATCAGCTTCTGCCGGTGGGCGGCGTGCACGGCGTCGGCGACCAGGGCCAGGATCTGCACGATCTCGTCCAGGGACAGCGTCGCGGCGGCATCGGCCAGGGTCGGCCCGCGCACCAGCTGCATGGCGATCCGGGGCGCGCCCTCGCTGCTGTCCACATCGAAGATCTGGCAGATGTTGGGATGGACCAGACGGCTGTGCAGGCGGGCCTCATGCATGAAGCGGATCAGGCTGCCCGGATCCATTTTCCGCAGGACCTTCAGGGCGACGGTGCGGCACAGCACCACGTCCCACGCTTCCCGCACCTCGCCCACGCCGCCCTGGCCCAGGAGCGGACCCAGGACGAAGCGCCCCTCCCGGGGACGCTGGGCATCGAGCCACGTGGGTTGAAGGTGCGAAGCGTCGGGTCGCATGGTGGTCATGAAGACGTCTTGTATTATTAATGCATTTTCTGGCGAAGCAATGAATTATTTCATGCCCAGGCCGCGCCGCAACAGGACGCACAACCGGGTCCCGGGACCGAAGGCTTGTGACTGAAGGAGTTCATTGCGGGCCCGGGCCAGGTGGCGGCCCCGTTCCGGGGGATCGAGCTGCGCCTCCAGCACGTCCGCCAGGCCCTGGAGGGCGTGGCCGGAACTGGAGCGGGGGTGGATCCGCAGGGCCTGGTCCGCCAGGGCCCGGCACTGCTGGAGGCTGGGCCGGGCGTCCAGGCCGTGGCCCGCTTCCCAGAGCGCCTGGATCTGCCAGGACTCGGCGGCGGTTTCGCGCAGGGTCCACCCGGCCCCGCGCTCCAGCATCGGCTGCATCCGGCTCCGGGCCTCGGCCAGGGTCGGCCGGGGATCGAGGCCCCGGTGCAGCTCGACCCGGGCCTTGAAGTTCAGCACGTCCCCGAGGAAATCCCGGTGCCGGAAGGAGGCCGTGTGGCCCAGGTCGCGCAGCGCCTCGGCCAGGTCCGCCTGGGGATCCTCGCCCCGGCTGAGGCTCCTTTCCGCCAGGCGCAGGTGGAGCAGCATCCGGTCCGCCCGGAACTCCACCGGAACCGGTTCCCGGGCCCAGGTGTGCAGGAAGGCCAGGGCGCCGTCCAGCCCGGGCCCCGAATCCCGGCCCAGGTTCTGCAGCTGCCATGCCTTGAGCAGGCTGATCAGGAGCCAGTCGTCCTGCAGTTCCTTGCGCGTGGGGTCCAGGCTGAGGGCCCGCTCGCAGCGCAGGCGCAGATCGTTGATGAAGGCGAGCGAGAGCTTGCCCCGGTAGGCCTGGGCCGAGGCGAGCCGCTGGGCGGCCACCAGGTAGGCATGGTGGGAGAACGGGTCGCAGTGGCCGATGGCGATGAATTGCTGGGCGGCGGCCATGGCGGCCCGGTAGCTCGCTTCGGCGCCGCGCACGTTGCCGGAATCGAACTGCCGCTGGCCCAGGTTGGTGAGGGCGAAGGACTCCACTGCGGCGGCTTCGAACAGCCAGGGGCGGGCCAGGAAGGCGCTTTGGGCGCTGGTGGCGGCCCTGCGGTAGTCCTGGCGGAGCATGGCGATGAGGGCGTCGGCGTATTCGGCCGAAGCGCCCTCCGCATCGAGGCCCCGCTGGAACAGCGCCTGGGCGCGCTGCACCACCGCCGTCTGGTTCGCCGGGGCCTCCCCGGTGTTGAAGGAGACGGTGTTGTTGGCCAGGTAGGCGGTGGCCACAAGCGCCCGGGCCAGCAGCCAAGCGCAGTCGCCGTTCTGGAAGCCCAGGTTCCAGGCTTGTTCCAGTTCCGCCAGGGCTCCGGTGTAGTCCTGCACCAGGAAGCGGGTCCGGCCCAGGGCGAAATGCCCGGGGCCCCTGGCCCTGGGTTCCAGGGCGGCCATGCGCGCCCTGATGCGCCCCTCCCTGGCCGCCAGCCGCTTGAGGGAGGGGCGCAGGTCATGGATGGGCATCATCTTTTCCAGGCGCATCTCCTTGTCCAGATCGGCGGCCTCGAGCAGGAAGTAGCGGGTCGCCTCCGCCTGGGCCGCGTGGGCGCGGGTCAGCCGGTCCATTTCCACCAGCCGGCCGGCCAGGATCGCGGCCCCGGTGAGCAGGACCGCCAGGGAGGCGATGCGGTAGGGCCGGAACTGGCGCCAGCGCTGCTCCAGGGGGCCCACCCGGCGGGCGTGGATGGGCGCGCCCGCGGCGAACAGCCACAGGTCCTCGGCCAGGGCCAGTGCGGACGGGTAGCGCAGGCCCGGGTCGGGCTCCAGGCTCCGGCGCAGGATGGTCTCCAGGTCCCCGGGCAGTTCGGGGCCGGGGTTGCGCCAGGGCGGGAACACGTCACGGCGCGGGAGCTTGAACTCGCCGTGCGGGGGGGCGTCGCCGAACAGGGCGAAGTGCAGGGTGGCGCCCAGGGCGTAGACGTCGGTGGCCGGACCGACCAGCCGGCGGTCGCCGGCGATCTGTTCGGGCGCCATGAACGCCGGGGTTCCGATCAGGCCGGGGCCGAGGGTGATGGAGGGCTCGTCCAGCGCCATGGCGAGGCCGAAATCGCAGACGAAGGGGACCCAGGCCGAGTCGGAACGCTCCAGGAGGATGTTGGACGGCTTCAGGTCCCGGTGCACCAGGTGCAGGCGGTGCGCGGCGTGGATGGCCTCGGCCACCTGGGCCAGGATGACCACGATCTCCCGGACCGTCCGCTCATGGGCCACCTGCGCAAGGGTGGGGCCGCGGACCAGCTGCATGGCGATCTTGGGCACCCCGCCGGAGTTGTCCACGTCGTAGATCCGGCAGATGTTGGGATGGACGATCCGGCTCTGGATCTGGGCCTCGTGCATGAACCGGATCAGCCCCACCGGCTCCATCTTGCGCAGCACCTTCAGGGCGACGGTCCGGCACAGCACGACGTCCCAGGCTTCGCGGACCTCCCCGGCGCCGCCCATGCCGAGGATGGGGCCCAGGACGTAGCGTCCCATGCTGGGTTGATGGATATCCAGCCAATCGGGTTGATGGAGCGGGGCATCCAAGGCCATGGAGAGGGTCGCTGGGTTCGGATTAGGAAAAATAGGGTTGCAGTTTCCCATACTAGTCTTGTAAACACCAAAGGAGCCCAATTATTTGGGCAGATGGCCTCCCTGGTGGAGCCACAGGCATTCATAACCATAGGCAATGATGCGTATGGAGTTCGCTTCGCCCCGGCCTGGGTCGCGGCGGACGGATCAGTCGCCCGCGGCCGATCCGGAGTACAGCTTGTCGATGCGCGCCGCGAAGGCCTCGTCCACGGCCCTCCGGCGGATCTTGAGGGAGGGGGTGAGCAGGCCGCTGTCGGCGGTGAGTTCCCGGTCCAGGACGAGGATCTTCTTGATGTGCTCGAAGTTGGAGAAGTCCTCGTTGACCCGCTGGACCCGGCGCATCAGCTTGTCCGTGACCTCGGGCAGCGCCACCAGCTCGGCGTCGGTGCCGAAGACCAGCTTCTTGTGCTGGGCCCAGCGGCGCAGCTCGGCGAAGTTCGGCACCAGGATGGCGGCGATGAAATGCCTGCGGTCGCCGATGACCACGGCCTGCTCGATGTAGCGGTCGCCGCGCAGGGCGTTCTCCAGGGGCTGGGGCGCGACGTTCTTGCCGCCGGAGGTGACGAGGATCTCCTTCTTGCGGTCGGTGATCTTCAGCCGGCCCTGGGCGTCCAGCTCGCCGATGTCGCCGGTGTGGAAGTAGCCCTCGCCGTCGATGGCCTCCTGGGTGGCCTTGGGGTTCTCCCAGTAGCCGAGCATCACGTTGGGGCCCCGGCAGAGGATCTCGCCGTCGCCGGCGATGGTGACGAACGGCTTGCCCTGCCACTGGTCCAGCACGGGGCGGCCGACGTAGCCCGGGCGCATCTCGCCCTGGGCGCAGAGGGCGATGATGGGGCTGGTCTCGGTGAGCCCGTAGCCCTCGAAGATGGGGATGCCGGCCACCCAGAAGAATTCCAGGATGGCGGGTTGGACCGGGGCGCCGCCGCAGGCGGCAAGCCGGATCCGCCCGCCGAAGCGGGCCCGCACCTTGCTGAACAGCACCCGGTCGAACAGCTTCATGGCCAGGCGCAGGCCCAGCGAGGGCCGCCGCTCCTGGTACAGGAACGGGGCGATCCGGCGCCCCGCGCGCATGGCCAGGCTGAACAGGAGCCGGGCCGGGTAGCCGCCGGCGTTCACCTGCTCGCGGATCCGGCCGTAGCTCTTCTCGTAGATCCGGGGCACCGCCAGCAGGATCTCGGGGCGGACCTCCTGGAGGTCCCGGGGGATGGTCTGGAGGCTCTCGGCGTAATAGATGGATACCCCGGCGTGCAGCATGATGTAGTGGCCGCAGGTGCGCTCGAAGATGTGCGAGAGCGGCAGCAGGCTGAGGGTGCGCTCCCCCGGGATGGGCTGCAGCACCTTGAGGCCCGCCATCACGTTGGAGACGATGTTGCCGTGGCTGAGCATGGCCCCCTTGGGGTCGCCGGTGGTGCCGGAGGTGTAGATGACGGTCAGCAGGTCGCCCGGCGCCGCCGTCCGCGCCCGCTCCCGCAGCGCCGGGCGCTCGGCGTCGCGCAGGGCCCCCTCGGCCAGCAGGGTCTCCCAGGTGCAGATGGCGCGGCCCTGGTCGTCGGGCAGGGGCCCCTCCACCAGCACGGCCGCGTCCAGGTAGGGCAGGTCCGGCCACAGGGCCATGACCTTGGCCATCTGCTCTGGGGTGGAGCAGACCGCCCAGCGGGCCCGGGAGTGCTTGAGGATGAAGCCGGTCTGGGGCAGGTTGAGGGTGGCGTAGATGGGCACCGAGACGAGTCCCGAAACGGCGCAGGCGTAGTCGGTCACCGCCCATTCCGGGCGGTTCTCGGAAAGGATGGCCACCCGGTCGCCGCGCTCCAGGCCGCGGCCGGCCAGGGCCAGGGCGATCCGCTCCACCAGGTCGCGCAGCTCCCGGTGGGAGATGGGACGGTAGCCGCCTTCCATGCGCCGCGCCAGGGCCACGGGAAGGTCGCGTTCGATGCTGGTGTAGAAAAGATCCGCAATGGTCTCGAGCAAGAAAGGGCTCCAGGGAACGCGCTTCGGTGGCATCTTAGCAGGGATAGGAAGTATGCTGCCCATGGATGATCCCGGCAACCCGAAAAGCCTCGCGGAGCCCATCGCCGTGTTCCGGCTGGAACAGCGGGCGCGGGGCGTATCCCCGCACACCCTCAGGGCCCAGGACGGCGATCTGGGCAAGCTCCTGGCCCACGCCGCCGGCGCCGCCTGGGGCCGCTGGGACGTGCCGCCCAGGACACTGCGCCGGTTCGCGCTGGAGCTGGGGGAGCGGGGCCTGGACCCGGCCAGCCAGGCCCGGATCCTTTCCACGGTCCGCAGCTTCTACCGGTGGCTGTTCGAGACCCAGCGCATCGGCGTCAATCCCGCCTCCGGCCTGAGGAACCCCAAGCTGCCGCAGCGCCTTCCGGCCTTCCTGACCGAGGGCGAAAGCTCGGCCCTGCTCGACCTGCCGGCAACGGACTTCCTCACGGCGCGCCTGCGCTGCATGCTCGAGCTGCTCTACGCGGCGGGCCTGCGCGTCTCGGAACTGACCGGGCTGGACCTCCAGGACCTCCTCGCGGAGCAGCGCACCCTGAGGGTCCTGGGCAAGGGCAGCAAGGAACGGCTGGTGCCCTACCACGAGAAGGCCGCGGCGGTCCTCGGGGACTACCTGGCGCGCCGGCGCGCGTTCATCGCCGAGAAGGGCCTGCCGCCCACTCCGGCGCTGTTCCTGAACCAGCGGGGCGGGCGCCTGACCCCCACCAGCGTGCGCACCTTCCTGGCCGCGGCGCTGGACCGGGCCGCCCTCCAGGCCGGGGTGACCCCGCACGCGCTGCGCCACAGCTTCGCCACCCACCTCCTGGGCCGCGGCATGGACCTGCGGGCCATCCAGGAGCTGCTCGGCCACGCCAGCCTGAGCACCACCCAGCGCTACACCCACCTGGACCTCGAACAACTGGCGCGCACCTACGAATCCGCCCACCCCCGGGCGCGCCGCAGCTAAGCGCGCGGTCCCCCCACAGGAATATCGGGTATGATCTCCTTTTCACCCCAGCGGTGTGGAAAGGATAGTGCCGTGGAGTTGTTGGTCGATCGCATCTGTCAGGAACTCGCCTTGCCCAGGGCGGGCGTCGCCTCGGTGGCGGCGCTCTTGAATGAAGGGAACACGGTTCCCTTCATCGCCCGCTACCGGAAAGAGGCCACCGGGTCCCTGGACGAGGTCGCCATCCGGGCCGTGGAAGACCGGCTCGGCTACTACAAGGAGCTGCTCGAACGGCGCGAGTCGGTGCTCAAGTCGATCCAGAAGCAGGGCCGGCTCACCCCGGAGCTGAAGGCCAAGATCGAAGGCGCCTGGGCCAAGACCGAACTCGAGGATCTCTACCTGCCCTACAAGCCCAAGAAGCGCACCAAGGCCACCGACGCCCGGGAGCGCGGGCTCGAGCCCCTCCTGGAGGCCCTGCTGGCCGACGAGTCGGGGGCGGATCCGCTCATGCTGGCCGCGCCGTACGTCAAGGAGGACCAGGAGGGCATCGAGACGCCTTCCAAGTGCGTCGAGGGCGCCGGGCACATCCTGGCCGAGCGCCTGGCGGAGGACGCCGATGTGCGCGCCTGGATGCGCCAGGTGTTCCACGAGACCGGCATCCTGCACGCCACCCTGCGCGAGGAGCGCAAGGACGCCCCCGAGGCCCTGCGCTTCAAGCCCTACTGGCAGTTCCAGGAGCCCCTGAAGAAGATGCCGGGCCACCGGATCCTGGCCGTGCGCCGGGGCGAGAAGGAGGAGATCCTCAGCGCCAAGCTGGCGGTGGACCGGGAGAAGCTGGTCACCGAGCTGGTCTCCAAGGTCGCCGTGAATCCCAAGGCGAACTACCGCGCCCTGCTGCACGACGTCTGCGGCGACGCCTTCGACCGCCTGCTCGCGCCCTCGATCGAAACCGACGTGCGCATCGAGGCCAAGAAGAAGGCCGACATCGAAGCCATCAAGGTCTTCCAGACGAACCTGGACCACCTGCTGCTGGCCCCCCCGGCCGGGCAGCGCTGCACCCTGGGCGTCGACCCCGGCATCCGCACCGGCTGCAAGCTGGCCATCATCAACCGGCTCGGCCAGTTCATGGAGACCGCCACCATCTATCCGCTGGAGCCCAAGCGCGACCTGGACGGCAGCCGGGCCATCCTGGAAGGCCTGGCCACGCGCTTCCCCATCGAGGCCATCGCCATCGGCAACGGCACCGGCGGGCGCGAGGCCGAGGCCTTCATCCGCGGCTGGCTCAAGGAATCCGGGCGGGAGGACGTGCTCTGCGTCGCCGTCAGCGAGGCCGGCGCCTCGGTCTACTCCGCCTCCGACGTGGCCCGGGAGGAGTTCCCGGAGCAGGACGTCACCGTGCGCGGCGCGATCTCCATCGCCCGGCGCTTCCAGGATCCCCTGGCGGAGCTGGTGAAGGTCGAGCCCAAGTCCATCGGGGTCGGCCAGTACCAGCACGACGTCAACCAGACCGCCCTGAAGAAGGGCCTGGACGAGGTGGTGGAATCCTGCGTGAACCGGGTGGGGGTCGACCTCAACTCGGCCAGCTACCGCCTGCTGGCCTACGTGGCCGGGATCGGCGAAAGCCTGGCCAAGCACATCGTCCAGCACCGCTTCGCCAACGGCGCCTTCAAGCACCGGGAGCAGCTCATGGAAGTGCCCCGCTTCGGCGAGAAGGCCTTCCAGCAGGCCGCGGGCTTCCTGCGCATCCGCGAAGGGGAGAACCCCCTGGACGCCAGCGCGGTGCACCCGGAAAGCTATCCGGTGGTCCAGCGCATCTGCCAGATGACCGGCAAGACCGTGCTGGAGCTGGTGGGCAACGACGCCGTCCTGGACGGACTGGATCCGGCCCTGTTCATCGACGGCCAGTCCGGCCTGGAAACCGTCAAGGACATCATCGCCGAGCTGAAGAAGCCGGGCCGGGATCCGCGCCAGCGCTTCGAGGCGGTGATCTTCCGGGAAGGGGTGCACAAGCCCGCGGACCTGGAGATCGGCATGGAGCTCCAGGGCATCGTCACCAACGTCACCGACTTCGGTGCCTTCGTGGACATCGGCGTGCACCAGGACGGACTGGTGCACCTCTCCGAGATCTCCCACCAGTACGTGAAGAATCCCGCGGACGCGCTCAACGTCGGCCAGTCGGTGCGGGTGAAGGTGCTGGCGGTGGACCTCAAGTCCAAGCGCATCGGCCTCTCCATCAAGGCCCTGCTGCCCGGCGGCGGCCCCGCGGCCCGGCCCGACGGCGCGCAGCCGCGGCCCGAGCGCCGGCCCAGGCCGGAACACCGGCCCGAGCGCAGGCCCGACTCCAGGCCCGCGGCCGCGGGCCAGCCGGCGCCGAACCCGGCGAACCCGCGCCGGCCGGCCCGGCCGCATCCCGAAGGGCGCAAGCCCGGGGGCCCCGACCGGCGGCCGGAAGCGCGCGGCGAGGCGCCGGAGCGCAAGCCCGAGCGCAAGCCCGAGCGCGCCAGCGAGTCCCGGCCAGCGGCCAGCCTCTCCGACCTGATGGCCAAGTACAACAAGGGCCTCCGATGAAGCTTGCGCGCCGGGCGCCGGTCGCGGCGCCCATCGCGGTTTGGGGAGCCCTGCTCGCGCTGGCGTTGTCCCCGGGCTGCGACCGGGTGCTGATGCCCGCCTCCCACCCGGTCTACGCCGCGTGGGAGGAGGGGCTGACCCTGGGCTACGAGGATCCTTCCCTGGAACCCGGGCTGCGGGTGCAGAAGCGCCAGCAGGTCCGGGTGAAGGAGAGCCGGCCGCTGGGCGCGGCCCTGGCCGTGACCAAGACCTTCACCTCGCTCACCGGCCAGTTCGATGCCCAGGTCCTGCAGAAGGACGGCGGGGTCGCCCTGCAGCCCGGCGGCCTCACCCTCCTGCCCGAAGGCTTTCCCGAGCGGGTGCCGCGCTGGGAGGCCCGGGGCAGCTTCCACTGGGTGGTGGGCCGGGCCAGCGCCCAGCTCCCCGGGGTGCGCCTGCCCGACCCCGACGCGGTGGGGATCTGGGTGGAATCCATCGCCATGGACGGGTCCGGCGGCCGGACCCGCACCTTCTACCTGCCCGACATCGGCGAAGCGGAAACCCTGACCTGGATCCAGGGCCGCTGGGTCGTCACCAACCGCCTGTCCAGCCGCGGGTTCACCGACGTCCCCGGCCCAGCGGCCGGCAGCCCATCCGGGAGCACCTCATGAGCGACGAGAGCAGCGAGCAGGCCATTCCCGCCGGCGTGGCCAAGGGCTTCCTCCGGGACAACATGGAAGTGGTCTGCTTCGCCATCCTGATCATCATGTTCTTCAAGACCTTCGTCGGCCAGCAGTTCACCATCCCGTCGGCGTCCATGCGCAATTCCCTGATGATCGGCGACCACCTGCTGGTGAACAAGTTCCTCTTCGCGGTGCCCCAGTGGCCCTGGGAGGAGAAGCTGTTCCCCATGCGCCGGCCGCAGCGGGGCGACATCATCGTCTTCCGCTACCCGCTGGACCGCAACACCGACTACGTCAAGCGCCTCGTGGCGCTGCCCGGCGACACCATCGAGATGCGCAACAAGCGGCTCTACCTCAACGGCAAGCTGAGCACCGGAACCTGGGAGCACCATGTGCTGAACCGGGAGGACGGGCCGCTGCCGGGGCCCTGGCCGCCCAACCGGCCCGCGGGCCGGCTGGAGTCCGAGGAGCGCCCGGTCGGGTCGACCCTGGCCTGGCCCTTCGCCGATCCGGATGTCCTGTCCATGGACATGCAGGGCCGCGAGATGCTGGACGGCGGCTTCCGGGACAACATGGGGCCGTTCACCGTGCCCCCCGGGCGGGTGTTCGCCATGGGCGACAACCGCGACAACTCCGCCGACAGCCGCTACTGGGGCTTCCTGCCCATCGACCACCTGCGCGGCCGGCCCTTCATCGTCTGGTGGAGCTTCCGGGAAGGCGGCAACGACGACACCAACGCCCGGGTTCCCGAAGGGCCCGGCGACGTGCTGGCGAACTTCGCCGACGGCGCGCGCCACTTCTTTTCCTACACCCGCTGGGAGCGCACCGGGGCGATCCCCAGGTAGCTAGTTCCGGTAGTCCAGGATGCGTTCGGTGGGGATGGTGCAGCGCACCGTCTCGCCCTGGCAGGCCAGTACGGGCGGATCGCCGCTGGGGTCCGGGCAGTGCTTGTGGCAGCACCACTGGATCCC
>Ga0302291_10000491_pt1 | contig 11605 bp, 9 predicted proteins | sample III_Fen_N1_4_FD_194548 | JGI IMG/M metagenome (GOLD analysis project Ga0302291, IMG submission 194548) | Peat permafrost microbial communities from Stordalen Mire near Abisko, Sweden - III_Fen_N1_4 | ecosystem: Environmental > Terrestrial > Soil > Wetlands > Permafrost | place: Sweden: Abisko... | reverse complement strand
GGTTGCCGACGTAGAGCAGATCGGCGCCGGCCGCCTGCGCAAAGATCGGCGGCGCCTCGCCGACATTGCCGAAGTCGATCGAGCCGACGTTGAGCGCTTCGAGCATCTGCGGCCCGGCCGGGAATTCGTTCCAGGTCAGCTTCACGCCCTGGGCGGCAAGCGCCGGTTCGAGCGTGCCGCGCGCCTTCAGCAGGCTCAGCGTGCCGTACTTCTGGAAGCCGATGCGCAGGGTCGCGGCGGCGAAGGCGGCGTGCGGGACGAAGGCGGTCGCGGCAAGCGCGGCGCTGCCGGCAAGCAGCGCGCGGCGGGTGGAAGAGGGCGGCGCGGCGGCGTGGTTCTTGAAGGTGGTCATCGCAATGCTCCGCTTCAGGCCGCGGCCGACAGCGCGACCGGCTCGGCGGCTTCGCGGCGCTTGCGCGTCGCGCGGGCCCATTCGATCGCTTCAAGCAGCAGCGTCGATGCATCTTCAAGTCGCGCCGCGATCTCGGCGTCGGGCTCGTAGCCGCCGTCGGCGCGCTTGACGATCTGGCTGTCGGCCGCATAGACGCTGCCGACAATCCAGCGCGCGCCGAGCGCGGTCAGCACCGGCTTGATCGCGTAATCGATCGCGAGCAGGTGCGCCGGCGAGCCGCCGGTGGCGATCGGCAGCACAACCTTGTCGCGCAGACCGTCCTGCGGAATCAGGTCGAGAAAGCTCTTGAGCAGACCGGTGTACGACGCCTTGTAGATCGGCGTGGCGATGACGACGGCATTGGCGCGCGCTATGCGGGCCAGCGCGGCGGCGATCGGCGGATGTTCGAGTTCGAGCCCGAGCAGCGCGGTGGCCGGCAATTCGCGGGCGCGCACATCCTCGACGGTGGCGCCATGCGCGACCACATGGTTGCGCACGACATCGAGCAGCGCGTTCGAGCGCGAGCGGGCTTGCGGGCTACCGGAAATGAAGGCGATTGGCATGGCGCGGTTCCTGTCTGCGGGTTGATGCAGCGCAAGTTAAGGAACCCGCCTTATGCGAGGAACGACGTGAAAGGCATTTCCTGATGACCTGCGGTTATCAGTCAGCGCTAACTGGCAAGGCGGCGGCGATCATGCCGGCGCGCACTCACCATAAAGTTGCCGCGCAAAGGCTAGCGCGCTTCCATCCACCCAATCGCCACTACCCGCATGCACATCACCCCTGCCACGCCCGCCGATCTCGACGACATCGCCCGCCTGTTCGACGCCTACCGCCAGTTCTACGAGCAGCCGGCTGACGCCGCGCTCGCGCGCCGCTTCATCGAGGCGCGGATGCAGCGCGGCGAGTCGGTGATCCTGCTGGCGCGCGGCGACGACGACGCGGCGCTCGGCTTCTGCCAGCTCTATCCCGGTTTCTGCTCGATCGAGGCGGCGCCGATCCAGGTGCTGTACGACCTGTTCGTGCAGCCCGAGGCGCGTCGCGCTGGCGTCGGCCGCGCGCTGCTGATTGCCGCCGAAGCGCAGGCGCGCGCCGCCGGCATCGCGCGCATGGACCTGACGACCGCGCGCAGCAATCTCAAGGCGCAGGCGCTGTATGAATCGCTCGGCTGGGTGCAGGACCGGATCTATCTCGGCTACAACCGGCAGGTCGCGGGCTGATTCCCGCGCCCGGTCAAACCGACCCGCGCTCCGCCTGCCAGCCACCACCCAGCGCCCGAATCAGCTGCACCCGCGCCGCGAGCTGCGCAACCCGCAGCCCGATGCTGGCCTGACTCGCCTGCGCCAGCGCGGCCTCGGCATTGGCCACCGGCAGATAGGTGACCAGTCCGCCCTCGTACTGGCGCCGCGCCTGCTCGAAGGCGCGCGTGGCGGCGTCCTCGGCGGCTTGCTGGCTCGTCGCCTCGTCGGCCAGCTCGCGGATCGCGGCGAGGCTGTCCTCAGCTTCGCGCCAGGCGCCGAGCACGGTCTGGCGATAGTTGGCCGAGGCTTCCTCGTGCGCGGCACGCGCCAGCGCGATGTTGCCGGTGATGCGTCCGCCATCGAAGAGGTTGAGCGCGGCCTGCGGCCCGAGCGACCAGAAGCGGCTCGGCGCGTCGAGCCAGGTCGCGCTGCGCGTCGATTCGAAACCGAGCGCCGCGCCAAGGCTGAAGCTCGGAAACCACGCCGCGCGCGCCACGCCGATGTCGGCATTGCTGGCGAACACGCGGCGCTCGGCCGCTGCCACGTCGGGCCGGCGTTCGAGCAGCGCCGACGGCTGGCCCGGCGCAATCGCGAGCAGGGCCGTTGGCAGCGCGCCCGGCGCCAGCGCAAAGCCGGGCGCCGGCTCGCCGACCAGCAGCGCAATCGCATTGACCAGCTGGGCATGCTTCAGCCGCAAGTCGGCCAGCGCGACGCGCGTGTTCTCGACCTGGAGCCGGGCCTGATTCACATCCAGCTCGGTGACGAGGCCGCCGGCAAAGCGGCGCTGCGTCAGCGCCAGCGCCTGCGTGAACGCGTCGAGCGTCTGGCCGAGCACCCGTTGGTTCAGTTCGTTGCCGCGCAGCGAGAAATAGTCGAGCGCGAGTTCGGCGCGCAGCCCGAGCGTCAGCGCGGCCAGATCGCCGGCGCTGGCCTCGACGCGCGCCGCGCCGGCCGCAACCGCATTGCGCACGCGACCCCAGACATCGATTTCGTAGCCGAGATTCAGGCTGATGTTCCGGTCGTCGTTGACCAGCACGGCGGCGCGACGCGGCGCGTTGGCCGAGGTGCGCGCGCGGCTCGCCGATGCGCCGGCGTTCAGCGTCGGCAGGCTCGCGGCCCGGGCGATGCCGGCGATCGCGCGGCTCTGGTCGTAACGCGCGAGAGCAGCCCTGAGGTTCTGGTTGCCGACGAGCACGCGCGCTTCGAGCGCGTCGAGCACCGGATCGTCGAAGCGCGTCCACCAGTCGTCGCAGGCGTCGGCGTCGGCGGGTTCAGCGGCTTTCCAGCCGGGCGGCGCGGCGCCAAAGGCTTCGGGCGTGGCGAGCGCAGGGCGCTCGTACACCGGCGCGAACGAGCAGCCGGTGACGCCAAATGCGAGCGTCAGCGCCAGCAGCAGCGGGGCAGGGCGTGCCGTCATTTCGCGCTGCCCGCACTGCCGGCGCCGCCCGCGTTGCCGTCCTTGCCTGCGCCCGCTGGCGCCGCGTCGGCGGTGGCTTGCGCGATGCGCACCAGCGTCCCGGCGCTGGTCGAATCGGACGGATTGACGATGACGCGATCGGCCGCATCAAGCCCGCCGACGATCTCGATTTCCTTGCCGAAATCGCGCCCCTGCGTCACCGGCTTGAGCACGATGCGGCTGTCGCCATCGACCGTCGCGACGTTCAGGCCGTCGGCGCGGAACAGCAGCGCATTGGCCGGCAGCCGCAGCACGTCGCCGCGCGCCGCCAGCTTGAAATGCACCTCGGCGAAGGCGCCCGGCAGCAGCGCGCCGGCCGGATTGTCGAGCTCAAGCTGGGTCAGCAGCGTGCGCGAAGCCGGCGTGATTGCGGTGGCATTCGCAACGATGCGCGCCACCTGCGGCACGCGCGGCGCGCTGGCCACGAAGACCTCGGCGGTCCGGCCCGCGACGATGGCGCCGGCCAGCGCCTCGGGCACGTCCACATACACGCGCAGCTTGTGCGTCGAGGAAACCTGGAACAGCGCCTGACCCGAGGCGCCGCCGGCCACCACCAGCGCGCCGACGTCGACATTGCGCGCCGTCACCGTGCCGTCGAAGGGCGCGAGCACGCGCTTGAAGCCGGCGAGCTCGCGCAGCCGCTGCACATTGGCGCGCGCCGAAGCCACCGTCGCCGCGCGCGCCACCGATTCGCCGATCCGGTCCTCGGCTTCCTGCGGCGCGACCGAACTGCTCGCCAGCAACTGGCGGTAGCGCTCGGCGGTGCCGCGGGCAATCTGCGCATTGGCCTCGGCGCTGGCCAGATCGGCCTCGCCCTGGCGCAATTGCTGGTCAAGCTCGGGCGCGTCGATTTCGGCAAGCAGCTGGCCGGCCTTCACCGGCTGGCCGATGTCGACCAGCCGGCGCTTGAGATAGCCGCTGGTGCGCGCATACAGCGGCGCGTCGGCCCAGGCGCGCACGTTGCCGGGCAGCACGATCTCGTCCGGCGCGGCGGCGCGGCTCGGCGTGATGACGGCGACCACCGGCTGCGCGAGGCGATCGGTCTGGTCGCGCAAGTCGGTCTGGGCCTGGACCCGGCCGGCAAGGCGCCAGCCGACCAGCCCGAGCACGGCAACAACCGCCAGCAGCAGCGGCAGCGAACGACCGGCGGACCGGCGCGCGAACGAAGGAATGGCTTGCATGAATCAGCTCCCGGCGGCTGCGACGAGGACGGGCGCAGGCCCGTTCGCGCCGCGCCGGCCGTGCACGAGTGAAAAGACGGTGGGCACGAAGAACAGCGTGGCGACGGTCGCGAACAGCAGCCCGCCGATGACGGCGCGGCCGAGCGGCGCGTTCTGCTCGCCGCCTTCGCCAAGGCCGAGCGCCATCGGCACCATGCCGATGACCATGGCGAGCGCGGTCATCAGCACCGGCCGGAAGCGCGTGAAGCCGGCTTCGAGCGCGGCGTGGAAGGCGGTCTCGCCGTGGTTCAGGCGCTCGCGCGCGAAGCTGACGATGAGGATGCTGTTCGCGGTCGCGACGCCCATGCACATGATTGCGCCGGTCAGCGCCGGCACGCTCACGCTGGTGTGGGTCACGAACAGCATCACCACGATGCCGCCAAGCGCCGCCGGCAGCGCGCTGATGATGATCAGCGGATCGAGCCAGCTCTGGAAGTTCACGACGATGAGCAGATAGATCAGCACCACCGCGCCGATCAGCCCGAGCAGCAGGCCGTTGAACGAACTGTTCATCGTCTGCACCTGACCGCGCAGGTTCAGCGTCGAGCCTTTCGGCAGATCCTTCTTCGCCTCGGCGACCAGCGCATCGACCTGATCGGCGACCGCGCCCAGATCGCTGTCCTGAACCGCGCCGTACAGGTCGATGGTCGGCAGCGCGTTGTAGTGGCTGACCACCGCCGGCCCGACGCTGCGCCGGAAGCTCGCAACATTCGCCAGCATCTGCGGCGCGGCGGCGCCCGCGCCCGCCGCGCTCACCGGCAGCGTCGCCAGATCGTTCAGCGTCTGCATGCGCGGCTGCGGCGTCTGCGTGGCGATGCTGTACTGGATGCCGGTCTTCGGGTCGAGCCAGAACGCCGGGCTGGTCTGGAAGCTGCCCGACAGCGACACCAGCAGGTTGCTCGCCACGTCGCGTTGCAGCAGCCCGAGCCGCAGCGCGTTGGCGCGATCGACATCGACGTTGATCTGCGGATAGTCGAACGCCTGATGGATGCGCACGTCGACCGCGCCGGGCACGCGCCGCAGGCGGTCGAGCAGCTGGCGCGACCACGCCAGATTGCCCGCCACGTTGAAGCCCGTGACCTGGATGTCGAACGGTGCCGGCAGCCCGAAATTCAGGATCTGGCTGACGATGTCGGCCGGCAGATACGAGAAGCTGACGCCGGGGAATTCGGCCGGCAGGCGCTCGCGCAGCACGCGAATGATGTCGGCAGTCGGGCGATGACCTTCGGCAAGCGCGATGAGCACATCGGCATCGCCGGCGCCGACCGGTGCCGAGGCGCTGTAGGCGAGGTTGATGCCGCTGTACGGCAGGCCGATGTTGTCGACGATGCCGCTGCGTTCGTGCTCGGGAATTACCTCGCGCAGCACCGCCTCGATGCGGTCGCAGAGCTGGGCCGTGGTCTCGATGCGGGTGCCGCTTGGCGCGCGCACGTGCAGCTTGATCTGGCCCGAATCGACGCTCGGGAAGAAGTCGCGGCCGAGCAGCGGCAGCAGCGCGAAGCACAGCATGACGCCGGCCATGAACAGCACCGCAAAGCGCCACGGCCCGCGCAGCGCGCCTTCGAGCAGGCGGTGATAGCCGTCGCGCGTGAGCGCAAAGCGATGCTCGAAGCCATGCTGGAACCGGATCAGCGCGCCGCGCGGCCCGCGCGCCGGCGCGGCGTGCGCCAGCGGGTCATGCCGCTTCAGCCAGTACATCGCCAGCGTCGGGATCAGCGTGCGCGACAGCACGTAGGACGCGAGCATCGCGAACACCACCGCCTCGGCCATCGGCACGAACAGGAAGCGCGCGATGCCGCTCAGAAAGAACATCGGGATGAAGACGATGCAGATGCACAGCGTCGAGACCAGCGCCGGCACCGCAATCTGCTGCGCGCCGTCGAGGATGGCGGCCTCGACCTCCTTGCCCTGTTCGAGATGCCAGTTGATGTTCTCGATCGCGACCGTCGCGTCATCGACCAGGATGCCCACCGCCAGCGCCAGCCCGCCCAGCGTCATGATGTTGATGGTCTCGCCGAGCGCCGAGAGCGCGATGATCGACGCCAGCACCGACAGCGGAATCGACACCGTGATGATCAGCGTGCTGCGCCACGAGCCGAGGAACAGCAGGATCATCAGCCCGGTCAGGCCGGCGGCAATCACGCCCTCGCGAATCACGCCGTCGATCGCGGCGCGCACGAAGATCGACTGATCGCCGAGCAGCTTGATGGTCAGGTCGCGCGGCAGTCCGGCCTGGATGCCCGGCAGCAGTTCGTGGACCTTGTCGATGATGTTCAGCGTCGAGGCGTTGCCGGTCTTGAACATGCTCATCAGCACCGCGCGCTTGCCTTCCACGCGAACGATGTTGGTCTGCGGCGCGGCGCCGTCGCGCACATTGGCCACGTCGCGCAGCTGCACCAGCCCGTCGGCGCCGTTGCGCACCGGCAGCTCGTTGAGTGCGGCAATCGTCTGCGGCGCGGCGTTGAGCCGCACGTTGTATTCGGTGTCGCCGATCTTCTGCGTGCCGGCCGGGATGATCAGGTTCTGGTTGCCGATCGCGGTCGTCACGTCCTGCGCCGACAGGCCGCGGGCGCGCAGCGCGGCCGGATCGAGATCGACCTGGATCTGGCGCTGCCGGCCGCCGAACGGAAACGGCACGGCCGCGCCCGGCACCGGCGCCAGCCCGGTGCGCACCTGGGTGTTGGCGGTGTCGAAGATCTCGGTCTCCGACAGCTCGTTCGACGCGAACGCGAGTTGCAGGATCGGCACCGTCGAAGCGTCGTAAGACATCACCAGCGGCGGCGTGGTGCCCGGTGGCGAGTTGCGCAGCAGCGCCTGCGACACCGAGGTGATCTGCGCCACCGCCAGCTCGGGATTGACGTTCGGCTGGAAGAAGTACTTCACGACCGACACGCCACCGAGCGATTGCGACTCGGTGTGCTCGATGCCGGTGATGACGGTCTGGGCGACGCGCTCGCTGGTCGCGACGATGCGGTTGGCGATCTCGTCGGGCGGCAGGCCGCCGTATTGCCAGATCACCGCGACGATCGGAATGCGGATCGCCGGAAAGATGTCGGTCGCGGTGCGCAGGATGGTGAAGCCACCGCCCAGCACCAGCAAAATGGCGAGCACCAGAAAGGTGTAGGGGCGCCGCAGCGCGACGCGGACTATCCACATGGCGCGGGCTCGGTGAGCTTTCGATCGGGATTCATGCTGCGATTTCGTGGTGGATCGGGTGCGCGCCGAGTGGCAAATCGCGCGCCATTATCAACGCGGCGCCGGCACCGCCCGAGCGCCCCAACGAGAGGACAAAACTCCGGATGAATGCCTTCAGGTTTCCCGACAGCCCCGACGCGCTCGCCGGCCTGCGCGTGGTCGAGATGGGCCAGCTCATCGCCGGCCCGTTCGCGGCCAAGACATTGGGCGACTTCGGCGCCGACGTGATCAAGATCGAGGCGCCCGGCGGCGGCGATCCGCTGCGCAACTGGCGCCTGCTGAAGGACGGCACCTCGGTGTGGTGGCAGGTGCAGTCGCGCAACAAGCGCTCGCTCGCGCTCGACCTGCGCACGCCCGAGGGCCAGGACATCGCGCGGCAACTCGTCGCCGAGGCCGATGTGCTGGTCGAGAACTTCCGCCCCGGCACGCTCGAAGGCTGGGGCATGGGCTGGGATGCATTGCGCGCGCTGAACCCGGGCCTTGTGATGCTGCGCATCTCGGGCTACGGCCAGACCGGGCCGTACCGCGACTTGCCCGGCTTCGGCCTGATCGGCGAGGCGATGGGCGGGCTGCGCCACCTCACCGGCGAGCCGGGCCGGGTACCGGTGCGCTGCGGCATTTCCATCGGCGACACGCTTGCGGCGCTGCACGGAACGATCGGCGTGCTGATGGCGCTGTATCACCGCAAGGTGAACGGCGGGCAGGGCCAGGTGATCGACGTGGCGCTGCACGAGGCGGTGTTCAACGTGATGGAAAGCCTGCTGCCGGAATACAGCGCCTTCGGCGTGGTGCGCGAGGCGGCGGGCAGTGCGCTGCCGGGCATTGCGCCGTCGAACGCCTATCGCTGCGTCGATGGCTATGTGCTGGTCGCGGGCAATGGCGACAGCATCTTCAAGCGGCTGATGACGGCGATCGGCCGCGACGATCTGGCGGCGGCGCCCGACCTTGCAGGCAATGCCGGCCGCGTCGCGCGCGTGGCGGAGATAGATGCGGCGATCGGCGTGTGGACCGCGCCGCGCACGGTGCCCGAGGTGCTCGCCATCCTCGCCGAGGCGCGCGTGCCGGCCGGCAAGGTCTACAGCGCGAAGGACATCGCCGAGGACCCGCATTACCGCGCCCGCGACATGATCCTCACGCAGACGACACGCGACGGCTACGACGTGGAAGTGCCCGGCGTGGTGCCGAAGCTGACGGGCACGCCGGGCCGCGTGCGCTCGTCTGCGCCGGGGCTCGGCGACGACACCGATGCGGTCCTCGCCGAGCTGGGCCTGACGCCCGAAACCATCGCCGCGATGCGCGCGAAAGGGGTGATTGCATGAGCGCGTGGCTGGGGCAGGGGCGGCGCATCCACATTCAGGAAGTGGGGCCGCGTGACGGCTTGCAGGTCGAGCCGGTGTTCGTGCCGACGGCGGAGAAGATTGCGCTGCTCGATGCGCTGTCGGCGCTGGGGCTGGCGAAGATCGAGGCGACGGCCTTCGTCGCGCCGCAGGCGGTGCCGGCGCTGGCCGATGCCGACGCGGTGCTGCGCGGCATGCGGCGCGTGCCGGGCGTGATCGTCTCGGCGCTGGTGCCGAATGTGCGCGGCGCGGCGCGTGCAATCGAGGCCGGCGCCGATGAGCTGAACCTCGTGATGTCGGCGAGCGAGACGCACAACCTGAGCAATCTGCGCATGACGCGCGCGCAGTCGTTCGCGGCGCTGGCCGAGGTGGCGCGGTTGGCGCGCGACGCGGGCGTGGCGGTCAACGTCTCGCTGTCGTGCAGCTTCGGTTGTCCGATGGAAGGCGAGGTGCCGGCCGCGACGGTGCTCGACGGGTCGCGCCGCGTCGTCGAGGAACTGGGCGCCGACGGCCTGAGCCTGTGCGACACGACCGGCATGGCCTTTCCGCCGCAAGTGGAAGCGCTGGTGCGCGACGTGCGCGCGCGCTGGCCGGCGACGACGCTGACGCTGCACTTCCACAACACGCGCGGACTTGGGCTGGCGAACGTGCTGGCCGCGATCGACGCCGGCGCCGACCGCTTCGACGCCGCGCTCGGCGGACTCGGCGGCTGCCCGTATGCGCCGGGCGCGACCGGCAACGTCTGCACCGAAGACATCGTCCACGCGCTCGGGCTGATGGGCTATGACTGCGGCGTCAATCTCGACGGGCTGATCGCGGCGTCGCGGCGGCTGCCGGCGCTGATTGGCCGCGACACGCCGGGGCAGATTGCGAAGGCCGGCAAGCGGCTCGATCTGCATGCGCCGTCGGCGGATTTCGCGGCGATCCGGGCGCGGGCGCTGGGGCGCTGAGGCTTATGCCGCGTCGATGCGCGCGGCGATGAGCATGGCGCCGGGCGTTTCCGGCCGTAGCGCGCATCGGGGGGCGTGCGGCGCGATGACGATCCCCGCGCCGGCGTCGAGCGCGGCATCGCCATCGTCGCGCCAGCGGCCGGCGATGACATGCGCAATCCAGGTCGAGCCGGGCGTGGATGCAAACGCGCGGTCGCGCAGCACGTCGATGTGCGCGTGGACGAGTCCGCGCCGCGTCATCAGGTTGAACAGGCGCGCGGGGCCACCGTCGCCGAGTTGCGCTGAGACGGGCCGTTCGCCGGGGAATTGATGCAGCGCGCCCGCGGCGTCGAAGTGCAGCGGCGCGGCATCCGGCGCGCAAAGGCAGAGCCCGGCGCCGTCGAGCAGCACCGCGTGGCGCGCCATGCCATCGAAGATCGAGAACGCGCCGTCGCGCGCGATGTCGGCGATGCTCGCGCGCCAGTCGGCTGCTGCCGCAATCGTCCGCGTCACGCCGCCGCCGTTGCGCCACGGCTCCTCGCGCAACTCGGCCAGCGCATAGCGGCAAAGCGGCGCGGATGCGTTCACGACACCGCGCCCGAGCCGTACTTCCCGACCAGCAGTCGCCCGCTGCGGAAGCGCTCCAGCGCATAGGGCGCCAGCGACACCTCCGTCGGCAATCCGAGCGCGCATTGCGCCAGCACCAGCCCCACGCCCGGCGACAACTTGAAGCCGTGGCCCGAGAAGCCGTAACCCACCACCAGCCCCTCGATGCCGTCGAGCCGCCCGAGCACCGGATTCCAGTCCGGCGTCACGTCGTAGACGCCGGTCCATGACGACGCGATGCCGGCGGTCTCGTAGGCCGGAAAGCGCTCCGCCACCTGCTCGCCGATTTCCAGGATCGTGTCCACGCTGATCTCGCCCTGATCGTTGTCGGGGCCGGCCAGCGTCTCGCCGACCGTGCCTTCGCTGACCAGCATCTGCGTGCCGCCGTAGCTGCGGCAATAGAGCATGCCGCGCGAGCCGAGGTCCTTGTAAACCGGCATCGCGAACGTGTATTTCGCGGCGCAGTCGAGCGCGAGCGCGATGTGGCGCTCGGCCTTCACCGGCGTCTCGATGCCGGTCCAGCGCTCGATGTCACCGGCCCAGATGTTCTGCGTGCTCACGACCGTGTCGCTCAGAAACCTGCCTTGCGACGTGGCCACGCCGGTCACGCGGCCGTCGGCGGTCAGCAGCTTTGTGACCTCGACGCCCTCGATGATCTTCACGCCAAGCTTGCGCGCCGCGCGCGCGAATGACGTGGCGACGAGATAGGCGTCGGCAAAGCCCGCTTCCGGCTCGTAGCCGATCAGCGCCGCGTCGTCGAAGCGCGCAATCGGCAGCAGCTCGGCGGCCTGCTGCGCATCGAGCAGGCGAATCTCGATGCCTTTTTCGCGCTGGCCGTCGAGCGCGGCGCGCAGCGGTTCGAGCTTGGCGCCGTCGGGCGCGGCAATCAGGTAGCCGCATTTGACGATGCCGCTCGCCGCATCCTCGTCGCCGGTGTAGGCGGCCAGATCGGTGAACGCGGCCCACGAGCGCCGCGCCAGCTCGACGTTCTCGGCGACCGAATAGTGGGTGCGCAAGATGCCCGACGACTGCGAGGTCGTGCCGTTGCCGATCTGCGTGCGGTCGAGCACCAGCACGCGCCTGGCGCCGAGTTTTGCGAGGTGGAAGGCGACCGAACTGCCGATCACGCCGGCGCCGATCACGATCGCGTCATAGCTGTTCATGCTGGGTTTTCCCGTCGTTGATTTTCCGATCGCGCGAGTCTGCGGCGCGGCCGGCCGGCGCGCGTCA
>Ga0302291_10000489_pt1 | contig 11627 bp, 6 predicted proteins | sample III_Fen_N1_4_FD_194548 | JGI IMG/M metagenome (GOLD analysis project Ga0302291, IMG submission 194548) | Peat permafrost microbial communities from Stordalen Mire near Abisko, Sweden - III_Fen_N1_4 | ecosystem: Environmental > Terrestrial > Soil > Wetlands > Permafrost | place: Sweden: Abisko... | reverse complement strand
CTTTCTGGCGGGCGCGTGCTCCAGTACCAACCCCACTCCGGTCCCGGCCGCGCCCACCGCGACGCCCGAGGTGACCGCCGCGGCTACCCCGACCGATACCCCGGCTCCAACGAGCACTCCGACCGCAGTCGTGCCATCGCCGACGGCGACACCGATAGCCAGCATCACGCCGACTCCGGCGCCGACGGCTGCGCCGACATCTCCGGCCGCCGGCTGCACAGGGACGGCCAAGAACCAGGCCTTCTTCGTCGAAGCGGCCGGTGTGCTGCACTTCCAGATCTACTGCGCAGTGCTGCCGAAGGGCTGGTTCATCCAGAGCGGCCAGTACCAGAACGGCTGGGTGGACGTCGAGTACAAGACATCCAAGGGCGCGGCAATCGAGATCGCGCAGGGCGCCTTCTGCGTCACCACGCCGGTAGCCTGCTCGAGCCATACGTCCGTCCTTGGAACCGGCTCGTTCGGCGGTCTCTCAGGCCAGCTCGATCTCCTCGATGCAACACCGTCCTATGTGATTTACGTCAACCCCGGAACGATCCACGCCTACACGATTGCCGGGAAGGGCATGACCAAGGCGTTGTTCGTCTCATGGGCGGCGCACTTGATCATGGTGCCCATGCCTTGAGCCGTCGGAGGGGCGGCGCGAGTATCGACTACGCGCCCGCCTCGAAGCGCTCGAGCGTATAGCGATCGACCTCCCCCTCATCGAGCGCGACCACATCCGGGACCGCCATCCGGCCTTTCTCGATAGCGAGCGGCGCGGCCAGCAGGTCGTGGATCAGGAGGCCGGCCGTGGCCAGGCCGTGCGCCGTCTCGAGCGCCGGCGGCCCCTCGAGGGCGCGCTCGCCCCGCATTGCGGCCGCGATGCGGAGAACCGCCGCGATCCCCACGCCCGTCTCGAAGAACGTGCCCAGAACCGCCGACGCCCCGACCGCCGATGCGGCGTCGGCGATGCGCAAGGTCGCAGCAAGTCCGCCGACGCGGGCGGGCTTGACGATCAGGACGTCGGCTGCCTTGTCGGACAGGGCGGCCCGCGCGGAGCCTTCGGAGTCGATGCTTTCGTCGAGTGCGATCGGAACCCGGACCCGCTCCCGCAGGGCAGCGTGGCCGGTCAGATCCCATGCCGCCAGGGGCTGCTCGACGTACTCGATCCGGAACGGCTCGATCGCCGCCGTCCTCTCCGCGGCCGTCTCGAGGTCCCACACGCCGCCGATGTCGATCCGCAGACGCGGTTCCGGGCCCACGGCTCCTCGAATTGCGCGAAGCCGGTCGACCAGCTGATCGGTCGTGCGTTCGAAGCCCGCCCTCAACTTGAGCGTCCCGAACCCGAGCTCGATCGCCTGCGCGGCTGCATCGGCGCCTGCGTCCGGACCCCCGAACGAGATGGTCGCGCTGACCGGGATCGTGGCCGGTGGCGTGGCTGTGCGCGCATCGAGCGCCGTGGCGCCCGCAGCCTGAGCTGCCAGGAGGGCGACTAGGGCGCCGTCCACCGCCGCCATCGCGGCCCGACCGGGCTCGCCTTCGGCCGTAAGTTCGGACCACACCGGAGCGCGTCCGTCGGCCAGCGCCGGCACCATTTCGCGCATCAGCCTCGCGAGCTCCCCGATGGTCGTGTCCGTCGAGATCGGGTCGAGCGCGGCTTCGCCGAGCCCCTCGTTGCCGTCCTCGTCGACGACACGCAGAAGCCACGACCGCCGGTGGGTGTACTCGCCGGTGGCGTCGAGGATCGGCCGGCGGAAGGGAACCCGCACGTGGACGGCCTCCACCCTGACCAGATGCGGCAGGACGACGGGATCGGGGGCAGACATTGGCGAGGGTCAGCGGCCGAGGGCGTGCATCGCGGCATGATACCGGCCGCCGCACCTGGCCCCAACCGTTCCGCGTGATGCCGTCGGCGGGTCAGCCCCAACCCCCTTCGGGACCGCGGGCATAGTCTCGCCGAGCCGAAATCTCGGGTTGGGTCACCAACCCCGGCGTCCCACCGTTGGAGGAGTCTCTATGGCGCTCATGGCCGTGGCGTTCCCGATCGCACCCGGCAAGACCGATGAGTGGAAGCGGTTCATCGCCGAACTCAACGGCGCCCGGCGCGCCGACTTTGTCGCGTCGCGCAAGGCGATTGGCGCCCGCGAGCGAACCTTCCTGCAGCCGACGCCGATGGGCGACCTCGTGGTCGTGACCCTCGAAGGCGACAACCCCGGCCAGTCGTTCGGCAAGTTCGTCGGTTCGACCGATCCGTTCACCCTGTGGTTCCTCAAGCAGGTGAAAGAGATCCACGGCATCGACCTTACGCAGGCCGCCTCGGGCCCCATGCCCGAACTCGTCATCGACTCGGCCGGGTAGGGCCGAAGGTTCGTCGGGCCGCGGGCCTACTCCGCGGCCCGCACTCGCTGACTCGCGCGACCCTAGCGGCCCTGCTCGGAGCTACTCCCGGCCAGGGCTTCGCGGATCGCCTCCAAGAGAGCGTCCGAGCCGTAGGGCTTCGCCAGGAACGGGTCAGCGGCCCCGCCCGCACGCGCACCCGCCCCGCCGATGTTCATCTCCTCGCTGTAGCCCGATGCGAACAGTTGACGGATCTCGGGCCGCGTGGCCCTGACCGCCGAGGCCGTCTCGAGTCCAGTGAGGCCGGGCATGACCAGGTCGGAGAAGAGCAGGTCGATCCGCCCCGAGTAGCGCCGCGCGAGGTCCACGGCTTCGTTGCCGTTGGCGGCACGCAGGACCGTGTAGCCGTTCCGCTCCAGCAGTTGAGATGCGAAACTCAGCACCGCGGGCTCATCTTCGACGACCAGCACCGTTTCCCGGCCGGGAGCGTTCGCAGGCTTCTCCGCCGGCGCGGCCGCCTCGTCCGGCTCGGAGTCGATCGCGGGCAGGTCGATGAAGAACGTCGAGCCCTCGCCGGGCGTCGAGCTGACGTTGACCTGGCCGCCCGACTGTCGAACGATTCCGAATACGGTCGCCAGCCCCAGGCCGGTCCCGGTGCCGGCGTTCTTCGTTGTGAAGAACGGCTCGAATATGTGCTCCGAAATCGCCGCGTCCATGCCGACGCCCGTGTCGGAGATCCTCATCCGCACGTGGTTCCCCGGTTGGATCTCCGGATGCTCGGCCGCGTACACGTCATCGAGAGCGACGTTTTCGGTCGCGATGGTCAGCCGGCCGCCGCCCGGCATGGCGTCGCGGGCGTTCACCGCGAGATTGACGATGACCTGCTCGAGCTGGCCTCTGTCGGCCAGCGTTCGCCCGACTGACGTGCCGGCCGTGACTTCGAGCTCGATGTTCTCGCCGATGATTCTCCGCAGCATCGGCGCCACATCTGCCACGACCCGGTTGAGATCGAGGACCTGGGGCTGCAGTACCGCCCGCCGGCCAAAAGCCAGCAGCTGGCGCGTCAAGGCGGTCGCCCGTTCGGCGGATCGGCGAATCTCGTCGAGGTACTCGGCCAGCTCGCTGCTCGGCTCGGCCTCGGTGGCGGCCAGCTCGGTGAATCCGGAGATTGCGGTCAGGAGGTTGTTGAAGTCGTGTGCAACACCGCCGGCGAGTCTGCCGACGGCCTCCATCTTCTGGGCCTGCCGGAGCTCGTCCTCCAGCTCGCGCTCGCGAGTGACGTTGCGCTGCATGGAGACGTAGTTGACGATCGCGCCCGACGAATCCCGGACGGCCGACACCCTGACCGCCTCGCGCAGGATCCTGCCGTCCTTGGTGGGAGTGAGGACCTCCCCGGACCACTTCCCGTCGCTTGCGACGGCCTCGAGCGCCTCCTCGTATGAAGCCCGGCCGGAGTCCGTGGCGTGGAGGGTGGAGAGGTTTCGGCCCAGCACCTCCTCACGAGAGAAGCCGGTCTCCCTCTCGAAGGCCGGGTTGACGTACACGATCGAGCCGGCCGGGTCGGTGATGATGATCGACTCGCCCGACTGCTCGATCGCCTGAGTGAGCCTCGCCCGCTCGCGATCGGCGGCCTTGCGGGCCCCGACGTCGCGGGCCGTACCGAGCATCAAGCCGAGCGCGATCTGGCGGGCGTGCACCTCTAACTCCACGGTCGATCCGTCGGGCCTGAGCACGCGCCGCTCGAAGACGACCGGCTTGCCTGCCTCGAGGTTCGGCCGGAGGAACGGCAGCTCCGCCAGCTGTGCCGGGTCTATGTAACTGGTCCAGAGCGTGCCACGCAATTCCTCGACCGGGCGGCCCAGGATGTCGGCCATCGCGGGGTTCGTATCGACGATGCACCCTTCACCGTCGAGCAACAGCACACCGTCCGCCACCTGTTCGATCAGATTTCGGTAGCGCGCTTCGCTGGTCCGAAGGGCTTCCTCGGCCTCTCGCCGCTTGGTGGTGTTGAACACCGTGGTGATCAGATGGGGCACGCCGTCCAGCAGGATCGGGTCGGCCGTCAGAATCGCGTAGACGATTTCGCCGGCTCGATTCACAACTCGCGCCTCGAGCTCGCGGACGCGCCCGTGCTCTCGAAGGCCCTTCACGATCTGCGCTCCGATAGGCGGGTCGGCGAACAGGCCAATCGCTTGGGAGGTGCGGCCGATGACCTCGTCGCGTTCATAGCCCGTCTCGGCGAGGAAGGCGCCGTTGACTTCGACGATCGTCCCGTCCCCAGCTCGCACGATCAGCATCATCACGCCGGCCGAGTTGAACGCCGCAGCGAACCGGTCTTGGCCGGCCCTGGCTTCGGGCCCGCCCGCGCGACGACCCGCCTCGGCCTCTCGACTGTGGTCCATCTATGGCCGACCCCGTACCTACCGTTGAGCCAGCGGCGCGGGGCTGGTCACTCTCTCCCGGCCCGCGCGCCGACAAACGCGCTCGGATATGCCCGAGCGGGCCGCCGAATTCTAGTTGGCCGGCCTATCGGTTCCAACCGTCAAATTGAGGAGAGTCACGGCAGGACGGCGGCCTGGCGGCGCTCGACACGGAGTTCAGGCGCAGCCGGATTCTTCGGGATAGAGCGGCCGGACCAGGATGGTGTAGGCATGGCCGAATGCAGTCCAGAGCGTTTCCTTGGTTGCCGCCATGGCGGCGGCGATGAAGGTCGCCACATCCGCGCCGCTCAAGGAGATGCAGCCGAAGCTTGGATCCGAAGCTGGCAGGTCGACGGTGGCCGGATCGAGGGCGAGCGGCCAGGCTATGCCGTGCCCCTGGGCCTGCACGGCTGGGCGGACGAAGACGCGCATCGACGCCGGCTGATAAGGCGGATCGCTGACGGTGCGGCCCAGGAACGCCGACAGGTGCGCGATGGCGTCTCGGAACGAGATGAGCCTGGTGCGGGCGAGGTTGGCCGCCGGGTCGCTTGCCGGGAACTGCGGGTAAAGCGCGTAGGCGCTGACCGTGTGAGTGGTTCCGTCCACGGTGGTCGTGAACACGCTGGTGCCCATGTCGGTGACGCCGGCCTGGTCGAACGACGCGTCGGCGCCTAGCAGACCGGCCTTGTCTGCGGCGCCGAGGATCTTCTGAATCTCCGAGGGAGTGACTCGGAGTTCGCGAAGATTCGGCATCAGCGGCCCGGAGTACGAGGATCTGCGGTCATCGGGAGCCAGAAGGACCAACCGACCGTCGCCATATAAGGCGAAGGTCGGGGTGTTGGTCAGGCGGAATGACTCCGGCACCATGCCGCCGCCTTCCCAGAGCTGCATGACCAACGTGTTCGGGCCGGTTTCCACGGCGTAATAGCGTGTTGTTCCGCCCGGACCGACCCCGGCGCAAGCGGTCGTCAGAAACCCGATCGCCAGGATCGCCAGGATCGTGCGCACCGCCGCCTCCTCGACTCGGCCGCCGCATGTAGTGCGCGGCGCGTCCCTGCGCCACAGACGCCAGGTGTCTTCCGGCGGTTCCAAACACGGATCTGAGCGGTGAGGCCCGTGGTGCTCGACAAAGTGAGCACATAATTCGCGACACTAGCTGAGCATCCCTTGAGTTACTGGCCACGCGAAACATCAGACCTGGACCATGACTTCAGTCGCGATCGTGCCTGTGCACAGGCCCCGGCCTTACCGCCCTGAGTCCAAGGCTGAAGCCGTCCCCAGCGGCGATCGCGTCGAACTGCAATAGATGCCAGGGGTGATCGGCGCGGCCGAGCCTATAGCCTCCACCGCCCCAGCCGGTCACATTCCCGTCCGCGCCCAGCGCGAGGCCATGGAACGCGCCGGCCGACACCGCAGTCACCTGGTTCAGTCCAACGGGCAGGTCCAGTTGGCCGTACCTGTTGTCGCCCCAGGCGACGACGGTACCGTCCTCGAGGAGCGCCAGACAGAAGTCTCGGCCGGCCGAGATGGACTTCACCCCACGGAGCCCACGCGGGACGTTGCACTGGCCGTAGCCATTGTCCCCCCAAGCAACGACGGTGCCGTCCTTTCGAAGTGCGAGCGCATGGTACCCACCGGCGGCAATGCTAATCAGCCCTTCTGGTTCGGATGGGACGTCGGTGGGGCTGGGAGTGTCGCCCCAGAACTGGAGCATCCCGTCGGCGCCCAGTGCATAGCCGGCCCGGTAGCCTGCCGCGATGGCCGTCGCGCGGGACAGGCCGGCGGGCACCTGCGTCTGGCCAACCGAGTCGTCTCCCCAGGCCACAACCGTCCCATCGACGCAGAGGGCGAGACTGAAGCCATCGCCGGCGGCGATAGCGACGACGCTGAACAGCCCGGCAGGGACGTCAGTCTGGCCGAAGGAATCGTCACCCCACGCGCCTACGCAGCCATCCTCGTCCAGCGCCAGGGCATGATCTCCGCCGGCTGCTATCGCCGCGATTTTGCCAAGCCTGACCGGGTCGCCAGCCGTCCCTGCGGCCGCGTCGCCCCAGACGAAGACCCGTTCGGGCGGGGTCGGCCAAGGGCCGTCAGCCTCCTTTGCGGCCGACCACACTGGCGAAGCGAAGCCCAGCAAGACAGCCACGTTCCCGACCAGGATGCTCGCCGTCAGGGCGCCCTCCCTCCAGTTCATGCCCGCCACGCTCACAGCCGCGCTGGCCAGCGGCTCGCCATAGGCCAGTTGCAGGCCGGCAACACCCGTCAGGATCGCTGCGCCGGCTGCGACCAGCTGCCACAGCCGCCGTTGTGGCTCGTCGGCCAGGAGGGATGAGATACAGACCCACGCCAGGAGGGCGAGGCACACCAACTGCACCGGAAGGCCCGCGCCCGCTACGGTTTCGGGCAGACCCATAGGGGCGAGTCCATCGGGCAGCCGGGCCGACCCGCCAGGCACCGCCTGGGACCAGCTCGGGGCGGTCAAAACGGTGACCAGTGCGGCCACGCTGACAGCCCTGGGGGCCACCCAGGTCAGCCATTCTGACCTGCGCCTTTTTGTTCGCTCGAGCCCGAAGCAGACGAACGCCGGGCCCAGGTACCCGGCGGCAATGGCGGCCGACACCATCAGACCAAGGCCGTAGTGCATTCGATCGTCGAGCCCCGGATTTCGGCCCGCAAGCGTCCAGACAAAGCCGGCGTAGGCCGGCAGAGTCGTCCAAACCAGCGCCCCGAGCAACACCAGCCTGGCGGAGCGCCATGCGTCCGGGCGCCAGATCAGGACTCCCGCAGGCAGGAGGGCGCCCGAGAGAACTACGCTCGCCTGGATGGCGGCGCCTGTCAGGGCTGAGGATCCCGAGTTGAGTGGGAGATCCGCGAGTCTGGCAGCGGTCGAAGCGCAGGCCAGCACGAGAACCAGCCAGAGTGGCGCCGAGACCCGCGCAAAGAGGCGGGGTAGGCGGCGCGTGGCTCGTCCGAGGCGCGGCGGCTCGGGGTAGACCCGCCCCTCATCCAGCCAATCCTCCACGATCTGACCGCTCAATGACGGGCCCATCGTGAACCGCTCTCCAGTGTGGAGCAGCGTTGTCCGATGGATCCTCTCCAGGGTCACACTCGCGGGGTCCGGGCGTTCCTCGATGTCGCCCTCAGTCACGTCGTGCAGGCCCCTGGACCAGGCCGCGAAGGGACCCCCCTCCCTCCTTTCAGCCTTTCGCCTGCGGAGCCGCATCTGCGTTGCCAACCCTCGAAGCCAGGGGCCCTCACCGGCTGGATTGTGACACTCGTCCGCCCTCCGAGGTATGGCCTCGACTTTCTGATTCGAAGTCTTCCCCGGACAAGCGCCGAGGGTCGAACGCACCGAGGGAGGGCGACCGCGTTGGTTGCCGGCACGGGCGCACGCTAAGCTGACGCGCAATGACCTACCCAGGCGTTCAGGCCGCTCGCGACCCCCGATCCAGACGCGGGCAGCGACCACCCGCTCCGCCGCTGGTCTCGACCAAGCTCCGGGCTCCGGTTACCGTCGGGGGCCATGTCGAGCGTCCACGCCTCAGTGCATTGCTTGATCGGGGACTCGAAGACAGCGCTCGGCTGACCTTGCTGTCGGCCCCACCCGGCTACGGAAAGACGGTCGCTGTGGTGGGCTGGCTCCAGTCGCGCGGGGTCGCCTACGCCTGGCTGTCGCTCGATGCTGCGGACAATGATCTCGCCCGATTCACCCGCTACATTTCTGCGGCCCTGCGAACGGTCCGGGCGGCAGTTGCCGACGCGACGGCAGACCTGTTCGGTCCTGCGGCGACCCCAAGCCCGGAGTTCGTCGGCGCCTCGCTCGTCGAAGGGCTGACCGAAAGCGACAACCCATTCGTGCTCGTGATCGACGACTACCAGCTCATCACCGCCGACCCGGTCCATCGTCTCGTCCGCTTCCTGATCGAGCACGGGCCTCCATTTGCCCACCTCGTCCTGCTGACCCGCGAGGACCCGCCGCTTCCGCTCGCCCGTCTGCGGGCCCAGGGCCGGCTCGTCGAGCTGCGGGCCGATGACTTGCGCTACAGGCGGGATGAGGCATCAGCGTACCTGGCCGAGGCGGGCGTCTCGCTTGAGCCCGACCTTCTCGAGCGCCTCCTCGAGCGGACCGAAGGCTGGATCGCGGGTCTGCAACTGGCGGCGATCTCGCTGCGCGACCGACCCAACCCGGCAGCGATGGTCGGGGCGTTCGGCAGCAGCCAGAGGTTCGTATTCGACTACCTCGCCGACGAGGTCTTCGGCGGGATCGACCAAGACTTCCGTTCGTTCCTGGTCAATATCTCGATTGCTGACCGCTTCACGGCGGAGCTGTGTCAAGAGCTCACGGGTCGCGAGGACAGCGCCGCACTCCTCGAGCGAGCGGAGCGGGGCAACCTCTTCCTCGTCGCGCTCGATGAGGAACGGCGCTGGTATCGCTACCACGGCTTGTTCGCCGACTACCTTCGCTCTCAGCTTGGGGATCGGGAGCGTCGTGAACTCCACGAGCGTGCCGCCGACTACCTCGCGCGGGTCGGACTTGAGTCGGAGGCGATCGCCCATCTGCTCGCGGCCGGCTCGGTCGACCGCGCGTTCGATCTCGTCGAGCGCGCGGCGCAGCCCGCATTCGAGGCTGGAGAGCTGTCCACCCTGCTCGGCTGGCTCGACGGGCTGCCCCCGGAGCGGGTCGCCGCCAACGCCGAGCTCGTGTCCCTGCAGGGCTGGGCGCTTTTCCTCACGGGCCAGATCGCCGCGGCCCAGGCTTGCGCCGAGGGCCATACGATCGAAGGCGATGCCGGTGGACCAGCCGAGGGCCGGCTGTATGCGCTTCGGGCGCTGCTCGCGCCGATAATCGCGGGCGAAAGCGACGACGACGGCCTCGTGCGGGCGGGCATCGCGCTACTGGGCGACGACGAGCCGGTCCGCGTCCTGACCCTCCTCGCATTGGGCACGGCGAAACTCGCGGCTGGCGAGTCCGCGAGCGCGGTCGAGACCCTGCGTCCCGCTCTCGCGTCGGCGCGGCACACCGCCCAGCCGATGGCGGTCGTGACAGCCGCGGCGATGCTCGCGCTCGGTCTCAATGCGACCGGCGCTCGACCGGAGGCTGAGGCGCTGTCCCGTGCAGTGCTGGAGGAAGTGAGGGATGCGCGGGGCCGAGCACCCGCGGGTTCCTGGTATCTCGGGCATTGGGTGCTCGGAATTCTGCGGTACGAGACGGGCGACCTTATCGAGGCTCGTAACGAGCTCGAACGGGGTTTTGAGGCGGCCGCCCGAGTCGGCGCCGCTCGCCAGTCGCTCGGCGTACTGGTGTCGTACCTGGCTCTCGCAAGGCAGGCCACCGGCTCGCCGGAGCTCGCCCTCGAGGGGGTTCGGGCGGTCGCGCGAGATGCGCGGACGGCAGGCCTGACACGTGTCGAGAGCCAGACTGCTCAGATCGAGGCGCGCATTCGTCTGATGCAAGGCGACTTGGCCGCCGCCGCGTTCTGGGCCGATCAGCCGATTTCCGGCGTCGCGGGAGCAGCTGCCGCGACCATCTCGCGATGGTCGCGAGACCTGATGATCGCCCGTGTCCGCCTTGCTCAATCCAGGTTAGGTGACGCGGGGCGACTTCTTGGTCCAGCGAAGTCTGCATTGGAGTCTGTCGGCAACGTGGCTGACCTGGTCTCGGCTTGCATTCTTGAGGCAAGAGTCGCCGAAGCGACCGGCAGGCGAGCTGCGGCCCGGCGGGTGCTCGAAGAGGCGATCCAGCTCGCGGCGCCAGGTGGCTATATCCGGCGTTTCGTGGATGATGGGACAAGCCTCGCCCATCTCCTGCCGGTCGTGCGGAAGACATCGCCGGCGTTCGTCGACCAGGTCATCGCCGCGATCGCCAGCGCCAACGATCCGCGCGGGACCGCATCGACCAGGGTGGGAAGCTCCGTGTGGCAGGACGAGCGCGGCCAGCTCATCGAGGCGCTCACCGCGCGCGAGCTCGATGTGCTCCGACTCATGGCCCAGGGTGCGACCAACGCCAAGATCGCAGGCCGGCTGTCGGTGTCCCTTGGCACGGCCAAGTGGCATGTCGGCAACATCCGGGCGAAGCTCGGCGTCACGAACCGCACCCAGGCGCTCGTACGCGCCCAGGAGCTCGGACTGGTCTGACACCAGGGCTTGGCCGCGCCCATGCGGAGCGCCTATCCCGTCGGGGGAAGCGGTACCCGAAGCAATGCGGGCAGGGTTAGGGCGAGGTAGGTGGCGCCGCCAGCGATGGCGATCGCTCCACCCGGGAAACCCCAGCTGCCGGGGTTGCCGGGCACGCCGATCGACGCCACACCCAGATAGAGGAGGCAGGCCGCCACCAGGAGGGCGAGCAGCGTGGACCCCGGCCGCCGGGAGGCCGCCAGCAGTGCGATCAGCCAGAGGTTGACCAGGTGCTCGACAGTGCTCGCCCAGCCGTAGTTCAGCGCCAGCTCGTCGGCACCGGCAACTTGTGCCTGCAGCGCCTGCCACATACTCGGGAACAGCACGACGCCAGCGGCGACCGCGAGGGCCAGGAGGCGACCGTCGGGTGGCCCTCGCCAGATGGGTGTCAACAGGCATCGCGGCTCGGGATAGACGACGAGCAGGAGGAGCAGCGGCGAGTAGCCGACGATGATCCCCGGGACGAACGGGGCGTTCGCGACGAGGTCGACGACGAGCGCGAGGGCCAGGAACTGGAGGAGCACTGGCCGGGCGAGAGGGCGCCAGGCCAGGCAGAACAGGATCAAGGCGATCGCCTCGTCGACGCTGGCGGAGAGGGCGAACGTCCAGCGCTGGAGGTCCGGGTGCGCGGCCTGGCCCCACGCCCAGATGAGCGGCGACAGGGGCGGGAGCGCGGTCGCCATCGAGGACGGAGCCCACGGGGCGGCGAGCAGGAGC
>Ga0302291_10000487_pt1 | contig 11641 bp, 10 predicted proteins | sample III_Fen_N1_4_FD_194548 | JGI IMG/M metagenome (GOLD analysis project Ga0302291, IMG submission 194548) | Peat permafrost microbial communities from Stordalen Mire near Abisko, Sweden - III_Fen_N1_4 | ecosystem: Environmental > Terrestrial > Soil > Wetlands > Permafrost | place: Sweden: Abisko... | reverse complement strand
CGCGATCATCACCTGGACGGTGCAGACGACGGGTGCGAGCGGCACGGCCGGGCTGGGTCCGGTCGACGACCTGGCGGCGGTGGTGCAGGACCGCGCACTGGCGGCGGTGCGGGCGCTCGGCTGAGCGTGCCTAGAGTGTCGCCGTGCACGGTGCGTACAAGGTCCCTGGTGGCAAGCTCGTCGTCGTCGACACGGACGTGTCCGACGGCCGGCTCAGCGCGGTCGAGGTGACCGGCGACTTCTTCGCCGAGCCCGACGAGCTGCTGACCGTCCTCACCGGGGCGCTGCGGGGGGCCGGCGCCGACCTCGGCGTCGGCGCGCTGACGGCCGCCATGGACCAGGCCGTGCGCGCGGCCGTGACGTCCGGTGCGCTCCCCGTCGGCGCGGCGATGATCGGCGCGTCCACCCGGGACGTCGCGGTCGCGGTGCGGCGGGCCCTGGGCCGCTCGACGGGCTGGCACGACCACACCGTGGAGCTGCTCGACACGGGACCGCTGCCGCCCGCCGTGCACGTGGCGCTGGACCAGGTGCTCGCCGAGGAGCTGGCGGCCGGCCGCCGCGGTCCCACGCTGCGGTTCTGGGAGTGGGACAGCCCGGCGGTGGTCATCGGCTCGTTCCAGTCGCTGCGCAACGAGGTGGACGCGGAGGCGGCGGCCCGGTACGGCATCCAGGTGATCCGGCGGATCTCCGGTGGCGGGGCGATGTTCATGGAGGCCGGGAACTGCATCACGTTCTCGCTGGTGGTTCCCGAGTCGTTGGTGGACGGCCTGACGTTCGAGGAGTCGTACGCCTTCCTCAACCAGTGGGTGCTGGGCGCGCTGGCGGACGTCGGCGTGCAGGCCGCTCTGTCGGGACTCAACGACATCTCGTCGCCGGCGGGCAAGATCGCCGGGTCCGCGCAGAAGCGGCTGGTCGGCGGCGCGGTGCTGCACCACGTGACGATGGCCTACGACATCGATGCCGCCAAGATGATGGAGGTGCTGCGGATCGGCCGCGAGAAGCTCTCCGACAAGGGCACCCCGAGCGCGGCGAAGCGCGTCGACCCGGTGCGCTCGCAGACCCAGCTGCCGCGCGAGGATGTCATCGCGGCGTTCGCCGCCCACTTCCGCGCGCGCTACACCACCACGGGCGGGCTGCTGCGTCCCGACGAGCTGGCACGTGCCGAGCAGCTGCGCACCGAGAAGTTCGAGAACCCGCAGTGGACGGCGCGGCTGCCCTGACCGGACCCGGCGCACCCGGACCCTGACGCGCGTCGGGGGCGGACCAGGGACGGGACCGGGGTCTTCCCCGATCCGCCCGGCCGCACCCTCGCGCCAGGATGCCGCTATGAGCACGACCTGCACCCTGCCCGCCCCGCTCGCGGCGCTCGCCCCCCTTGCGGCGCTCGCCCCCCTCGCCCCGGCCGGGGCACACACCGGTATCAGCGCGCCCCCGGATCGGCTCCTGTCGGTGGACATGACGGTGGGCACCCGGGGGGACACGATGGACACGGAGCGGGCGCTGCGGCGGCTCGACCTGCTGGACCGCCGCGCGGTGGCGGTGGCCCACCGGGACCGCGAGCGCACCCGCCGGGCGATCGCGTGGACCGTCGCCGAGCGCAGCGCGGCGCAGCGGGTCGGCTACCGAGGCCCGAACACCGCGGTGCCGATCCGGACGATGGTCGCCCCCTCCCGGATCGCCGGCTCGAGGTCGCCGGACATGCCCATCGACAGCTCGACGGCCTGGGCCGTCGCAGCCCCGCCCGAGGCCACCACCTCGTCGCGGATCGCGCGCAACGTCGCGTAGCCCGCTCGTACGACGCGGGCGTCCGGGTGCAGCGCCCCGACCGTCTGGAACCCGACCAGGCGCAGCCCGTCCATCGCGGCGACCTCGGCGGCGAACTCGGCCGCATCCTCCGGGGAGACCCCGTGCTTCGTGGCCTCGCCGGACACGTTGACCTGCACCATCACGTCCAGGGTGCGGCCGGCCTCGGCGCACCGGGCGGCCAGCCGCTGGGCCAACCGGCGGGACTCCACCGAGTCGATGCCGTCGGCGTAGCGCAGCGCCGCGGTCAGCTTGTTCGACTGCAGCGGCCCGATCAGGTGGTAGGGCACACCCAGGTCAGCCAGGGCGGGGGCCTTCGCGACGAGCTCGCCCACCCGGTTCTCCCCGAGCAGCAGCGGCGCGCCGGGGGCCAGCACCCGGTGGGCCAGCACGGCGGCGCGGATCGCCTCGGCGGGCTGTGTCTTGGTGGCCAGCAGCAGGCGGACCTCGTCGGGCGCACGGCCGCCGTCGAGGGCGGCGCGGGTCACCCGGTCGCGCACCGCGGCGAGCCGGGTCAGCAGGTCGTCGTCCACGCCGACGACCGTACTGCCGGTTCGGTGTCCGGTCCGGGCTTCGGGCGACGTGGCGCGGGCCGCGGTCGGCCGCGTCAGCGGGCGATGGCGGCGACGACCGCATCCGTGAGAGCGACGAGGTCGTCGGGGGCCAGGCCGACGTCCAGGCCGCGGCGACCGCCGGAGACGTAGACCTCGTCGAACAGATAGGCCGTCTCGTCGAGCACGGTGGGGTGCGCGACCCGCTGGCCGAGCGGGGAGATGCCGCCCGCGACATACCCGGTGGCGCGCTCGGCGTCCGCGCGCTCGGCCATCGTCGCGCGCCGCCCGCCGACCGCCTCGGCGAGCGCCTTGAGGTCCAGGTGGCCCGACACCGGCACCACGGCGACGGTGAGCACGCCGTCCACCTGCGCCACGAGGGTCTTGAACATCTGCTGGGGGTCGAGGCCGAGGGCGAGCGCCGCCTCCACGCCGTAGCCGACGGCGGCGCGCGGGTCGTGCGCGTAGGGATGCACGGTGTGCGGCACACCGGCGGCGGCGAGCGCGACGAGCGCCGGCGTGCCGGCCTGGTCCTTGCGTGCCACCGGGCCAGGCTACCGACGGACGACCGCCCGGCCGAGCACCGGGTGGGTCAGACGAACTGCCCGACGAGGGAGCCGATGCCGTAGGTGATGGCCATGGCCGCGGTGCCGCCGGCGAGGTTGCGCAGCACCGGCCGCGGCACCGACGTGCCGGCGAACACCGCGCTGATCCACCCGGTCAGCGCCAGGGCGACGATGACGGCGACGAACGTCGCCAGCACCCGGCCCGGACCCCAGGGAGCGAGCACGACGAGCAGCGGCACCAGCCCGCCGAGCGTGAACGCCATCAGCGAGGCCAGCGCGGCGTGCCACGGGTTCGTCAGGTGGGGGATCGCGGTGTCGTCGGGATTGGCGGCGGCGTGCGCGCGTGCCGCGATGATCTCGGCGTCGCGCTGGCTGCTGACGGAGACGTACTCACCGGCGGCCATCGACAGCGCCCCGGCGACGAGCGCGGCCACGCCGGCGATGGCCAGGGCGGAGACCGAGGTGGTGGCCGCGGCGACACCTAGCACGGTGGCGGCGATCGAGACGATGCCGTCGTTGGCGCCGAGGACCCCGGCGCGGAGCCAGTTGAGGTCGCTGGCGGTCGGAACCCGCGGCGCAGAGACGACCTCGGAGGCGCGCAGCAGGCTCAAGCTCATGGGGCAACGGTAGGCGCCGATCGCGGTGCTGTCACCGCAGGTAAGCCTGCCCTGACCTGCACAGATGGTGCACGTCGCTGACCTGGATCGGGACCTAGGTCCCAGGTGGTCAGAGGGGTCCGACGGCCTCCAGCCGCAGCACGACGGCCCCTTCCTCGTCGGTTGCGGCGAGGTCCACGACCGCGTCCAGCCGCCAGTCGTGGTCGCCGGACGGGTCGTCGAGCACCTGCCGCACCCGCCACGCGCCGCTCACCTCGGTCACCTGGAAGAGGGCCGGGCCGCGGGCCGGCGCGGCCGTGCCGACGTCGTCGTGCAGGTGCCAGTACGGGTCCAGCGCCTCCGCCCAGCGCTCCGCGGTCCACGGCTCGCCGGCCGGGTCGCGGTCGCCGAACGCGGCCAGCGCGGCGTACTGCTCGCGCGCGACGAGCTCGACCCGGCGGAACATCGCGCCGCGCACCAGGGCGCGCAGCGCCCGCGGGTTGGCCGTCAGCGGCGGGGGACCGGTCTCGGTGGCGGGCACGCCGCCCCCGGTGCCGTCGGCCACGGCGTCCACGTCGTCGGGGTGCGCCAGCCGCTCCCACTCGTCGAGCAGCGAGGAGTCCGTGCGCCGCACGAGGTCCCCCAGCCACTCGATGAGCTCCTCCAGGTCCTCCGTGCGGCGCTCGGCAGGCACGGTCTGGCGCAGGGCGCGGTAGGCGTCGGCCAGGTAGCGCAGCAGCACACCCTCCGTGCGGTCCAGCCCGTAGAGCGACACGTACTCGGGGAACGTCGCCGCCCGCTCGTGCATCTCCCGGACCACCGACTTGGGGGAGGGCTCGAGGTCGGCCACCCACGGGTTCGTCCGGCGGTAGGCGACGAAGGCCGCGGTGATCTGCTCGGCCAGCGGGCGCGGGTAGGTGACGTCCTCCAGCAGGGCCATCCGTTCGTCGTACTCCAGGCCGTCGGCCTTCATGGCGCCCACGGCCTCGCCCCGGGCGCGGTAGCTCTGCGCGGCGAGCACCTGACGCGGGTCGTCCAGGGTGGCCTCGATGATCGAGACGACGTCGTGCGCGTAGCCCGGCTCGTCGCGGTCCAGCAGGTCCAGCGCCGCGTACGCGAACGGGGACAGGGCCTGGTTGAGCGCGAACGTCACCGGGAGCTCGCGGGTGAGCCGGACGATGCGTCGCCGCCCCTTCGGCGCCGTCGGGTCGTCCACCCAGACCCGCTCGATCACGCCGGACGCCCGCAGCGACCGGTACACCTCGACCGCGCGGCGCACGAGCCGACGGCGGGCGCCGGGCGGCTCGTGGTTGTCGGTGAGCAGCCTGGTCATCGCGGCGATCGGGTCGGCGCCGTGCAGCGCCTGGCGCTCGAGCACGTTGAGCACCATGGCGTGGGTGACGGACAACGAGCTGGTCAGCGGCTCCGGCGGCGCGTCGCGCAGCCGCTCGAACGTCTTGTCGGTCCAGTTGACGTGGCCGGCCGGAGCCTGCTTGCGGACGATCCGGCGCACCTTGCGCGCGTCGTCGCCCGCCTTGGCCAGCGCGCGGCGGTTCTCGATCACATGGTCGGGTGCCATCACGACGACCTCACCGAGGGTGTCGTAGCCGGCCCGGCCCGCGCGCCCGGCGACCTGGTGGAACTCCCGCGCGGACAGGTGGCGCATCCGCACGCCGTCGTACTTGACGAGCGAGGTGAGCACCACGGTGCGGATCGGCACGTTGATGCCCACGCCGAGCGTGTCGGTGCCGCACACCACCGGCAGCAGGCCGCGCTGCGTCAGCCGTTCGACGACGCGGCGGTAGCGCGGCAGCATCCCGGCGTGGTGCACGCCGACCCCGTGCCGCAGCAGGCGGGACAGCGTGCGCCCGAAGCCGGGGCCGAACCGGAAGTCGGCCAGCTCGGCGCTGATCGCGTCCCGTTGCTCGCGGGAGGCCAGTGGGGCGGAGGCCAACGACTGGGCCCGTTCCACCGCCTCCTTCTGGGTGAAGTGCACGACGTACACCGGCGCCCGGTGGGTGTGTACCAGTTCGTCGAGCAGCTCGTGCAACGGCTCCACGCAGTAGGCGTACGTCAGCGGCACCGGCCGCTCGACGCTGGTCACCACCGCGACGTCCCGGTCGGTGCGGCGGGCGAGGTCGTCGGCGAAGAACGTGACGTCGCCGAGCGTCGCCGACATCAGCACCGTCTGGGCCGCGGTCAGCTCGAGCAGCGGCACCTGCCAGGCCCAGCCGCGCTGCGGGTCGGCGTAGAAGTGGAACTCGTCCATCACCACCTGGCCGACATCCGCGTCCGGGCCGTCCCGCAGCGCCCAGTTGGCCAGGATCTCGGCGGTGCAGCACAGGATCGGTGCATCCGCGTTCACCGCGGAGTCGCCCGTCATCATGCCCACGTTGGCGGAGCCGAACATGTGGACCAGGGCGAAGAACTTCTCGCTGACCAGGGCCTTGAGCGGCGCCGTGTAGACCGTGCGGCGGCCGGCGGCGAAGGCGACGAAGTGCGCGGCGGCCGCGATCAGCGACTTGCCGGACCCGGTGGGGGTCGAGACGATCACGTGCGCGCCGGTGACCAGCGCGAGCAGCGCCTCCTCCTGGTGCGGGTAGAGCGTCAGGCCCTGGTCGGCCGCCCAGCCGACGAACGCCGCGTAGAGGGCGTCGGGGTCCAGGGGGTCCGCCGGCACCCGGTCGGCGAGGCGCGGACCCGGGGGGGCGATGGTCACGTGCCAGTCTCCCACGGCGCCTCGGCGGCCGGTCGCTCCGGTGCGCGGAGACGCCCGCCGACGGGGCTCGGTCGACGAGGCGCTCAGGCGCCCCGCTCGCAGGGCAGCCGACCGGCGGCGACGGCCGCCTCGACCGCCGCGACGTCGCGTTCCACCTGATCGGCGTACGTCGTCGACCAGGTGGCGATGGCCTCGGCCACGGCCGTCGACCGGCCGACATAGCCGCGCACGGCGTCAGCCTGCGGCGACTGGCAGTGGCCGCGGGCCAGCACGGACGCGCACAGCCGGCCGTAGTCGACGAGCTGGTCGGGTGCCAGCAGCTCCGGGTCGATGGAGCCCTTCATGTCCCGGAACTGGCGCACGTAGTAGTCGGACCGCTGCCCGACGTCCCAGGGCGACTCCCGCTGCCAGCCGAGGAACGGGTCGCTCGCGGACTGCAGGATGCGCTGCACCGCGACGATCCGCTCGCCGTGCGTGGGGTCGGCGGAGTACCGCACGCCGGCGGGCGGCGCGTCGGGCATCCCGCCGAACTGCGCGAGCACCGAGCGCTGCGCCTCCTTGACCTGGAGCAGCAGCGGCGCCCCGCCGGCATCCTCCAGCGCGACCAGGAAGCACCGGGTGCCGACACTGCCCACGCCGACGACGCGCCGCACGACGTCGACGAGGCGGAACTGGGACGCCAGCAGGGCGACGTCGGCGCGCAGCGTGACGCCGTACCGGGCGAAGAAGTCGGCGATGACCGCGGGCGTCAGGCCCGGCACGTGGACCAGCAGCGGTGGCTGGTCGACGATGCGTCGTGCGTCGCCGTCCCCGACGAGCTCGAGCCGCGACATGGCCTGCTCCACAGTGCGCCGGCGCGCCTTGCGGGCCGCTTCGCGGACCACGCGGCGGTTCTCCGTCCGCTGCACCGTGCGCCCGAGCTCATCGGCATCGACCGCCTCGTAGTAGCGCGCCGTCATCGAGAGCCCGGTGAGCCGCTCCAGCGCCTGCCGGTACTGCTCGACGGTGCCCACCACCGCGTCGCGGCAGGCGTCGTCGGAGATCCCGCCGGTGCGGCCGGCGACGTGCACGCTGGCGGCCAGCCGTTTGAGGTCCCACTCCCACGGCGCGACGCCGCCCTCGTCGAAGTCGTTGAGGTCGAACAGCAGCCGGCGTTCGGGGGAGGCGAACATGCCGAAGTTCGACAGGTGCGCGTCGCCGCACGCGACCACGCGCAGGTCGGAGTGCGGGTCGGCCGCCTGGTCGGCGGCCATCACGGCGGCACTGCCCCGGTAGAAGGCGAACGGTGAGGCCAGCATGCGGCCCACCCGGACCGGGACGAGCTCGGGCAGCCGGGTCGTGTGCTGCGCATCGAGGAGGGCGACGACGTCCCGGTCCCGGGCGGCGGTCACGGCCATTGCACGACGAGGAGTGCGGACGCGCGCGGCACGGCCTGCCTCGCGGGCGGCCCGCTGGCGTTCGGTCGGCACGGCGCGCAGCGTATCCCCGGCCGCCGCGGGCCGCGCTCCGAGGGTGCGGGCGCCGTCGGTGGGAGGGCCACCCCGCGCCGCCCGGCGCGCCGGAAGTGTCCGAATGGTGAGCCATCCCGTCCCGGGCCTTGATACATACCGGTTCTGCGCGCCTACCATGCCGGGTGACCAGCCCGCATGCCGCCGACGTGTACCTGCACGGCCACCACGAGAGCGTGCTGCGCGCGCACCGGTCGCGCACCGCCGAGAACTCCGCGGCGTACCTGCTCGGTGCGTTGCGCCCTGGGCAGCGACTCCTCGACGTCGGGTGCGGTCCGGCCACGCTGACGTGCGACCTGGCCGACCGGGTCGCGCCGGGCGAGGTCGTCGGCCTGGACGCCTCGGCCGAGGTGATCGCGATGGCACGGGCCGAGGCGGCCGGCCGCGGCGTGCACAACGTCTCGTTCCAGGTCGGGGACGCCTACGCGCTGCCCTTCGCGGACGACTCGTTCGACGTGGTGCACGCGCACCAGGTGCTGCAGCACCTCACCGACCCGGTGGCGGCGCTGCGCGAGATGCGCCGGGTGACGGTCCCCGGCGGAATCGTCGCGGTCCGGGACGGCGACTACGCGGGCATGACGTGGTTCCCCGCGTCCGAGGGCTTGGACGAGTGGCGGGAGCTGTACCACGAGGTGGCGCAGGCGCTCGGTGCGGAGGCGGACGCCGGCAGGCACCTGCTGGCCTGGGTGCGCGAGGCCGGTTTCGACCCGGAGGGGATCGTCCCGAGCGCGGGCGTGTCGTGCTACGCGACTCCCGCGGAGCGCGCGTGGTGGTCGGGGGTGTGGGCGCAGCGCTGCGTGTCGTCGAACTTCGCCACGCAGGCGAGCGCGCACGGTCTGGCCGACGAGGTCGCCCTCGAGCTGCTCGCCGAGGCGTGGCGCGTGTGGGGTGAGCAGGACGACGGCTGGTTCGCCGTGCTGCACGGCGAGGTGCTGGCGCGCGCCTGACCCGAGCGCCGACCGGCGGTTGGTGCCGCAGGGCACGACGCGCGCCCCGGCTCTCGGCCGGGACGCGCGTCGTCCTGCGGTGCGCGGGGTGCCTGCCGGCCCTTAGTGGTCCCGGCCCGTGCTGCCGGCCGCGAGCGAGACCTCCCAGGTGACGTTGTCGCCGTGCTGCTGCGTCCAGAACGTCCGCCAGCCCGCGGACAGGTCCGGCACCTTGGCGCCGAGGATCCCCGCCGCCGACGGGTCACCGTCGGACACGTGGATGCCGGTGATCTCGTTGTCGCCGTCGTTGTAGCCGGGGCTGGTCAGGGCGTCGTAGGTGGCCGAGGCGTCGCGGCCCTCGGCGAGCCAGCGGGTCACGGCACGGTGGCGGTCGTCCGTCCCCTTCAGATCGATGGCGTACCCCGAGTCGAGGGCGTTGCGCTGCGTGTGCAGCGTGTCACCGGCGTCCTCGACGACCAGCAGCTGGTTCTTCCCCGAGAACGCGAGGTTGTCCAGGCCCGTGTGTGCCACGTCACCGAGGAACGCCGGTGAGAGGGAGCCGGTCGTCGCGCTCGGGCCGGCCTGCACCAGCCGGAAGACGCCACCGAAGGCGCCGGGGAGCGTCGACGAGGCGTTCGTGTCACCGGTCTCGGTGAAGTAGAACTCCCGGAATTCGGTGCCCGGACGGAACACCCCGTTCTCGGGCCGCTTGAACGGCGTCGCCCCCGCTGCCGCCGCCGCAGCGGTGGCGTCGAACGCCGCGGTGCCCGTGTGCACCGTGACCCAGGTGGTCGCGAACCGTGCGCCGTACCGGTGCAGCTGCGACACGAAGTCGTCTGACGGGTTCGCCGAGAGCTGGGCGGCCGTCACGGGCGAGCCGTCGGTGCGGGCGACCTGGAGCGCGGCAAGCGTGCCGCCCTGGGTCAGGTCGGTGCGGTCCGTCGGCGTGAACCGGTAGACGTAGCTGTTGGGCTTCTTCCCATTGGTCCCGGCGACGGTGGAGCCGCCGATGTCCTCGACCAGCCAGACGTTGCCCTCGGAGTCGTTCTGGACCCCCTCGTAACCGCCCGAGCCCAGGCCCGGCAGCCGGACGGCGGCACCGGTGGCATCGCCGGCGGCGTCCAGACCCACGCCCCAGACGCCGCCGGTGGGCGCCTTCGACTCGGCCGTCAGGAGCAGCTGGTGGCTGAACGGGTCCCAGGTGATGCCGTCGAAGGTCGGCAGCGCCGCTCCGGACGTGTCGACGTCCGCGACGAGGGACACGCGCTTCGCCGGATCGGTCTGGTCGAGGTCGATGCGCGTGACGTAGCCGCGCGGGCCGCCCTCGTGCCCCTGGTAGAGGTAGTGATGGCCGCCGAACGTCAGATAGACGTTCTTGTCGGGCTCCGTCTTGAAGGCCTCGTGCTGGTCCTGCGTCAGCGGACCAGCGTTGGCGGTGTCGTAGCCGTAGTGCGTGATGCCGGCCGCGACGTCCGGGTTCGTCAGGGGCAGCGAACCCCACGCGACGGACGACTCGGTGAGGCCCGCCGCGAGCACGTTGTTCTCGACACCGAACCGCGGGTTCGCCGCGGGAGCGGCGCCGAAGGCGCCCTGGGAGCTGGACGTCGAGGGGAAGGTTGCCGCCACCAGCGCCGCGCTGAGCGCGACCGCCGTGCTGATCACACCGGTCTTCTGCCGTGCACTCATGTGTCTGCCTCCACCGAAGAGTGGGCGCATCGTCGATCGCCCGGACGCGAGGAAGTGAACCCTTTGTCCGAAATCGCCGGGCGAACGGCGGCCGACGCACAGGTGAACACTCACCGGGCCCGCATGCCCGTCCTGCGCGCAGCGATGCCTAGGGTGGACCCGTGCGCATCGCCAGGTTCACCACCGGATCCGATCCACGGTTCGCCCTCGTGGAGGGTGCCCCCGGGGAGGAGGAGCTCGTCGTCGTCACGGGCGACCCGCTGTTCATGACGGTCCAGCCGACCGGCGAGCGTGTCCCGCTGGCACGTGCCGACGTGCGGCTGCTGGCGCCGGTGATCCCCCGGTCGAAGATCGTCGGGGTGGGCCGCAACTACGCCGACCACGCCGCCGAGCACGGGGTCGAGGTGCCCGCCGCGCCGCTGCTGTTCCTCAAGCCGAACACCGCCGTGATCGGCCCGGACGACCCCGTGGTGCTGCCCGTGTGGAGCGAACGGGTGGAGCACGAGGCCGAGCTGGCCGTGGTGATCGGCAAGGTGACCCGCAACGTCACCCGCGACGAGGCGCTGGGCCGCGTGTTCGGCTACACCGTCGCCAACGACGTCACGGCACGCGACGTGCAGCGCTCGGACGCGCAGTGGACCCGGGCCAAGGGCTTCGACACCTCCTGCCCGCTCGGGCCCTGGATCGTGCCGGGCCTGGACGTCGACGACCTCGCGGTGCGCGCCCGCGTCAACGGTGAGCTGCGCCAGGACGGGCGCACGTCCCAGATGGTGTTCGACGTGGCGGACCTGGTGTCCTACATCTCGGAGGTGTTCACGCTGCTGCCCGGCGACGTGATCCTCACCGGCACGCCCGCCGGGGTCGGGCCGCTGGTGGACCGGGACGTCGTCGAGGCGGAGATCGAGGACATCGGCGTGCTGCGCAACCCGGTGCTGCGGCGGTGAGCGAGCTCACGGACTGGGCCGACGCGGCCGACGCAGCGCCACCGCGGGTCGTCGAGATGTGGACGGACGGCGCCTGCAAGGGCAACCCGGGCCCGGGCGGCTGGGGCGCGCTGCTGCGCGCCGGCACCCACGAGCGCGAGCTGTTCGGTGGCGAGATCGTCACGACGAACAACCGGATGGAGCTCACGGCCGTCATCGAGGGGCTCCGGGCGCTCAACCGGCCGTGCCGGGTGACGCTGCACATCGACTCGCAGTACGTGATGAACGGCGTCACCCGCTGGATGGCCGGCTGGAAGCGCAACGGCTGGCGCACCGGCGCCAAGCAGCCGGTGAAGAACCAGG
>Ga0302291_10000486_pt1 | contig 11642 bp, 9 predicted proteins | sample III_Fen_N1_4_FD_194548 | JGI IMG/M metagenome (GOLD analysis project Ga0302291, IMG submission 194548) | Peat permafrost microbial communities from Stordalen Mire near Abisko, Sweden - III_Fen_N1_4 | ecosystem: Environmental > Terrestrial > Soil > Wetlands > Permafrost | place: Sweden: Abisko... | reverse complement strand
AGCGGCTCGAACAATTGCAGCGCGCTGGCGTGGAGATGCCCTGGGCACCCTCGGCCCGGGTGGAATCGCCCCTGCCGGCAACTGAGCCTGCAGCGCCCGCCCCGGTGGCGCCCACCTTGGCGGGCGCCGCAACGCTGGGTCGACCTGCACGCTCGCATCCCAAGCCGGCTGCCACGGTGGCGCTGGATCTCGACGGACTGCGCGAAGCCGGCTTTCTGGCGCCTGATCAGGTGCGCTCGCACATGGCGCACCAGTTCCGCCATATCAAGCTGCCCTTGCTGATGAATGCGCGCCCCAAGGCTGATGCGCCCGACCAGCGCGGCAGCCTGATCATGGTGACCAGCGCGCTGTCCAACGAGGGCAAGACCTTTTGCGCGATCAATCTGGCCATCAGCATGGCGATGGAGGTCGATACCTCGGTGCTGCTGATCGATGCCGACCTGATCCGCCCCAGCCTGTTCGCGCGACTGGGCGTCACGGCCGAGGTGCCCGGCCTGATGGACCTGCTGACCCGCAACGATCTGGGCCTGCACGACGCCATCGTCGCCACCAATGTGCCCAAGCTTTCGCTGATGAGCACCGGCGATCTGAGCGACCGCTCGACCGAGCTGCTGGAAAGCGCCGCCATGGACCGGCTGCTGACGCGCCTGGCCGAGGACTATGCCGACCACCTGATCATCTTCGACGCGCCGCCGCTGCTGCTGACCACCGAGTCCGCTGTGTTGGCCGCCAAGGTCGGGCAGGTGGTCGTGGTGGTGGAAGCCGGCAAGACGCCGCGCGCCTCCGTGCAGGAGGCCTTCGGCACCTTGCGCGACTGCCCCATCGTGCTCACGGTGCTGAACAAGTGCGAGCAGCCGGGTGAGGGCCAGCGCTACGGCTATTACTACGGATGAGCACGGTCTACCGTCAGCATCGACATCTGCATCGGCATCGACGGTGCTGGCCCGGTGTGCTGGTGCTCTTCGCCTGCTGTGGACCGGCCTGCGCTCAGCAGTGGACATGGCAGCGCGAGCTGCAAGCCAGCATGACTGCCACCAGCAATGCCAACCTGGCCGAAGGCGAAGGCGCACGCAAAGACCTGCTCAGCACGCTGCAGCCGGGCATCAGCCTGCATGGCGAGGGCGGACGCTACAAGCTCGATGCCAGGCTGGGTGCGCAGTTGCTTAGCTACGCGCGTGGCAGCCAGACAGATCGCGTGGCGCCGCAGGCCCATGCCGAGCTGGCGGCGACGCTGGCCGAGCGCATGGTCTTCGTCGAGGCCTTCAGTGATGTGCGCCAGGCCGAGATTGACCCGTATGCAGCGCGGCTGGATGGCCAGGGACTGGGGCAGGATGCCCGCAATAAGAACGCGCGCAACACCGCAACGCACCGGCTCAGCCCCTACATCAGTCATGAATGGGCGTCCGGCACCAACCTGCTGCTGCGCCATGACGAACAGCTGACGCAGACCGAGGGCGCGGGTGTCTCGAACCAGCGCCTGTCGCGCAGCCAGTGGCGGCTTGCGCGCCAGCCCGCGCCGCTGGGTGGCGCCATCGAGTGGACGCGCGAAGACGTCAATCTGTCGGGCCTGGCTGCTGGCGAGTGGCGGGCCGAATCGCTGAAGGCCGTGGCCACGGCCGCCCTCGGTGGCGAGTGGGTGATTGGCCCGCTGGTCGGCAGCGAACGCACGCATTTCCTGCTGGGCGACCGCAGCGACACGCTGTACGGTGCGCGCTTGCATTGGCAGCCCGGCGCGCGCACCCAGTTCGACGCCGACCTCGAACACCGCTATTTCGGCACCGGCTGGGATTTGAGACTGCGCCACCGCATGCCCTGGCTCGCGCTCGCCGTGCAGTGGAGCCGCCAGCCGGTGACGGCGGCCACCTCGACCGGCATCGCGGGCGCCGGCAGCGATCTGGCCGGCTTTCTGGATGCCATCTTCACCACCCGCGTGCCCGACGCCGCCGCGCGCAGCGCCCTGGTCAATGAGCTGATCGCGAGCCGGGGCCTGCGCCGCGAATTGCCCGGCGCGGTCGATGTACTGGCCGGCTATGCGCAGCTGCGCCAGGATTTCAATGCCAGCGCCGCCTGGATCGCCGGGCGCAACAGCGCCACGCTGACGCTTTACCAGCGCAGTCTGCGCCGGCTGGAGCGCGCGGGCGATCCGCTCGATGCGGCGCTGGCCGGCAATGCCGACAACCGGCAGGCCGGCGCCACGCTGGCGCTGAACCGTCAGCTCACGCCGCTGCTGACGCTGGACTTCAGCTCGAGCTGGTCGCGCATCAGCGGCCTGGCCAGCCGGCTGGGCGACGAGTCGCGCGAGCGCAGCCACCGCCTCATGCTCAAGCAATGGTTGTCGCCACGCACCGGCGTCTCGGCCGGACTGCGGTACAACCGTCTGCGTAGCAATGTGCCGGGCCTGGCCTCGTTCGAGGCCGCATCGGCGCTGGTCGGGCTTGATCATCACTTCTGAGGCGACGTGTTCGAAGCATTCTTTGGCCTGCAGGCCGCACCCTTCCAGCTCAGCCCGGACCCCGGTTTTCTGTTCGAGAGCCGCGGCCACAGCCAGGCCCTGGCCTATCTGAAATACGGCGTCTACCAGCGCGAGGGCTTTGTCGTCGTCACCGGTGAAATCGGCGCGGGCAAGACGACGCTGGTGCGCGCCTTGCTGGAGGGCCTGGACGCACAACAGCTGGTGGCCGCGCAGATCTCCAACACCCAGCTTGACGAGATCGAGCTGCTGGCCTCGATCTGCCATGCCTTTGGCGTGCCGGTGCCGGGCGAGTCGAAGGCGCAGCGCATTGCGGCGCTGGAGGCCTTCTTCACGACGCTGGCGGCCAGCGGCCGGCGCGCGCTGCTGGTGGTGGACGAGGCGCAGAACCTGGGTCGGCGCCAGGTCGAGGAGCTACGCATGCTGTCCAACTTCCAGCTCGGCCGCCAGGCCCTGCTGCAGAGTTTTCTGGTAGGCCAACCCGAGCTGCGCGAGATGCTGGCCTCGCCAGCGCTGGAGCAACTGCGTCAGCGCGTCATCGCGGCCTGTCATCTGGGGCCGATGAGCGAGGCCGAGACCTGTCACTATGTCGAGCACCGCCTGCGCCTGGCCGGTCACTCGGGCGCGCCGATCTTCGGTGCGGCGGCGCTGACCCAGATCTTTGTGGCCACCGGCGGCCTGCCGCGCCGCATCAATCTGCTGTGCAACCGCCTGTTGCTGGCCGCCTATCTGGCTGGGCGAGCACAGGTCGATGCAGCCCTGGTCCAGACAACTGCTGCGGAGCTGCAGCAGGAATTCGGTCTGCCGAAGGCTGGTCCTGCATGAGTGGCGCGACCTTGGCCGCCCAGCGCGATGTCTTTGTCGGCCGCCACTCGTCGGTCTGGCGCGCCCTGGCCGCGCATCCGCTGCTGGCGCAGCGGCAGGCAAATCGGCAGGTGCTGGCGATCGGCCATCGCGAACTGGGCGAGTTTGCCTTTGAGCGAGGCGACCGCGTCTGGTTGCTTTCTTACTCGCGCCGGGCCGCGCAGAACCGCGCCATGCTGGCGCAGTTGCAAGGCGCTGGCGTCGCCGAGCTGATCTATGTGAGCTCGTCCTCGACCATCGTCTGCACGATGACCCGCTGCTACGCCTATCCGCGTCTCAAGCAGCAGGCCGAACTCGAAGCGCTGGCGCTGCCGAATGCCCGCGTGCTGACGCTGGGCCAGGTGGTCGCGCAGGCGCTGCAACTCCCGGCAGGCGCATCGATGGCGACTCTGGTTGATGAGCTGGCGGCCTTCGTCATCCAGCCGGACTGGCCGGAGCAAGGCGGGCGGCGCAAGCGCCTGATGCGCTTGGTGCAGCGCCCCTTTGCCACCAACATCGAGGCCGGTGCCTACCGTGGCTACGGCTGGCTGATGTGGGCAGTCGGGCGCTGGCCCTGCCTGCTGAGGCCGCTGGACGCGCTGCTGCGCGCGCTGGGCTGGCGCTGGTATGGCTATGTCTTTCTGAGCAACCGCCTATGGACTGCGACGATCTCGTGATCGGCGCCGGCCTGGCCGGGCTGGGTACCGTGCTGGGCTTGATGACCGAGCCGGGGCGGCGCGTGCGCGTGCTGTGCGGTCCGGCCGAAGGCAGCTTCCTGCACTACGACGCGCAGGCCCAGGCGCCCTGTGCCTATCTGGGCGCCGGTGGCCTCGGCCAGCATTGGCATGGCGTGCTGCCGACTGGCCTGAGCCCACGCCTGGGTGACTATGGCGATGCCGATTTCATCAAGCTGTTCCGCCACTTCTACCCGCATGCCGAGATCGCCGCGCGCCTGGGCACGACAGCGCTGTTCGTGCCCTGGCGCCCGATCCGGCCACGGCGTGAGCTGCAGCGCCTGAGTGCCACCCATGCGGGCCTGCGGCTTGTGTACGAGTCCGCCCAGCAGATCCGCCTTGACGAGCGCGGTGTACGGGTGACGAGCGCTGCCGGCCAGACGCTGCGCGCCGCGCGCTGCTGGCTGACGGCGGGCGCGCTGCACACGCCAAAGCTGCTGGCGCGCTCCTTTGGCGCGACCATGATTCGTGGCCTGGCGTCCGACCATGTGCTGTGCTATCTGGGTCAGGTCGACGATCATGTGGAGCCACACGTCAAGTTCTCGCGCGACGGCATTTTCTTCCCATCGACCCGTGACGCTGCGGGCCGTGCGCTCTACACGTTGCGGCCGGCGCGCTTTGATTTCCAGGTGCTCGACGCCGGCTTCCAGCAGCGCCAGGTGTTCGGTCTGCCGACGGGAAGTCTCTTGACCAAGCTCGCGCGCCGGGTCTCGCCGGGCCTGCTGGTTGAGGCGGCCTACAACCGTCTGGGCTGTTTCGGCGGTGGGCGTCGGCACAGTGTCTACGCGCAACTGCCGGTGGTGGACGCTTATGCACTGCAGGCCGGGTCTTTGCCCTTGCAAGCGCGCGCCAGGCAGATTCGCGCGGCCAGCGATGCGGTGCGCGCGGCCCAGCCTTTCGTTGGTCTGCGCGCTTCGCGCCGGCCCGAGTTCTTCCTGCCCGGCATTCACCTGCATCACACGCTGAATCTTGAGGCGCTGAAGGCCGAAGGTTTGAATGTTGAAGGTGCGCGGCTGCAGGTGCTGGATGCCTCTGCGTTCACGGACATCGGCGCCGAACATCACAGCTTCAAGATGCTGGTCAGCGCCTATGCGCGGGCGAGCCGCACCGTGGGGGCATGGCATGAGTGAACATCAGCCGAGCAGCGCGCTAAATGAGCCGGGGCGCGGCATCGTCTACTTCGGCAACGAGTGGTACGCCGAGAACCGCACCAGCAGCCATCACATTGCGCGCCGGCTGGCGCCGCATGTCCGGCTGCTGTATGTCGATTCTCCCGGCATGCGCGCACCCGTGATCAGCGGGCACGATTTTCGCCGCATCTTCCGCAAGCTGGGTCAGGCCTTGCGTTTGCCGCGCGAGGTGCTGCCTGGGTTGTGGCATTGCACCGTGCCGCAGTTGCCCTGGCGCAGCTTTCCCGGGGTGGAGCGCCTGAACCGCGCTTTCGGCGCATGGGCCGTCCGCCGGGCCATGCGCCATGTGGGCATCAGCCGCCCCATCCTCTGGTTTGTGCTGCCGCACCCCAGCTTCATGCTTGATGCACTGCCCCATGAGCTGGCAATCTATTACTGCGTGGACGACCACGCATCTCATCCGGGTGTAGATGAAGCCCGGATTCGGGCATGCGATGCGATGCTGACGCGTCGTGCGGACCATGTGTTCGTGGCCCCGCCGGCCTTGCTGGCAGCCAAGCAAGCCATCAATGCGAACACCACCTTCTCGCCGCACGGCGTCGATGTGGAAATGTTCGCGCAGGCACAAGATGCCGCGACACCGCTGCCGCCTCAGACTTTGGCATTGCCGCGACCCCTGATTGGCTACTTCGGCCTGATCGCTGCATGGACGGACATTGAACTCATCGAGCAGATGGCGCGTCAGCGACCGCAATGGCATTGGCTGCTGGTGGGTCAGGCCCTGGTGGATGTGAGTGCCCTGGCCCGACTGCCTAATGTCAGCCTGGTCGGACCGCAACCCTACGAGATGCTGCCGCGCTGGGCCAAGGCCTTTGATGTCGCCATCATTCCCTATCGCATGAACGAACAGGTGCGCAACGCCAATCCGCTCAAACTGCGTGAATACCTGGCCACCGGCAAGCCGGTCGTGTCGGTACCGACACCTGAGGTTGAGCGCTTTGCGCATCTGCTGCAGATCGGCACCGATGTGCCGCAGTTTCTGAGCGCGATTGAAGCGGCGCTGCGCGATGACAACCCGGATCTGCGGCGCGAGCGCATGGCGGCAGTGCGCGCCATGAGCTGGGAACAACGCGCCGACACGACGCTGGCCGTTGTGCGGGAACTGCTCGCCCACGCTCCTATACATTCAGATCCGCGCCGAGCTTGGCGTGCCACCGATTCCCCATGAAGTTCTTCTGGACGCTCGCCTCCCTGCTGACCTGCAATCTGGTGCGTTCGCGCGGGCCGACCGGAGCGGTGTACCTGAGCTTTGATGACGGGCCGCATCCGGTTCACACACCACCCTTGCTCGATCTGCTGGCTCGCCACGATGTCCGGGCGAGTTTTTATTTGACGGGATTTCTCGCCGAGGCGGAGCCGGCGCTGGTGGCGCGCATGCTGGCCGAGGGCCATGTCATTGGCAACCATTCGATGACGCACCCGCGGATGCTGCGTCTGGGCCTGCGTGCGCAGTGGGCCGAGATTGACCGCACCGAGGCCACGCTGGCGCGTCTGGGCGCGGCGGGGCGGCATGGCTTTCGCCCACCCTACGGGCGTGTCACCTGGGCCGTGCTAGCGGCCACCCTGCTGCGCCGCCAGCCGCTGGTGCTCTGGAGCATCGATAGCCTGGACTACACGCTCGGCCCCGCCGAGGTGGTGCAGCGTCTGCGCAAACGCCCGCCCAAGAGCGGCGACATCATCCTGTTCCATGACGATGCTGACTGCGCACGGCAGGCGCTTGCGCAACTGCTGCCGGAATGGAAGCGCGCCGGCCTGCGATTTGGGCCCTTGCGCTGACGGTGCGCCGCTTTGAACATGCTCAACCCCGCGCGCCCCTTCTTCTATCTGCTGGCCTATCTGGCGGTGCTCTATCTGCGGCCGCAAGAGTATGTGCCCAGCCTGATTGGCACGGCGCTGGTGCCGGCATCGCTGCTGTTCGCGGTGGCGCTGTGGCTCATCGCCCAGCCCAAGAACTTCGAGGCGCCCCAGCACGGCCTGATGCTGGCGCTGGCGGCGGCCATGGGACTGTCGGTGCTGGCCAGCGGCTGGATGATGGGCGCCATCAAGGTCGTGACGCAGTTCGTGCCGACGCTGCTGGTGTTCTATCTGGTGGCCACCTCGGTTGATTCGCTGAAGCGCTTTCGCGAGATCTGTTTGGTGCTGAGCCTGTTGTCGGCGGTGATGGCGCTGCACGGCATCGAGCAGGCGGCGCAGGAGGGCGGCATTGGCTGGACCGGTGCCGAGATGATCCAGGGCCGCATCACCTATCTGGGGTTTCTGAACGACCCCAACGATCTGGCAATGGCATTCCTGATCAGCTTGCCCTTGACGCTCTATCTCGCGCGTGTCACCGATTCCTTCTGGCTGCGTCATGCCGCGCATGCCGCAGCTGCCCTGACGGCCTACGGCATCTACTTGTGCAACTCGCGCGGCAGCATGCTGGGTCTGGGCGCGATGCTGGCCTGCTGGGTGAGCCGGCGTTATGGCACTCTGCGCGGCCTGCTGGTCCTGCCCGTCCTGCTGCTCGGGCTGCTGCTGCTGGGGCCCAGCCGCATCAACGAGATGGCGGTGGACGAGGAGTCGGCCGCCGGCCGCATCGATGCCTGGTACGCCGGCTTCGAGATGTTTCGTGAGCATCCCCTGCTCGGTGTGGGCAGCGGCCAGTTCACCGATTACAACCCGCTGACGGCGCACAACTCCTTTGTGCTCGCCCTGGCCGAGATGGGCCTGCTGGGCTATGGCATCTGGATGGCCATCCTGCTGGTGAGTGCGGCCATGCTGTGGCAAGTGCTGACGCTCGCACCCTTGCATGTGGCTGTGCCGCTGCCCGCGGCCGACGCTGCTGCCAGGGAAGAGCCGGCGCCGCCCGAGCCACTACCGTTGTGGAGCGACGTCCAGCGCGCTGGTGCTGCCCTGGCCTATGCCTTCATCGGCGCCTTGGTGTCGGCCTTCTTCCTGAGTCGCAGCTATGTGGTTTTTCTCTATCTGCTGGTGGCCCTGGTGGTGGCCCTGCATCAGCTGGCGCGCCGCCACTGGCCCGAGCTGGCGCCGGTGCGCCTGGGAGCGATGGCCGGGCGCCTCGTGATGACGCCGCTGGTCAGCATCGCAGCGCTCTGGCTGCTGACGCGCATTCTGCTGAACTTCGCATGAAGATCGTGCACCTGGTCGAAAGCCTGGCGCTCGGTGGTCTTGAGCATGTCGTGCTGTCGCTGGCTGCGTGGCAGCAGCAGCAGGGCGAGTCGAGCCGCATCATCTGTCTCTTCGAGGCCGGCGCGCTGGCCGCGCGGGCGCGCGAGCAGGGCATCGAGCTGCAGGTCATAGGCAAGCGCACCGGCTTGGACTGGCGCGCGCTGTGGGCGCTGCGGCGGGCGCTGCGCGCTGCCGGCGCCGATGTGCTGCACACGCATAACGCAGTAGCCCACTATCACGCGGTGCTGGCCAGCGTGGGTCAGGGTATGGGGCGGATCGTCAACACGCGACACGGCATGGGCGTGCCGGGCGGCGGCCGCGTCGAGTCTCTGTATCGCCTGGCCATGGCGGGCACCGATGCGGTCGCCTTCGTCAGCCGGGCCGGCCGCGCGCATTTCGTTCAAGGCGCCGGCATCGTGCCTGCCGGCAAGGCCCATGTGATTCCGAACGGCATCGTTCTGGACACCGTTCATGCCAGACGGGACGAAGCGCGCCAGGCCTTGCTCGCCACGCTCGGCCGGCCGAGCGATACCCTGCTGCTGGGCAGTGTGGGTCGCCTGCATGCGGTCAAGGGGCATGCCACCCTGCTGCAGGCTTTGCAGCAACTTCGCCAGGCGGGCATGGCGGTGGAACTGGTGCTGGTGGGCGAGGGCGCCACGCGCCAGGCGCTGCTGGCGCAGGCCCAGGTGCTGGGCATCGCCGAGCAGGTGCATTTTCTCGGCCAGCGCGCGGACGTTGGTGCGTTGCTCGCGGCCTTCGATGTGTTCGTGTTGCCCTCGCTGTCTGAAGGCTATTCGCTGGCCCTGGTCGAGGCTGCGGCGGCTGCGCTGCCGCTGGTGGCCACGCGGGTCGGCGGCAATGCCGACATCGTTCAAGATGGCGTCAACGGCCTGCTGGTCGAGTCGCAGGATGTGGCCGCGCTGACGGCCGCGCTGCGGCAGCTGCTCGGCGATGCCGGCCTGCGCGCGCGTATGGGCCAGGCCGGGCGCGCCTGGGCGCTCGCGCATGGCAGCATCGACGCCATGGGCCGGGCCTATCAGGCGCTTTACACCGAGCCGGCGAGGGTGGCGCGATGAAGGTCCTGGCCATCACCAATCTCTTCGGCTATCCCTGGGACCGCACGCGCGGCCAGTTCAACCAGCAGCAGTTCGACCGGCTGGCGCAGCACGTCGAGCTGAAGGTGCTGGTGGCCGTGCCCTGGAACGAGGCGTTGCGCCGGCCGCGCGCCTACTGGTCGGCGCGGCGCGAGGGCCGCCAGCGCTGGCCCTATGTGGACTACTTCATCTTCTGGTTCCCGCCGCGTTTTGCGCGCGGCCTGCATGCGCTGTGCTTCCTGCTATCGCTGCTGTTGCAGTGCCCGGCCCTGCTGCTGTTCGGGCGCTGGCAGGCGCTGATCGGCAGTTGGGCCTATCCGGATGCGGTGGCGACCACCGTGCTGGGTGCACTCAGTGCCACGCCGGTGCTGATGAAGGTGCATGGCAGCGACGTCAACGACTATCTGGACGAGCCGGGCAAGCGCTGGCAGATCCTGGCAGCGGCGCGGCGTTGTCGCAGAGTCATGACGGCCAGTGCCGCTTTGCGCGAGCGTCTGCTGGCGGCGGGGCTGCCGGGCGAACAGGTGCAGGTCAATTACAACGGCGTGGATGCTTCGATGTTCAAGCCCGCCGACAGACTGGCGGCGCGTCAGGCGCTGGGGCAAGACCTGACGCCCGAGTCCCGGATCCTGCTGTTCATCGGCAATCTGAAGCTGGCGAAGGGCTGTGTCGATCTCTTGCGCGCCTTCGTTGAGCTGGCGGCGCGCGAGCCCTCGCTGCTGCTGGTCTATCTTGGCAGCGGCGAGGCACAGGCGCAGCTGGAGGCCGAGGCCGCACGGGCCGGCCTGTCGGCGCGGGTTCGACTGCTGGGCAAGCGCGAGCATGCCGAGCTGCCGCGCTGGCTCAACGCGGCCGATCTGCTGTGCCTGCCCAGCCATATGGAGGGCGTGCCGAATGTGGTGCTGGAGGCCATGGCCTGCGGCGTGCCGGTGGTGGCGACGCGGGTTGGCGGCATCCCCGAAGTCCTGCCGGCCTTCGCAGGTGAGCTGGTGCCGCCGCGCGACCCGGCTGCGCTGGTCGCCGCGCTCGCTTGCGCGCTGCAGGCACCCTGGGATCGCGAGCGTATCGCCGCCCACGCCCGGCAGTTCGATTGGCAGACCAATATCGAGCGGCTGCTCCAGCAGCTGCGGCAGATGGAGGCGCGATGAGGCTGCTCGAACTCATCTTCTGGGCCTCGGCCCTGGTAGTGAACTACAGCTATGCGGGCTATCCGCTACTGCTGCTTGCACTGAGCGCACTTCGCAAGCCATCGGTGCCGCCACCTGAGCCCCAAGCACGGACCGACTGGCCGCAAGTGACGGTGCTGGTGGCCGCCCACAACGAAGAGCGCGACATCGCCGCGCGCGTGCGCAATCTGCTCGACCAGGACTATCCGGCCGAGCGCCTGCGCGTGCTGGTGGGCTCGGACGGGTCCAGCGATGCCACGGTGGACATCGTGCGCACGCTGCAGGAGCAGGGCGCCGAGCGGGTGCAACTGCAGGCCTTCACGCAGCGTCGCGGCAAGGCCTCGGTGCTGAACGATCTGGTCGCGCTGGCATCACCGGAAACCGAGATTCTGGTCTTCACCGATGCCAATACCAGCTTCGCACCCGATGCGCTGCGGCAACTGCTGCGCCACTTCAGCGTGCCCGAGGTGGCCTGCGTCTGCGGTGAGCTGCGCCTGATGGGCAGCGGTGGCGACAACCAGGACCACATCTACTGGCGCTACGAGCGCATGCTCAAGCGCCATGAGAGCCGGCTCGGCGCCTTGCTGGGCGCCAATGGCGGCGTCTATGCGCTGCGCCGCAGCGCCTACCGCGCGATACCGGCCAACACCATCGTCGATGACTTCTGGATCGCGATGCAGGTCTACGAGGCTGGGCAGCGCTGTGTGTACGAACGCGAGGCCCTGGCCTTCGAGGCCACGCCGGAACGTGTGGGCGAAGAGTTCCGCCGCCGCGTGCGCATCGGCATGGGCAACTATCAGGCGCTGACGCGCTTTGCCGGCCTGCTGCATCCGCGCCATGGCGCGCTGGCACTGGCCTTGCTGTCGCACAAGGTGCTGCGCTGGCTGGCGCCGCAGGCGATGCTGCTGGCACTTGCCAGCAATGCGCTGCTGGCAGCAGAGCCTTTCTATGCGCTGCTGCTGCTGGCGCAGCTGCTG
>Ga0302291_10000485_pt1 | contig 11656 bp, 8 predicted proteins | sample III_Fen_N1_4_FD_194548 | JGI IMG/M metagenome (GOLD analysis project Ga0302291, IMG submission 194548) | Peat permafrost microbial communities from Stordalen Mire near Abisko, Sweden - III_Fen_N1_4 | ecosystem: Environmental > Terrestrial > Soil > Wetlands > Permafrost | place: Sweden: Abisko... | reverse complement strand
CGAGTGCGCCACCATCGCGCCCCGGCTCTCGCGCGCCCTCGGCCGCCAGGCCGGGGTCTCGGTCACCGTGCTGCACCGCTCCGGCGAGGCCTGGGCACGGCTGGTGAGTGACCTCCCCTTCCCGGATCACGCGATCGACGCCCCGTCCCGGCTGGCGCTGGTGTGCTGGGACGGCACGCCGGACGCGGACGCGGTGGCGGCGTTCGACCCCGCCCGGTACGGCGAGGAAGAGGTGGCCTGGCGCGGCGACGAGGCCTACGTCTACTACCCGCACGGCATCGGGCGGTCCCGGCTGACCCTCGACGTGCTGTCCCGGGCGGCGGGACGGGTCGGCACGGCCCGCAACTGGCGCACCGTGGAGGCACTGGGCGCACTTGTGGACGAGCGGCGCCCGCCGACGCCGGGGTGACGCAGGGCATACCGTGACGGCCATGCCCACCGTGTTCACCCGCATCATCGCCGGCGAGCTGCCGGGCCGGTTCGTCTGGGCCGATGAGACCGCCGTGGCGTTCGCCACCATCGCCCCGATCACCGACGGCCACGTGCTCGTCGTGCCGCGCCAGGAGGTCGTCGAGCTGACGGCTGCGCCCGACGACCTGCTGACCCACCTCGTCCTCGTCGCGAAGCGGATCGGCCAGGCGCAGCAGGCCGCCTGGCAGGCGCCGCGAGCGGCGTTGCTCGTCGCGGGTTTCGAGGTGGAGCACCTGCACCTGCACGTGCTGCCCGCCTGGGACGAGCGGTCGCTCAGCTTCGCCCATGCCCGCCCGGACGTTCCCGCCGAGCAGCTCGACGAGGCCGCCGAGCGGCTGCGCACCGCGCTCCGGGACGCGGGTCACGGCGCGCACGTGCCGGCGCGGCTGGACTCCGCCACGCTCTGACGGCGTGCGCCGGCATCCCGACCGCATCGGCCCGCGTCGGCCCGCCACCTGCCCGGCTCAGGTCAGCGGGTCGTCAGGCCCCCACGTCGGGATGCGCAGCGTCCGCGCGTCCGTCTCGACGATCCGGTCGGTGGCCGCCCGCAGCGATGCCACCGTGTCGAGGCCGGCGCGTACGAACCGGCCCGACAGCGCGTCGAGCTCACCGTCGCCGAACGCCCGGACCAGCTCGGCCGCCTCGTCGGGGTCGTTCCACTGGGTGCGTCCGTCGTGCATCGGCATCGCGAGCGTCATGTCCGTGACGACGACGCCCGGTGCGAGGTCGAGGCTGCGGAGGCCGGCCGAGTAGTACTGGTGGTGCAGGGCGGTGGTCAACCGCGCGAGGGCGCCCTTGCTGATGCCGTAGCCGGTGTAGACCTCGGGCGGGCGGAACCCGGAGCCGGAGTTGACGTTGAGCACGCGTCCGGAGCCCCGCGCCAGCATCGCGGGCAGCACGGCATGGGTCATCAGCAACGGGCCGCGCACGTTCACCTCGATCACGCGCCACACGTCGTCGATGTCGTCCTGCGCGAGCGGCACCTCGGCCTGCTCGATGACCCCCGCGCCGTTGACCAGCAGACCGACGCCACCCCAGGAGACGAGGCCGGCCTCGACGCGACCCACGGCGTCGAGCACGGCGGTGGCGTCGACCACGTCGGCTGCGGCGACCACCGCGGGGGCGCCGAGGGCGCGCACCTCGTCGGCGACCGCGTCCAGGTGCGCGCGGGTGCGCCCGACGAGGCCCAGCGCGTAGCCGTGCCGGGCGAGGTACAGGCTGACCGCGCGCCCGATGCCGCGACCGGCTCCGGTGACGAGGGCTGTGCGGGGCGCGTCGGACACGCCCGCCATCATGGCAGGCGCCGAACCGGGCCGCCCGGCTGTCGAGGCGTGGCGGTCAGGACGAGGAGGGGCGGAACTCGTCGTCGGCCGCACCCGCGATGCGTTCGCGGTCGTCCAGCACGTCGGCGGCCGGTCCCCAGAAGGCCTGGGCACGGTCGAGGGCGTCGATGGTGCCGGTGAAGAGGTGCGCGTCGCCTGCGCCCTGCTCCAGGGCCTGGGTGTCCTGGTCCGCCCAGCCACCCGGCGGCGGCAGAACTCCCGTCGGGGACGCGGGCGTCTCCACGCGGGGGCGCGGGCGCCGGGGCCGGTCCGCCGGGACCCAGGCCGGCACCGCGGCGGCCCCCGCCAGGTCCGGCGGCGTCACGGCGGGTGAGTCGCGCTCGGGTCCGGGTCCGGGTCCGTCCGCATCGTGCTCGGTGGGCACTGGCGTGTCCGCACCATGCTCGGTGGGCGCTCCCCCGTCCGCACCGTGCTCGGCAGGCGCTCCCCCGTCCGGACCCTGCTCGACGGACCCTCGCGCGGCCGGGCCGGAGGGGGGCGCCGCAGGCACGACCACGCCGACGCTGTGCGGCACGGCGCCGGGAGCCTCGCGCTGCACCCAGGCCACCAGGCCCTCGCGCACGTGGGCGCACAGGTCGAACGAGGTCGCCGCGTCGGCGGCGCTGACCATGGCACGCACCCGTACGAGGCCCCCGACCGCGTCGGCCACCTGGAGCACCGCCACCCGGCCGTCCCACAGGTCGGAGCCGGACACCAGCCGGGTCAGCTCCGTACGCAGGGCGCCCATGGGGACCGTCCAGCCCAGGTCGAGCTCGACGACCCCGAGCGGTCGGGCCGACCGGCGGGTCCAGGTCTCGAACGGCTCGCGGACCAGCTTCGTCGCCGGCACCACCAGGCGACGCTCGTCCCACAGCCGCAGCACCACGAGCGTCGTCGAGAGCTCCTCGACCCGTCCCCACCGGCCGTCCAGCGCGACCACGTCGCCCACCCGGACGGCGTCGGCCGTGGCCAGGGTGAGGCCGGCCGCCACGCCCGCGAGCCACTCGCGCGCGGCCACCGCCACGACGAGGAGGCCCACGGCGACCGCCCCGAGCACGAACAGCCCGGCACCGCGGGTCGCCGGGATGATCACCAGCACGACGGCGCATGCCGTCGGTGCGAGCACCGCCACCGTTGCGCGGCGCAGCGGCCGCAGCCGGCGCGCGGCCGCGGGCGGCAGGGGCTCGTCGGCGGGCATGGCCCGGGCGCGCCGCGCGGCCGCCTCGCCGGACGCCACCACGAGCGCTCCGATCGCCCAGGCGACGGCCACGACGAGCGCCGCCGCCAGCACGCGATCGGCCGCGCGGCGCCAGGGCGCCTCGTCGGTGGTCCAGTGCAGCACCGTCCACACACCGACCACCACGAGCGCAGCGCGCAGCGGCGCGCGGAGCGGGCCTCCCAGGGCGGTACGCCACCCCTCCGGGTGCGTGCCGCGGGCCACCAGCACGGTCACCAGGGCGGACACCGCCACGCCGAGCAGCACGGCGACACCCACGGCACCGATCGGGAACAGCACGTCCGCGGGGGTGACCGCGGCGGCGACGGCGCGGGAGGACAGGGTCATCGGCCCAGGGTACGAGTCGACGCCCGCGCCGCCCAGGGATGGCGACGACGGGGACCGATCGCCAGGGGTCGGCGGACGCGCCGACGGCCCGCCCCAGGGGGCGGGCCGTCACTACGGGAGGCGTCTCGCCGGCACGAGGTGTGGCGCACTCCTGGACCCGTAACGGGCGGTCCGGCTCTCGCCGGACCTTCGGCGTCGGGCCGACACCGACGCGGCCCGACAGGTCCTTTTCTAGCACCGTACGCCCGCCGGCGCACCCCTTCCGGCCACAGAAAGGCCATGAATGCGTCATGTCAGCGTCGGAGTCACGCCGCCTGGACAGGCGTCCGGGTCAAGCTGAGGCAAAGATCGAGGCGAGGCTGAGCACAGCCTGGAGACAGTCCGGTCACGATTGCGCAACCCGGCCCCGGCGGTCCCGGCAGTGCCCTACGGTCGGGCCATGGCCACCGTCGGCACCGCCCTCATGTCCCGCCGCACGTCACACCGCCTGACCTCCGCTCTCGCGGCGGTGGCGATCACCCTCGTCGCGCTCACCGGGTGCTCGTCGGGGAGCGGCTCGAGCGCCGAGCAAGACGCCGCGGGAGGCGCGGCTCAGGAACAGGACGGCGCGGCGGCCGCGCCGGAGGCGAACGGTGCCGGCGCCGGCACCGGTACCACGACCGACCGCCAGGTGGTGAAGACCGGCGAGATCGCCATCACCGTCGAGGACCCGGTCAAGGCGGCCGACGACGTCTCGGCCGTCGTCGACCGCTTCGACGGCCGTGTCGATGCACAAGAGGTCCAGTCCGGCGCCGAGGACGAGCCCGGGTGGGCCACGATGACCGTCCGGGTGCCCACCGACTCGATGGCCGACGCGGTCACCGCGCTGCACGCCGTCGGCGAGGTGACCCGCTACGCCGACACGACGCAGGACGTCACCACCGCGGCCCGCGACCTGGACTCCCGGATCCATGCGACCGAGCTGTCGGTCGCGCGGATGGAAGACCTGATGAAGAGCGCGACCTCCACGTCCGACCTGCTCAACGCCGAGCAGCTGCTCTCCGACCGGCAGGCGACCCTCGAGTCGCTGCGCAGCGAGCGCGCCAGCCTGGCCGACCAGGTCGCCTACTCCACGCTGACGGTGTCACTGACGGCCCCGGGCGAGCCCGCGATCGAGCCGACCCCGGGGCCCGACTCCTTCCTCGACGGCCTGGCCGTCGGCTGGCACGGCCTGGTGACGACGATGCGCGGCCTGGCCGTCGTGCTCGGCGTGCTGCTGCCGTGGTTGCTGCTCGGAGCGGGGTTGGTGTGGGCGGCCGTGTTCGTCACCGGGCGCGTCCGCCGGGCGCGGCCGCCCCGCCCCGCGCCGGTCGGCCCGCAGGGCTGGCCGCCCGCCCCCCAGGGCCGGCCCCTCATGCCGCCCGGGCAGCAGCCCATGGCACCGGTCCGGCCGGGTGCGCCGTACGGCGGCTACGCCGGGCCGCAGCAGCCACCGCCCGCGCCGCCCGCGCCTCCCGCGCCTCCCGCGCAGCCGACGCCGGAGCAGCCGACCCCCTGGCAGGGCGCCTGACCTGCGCCACGCAGTCTCCCGAAAGTCCCACCGGTGGGACGACTTGACGCCGTAACGTGCTGTTCAAGCACTTCACGTGCTGTTCAAGCACGTGCCGTTCAATGGACCTGCATCGCCTGACCAGACGCTCCCCTTCGACGGTGTCCGCCCTCGACTCGTCCGGTCTGCCGATACGACGAAGGAGCTGCCGTGAGCGCAACCTCGATCGCGCCTCTGGCCGACGTCGCACTGCCCGCTGCCGTGCGCGCCGCCCTGGAGGCCGCGCCTCGCATCGTCGTCCCCGAGTCCAGGGCCGACCTGTACGAGCTCGCCCTCGGTCCCGCCGGCGGCCCCGTGTTCACGGTGGAGTACGACGTGGACGGCACGCGGGTGCCGGAGGCACGCGTCGTGCGTTGCCGCAACGGCGTCGCGGTGAACTACCCCGAGGACTACATGCGGCGCCGCGACCCCGACTGCATGCGGATCGCCGACGACCTGCCGACCGACAAGCCGCGGTACACCGACGTGTACGGCGAGCCGTTCGCACCGGTCAAGCAGAAGACGCTCGACTGGCTGGCCACGCAGGAGCTCGTCGTCATCCCGTTCAAGGCGGGCGGACCGACGTACGGCTACCCGTCGCTGGCGATCGTGCCGCTGAACTCGGCGTTCTTCGCCCTCATCCTCGCCGACCTGCAGGGCTTCATGACGTTCGAGGAGATCGGGCCCTTCACCCCGCGCTCGATCGTGTACTGCGCTCCGCCGTTCCGGCACACGCAGTTCAAGGGCCGCCAGGTGGTGGTGCACGACCGCTCCGCGACGCTGCACGAGGTGTTCGCCTACAACCTCTACCCGGGGCCGAGCGCCAAGAAGGGCGTGTTCTCCGTCCTGCTGGACATCGGCGAGCAGGAGGGCTGGATCACGGCACACGCCTCGAGCGTGCGCGTGACCACGCCGTACGAGAACGAGACCGTGATCATGCACGAGGGCGCCTCGGGCGGCGGCAAGTCGGAGATGTGCCAGGAGATCCGCCGCGAGGAGGACGGCCGCATCCTCATCGGCACCAACGTCATCACCGGCGAGCCGTACCACATCACCCTTGGCGAGACGAGCGCGCTGGCGCCCGTGACCGACGACATGACGCTGTGCTGCACGGCGATCCAGACCGGTTCGCACAAGCTGTCCGTCGCGGACGCCGAGGCCGGCTGGTTCGTCCGGGTCGACGGCATGAAGAACTACGGCGACGACCCGGCGTTCGAGCGCGCCGTGATCCACCCCGAGGAGCCGCTGGTGTTCCTCTCGATCGACGGGGTGCCGGACTCCACGGTGCTGCCCTGGGAGCACACGCTCGACTCCAGCGGCAAGCGCTGCCCCAACCCGCGCGTCGTCATCCCGCGTCGCTTCATCCGGCACGTCGTCTCCGAGCCTAAGGAGGTCGACGTGCGCACGTTCGGCGTCCGGATGCCGGCCTCGACCCGGGAGCACCCCAACTACGGGATCATGGGGATGATGCACATCATCCCGCCGTCCTTGGCGTGGGTGTGGCGCCTCATCGCGCCGCGGGGCGACAAGAACCCGTCGATCGGCGAGAGCAAGGCCGAGAAGAAGACCCTCAAGCACGGCGGCATGGTCGCCGAGGGCGTCGGGTCGTACTGGCCCTTCTCCACCGGCACCAAGGTCGCCGCGGCGAACCTGCTGCTGGCGCAGATCGTCGAGAACGACCACACCCGCTACGTGCTGACGCCCAACCAGCACATCGGCGCCTACAAGGTCGGCTTCTCCGGCGAGTGGCTGACCCGGGAGTACCTGGCCCGCCGTGGTGGCGGCCGGATCTCCAAGGAGCAGCTGACCCCGGCCCGTTGCTCGCTGTTCGGCTACCGGCCGCGGGAGATGAAGATCGACGGCCAGCAGATCCGCCCGACCCTCCTGCAGCCGGAGTTCCAGTCGCAGGTGGGTGTCGAGGCGTACGACGCCGGCGCGGCGATCCTCACCGGGTTCTTCAAGTCCGAGCTCGCGCAGTTCCTCACCGCCGACCTGGCCCCGCTGGGTCACCAGATCATCCAGGCGGTGCTCGACGACGCGCACGTCGAGGACTACGAGACGCTCACCCCGCTGTACATCTAGGCGGGCGCCGCCCGTTCGGCGCTCGCTCGGCGCAGGACGACGTCGGCCGCGCGGCCGGGGCCTTCGGGCTACCGGCGCGCGGCCGGTCCGTCCGCGCCCGTCGCCTTCTTCAGCAGCAGGAGGGGCAGCAGCAGCGTGCCCAGGGCCGTGACCAGCCAGACGACGAGCGTCGCGAGCACCCAGGTCACCGCGCCGGAGATCTGCAGGCCGTCGGTCAGCAGGTTGGCCAGCAGCAGCGCGACGAAGGTCGAGACCAGCCCGATGCCTCCGAGGAACGCCGGCGCGTAGCGCCGCGTCATCTTGAAGACCCACGGCGCGAGCACCGACTGGGCGACCGCGAAGATCAGGACGGCGACGAGGTACCCGGACCACTGGACCGTGACGCCGTCGAGGAGCAGCGAGGCCACCCACAGGCCGAGCGCCGCCGAGCCGAGGAAGACCACGCCGCGCAGGAGCAATCGGATCATGGGCTCACCGTAGAACCTGGGCGCCCGCGGGCGCTGCCCCCGGATCGAGGGGATGCGGGCGTGGCGCGGGCACGCCAGGCTGGTTCGGTCCGGCACGGCCGCGCAGCACACCGCACGTGGACAGGTGAGCGATGACCCCGACCCCCGCCACCGAGTTCGCGCCGTTCGCGGAGGCGCCCGAGGCGGTGCTGACGGCCCTCGACTCGCGCCGCCAGGGCCTCGACGACGACGAGGCCGCCCGCCGGCTGGCCGACGTCGGCCCGAACCGACTCCCCGACGTGCCGCGCCGCCACCCGGTGCTGCGCTTCCTCGGCCACTTCGACGACGTGCTCATCTACATCTTGCTCGCCGCGGCCGTGCTCAAGGCCATCCTCGGCGACTGGGTGGACTTCGCGGTGATCGTCGCCGTCGCAGTGATCAACGCCCTCGTCGGCTTCGTGCAGGAGGGCCGGGCGGCCGATGCCCTGGCGGGCCTGGAGACGATGATCCCGCTGGAGGCCCAGGTACGGCGCGGTGGGCAGTGGCAGCAGCTGGGGGCCGAGGGCGTGGTGCCCGGGGACGTCGTCCGGGTGCGCTCGGGCGACCTGGTCCCGGCGGACGTCCGGCTCCTGTCCGCAGCCCATCTGCAGGTGGACGAGTCGGCGCTGACCGGCGAGTCGGTGCCGGCCGCCAAGGGCCTGGAGCCGGTCGCGACCGACGCCGGGGTCGGCGACCGCTCGTCGATGCTCTTCTCCGGCACCATCGTCGCGACGGGTCGCGGCGTCGGCGTCGTCACCGCGACCGGCACGGGCACCGAGATCGGCCGCATCCAGGGCCTGGTCGCCGCGGCGAAGCCGCTGGACACCCCGCTGACCCGCCAGCTGGCCCACCTGGGCAAGCAGCTGTCGTGGACGATCCTGGCCATGGCGGCCGCGATGCTCGTCATCGGTCGGGTGGTGCACGACTTCGAGCTGGAGGAGCTGGTGTCGGCCGCGATCGGGTTCGCCGTGGCCGCCGTCCCTGAGGGTCTGCCCGCGCTGGTCACCATCACCCTGGCGCTCGGGGTGCAGCAGATGGCCCGGCGCAACGCGATCACGCGGCGACTGACGGCGGTCGAGGGCCTCGGCTCGGTGACGACGATCTGCTCGGACAAGACCGGCACGCTGACGAAGAACGAGATGACGGCCCGCACCGTCCTCACCGCCGACGACGGCTACCAGGTCGAGGGCATCGGGTACGCGCCGGAGGGGTCGGTGCGCGTCGACGGGGCGCCCGTCGTCCTCGCGGACCACCCGGACCTGGCCGCCCTGCTGACGGCGTCGGAGCTGTGCAACGACGCACGCCTCGTCGAGGAGCACGGCACCTGGCACGTCGTCGGGCAGCCGACCGAGGGCGCCCTGACCACGCTGGTGCGCAAAGCCAGGGCCGGCGATCCGGGGCCGGCGGGGACCGCCGCCCACGCCGGCGCGCGACGGCTGGCGGTGGTGCCGTTCGAGTCGTCCACCAAGTTCGCCGCCACGCTCGACGACGTGCCGCGTGGGGCGGACGGGACGGGCACCGAGCGGCTCGTGCACGTGGTCGGCGCCCCCGACCGGTTGCTGGACCGGTGCACGAGCGCGCTGGCCGGCGGCGCGAGCGTGCCGCTGGACCGCGCGCGGTGGGACGCCCGCGTCGACGAGCTCGGCGCCCAGGGGCTGCGGGTGCTCGCCGCCGCCCGCCGACCTGCCGACGGTGAGGACCACCTCGAGCTCGAGGACGTCGGCGAGCGGCTGACCTTCCTCGGCCTCGTCGGCATCGTCGACCCGCCCCGGCCCGAGGCCGTGCAGGCGGTCGCCGACTGCCACCGCGCGGGCATCAGGGTGAAGATGATCACCGGTGACCACGTCGGCACCGCCGTCGCCATCGCCCGGGAGCTCGGCATCGTCGGCCCGGGCACGGTCGACGCGCTGACCGGCGCCGAGCTCGAGGCGATGTCGTCCGACCAGCTGCGGCGCCGGGTCGGCGACGTCGACGTCTACGCGCGCACCTCCCCCGAGCACAAGATGCGCATCGTGCGCGCCCTGCAGGCTCGCGGCGAGGTCGTCGCGATGACCGGCGACGGCGTCAACGACGCCCCCGCGCTCACCCGCGCCGACGTGGGCGTCGCGATGGGCGTCAAGGGCACGGCGGCGACCAAGGAGGCCGCCGACATCGTGCTGGCCGACGACAACTTCGCGTCGATCGAGCGGGCCGTCGAGGAGGGCCGCCGGATCTACGACAACGTGCGCAAGTCGGTGATGTTCCTGCTGCCGACGAACGGCGCGCAGTCGCTGGTGATCCTCGTCGCCGTGCTCGCCGGGCTCGCGCTGCCGCTGTCACCGGTGCAGATCCTCTGGGTGAACCTCGCCACCGCGATCACGCTGTCGCTGGCGCTGGCCGGCGAGCCGGCCGAGCCGGACGTGATGAGCCGGCCGCCGCGCTCGCCGCGCGCCCACGTCGTCTCACCGCGCTCGATGCTGGTGATCGTCGTCGCGTCCCTGCTCATCGGCGGCTCCACGCTGGCCGTCTTCGTGCTCGAGGGCACCCTGGGCGCGCGGACCGCCGCGGCCCAGACCACCGCGGTGACGGTGCTGGCCCTCGGCCAGATGGCCTACCTGTTCAGCTGCCGGTTCCTCGGCTCGTCGAGCCTGACGCCGCGGGTGCTGGTCGGGAACCGGTTGGTGTGGGTGGCCTGCGGCGCGATGCTGGCGCTGCAGCTGGTGTTCGTCTACGCACCCTTCATGAACAGGTGGTTCGGGTCCGCGCCGATCGGCGCCCGGGACTGGGTGATCGCCGCCCTGGGTGCGGTCGCGGTCTTCCTGCTCACCGAGGTCGGCAAGGCGGTCGGACGGCGGGTGGCGCCGGCCTGACCGTCGGCGGCGGCCCGGTCGACCGGCCGGGCGGCGGGGTCACACCGGCAGCAGGCGGCCGGCGACCAGGCTCACCACCATCGCCGCCGATCCGATCGCCAGGTTGCGCATCAGCACCCGGCGCACGCCGGTCCGCGCCAGCCGCGCGGCGACCAGGGACGTCAGCGACAACGCCACGAGCACCACCGCGAACGTCGCGAACGCACGCTCGCGGTAGGGCGCGAGCACCACGACGAGCAACGGCAGACTCGAGCCGAGCACGAACGCGACGAACGCGCCGACGGCGGTGCGCCATGGCACGGCCGGCGCCGTCACCTCCGTGATCCCGTACTCGGCGTCGAGCTGCGCGGCCAGCGCGTTATGGGTGGACAGCGCCACCGCGACCTGCGCGGCCAGGTCGTCGGGCAGTCCCTTGGTGACGTACAGGTCGGTGAGCTCGGCGAGCTCCTCCTCCGGGCCGGCCGCCAGCCGCGCGCGCTCCGCCTCGACGAGCGCCAGCTCGGCGTCGCGCTCGGTGGCGACCTCACCGAACCGGGCCGCCGCGAGCGCGACCGCGCCCGAGACCATGGCCGCCACCGTCGCGGCCAGCACCACCTGCCAGCTGGCGCCCGCGCCGGTGAAGCCCTCGACGACCCCGGCCGTGGCGATGATGCCGTCGTTGGAGTCGACGACGTGCGCGCGCACGCGCTCCCCGCGCAACCACCCCACCGCCTGCATGTGCTGTGTCTACCGCGCTCGGCCGCCCCGGGGTTGGATCGGCCCGCCGGCGCGGGTCCGCGTGTTGTGCGCCATGCCGACGGCCGCCCGGTGACCGGGCGCCGCCGTCGCCTGGGCCGAAGGTCATGGGCCGTAGGTCACCCCCACCGTCGGAAGGCGGTCCTACCGTGTAGCCGACAGCAACGACGCTCTCTTCCCCAGGGACTCGACCGTGCGCACAGCGTCTGACCCGAATCTTCGTCCCGACTCCGCGGCCCGTCCGGCGGCGGCCCGCACCGGACGGCGGCACCGACTTCTCATGACGATCCCCGCGCTCGTCGCGCTGGCGACCCTGGGTGGCTGCGCATCGTCGGGCGTCGCCTCGAGCTCCGAGTCGGGCGGCGAGGCCAGCCTCGCGCTCCCCGACCTGTCCGTCGTCACTCTCGCCGGCGGCGTCTCCGGTCGCCTGCTGCTGGGCGTCGGCCTGGTGCTCTGCGTGCTGGGCCTCGGCTTCGGCGTGCTGGCGTTCGTCCAGCTGCAGCGGCTGCCCGTGCACCTGTCGATGCGGGAGATCAGCGAGCTGATCTACGCGACGTGCAAGGTGTACCTGCTGCGCCAGG
>Ga0302291_10000482_pt1 | contig 11712 bp, 7 predicted proteins | sample III_Fen_N1_4_FD_194548 | JGI IMG/M metagenome (GOLD analysis project Ga0302291, IMG submission 194548) | Peat permafrost microbial communities from Stordalen Mire near Abisko, Sweden - III_Fen_N1_4 | ecosystem: Environmental > Terrestrial > Soil > Wetlands > Permafrost | place: Sweden: Abisko... | reverse complement strand
GAGCGCGAGGTCGGTGACGGTGTCAGCGAACACCTGCGCCCGGTGCGCGTAGTTGCGGAACATGTCGAGGCTGGCGCAGGCCGGCGACAGCAGCACGGCGTCGCCGGGCTCGGCGATGTCAGCGGCGCGGCGCGTGGCCGCGTCGAGGCTGTCGAAGCGCTCGATCGCGACATCGAGGCCGGCGAGCGCGTCGGCAATGCGACCGGCGTCGCGGCCGATCAGCAGCACGGCGCGGGCCCAGCTTTCGATCGGGCGCCGCAGCGGTGAAAAGTCTTGTCCCTTGCCGTCGCCGCCGGCGATCAGCACGACGCGGCGCTTGAGGCCGTCGAGCGCGGCGACGGTGGCGCCGACGTTCGTGCCCTTGCTGTCGTCGATCCAGTCGACGCCGCCAAGCGCACGCAGGGTTTCGACGCGATGCGGCAGCCCGGCGAAATCGCGCAGGCCGTGCAGCGCGCGCGCCAGCGGCACGCCGGCGGCGCGCACCAGCGTCAGCGCGGCGAGCGCGTTGGCGAGGTTGTGGTCACCGCTCAGCGGCAGCGCGTCGGCCGGCATCAGGCGCTGCACGCGCACCGGCACTTCGCGGTTGCGGCCGCGACCGGTGGCTTCGTCTTCGAGCGCCTCGGCGATCGCGAGCCAGCGCAGCCCGCCGTCGTCGAGCAGGCCGACATCACCGGGGAGCACCGGCGCGTCGAGGCCGAAGCTGACGTAGGGCGCGTAGACGGGTTCGACGGGCTTGGGCGCGCGGCGCGGGCGGCCGGGGGCGCGGGCGTCGGCGGCGAGAGAATCCGTGGCGGCATCAGCGGCCGCTGTAGATGCCGGCGCCGGAAACGCCATCGCCAGCACCTCGGCATCGCCGCGCGCCAGCGCGACCGTCGCGCCATCGGCCCGATTGGCCACGCGCAGCCCGGCGTGGGCGTAGATGCGCCCTTTCGCCTCGGCGTATTGCGCCATCGACGAATGCCAGTCGAGATGGTCCTCGGTGATGTTCAGCACCACGGCCGCGTCGGGCGCGAGGCTGTGCGTGGTCTGCAACTGGAAGCTCGACAGCTCCAGCACCCAGACTTCCGGCAACGCGTCGGCGGCGAGCGCGGTGCTCAGCGCATCGAGCGCGGCCGGCGAGATGTTGCCGGCCATCAGCACCGTGCGGCCGGCGTGGGCGCAGAGATGCGCGGTCAGCGTCGTCACGGTGGTCTTGCCGTTGGTGCCGGTGATCGCGAGCAGCTTCGGCGCGTAGTTGCGCTGCGCCTTGAGCGCCGCGAGCGCCTCGGCGAAGAACTCGATCTCGCTCCAGACCGGAATGCCGCGTTCGCGCGCCGCCGCCACCAGCGCCGCGATTGGCGCGTGGAACGGCGACAGGCCGGGCGAGATGCCAATTACATCGATGTGGTCGAGCAGCGCGGGGTCGAGCGACTTGGCGGACTCAGCCAGCGTGGCGCCTTCATCATTGCCATCAGCGGCGAGGAACGCCGCCGCGCCGCAGCGCAGCTCCGCTTCCGGCGCCACGCCGCGCGCACGCTCGGCCAGCGCCGCGTCCTCGCGCGTATCGACCAGCCGCAGCGCCGCACCCTGCGCCGCGCACCAGCGTGCGAGCGCCAGACCCGATTCCCCCAGGCCCAGCACCAGCACGCGCGGCGGCGTCTCGAAGCTTGCGAACAGGCTCACGCGTTCACCTCAGCTTCAGCGACGAGAGGCCGAACAGCACCAGCATCATCGTGACGATCCAGAAACGCACGACGACCTGCGTTTCCTTCCAGCCCGACAGCTCGTAGTGGTGATGCAGCGGCGCCATCCGGAAAATGCGCTTGCCGCCCGACCACTTGAAGTAGGCGACCTGGAGCATCACCGACAGCGTCTCGGCGACGAACACGCCGCCCATGATGAACAGCACGATTTCCTGCCGCACGATGACCGCAATGGTCCCGAGCGCGCCACCGAGCGCCAGCGCGCCGACATCGCCCATGAACACCTGGGCCGGATAGGCGTTGAACCACAAGAAGGCCAGCCCCGCGCCCGCCATCGCGCCGCAGAAGATCAGCAATTCGCCCGAGCCGGGGATGTGCGGGAACAGCAGGTACTTCGAGATGACGGCGTTGCCGGTGACGTAGGCAAAGATGCCGAGCGCGCCGCCGACCATCACCACCGGCATGATCGCGAGGCCGTCGGCGCCGTCGGTCAGGTTCACCGCGTTGCTGGTGCCGACGATGACCAGGAAGGTCAGCACGATGAAGCCCCACACGCCAAGCGGATAGCCGACGTGCTTGAAGAACGGGACGATCAGGTCGGCCTTCGACGGCAGGTCCATCGCAAAGCCGCCGTGGACCCAGGCCATGAACAGGTCGAGCGCGCGCGCATTGGTTTCGGCGCCGACGCAGAACGCCAGATAGACCGAGGCGCCGCCGGCGATGATGGCCTGCCCGGCCAGCTTCTCCTTCGGCGAGATGCCCTTGGGATTGCGGTGCACGACCTTGCGGTAATCATCGATCCAGCCGATCCAGCCATAGCCGAGGGTCACGATCAGCACGACCCAGACGAAGCGGTTGCTCAGATCAGCCCAGAGCAGCGTCGAGATGGCGATGGAAATCAGCACCAGCACGCCGCCCATGGTCGGCGTGCCGGCCTTGACGAGGTGGGTCTGCGGGCCGTCGCTGCGGACGGCCTGGCCGATCTTCCACGCGGTGAGGCGGCTGATGACGGCGGGGCCGGCGAGCAGGCCCATGACCAGCGCGGTCATGGTCGCGAGCACCGTGCGCAGCGTCAGGTAGTTGAAGACCTGGAACGCCCGCACATCCTGTGCGAGCCATTGGGCGACGAGCAGCAGCATGTCAGTGCGCCCCCGCCACGGTCTCGCCGCAAAGTGCCACGACGACCCGTTCCATGCGCATGAAGCGCGATCCCTTGACGAGGATGCTGCCGGTGCCGCCGGCGGCTTGCGCGGCGGTGGTGGCGGCGTCTTCGGCGCTCGCGGCTTCGGCGCTCGTCGGCGCTTGTTGATCAACCGCGCCAGATGCGCCGGTATCGGCAAATGCCGTCAGCGCGGCGCGCGCCAGTTCGCCCATCACGATCAGCGCGTCGATGCCGCATTCGCGGGCGCGCTGGCCGACTTCGGCGTGGAACTGCGGGCCGTTGTCGCCGACCTCGCCCATGTCGCCGAGCACCAGCACGCGCGGCGCCGGCAGGCTGGCCAGCACGTCGATCGCGGCGAGCACGGAGTCGGGATTGGCGTTGTACGTGTCGTCGAGTACGCGGGCGCCCGCGGCCGGCGCCAGCGCGGCGGTCTTGACCTGGAGCCGGCCGCGCACCGGGCGGAAGTCGCTCAGGCCGGCGCGGATTGCCTCGGCATCAACGCCAGCGGCAGCGGCGCAAGTGGCGGCCGCGACCGCGTTGAGCGCGTTGTGCCGGCCGAACAGGTGCAGGTCGATGCCGGCAATGTCGAGCGCGCCGGACAGGCTCAGCGCCCAGCCGAAATCGGTCGGCGTCGCGTGGCCGATCACATCGGCGCGCCGCGCATGCGCCTCGGTCGATGCGCCGCTGATGGCCTCGATGCCGGCGCGGAGCGCGTCGATCGGCGCACCGGCCGGCGCGTCGTCGAGCGCAAAGCTGCGGCAGGCGCGGCCGCCGGCCAGATCGCGCCACAGCGCGTCGAACTCGGTGCCGGCCGGAAACACGGCCACGCCGTCGGCCGGCAGCGCCGCGAATACCGAGCCGTTTTCCTGCGCCACGGCGGCCACGCTCTGCATGAATTCCTGATGCTCGCGCTGGGCGTTGTTCACCAGCGCGACGGTCGGTTGCGCAATGCGCGCGAGCTGGGCGATTTCGCCCGGATGGTTCATTCCCATTTCGATGACGGCCAGCTGATGGCCCGCGTGCAGCCGCAACGTCGTGAGCGGCGTGCCGATGTCGTTATTGAGATTGCCGGCGGTCGCGAGACGCGCGCCCTCGCCGGCAGCGGCAGCGAGGATCGCCGCCAGCATTTCTTTCACCGTGGTCTTGCCGTTGCTGCCCGTCACGCCGATCACCGGCAGCGCGAAGCGCCGGCGCCAGCCCGCGGCCAGCAGGCCGAGCGCGACGCGGGTGTCGGCGGCGACGAGCGCATTGCCCGCGAAGCCGTCCGGCAGTTGCTCGGCGAGCACGGCGCTGGCGCCGGCGGCCAGCGCCTGCGCGATGAAGCCGTGGCCGTCGAAACGCTCGCCGCGCAGCGCGACGAACAGATCGCCGGCGCGCAGGTCGCGACTGTCGCTCGACACGCGCGCGAACACCGCCGCGCCATCCCCGACAAAGGGACAGCCGACGATCGCGGCCGCTGCACGCAAGCTCAGCATGCAAGGCCCCCACCGGAACCCGCGCCGGCGTGCGCGTCGCGGTCTGCGTCGGCAGCCGCTGCGGTCCGACCGGCGCGACGCGCGAGCGCGGCGGCAACGTGGTCGGGGTCGAAGAAGGCGTGCTTCACGCCACGCACTTCCTGGTAACGCTCATGGCCCTTGCCGGCGACCAGCAGCACGTCGCGCGAATCAAGGCTGGCGACGGCGTCGGCGATGGCGCGGGCGCGGTCGGGTTCGATGCGCACGTGCGCCCCGACCGTCACGCCGACGGCCATCGCCGCGAGGATGGCTTCAGGCGCTTCGCCGCGCGGGTTGTCGCTGGTCAGCCAGACCGCGTCGGCCGATTGCGCGCCGATGCGCGCCATCACCGGGCGCTTGGTCGCATCGCGGTCGCCGCCGCAGCCGAACAGCGCCACGAGCCGGCCGCCACGCACCTGCGCGATCGGCCGCAGCGCGACCAGCACCTGTTCAAGCGCGTCGGGCGTGTGCGCGTAATCGACGACGACCAGCGGCTCGCCGCGTCCGTCTCTATCAAGCGCGCCGCCGATCATCTGCATGCGGCCGGGCGCCGGGCGCACTGCGCGCAGCGCCGCCAGCACCGCATCGACCGGATGGCCCGCCGCGAGCAACGCGCCGGCGCAGCCAAGCCAGTTATGCACGTTGTAGAGCCCGGGCACGCCGAGTTCGATGCGGTGGATCGCGCCGGCGTAGGCGAGATCGAAGGCCATGCCGGTCGGGCGCGGCTCGATCGCGTGCGCGTACAGCTCGGCGCCGGGCTCGCAGCACGAGGTGCGCAGCAGCCGCACGGCGGCAGTGTCGTCGCGCTCGCGCACCACGCGCACAAAGCGCGCGCCGGCCGGATCGTCGATGTTGATGACCGCCGCGCGCAGCCCGGGCCAGCGGAACAGCGCGTGCTTGGCGGCCTCGTAATGCGCGAGGCTGCCGTGATAGTCGAGATGGTCGTGCGTGAGGTTGGTGAAGACCGCCACGTCGATGCGCAGGCCGTCGAGCCGGTGCTGCTCCAGGCCGATCGACGTTGCCTCGATCGCGAGCGCGTTGGCGCCGGCCGCGCGCAAATCGGCGAGGCGCGATTGCAGCTGGATTGCGTCGGGCGTGGTGTAGCCGGTCGCGCCGAAATCGAGCGCATCGGCGCCGACCATGCCGACGCCCAGCGTCCCGACCATCGCCGCGCGCCGGCCCAGATGCGCGAGTGCGCCCGCGAGCCAGAGCGCGCTGGTGGTCTTGCCGTTGGTGCCGGTGATCGCATGGGTTTCCATGCGCGCGTTCGGATGGCCGTAGAACTGTGCCGCCAGCTCGCCGCTGTGCCGGCGCAGATCGGGCACGGCAATGACCGGCAGATCCGGCGGCGTCGGTTCCGCGCCCTTGGCCTCGATGATGGCGCCGGTCGCGCCGGCCTCGTGCACCGCAGCCAGGAAGCGCCGGCCATCGACATGCTCGCCGGGGAAGGCGATGAAGATGTCGCCCGGCCGCAGCTGGCGGCTGTCGGACACGAGCCGGCCGTCGGCGCCGGCATGCGCGAGCGCCCAGCGCGCCGCGCCGGCCAGCCCGCGATCGAGCGCGGCGGGATCGAACACCACCATTACATGCTCTCCTCGACGGCCGGTGCCGGCGTCACGACGCTGGCCTTGAACGGTGCATCGGGCGACACGTTGAGCAGCCGCAGCGCGGTGCCGGCAATCTGCGAGAACGCCGGCGCGGCCACGTCGCCGCCGAAATAGGTGCCGCCCGACGGCTCGTCGATCATCACCGCGATGATGATTCGCGGATTCGACACCGGCGCCATGCCGACGTAGGACGAGATGTACTTGCCGGCCGCATAGCCCTTGCCTTCCTGCTTGCGCGCGGTGCCGGTCTTGCCGCCGACGCGGTAGCCGACCACCTGCGCCTTCGGCGCCGTGCCGCCCGCGCCGGACGCGAGTTCGAGCATTTCGCGCACCTGATGCGCCACTTCCGGCGAGATCACGCGCGTGCCCTCGGCCGGCTGATCGCTCCGCATCATCGTCAGCGGAATGATGTCGCCCTCGCGCGCAAACACCGTGTAGGCGCGCGCCATCTGCAGCAGCGAGACCGAGATGCCGTGGCCATAGGCCATCGTCGCCTGCTCGATCGGTTTCCAGCTCTTCCACGGCCGCACCCGGCCCGCGCTCGCACCCGGAAACGGAATCTTCGGCACCTGACCGAAGCCGACCGACGAGAAGAAGTCGTACATCTCGTGCGGCGGAATCGGCATCGCGACCTTCACGGTGCCGACGTTGCTCGACTTCTCGATGATCTCGCGCACCGTCAGCATCCCGTGCGCATGGCTGTCGCCAATCGTCTTGCCGTCGATGGTGATGTGCCCCGGCGCGGTCTGGAACGGCGTGTCGGGCGTGACGCGCTTCGTGTTCAGCGCGAGCGCGATCGTGAACGGCTTCATGATCGAACCCGGCTCGTACTGGTCGGTGATCACGCGGTTGCGCAACTGCTCGCCGCGCAGCCGGCTGCGGTCATTCGGGTCATAGGTCGGGATGTTCGCCAGCGCCAGCACTTCGCCGGTGCGCACGTCGATCACCACCGCCGCGCCGGCCTTGGCCTTGAACTGGTCGACCGCCGTCTTCAGCGTCGCGAACACCGTGCTCTGGATCTTGCTGTCGATCGACAGTTCGAGGCTCTGGCCGTCGAAGGGCGCGCGCATCTGCTCGCCGTCGTCATCAACGACGCTGCCGAACAAATCCTTGATGACGCGGCGCCGGACCGCGTGGCCCTGCAACTGCATGTTGAACGCGCGCTCGATGCCTTCCTGGCCGATCTCCTCCACGTCCGCGAAGCCGACCACGTGGGCCAGCGTCTCGCCTTCCGGGTAGTAGCGGCGGAATTCGGTGCGCTCATGCACGCCGGCGATGTGCAGCGCCATCACGCTCGCGGCCTGCTCGGCGCTCATCTGGCGCTTGAGATAGACGAACTTGCCTTCCTCGTCGGCCAGCCGCGCGCGCAGCACCGAAGCCGGCATCGCCAGCAATTGCGCGAGCTGGTCGAGCTTCGGTTCGTCGGCCTTCACGTCCTCGGCCCAGATCGCCTTCACCGGCAGCGACGACGCCACCACGCTGCCATTGCGGTCGGTGATCTTGCCGCGCATCGCCGGCAGCACCATCGTGCGTTCGTAGCGTTGCGCGCCCTGTTTCTGCAGGAAGGCGGTCTTGATGCCTTGCAGGAACAGCGCCCGCCCGAACAGCGCCGCGAACGCCAGCGTGATCAGCGCCAGCAGCAGCCGCGACCGGCCACTCGGCAAGCGCACCGCCAGCACCGGACTCGACGCAAACCCCACGCCCTTCGCGCCTGCTCTCATCGCGTTGCTCCGGTTGCCGGGCCCGCCGACAGGAATTGCGTGCGGTCCGGCGTGACGGGGCGCATGCCGATCTGGCGCGCCGAGGCGTCGATCAGGCTGTGCTTGCCGTAAAGGGTCTGGTCGAGCTGGAGCTGCGACCATTCAAGGTTGAGCAGCCGCTCCTCGTTCTGGAGCCGGTAGGTCTCGTCAATGGCGCGGCGCATGCGCTGCTGCGCCGTGACCAGCGAGAACGAACTGGCCATCACCGCCAGGATGAGGATGGCGCGGAGAATCATTTGCGCCTCTTCGCGGCGGCAAGCGCCTCGGGCGTCGGCGAGATGTAGGGCACCTCGGTGCGCGTCGCGCTGCGCAGCACGGCCGAGCGCGAGCGCGGATTGCGCGCCACTTCTTCTGGCGACGGAAAGCTGCGCGCCACCTCGGTCAGCGTCGGCTGCGGCAGCTGGTCGTCGCGCAACGGCAGCCGCGCATACGCATCCGACACCCGCGACTGCGCATGGACAAAGCGCTTGACGATGCGGTCTTCGAGCGAATGGAAGGCGATGACCGCCAGCCGCCCGCCCGGTGCCAGCACGTGCATGGCACGGTCGAGCGTCACTTCAAGGTCCTCGAGTTCGCGATTGACGTGAATCCGTAGAGCCTGAAAGGTGCGCGTGGCCGGATCCTGACCTTTTTCCCGTGTGCGGACCGCGCCAGCCACGACCTGCGCGAGGTCGAGGGTACGGTCGAAAAGCCGGCTTGCGCGGCGAGCCACAAGCGCCTTTGCAACCGGAAGAGCAAACCGTTCTTCCCCATGATCTCGAATCACCCGTGCAAGTTCGGCCACGTCGGCCGTGTTGACGAAGTCGGCGGCCGATTCGCCGTGGGTCGGATCCATGCGCATGTCGAGCGGACCGTCATGGCGAAAGCTGAAGCCGCGCTCGGGCTCGTCGATCTGCGGCGAGCTGATGCCGAGGTCGAGCAGCACGCCGTCGACGTGCCGGATGCCGCGCTCGGCCAGTTCGACGTCGAGCGTCGCGAAGCTGTCGTGGACGATCGTGAAGCGCGGGTCGTCGATGAGCGCGGCGGCGGCGATGGCGGCCGGATCCTTGTCGAATGCGACCAGCCGGCCTTCAGGCCCGAGCCGTTCGAGCAGCGCGCGGCTGTGACCGCCGCGGCCGAAGGTGCCGTCGACATAGACGCCATCCGGCCGGAGCCGCAGGGCGGAAAGGGATTCTTCAAGCAGCACGCTGACGTGCTGCCCGGTACTTGAGCGATCGGCCATGACTCAGAAGGAAAAGTCACCGATCGACTCGGGGATGCCTGCCGCGACAGTCGCCTCCTCGGCCGCGTCGTAGCTGACGCGATCCCAGAGCTCGAAGTACTGGCCCATCCCGAGCAGGATGACCTCGCGATCGAGTCTGGCGAATTGACGGTGTTCGGGGCTGACGAGTGCGCGGCCGGCATTGTCGAGCTCGACTTCCTGAGCATTGCCCAGCAGCAAGCGCTGGAAGCCGCGCGCGGCGGCGGGAAAGGCTGCGATTTCGACCCGCTTGGTCTCCCAGACCGGACGCGGATAGAGCAGCAGGCAGCGATCCGGCGAGCGCGTGATGGTGATCCGGCCATTGCCAAGCTCGGCGAGGGCGTCGCGATACCTGGACGGGATTGACAACCGTCCTTTCGCATCGAGAGTCAACGCCGAATTGCCTTGGAACACGCCTGCCGCCTGGAGTCGAATCGACCGGGAACGCCCCCGAACCGAGGTCGCGCAAGCAATTGGGAAACCGTCGCTTAGGCCTTATTTGGCCCTATTCGTTCCACAAAAGCTCACTTTTTTGCACTTTTTCCCACTCTAGAGGAAAGGGGTAATGGCGGTCAAGGCGAGGCAAGTCGAATTTCCTAATAGGAACAAGCACTTAGACCTAGAATGCCTAATGCTGCGAAAGCAAAAAACTGATTGGAATTAGGGCGTTGCGCAAGTTTCCGAATGCGCTAGGTCAACTGGGAAATTCCGCCAGACGGCAGAGGCAGCCCCGGGCGCAGCAGCGCAGGCGCAGCTGCCATGGCCAGACCGCCCGGCAGCCGATTGACCCGCCAGCGTGTTACCTGTGGCCTGCCAGCCCGAAATGCGCCAGCACGGTGGGACGCGGTGGGATGGCGCCGACGCGCCGGAGATAGCGCCAGATGACGCGAAGAAAGTGCGAAGCGGATCTGTAAGCCGGATTCTGTGACGGCAGGTTGCCCCGCCCTGACAGCCATTCCTCTAGACGACGCGTCACCGCGCCGCTCAAGCCACCTACCCGCGGCCTCCCCGAGCAGGGTCGACGGCCGCCTATTTGGTGTTGCTCCGCGTAGAGATTGCCCGTTTCACCCGAACTGAATCGGCTCGTCTCTGTTGCTCTAATCCGCGCCTTGCGGCGGGCAGGTGTTACCTGCTACGCAGCTCTATGGAGTCCGGACTTTCCTCCCGGCCGGCAAGCCGACCCGGCGGCTGTCCGATCCGCTTCACGACGGGGAGTGTAGCGACTTCGCCAGATTTACTGCCGAAGGGGTCTTTTGCCGCCAAAGACATGAAATAGTAGGCAGATGCACTGTTGCAGAATATGACCCTCGCTGACTCGCCGGCCCGGCCATGGCATCGCCCTCCTCCGACATCCTCCTGATCGACAGCGACAGCGCACAGTTGGCGCGTACACGCTTTGATCTCGAAGCGTCCGACTACCGTGTGCGGACGGCGGCCGACGGTCTTCAGGGGCTGGCCGCGATCATGATGCGACCGCCGGCGCTGATCATTGCGGGGCTGACGATGCCGAAGATGGATGGCATCGGCCTCGTCAAGGCGGTGCGCTCGAACGAGCGGATGCGCCATCTGCCCTTCATCCTGCTGGGCGAGCGCAGCGACAGCGATCTGGCCGCGCGCGCCCGCGCCACAGGTGCCGACATCGTGCTGGCGCGCCCGCTGCCGCGCGAAGTGCTGCTGCTGGCGGTCGCCGAAGTGCTCGGCGACCACAGCAAGCTCGCCGCGACGACGCTGACCGGCCTCACGCTGTCGTCGGCCTCGACGACCGCCGGACTGGCCACGATCGAGCCCGACCGGCCCATGCCGATGACGCGCACCGATCCGCGCCGGATCGGCTCGCCAAAGCTCGAACAGCACACATTGCCGGCCAACTTCGCGCAATTCTTCGATCAGGCGCCCGAAACGCTGATCAACGAATCGATCCTCGATCCCGACGCCGAGCTGGCCGCGAGCGCGATGATCACCAAGCGCAACACCACCGGCACGGTGCTGTTTTCCGACATCCGCAACTTCACGTCGATGTCGGAGAAACTCGAATCGGAGCAGGTGGTCGAGCTGCTGAACGCCTACTTCGCCCGCGCCTGCGAGCCGATCCAGCGCCAGCACGGCTGGGTCGTGAAGTTTCTCGGCGACGGGCTGGTCGCGCTGTTCGAGTCGCCGCCCGACCATCTCCAGGATCACGCCGAGCGCGCGCTGAAAGCCGGCCTGCTGATGATCCTGGCCGCGACGCGCTTCCGCACCTGGATCGCCGATCGCCATCCCGGGCGCGAGCTGCCCGAGTTCTGCATCGGCGTCGGCGTGCATACCGGCGACGTCACGGTCTGCAAGATGGGCAGCCACGATACGGTCGAGACCACGATCATCGGCGACACGGTGAACACCGCCGCGCGGCTCGAAGAGGCGACAAAAGAGGTGCAGTGGAGCGTCGTCGCAAGCCAGCCGGCGTTCGATGCCGCCGGACCGCGCCTGCGCGGCGGCAAGCGCAGCCAGATCAACGTGAAGGGCCGCGTGCAGCCGGTCGACATCGTCGAGATCGTCGGGCTCGACCCGAAGCAGCGTGCGACCGATCACGAGCGCCGCTTCTACGAGGCGGTCGCGGGCGCGGTGCAGAGCAATTCGGAGCTGATCCGCAAGTGGCCGTCGCGGCGCGCGGCGCGCAACGGCAGCGGCATGGGCGCCGACGGCCAGCCCGACATTCCCGGCTACCGGCTCGATCGCAAGCTCGGGGAAGGCGGCATGTCGCTGGTCTATCTGGCCGAGCGCGAGAGCGA